>Ga0209254_10003578_pt1 | contig 14157 bp, 15 predicted proteins | sample FrelakmetDIP11DI_FD_187148 | JGI IMG/M metagenome (GOLD analysis project Ga0209254, IMG submission 187148) | Freshwater lake sediment microbial communities from the University of Notre Dame, USA, for methane emissions studies - DIP11 DI (SPAdes)... | ecosystem: Environmental > Aquatic >...
CTGGTGCTGATGGGTGGCTCGGACGTCTGGCCCGGCAGCTACGGCGAAGAACCGATGAACCCGAAGTGGAGCGGCGACCGTGTTCGCGATGAGTACGAAACCGCGCTGACGCAGGCTTTCGTTGCGGCCGGCAAACCCGTCTTCGGTGTCTGCCGTGGGCTGCAACTGCTCAACGTGGCCTTCGGCGGCACGCTGCTGCAGGACATCGGCACACAGCAGCCCGAGTCGCTGACGCACCGCGACGCCGGCCTTTACGACCGCAATTTCCATGCGGTGGAGTTCGTGCCGGGCACGCGACTGGCGCAGCTCTACAGCGGCAGCGCGCGCGCCACGGTCAACAGCGTTCACCACCAGGGCATCAAGGACCTGGCCGCGGACTTCATTGTCGAAGCACGTTGCCCCGATGACCAGATGATCGAAGCCGTGCGCTGGCGCGGCGCGAGTTTCGTCGCCGCCGTTCAGTGGCACCCCGAGTTCCATGACCCGACCGACCGCACGCTGATTGACGATGGGCCGATCCTGGCCGACTTTCTCGACGCGGCTCGCGCCGCGCGCTAGACATGACCTCCAAACTCAGCATCTACAACCCAGCCACTGGCGAGAAGATCACCGACATCGTAGCCGACAGCGCTGCAAGCGTGGCGACCAAGGCGGCGGCGGCGCGTGACGCGCAGTCGGGCTGGGCCGCGACACCGATCGCCGAGCGCATGGCTGCGATTCGGCGCTTTCGCGCACTTGTCATGGCCGAGACCGAGACGCTGGCCCGGACCCTGACGCAGGAGGTCGGCAAGCCCATCAGCCAGGCGCGCAATGAGTTGAATGGCCTGGTGCCACGCATCGACTTCTTCGTCGACAACGCCGAAGCGGCGATCCGCGACGAGCACGTCTTCGACGGCGGCGGCATGCACGAGCAGATTTCGCACATCCCGCTCGGTGTGGTTGCCAACATCTCGGCCTGGAACTATCCCTACTTCGTCGGCTGCAACGTCATCGTGCCGGCGCTGCTGACCGGCAACGCGGTGCTCTACAAACCCTCGGAGTTCGCCGCGCTGACGGGCCTGCACATCACCCGCCTGCTGCACCAGGCGGGCGTGCCGACCAACGCGATGCAGGCTGTGATCGGCGCCGGCGATGTCGGCAGCGCGCTGCTCGATGCGCGCATCGATGGCCTGTTCTTCACCGGCAGCCACGCCACCGGCGTGCGCATCGCGCAAGCGCTGGCGCCGCGGCTGGTGAAGTTGCAGCTCGAGCTCGGTGGCAAGGATCCGACCTATGTCCGCGCTGACGCCGACGCCAAGGTCGCCGCCGAGAGCCTGGCCGATGGCGCGATGTACAACACCGGCCAGAGTTGCTGTTCCGTCGAACGTATCTACGTTCACGAAAGCCTGCACGACGCCTTTGTCGAACACTTCCTGGCCACGGTGGCCGGCTTCAAGGTCGGCGACCCGATGGACCCGTCCACCTACATCGGCGCCATCACGCGCGCGCCGCAGCTCGCGGTACTCGATGCCCAGGTCGCCGATGCGCGCGCCAAGGGTGCAACGCTGCGCTGCGGCGGCAAGCGCTTGCCCGGTCCCGGGAACTGGTATGCGCCGACCGTGTTCACCGAGGTGAATCACACGATGACGCTGATGCGCGAGGAGAGCTTCGGCCCGATCATCGGCATCCAGAAGGTACGCGGCGACGATGAGGCCGTGGCGCTGATGAACGACACCCGCTACGGCCTGACGGCGGGTGTCTTCACGCGCGACGAAGCGCAGGCGCGCGACCTGCTGGCCCGCGTCAACGCCGGCAGCGTCTATTGGAACTGCTGCGACCGCGTCAGCCCGCGCCTGCCGTGGTCGGGCCACGGCGACTCGGGTATCGGCCTGACCCTGTCGACGCACGGCATCCAGACCTTCACGCGGCCCAAGGCCTGGCATCTTCGTCAGCCGTAGTGTGAGCCACCCCCGAAGCGGCTTCGCCGCCTCCCCCTCGAGGGGGCACCGCTGGCGGACCGGCAGAGCCGGATCCGCGGCAGCTGCTTGGCCGCAACAGTTCATGCCGCGAGAGTGGCGCATCGGCGCCAACGAAGACTGAGATGACCCGGCTTGCGCTGTTCGACCTCGACCACACGCTGCTCGACGGCGACAGCGATGTGCTCTGGTGCAACTTCCTGATCGAGCACGGCGTGCTCGATCGCACGACGTTCGGCACGCGCAATGCGCAGATGGACCGCGATTACCGCGCCGGCAGCGTCAGCGCGAAAGCCTTCTGCGAGTTCTATGTCTCGACACTCGCGGCGCGCACGCGCCTGGAGTGGGAACCGCTGCTGAGCGAGTTCCTGGTCCATGTGATCGCCCCGCGCATCGGCGCGGCCGCGCACGCTTTGGTGCGCAAGCATGAGAACGCCGGCGACCTGCTGTTGCTGACCACGGCGACGAACCGCTTCCTGACCGAGCCGACCGCAATCCATCTCGACATCGAACACCTGATCGCCACCGAATGCGAATCCGACGCAGCGGGCAACTTCACCGGCCGCACGTCCGGCACGTTGAACATGCGCGAGGGCAAGGTCGAGCGACTGCACGGCTGGCTGCAATCACGCGGCATCGACTGGCGGGATTGCGACGCTACCTTCTACAGCGACTCGATCAATGACCTGCCCCTGCTGACTGCGGTTCACCACGCGGTGGTCGTCAACCCCGACACGCACTTGGCGGCCGTTGCGGCGCAACGCGGCTGGCCGGCGATCCGGCTGCATGGTTCACGATGAAGGCACCGAAGCCTCAACCGTCGCAGAGCGAAGGCGACGTCAACCACACGCCGCGCCGCAGCGCGTGGCAGCGCGACCACCTCGAAGGGCCGACACGTGAGCTGCTGGCACGCGACAGTGCCGCCTTCCTGCATCAGTCGGTGTCGACGCCATGCCTGTCGGCGATCCGCCGCGCCGAGGGTATCTGGATCGAAGACACGGGCGGCCGCCGCTACATGGACTTCCATGGCAACAACGTGCACCACGTCGGCTATGGCCACCCGCACGTGATCGCTGCCATCAAGGCCCAACTCGACGAATTGAGCTTCGCGCCGCGGCGCTTTGCCAGCGAACGCGCGGTCGAATTGGCCGAAGCCTTGTCGGCACAATTCAAGCGATTGGCGGGACAACCGGGCCGCGTGCTGTTCACCACCGGTGGCAGCGACGCCGTGGAAGTCGCGATCAAACTTGCCCGCGCGGCCACCGGGCGCTTCAAGACCTTGAGCTTCTGGGACTCGTTCCACGGCGCGGGCCTTGGCGCCTCGAGTGTCGGCGGTGAATCGCTGTTCCGTCACGGTGGCGCCGTCGGTCCGCTGCTGCCGGGCACCGAGCATGTCGCACCCTTCGGCTGCTACCGCTGCGCCTACGGGCACCCGGTGGACGCCCATGGCCAGCCCATCCTTGCGTCGTGCCGTCTGGCCTGTGCATCGATGGTGAAGTACGTGCTCGAACGCGAAGGCGACGTGGCGGCCGTCGTCGCCGAGCCAGCCCGTGCCGTGCCCTTCATCCCGCCGCCAGGCTACTGGCAAGCGGTGCGCGATGCCTGCAATGCGCATGGCACGTTGTTGATCTTCGACGAGATCCCGACCGGGCTGGGCAAGACCGGCCGCTTCTTTGCCGCCGAGCATGACGGTGCCGTGCCCGACATCGTGGTTCTCGGCAAGGCCTTGGGCGGGGGCGTGCTGCCGATTGCCGCCTGCCTCGCGCGCGACGATCTCAATGTGGCTGGCGCCTATGCGTTTGGTCACTACACGCATGAGAAGAATCCGGTGACAGCGAGTGCGGCGCTGGCCACGCTCGAAGTCATCGAGCGTGAAGGCCTGGTCGAGAATGCTGCTCGGGTCGGCGCGCATGCGCTCGAGCGACTGCAAGAGATGAAGCAGCGCCACGCCGTGATCGGCGATGTGCGCGGCCGCGGCTTGCTGCTCGGCATCGAGCTCGTCACCGATCGCGCTGCCAAGACGCCCGCCGTCGACCTCGCCGAGCAGGTGCTCTACCGCGCACTGTCGCGCGGCCTGTCGTTCAAGACGACGATGGGCAACACGTTGACGCTGACGCCGCCGCTGATCACGACGCAGGTCCAGATGGATGCCGCGCTCGACATCCTCGACGCGTGTCTGGCGGGCTAGACCCGAAGCGGAATCGTGACCGGCCCGTCGTTGACCAGGTGGACCTGCATGTCGGCGCCGAACTCGCCTGCCGCCACGTTCGGGTGCGCCTCGCGCGCCAGCGCCAGCACGCGCTCGTAGAGCGCGCGGCCGAGCCCAGGCGGCGCTGCACCGGAAAAACCCGGGCGGTTGCCGCTGCCGGTGTCGGCGGCCAGCGTGAACTGCGAAACGATCAGCAGGCCGCCGGCGACGTCCTGCACGCTGTGGTTCATCTTGCCTGCGTCGTCGCCGAATATGCGCAATCTGAGCAGCCTGGCGACCAGTTTGGTGGCCTGCGCCTCATCGTCGTCGGGTTCGGCACACACGAAGACCAGCAGGCCGTGGTCGATGGCACCGATCGTCCGACCCTCGACCTCGACCCGCGCCTGCCGCACGCGCTGCACCAGGGCGATCAAATCAGGTCTTTCTGATCGTCGAAATGTGCCTCGACATCCATCGGCAACAGCTGGATCGTCGCGCGCAGCCCGGGTACTTCGCTCATCAGCGCCTGCTCGACCGAGGTGCGAACCGCCGCCGCCCGCTGCAGCGTCCAGCCCGGCGGCATGTGCATGTGCATGTCGACGAAGCGGCGCTGGCCGGCGCGCCGCGTCGTGACATGGTCGAAGCGCAAGGTGCGCGGGTGGGCGAAGCCGGCCAGCACGGCGTCGATCTGCGTCATCACCTCTGGCTCGACGGCACGGTCCATCAACCCGTCGGCCGAGCGACGGATCAGCGAGAAGCCCTCACGGGCAACGTTGCCGGCCACGGCGATCGCGATCACCGGGTCGAGCCACAGCCAACCGGTCGCGGCCACACCGAGCAGGCCGAGCACGACGCCGGCCGAGGTCCAGACATCGGTGAACAAATGCCGCGCATCAGCCTCGAGGGCCATCGAGCGGTGCTCGCGCGCCTTCTTCAGCATGCTCCACGCCAACGCGCCATTCATCGTCGAGCTGACCACCGACAGAGTCAGGCCGAGGCCCAGGCTGCCCAGCGGCTGCGGCGACCACAGCCGCTGCACCGCGGCCCAGACGATGGCCAGCGCGGCGACAAAGATCAGCACCCCCTCGAAGCCACTGGAGAAGTACTCGGCCTTGTGGTGGCCCAGCGGGTGGTCTTCGTCGGGCGGACGCGCGGCGATCGTGACCATCGCCAAGGCGAACATCGCACCGGCCAGGTTGACCACCGACTCCATGGCATCCGACAGCAGGCTGACCGAATCCGTCAACCACCACGCGCCCGTCTTCAGCGAGATGGTGGCCACCGCCACCGCGATCGACAGCTTCAGGTAGGCGCTGACTTGCACGGCGTCAGGACAGCGTCACGCGCGCGAACTTGCGCTTGCCGACCTGCACGACGACTGTGCAGGCGCCGAGCTTGAGGGCCTTGTCGTTGACCACCACGCCGTCGATGCGCACGCCACCCTGCCCGACCAGCCGCAGCGCCTCGCTGGTCGACGGCGCCAGGCCCGCCAGCTTGAGCAGCGCGCCGATCGCCAGCGGTGCGCCGCTGAGCGCGACCTCGTCGATCTGGTCGGGCACGCCGCCGCGGGCACGGTTCATGAAGTCCTGCTCGGCCGACTCCGCTGCCGCCGCACTGTGGAAGCGCGCGGTGATCTCCTTGGCCAGTTGGACCTTGGCGTCTTTCGGGTTGCGCCCGCCCTCGACCTCGCGCTTCAGCGCAGCGATCTCGGCCTCGGGCCGGAAGGACAGCAGGGTGAGGTACTTCCACATCAACACGTCGCTGATCGACAGCAACTTGGCAAACATCGTGTTCGCCGGTTCAGTAATGGCGACGTAGTTGTTCTTCGATTTCGACATCTTCTCGACGCCGTCCAGACCCTCGAGCAGGGGCATGGTCAGGATGCACTGCGGCTCCTGCCCCGACTCGCTTTGCAGGTGCCGGCCCATCAGAAGGTTGAATTTCTGGTCGGTGCCACCCAGCTCGAGATCGCTTTTCAGTGCCACCGAGTCGTAGCCCTGCATCAGCGGGTAGAGAAACTCATGCACGCTGATCGGCGTGCCGGCGGCAAAGCGCTGTGCAAAGTCGTCGCGCTCCATCATGCGCGCCACGGTGTACTTGGCCGCGAGTTGAATCATGCCGCGAGCGCCGAGTGGGTCACTCCACTCGGAGTTGTAGCGAATCTCGGTCCGTTCAGGGTCGAGCACCAGGCTGGCCTGCTTGAAGTAGGTCTGCGCATTCGCCTCGATCTGCTCGCGGGTGAGCGGCGGCCGGGTGGCGTTGCGGCCGGAGGGGTCGCCGATCATCGAGGTGAAGTCGCCAATCAGGAAGGTGACCGTGTGGCCCAGGTCCTGCAACTGGCGCATCTTGTTGAGCACCACGGTGTGGCCGATGTGCAGGTCGGGCGCGGTCGGATCCAGGCCGAGCTTGATGCGCAACGGCTGCCCGGTGGCTGCCGAGCGCGCGAGTTTGGCCAGCCACTCGGCCTGCGGCAACAACTCGTCGCAGCCACGCAGGCTGGTCGCCATCGCGGCGCGCACGGCGTCCGTCACGGGGTGGGGGGGCAGGCCGGGCGGGGGCGGGGCCGGGGCGGTCACGATTGCTGACATGGAGTCCTGGGAAGGCCGGGGGTTTTTCACAGCATCGCTGCCGGGCTCGGTGTTTATACTGCGTCGCGGTCGCCAAACGGCTGCCGCTCTGACATCGCCTCCGCGCCCGCAAACCGCCGATCTTAAGTCGGGCGGGCACCCGACAGACCTGGCCCCGTTGCACGCTGTCGCAGCCTCGCTGGCCAGCCGATAGGGCGCAAGCCTCTGCTAACTACCGTGAAACCGTTGGGACTCCTGGCACAAGCCACCGATCGCGCGCAAGCCTTTGCCGTCGCACACCGTCGTAGCATCGTTTCGACGAGCGTGGCGCTGCTGGTTGGCTGCGCGGCAGCGGCATTCGCGATCGCGCCTCTGGCCCCCGATGCTGCGGCATTGCCGCAGCGCCTGATCATCGAGGCCGTGCAGGCCGACGCTATTGCACCGCAGCTCGAGTCCTTGGCGGCCCATGAGTTCGACCTCAACCGTGCCGAGGTCACGCGCCCTGGTGACACCGCCGGCACCCTGCTGGAGCGCCTTGGCGTGGCCGACGCATCGGCCGTCGAATTCCTGCGCAGCGACGCCAGTGCTCGGCGCCTGTTCGAGGGCCGCGGCGGGCGCCTGGTGCAGGTGTCGGCTGGCGCCGACGGCAAGCTCAGGAGCCTGATCGCACGCTCGCCGGCGCCGCGCAATGAGCAGCTGGCGACTCATTTCACACGCCTGTCGGTGGTCCGCGACGCTCAGGGCACTTGGCAGGCGGTCGAAGAAACACTGCCCTTGCAGTCGCAGACGCGGCTGGCCAGCGGCACCATTCGCAGTTCGTTGTTTGCAGCCAGCGACGAGGCGCAGATTCCTGACGCCATCGCCGTCCAGATTGCCGAGATCTTTGCCGCCGACATCGACATGCACCGCGAGCTGCGGCGGGGCGACACGTTCAGCGTGGTCTACGAAGCCCCCACCGCCGATGGCGAGCCGGTCCCATGGAACCAGAGCACCGGCCGTGTGCTGGCGGCGGAATTCGTCAATGGCGGCAAGACGCACCAGGCCTTGTGGTACCGCGACGCTGAAGGTCGCGGCGCATATTTCGACTTGTCGGGCCAGAGCAAGAAGCGCACGTTTCTGGCCAGCCCGATGGAGTTCTCGCGGCTGAGCTCAGGATTCGCCATGCGATTCCACCCGCTGCTGCAGAAATGGCGCGCGCACCTCGGCGTCGATTACGCGGCGCCGACCGGCACACCGGTTCGCACGGTCGGTGACGGCGTGGTCGAGTTCGCCGGGCAGCAGAACGGCTACGGCAACGTGGTCCAGATCAAGCACAACAACGCGCGTTCGACGCTTTATGCACATCTGTCTCGCATCGACGTCAAGGCGGGCCAGCGCATCGAGCAGGGCCAGCGTATCGGCGCGGTCGGCTCGACGGGTTGGTCCACCGGCCCGCACTTGCACTTCGAGTTCCGCGTCAATGGCCAGCACCAGGACCCTTTGCGGATCGCCAAGGCCAGCGAGGCCGTTGCCGTTGCACCGGCCGCGAAGGCCGAGTTCGCCTCGCTCGTGCAGACCCTGCAAGTCAAGCTCGGAGTGGCCGAGACCCTGGTCGGTGCGCGCGGTCGCGGCGAGTAGACCTGCTGGCGTCGGATGGCGCTGTACATCGGCCTGATGTCCGGAACGTCGCTGGACGGCGTCGACGGCGTGCTGATTGACTTTGGGTCGGTGCAGGGCCCACCGATCGCGTTGCGGGCGCACCAGCACCACCCATTTGACGCCACATTGCGCGCGGAATTGTTGGCGCTCAACGTGCCCGGCAACAACGAGCTTGAGCGTGCCGAACTCGCGGCCAATGCCATTGCGCGTTCCTATGCCGCGGTCGTGCAAGCCCTGCTGCGTGGCAGTGCCACCGCCCCGCGCGAGGTGCTGGCACTCGGCGCGCACGGTCAGACGGTGCGCCACTGCCCTGGCGCATCCGACGGCGTCGGGTACACGTCGCAACTTCTCAATGGTGCGCTGCTGGCCGAGCTGACTGGTATCGACGTGGTCTGTGACCTGCGTCGCCGCGACATCGCGGCCGGTGGCCAGGGCGCGCCGCTGGCACCCGGCCTGCATGCCGCGCTGTTTGCCGCGCCCGGCGTGTCACGCGCGGTGCTCAACCTCGGTGGCATCGCCAACCTCACGCTGCTCAGCGCCGATGGCGTTGTGCTGGGGTTTGACTGCGGGCCAGCCAACGCGTTGCTCGACGGCTGGTGCCAACGACACACGGGCCAACCCTTCGACGATGGCGGCCACTGGGCCGCGGGTGGACGAGTGCACGCGGCCTTGTTGGCTGGACTGCTGGCCGAGCCCTACTTCGCCCGGCCCCCGCCCAAGAGCACCGGGCGCGACCTGTTTCACATGGCCTGGCTGGACGACCACCTGGTGCGCCACGCGCCGGGGGCGCTGCCTGTCGATGTTCAGGCTACGTTGACTGCACTGACCGTGCGCAGCGTTGCGCGAGCAGTGCAGCGCCACGCCAACGCAACGTCACTGTTGATGGTCTGCGGGGGCGGCGCGCTCAACACGCAACTGATGCAAGGGCTGGCGGCGCAGCTGCCAGCCCTGCGCGTGACAACGACGGCCGAGTTTGGCCTGCCGGTCGATCAGGTCGAAGGCGCCGCGTTTGCCTGGCTGGCACAGCGTTTCATTGAGCGGCTGCCAGGCAACATCGCCGCCGTCACTGGCGCGCGCGGTCCGCGAATTCTCGGCTCGCTGCACCCGGCGCATTGAAAAAAGCCGCCCCTCGGGCGGCTTCGATGCGGGCTGGGCCGGATCAGGCCGAGAAACTCGACCCGCAACCGCAGGTCGATGTCGCGTTCGGGTTCTTGATCACGAACTGTGCCCCTTGCAGGTCTTCCTTGTAATCGATCTCAGCGCCCATCAGGTACTGCAGGCTCATTGCGTCGATCAGCAGCGTGACACCGTTCTTGGTCATCGGTGTGTCGTCTTCGTTGACGACCTCGTCGAAGGTGAACCCGTACTGAAATCCAGAGCAGCCGCCACCTTGCACAAAAACGCGCAGCTTGAGCTCAGGGTTACCTTCTTCCTCGACCAGCTGCTTCACCTTGTCGGCCGCACTGTCGGTGAAGACCAGGGGCACCGGCAGCGCTTCGATGTCAGGCGTCAGGGTCTGGGCAATCGCGTTCATGATGGATCTTCCTTTGTCTTGAGTCAGAGTCGGCTCGATGCCGCCAGCTTGAGTGCGGGCCGTTCCTCGGCTGCCTTCAGCGCACGCAATTCACCGTCGATCGTCGCACCTTGGTGCATCTCGAGCATCTCGTAACGAACATCACCTGTGATCTTAGCCTTGGGCTGCAACTCGAGTAGCTCGTCGGACTGCACCGGTCCGATCACGGACCCATTGATGATCACATGGCCGGCGTTGACCTTGCCGTGAACCCGGGCTTTCTCGCTGATGACCAGGATGTTTGGCCCATCGCCGACTGCGACAATGTCGCCGTGTACTTCACCGTCGACGCGCAGGCCGTCGCTGAAACGTACTTCGCCACGTAGCACGGTCCCTTCGCCGATCAGGCTACGGATCGGCGGCTGCTTCTTGAAGAATGCCCACATGGCGAGTTTCCTTTCAGAGTTTCACAGTCTGGCTGGCACGTACGCCGCCTTGGCTGTCGAGTACCCGGACCTGCACAGTTTTTACCACGGCCCCCGCAGGGTGGTCTAGGCGGCCTTCGACACGCGCGTACTGGCGAAGTGAAATAGGTTGCGGTCCGGCCGGCAATGCGAGGGTCCAAGGATTCCCGTCAAGCGTGCCGGACACCTGCAACTCATAGCGACCCTTGAACTCGGGCGGCGCCTTGCCACTTTGCATCAGCAGCAGTTGGTAGCGCAATTGCCCTGGCTGTATCGCCTCGGCCTGCAGACCCCGTATCGCAAGGCCCTCGCCGGAGGCGGGCAACAAGCGCTCGAAGAAGCCGAGGTCGGCCTTCAGTGTCAGGGTTTCGCTCTCGGCTTGGCGCAATTGCTGCGTTAGCTTTTCTTGTGTCGCGCGCTCAGTCTTGAGTAGGCTCTCGGCGGTGTTGGCGATTGACTGGGCGCGCTCGCGCTCGTCGCGCAGCCGCTGCACCTCGGCGCGCAGTTGCACCAGTTCTTCCTTGGCGCCGCGCTCCAAGCCCGCAATGTCCTTGCCGAACTCAAAGGCCCACAAGGCCAGCGCCGCAGAGAATCCGAAGGCCAGCGCCAATACCGCCCAGCGCACCGGCCACGGCAGGTGGCTGCGTACGATCATGCGCGGCGCGCTGATCGACATCCGGCGGCGAAAGAGTTTCCAGCGCATCGCGGTTTCCGAAAGCAAACGAGGCCGCAGTGTTGCGGCCTCGGCTGTTGCCAACGCGTCGTGAGACGTTCAGCGCTTGCTGAACTGCTTGCGACGGCGCGCGCCGTGCAGGCCGACCTTCTTGCGCTCAACCTCACGGGCGTCGCGGGTCACGAAGCCGGCCTGGCTGAGGCTGGGTTTCAAAGTCGCGTCATAGTCGATCAAAGCTCGGGTGATGCCATGACGCACCGCACCTGCCTGACCCGATTCGCCGCCGCCTTCGACGTTGACCTTGATGTCGAACGCTTCCCCGTTGTTGGTCAGCATGAGCGGCTGCCTGACGACCATGATCGAGGTTTGGCGGCCGAAGTATTCACCCACCGCCTTGCCATTGACCACAATCTGGCCCGTGCCCCGCTTGATGAACACGCGGGCCACCGAGGACTTGCGGCGGCCGGTTCCATAGTTCCAATTACCGATCATTACCGCTCCTTAAATTTCCAGCGCACGGGGCTGCTGGGCGGTGTGCGGATGCGTGGCACCGGCATACACCTTCAGCTTCTTCACCATCGCATAGCCAAGGGGTCCCTTGGGCAGCATGCCCTTGACCGCCTTTTCCAGGGCTCGCCCCGGATGCTTGGCTTGCATGTCCTTGAACTTGGTGGCGTAGATGCCGCCTGGGTAGCCCGAGTGGCGGTAATACACCTTGTCGTTGGCCTTGTTGCCGGTGACGCGAATCTTCTCGGCATTCACCACGACGATGAAATCGCCCGTATCGACGTGAGGCGTGTAAATGGCTTTGTGCTTGCCACGCAAACGGAGTGCCACTTCGCTGGCAACACGTCCGAGCACCTTGTCGGTGGCGTCAATCACAAACCACTCGTGCTTCACTTCGGCCGGCTTGGCGCTGAAGGTCTTCATGAGGGTCTTTCGGTTATAGACCGCGGTGGCACAGCGTGCCATCACGGCCAGTTCGCGGCTGTTCAGTCGGATAGTCGCCCTCGGTACCGCTTCTTAGTGCGGCCTCTCAGGCGGTGAAACGACACTTTCGGTGCGATTCACAAGACAACCACGACCCCCCCGCCGTTGACGGGAAAGCCTGCAAGTATAGCGGAATGCCGCTGGCGCCCTCAGTTCGGGCCCGACAGGCGCCTTGCGAACTGGGATGCACTCCCCAATCAAGTCCGCTAGGATGCGGGAAAACCCTAGGTATCGGCCGATGGCCGATGCCAAACCGGAGATCGCAATGGGCTTTTCTGGCGACATTTTCAAAACAGCCGACGTCGAGAACCGGACGGACGGCCATGAGCAGCCGCCATCGGGCGCCAGCACAGCGAGGCCGTTTCGCTGGGTGCCGATCCGCTCCCTGTCGGCGCGCCACCGCCCACGCATCGTGGCCCACCTGTTGGCCTTGCCCGACAGTGACCGCTATCTGCGCTTTGGATATGCCGCCTCCGACGCACAAGTGGCGCACTACGCCGATCTGATCGACTTTTCGCACGACGAAGTCTTCGGCATCTTCAACCGGCGCCTCGAACTGTTGGCGATGGCTCACTTGGCGATGCAACCGGCGACGGCGAAAGTCCTGCGCGCCGAAGGCGAGTTCGGCGTCTCCGTCCTGCCCAAGGCGCGTGGCCGCGGCTATGGCAGCCGGCTATTCGACCACGCCGTGCTGCATGCGCGCAACCGCCACATCGACACGCTGGTGATCCACGCGCTCAGCGAAAACACCGCAATGCTGCGCATCGTGCGCACGGCCGGTGCGACGATCGAGCGCGACGGCAGTGAGTCTCAAGCGCGGCTGAGATTGCCCGCCGACGACCTGCTGTCGCACGTCGATGCCATCGTCGAAGGCCAGGCCGCTGAACTCGACTATCGATTCAAGGTGCATGCTCGCCGGGTAGATGGCGTGCTCGAAGCCATCGAAGAGATCAAGGGCCGTTTCGCGCGCTCTGGCGGCTCAGCCAGCGAGTAGTGTGCGGTTGCCGCCGAGCCCCGGAGATCGGGGATCGGCCGCGCGATGGCAACGGTTAACATCGCGCCAATTGCAACCAAATGTCCTCCTCGGCGAGTCGCGCCCGGACGGCGTTAAATCTGGCCCCGTCATGGAACCTCAGCTGCCGTGGATCGTTGCGCTGGTCGTGCTGTTGATCGCACTCGTCGGTGCCGTGGCATGGCGCGTCAGACGCGAGCGCAAGCCCCACGTGATGCCGCTGCCGACCGAGTGGTCACTGGCACCGCGGCCGGTGTTCTCGACCGACGAGCGGCGGGTTTATCGCCAGCTACGCGAAGCACTGCCGCACCACATCGTGCTGTCCAAGCTGCCCCTGGTGCGGTTCTGTCAGCCAAATGACCCGCAGGACGTGCGCTTCTGGTACGAACTGCTGGGCTCGATCCACGTGACGTTTGCGATCTGCAGCGCCAACGGCCGCGTGCTGGCCGCCATCGACCTCGACACCGACCGCGGCAACTCACGTCGCGTTCTGCAGATCAAGCAGTCAGTGCTTGGCGCCTGCCGGGTGCGCTACCTTCGCTGCCCGGTAGATCACCTGCCTTCCGTGGCCGAGTTGCAGCTGCTGGTACCGCAAAGTGCAGCCTCCTCGCGCGGGCCGCAACCCGCGCCGAGCCGGCCACGATCGCGTGACGACGCAGTGCGTGAAGGCTCGTCACGCCGCCGCGAACGCAATGCGCTGTGGCAGGACTCGAGCTTCTTCCAGGACTCGTTCTTCGCACCCGACACCCGCACCGACACCAGCCTGACCGGCGAATTGCTGTCGCCGCGCCTGGACAGCGGGGCGCAGTCACAAGCCTCGACCTACGGTGACAATGCGCCCGACGACCTGTCGGGTGTGGTGGCTGAGTCCGAGCCGCGCTACCCCAGCACAGGCACCCATCACTGACCGTGATTGCCGCATGCGCGCTTAGGATGCGCGCGTGACTGCTGAAGCCACTTCACACAGCGAGTCTGTCGGCTACGCCAGTCTCGACCCTGACAGGGTGCTGCGCACGCTCGATTCGCTGGGCCTGCGCGGTGATGGCCGATTGCTGCAACTCAACTCCTACGAGAACCGCGTGTTCCAGGTTTTCTTGGAGGATGGCGATGTGGTGGTGGCCAAGTTCTACCGGCCGGCCCGCTGGAGCGACGCGCAA
>Ga0209254_10003579_pt1 | contig 14151 bp, 6 predicted proteins | sample FrelakmetDIP11DI_FD_187148 | JGI IMG/M metagenome (GOLD analysis project Ga0209254, IMG submission 187148) | Freshwater lake sediment microbial communities from the University of Notre Dame, USA, for methane emissions studies - DIP11 DI (SPAdes)... | ecosystem: Environmental > Aquatic >...
ATCCACCAGCAGGTGGTGCTGCGCCTGGGGCTGCCGGACCGCGGGGTGAAGTCGGCCGGCTTCTTCGTCCTCAAGAACACCGCGATGCCCGCCGTGGCCGGAGACGCCTGCATGCGCCGCGCCAGCACGTCCGGCCAGCGGTCGTTCCCGTTGGTCGTCGAACCTCTGCCGTCGGTGATCGAGTCGCCGAGGATCACGACGGCCCCGGCCGTGGGAGGCGCGCCGACGTCGACGCCGCCGAGGAAGTACCAGTGATCGACCGGCACGGCATCGGGCAGGCCGGGCGCCGACACGGCGCGTCCTGCCTGGAGATACGAGGTGGTGCGCGACCCGGGGTGCCCCGTCACGTCGGGCGGCGCGCCCCTCACGTGGATGGTCACCGCGAGGGTCGAGAGCGCCGGCAGCTCGAACGCGATCGGGTCGGAGAGCAGCACCGTGCCCTCGGGAATCGTCGCCGCCGTCCGGCCCGCGAACGTCAGCGCGCGATCGGTGGCGGGATCGATGGCGCTTCCTCCCCCCGCGCGAGCGATGGCTGCCGCCAGCAGCGTCAGCGGCGCGCGGCCGAACTCGTTGGAGAACCGCACGCGCAGCGTCCGCCCGCCCATCGACACGCGCACGATCTGCCGGAGCGTCGTGTCGGTGAATCCGGGCGCGGGCGGCAGGTTGCCCGGCTCCACCAATTGCTGGGCGGCCATCCACGTGCCGACCCAATTGGCGGAGGCTTCGACACCTGCGTACGTCGGCCCGAGGCCGCGGCCCGTCTGCGCCGCGGGAGCGACGACGAGGAACGCGGCGAGCAACAGGCTGATGACGACCGCGATGCGGGGGCCCCGGTCGTGGGTGGCCGGGGCATCCGCGGCCGCCCCGCAGCGCCTCCCGTTCATCGCTCGAAGTACCGCGCGGCGAACGCGATGAACGCCGGCCAGTTCGGCCCGGCCGTGTGGCCGCCGCGATGCTGGCGGAACGCGATGTCGCCGTCGACCAGCGCCGTCTCGATCGGCGGGAACTCCATCGTCCCCATGTCCTTGCCGCCCAGCAGCCTGTAGACGGGCCCCGCGCCCGCGGCGCCCAGGAACATGCCCTTCGCGTCCACCCAGCCCCCTTCGAGTTCGAACGACCCCGCGCTGACGAACACGGGCCGCGGTGCGCACAGCGCGATCAGTTCGTGGGCGTCAACGGGCAGATCGTCAGCGGTGAGAGGCCCCGCGTACTTGACGAAGTTGCCCGCCATCCAGTGGTACTCGCCGCTGCCGGCGACGTTCTCGACCAGCTCGCCGAAGGTCCGCCGGTGCAGCTTCGCGCCGGCTTCACCAGACGACGCCACGAAGGCGATGGCGAACCGGGGATCGTAAGCCATCGTGACCAGCGCGGCCTTCCCGAAGCGCGACACGCCCTCGATACCCACGCGCTTCGCGTCGACAGCCGGATCGGTCTCCAGGTAATCCAGCGCGCGGCTCGCGCCCCAGGCCCACGCGCGCAGCGCGCCCCAGTCGTCGAGCTTTCGCGGCTGGCCCTTGTTCACGAGGCCGATGATGCCCTTCGTCAGGCCGGCGCCGTTGTCGGCCTGGATGGTGTTGGGATACAGCACCGCGAAGCCCCACCCCTTCGCGATCAGCTGTTCCTGCCAGCTCGGCTCCTCGGGCGGCGCTCCCGCCGGGCGCGGCGGCCGCGGCATGCCCGCGGGAAAGCGGAAGCCGAACTCGATGATGACCGGCACGGGGCCTGCCGCATTCGCCGGGGTCGTGAGCGTCATCTCGATGTCGACGTTGATCGCCGGGAACGCCGCGTTGTCCACGCGGCCGACCAGCGACTTCGTCGTCACCGGCATGCCGCCAATCTTCTCGGACGCCGTCGACGCGATCCGCCACGCCACCTTCGGGACGACCGTGGGCGCACGGCCGTACACCTCGCGGTCGAAGTCCTCCACGATCTCGGGGCGGCGCATCGCCCACCAGGTCTTCGCGTCGGTAATCGTCGCGCCGCGTTTCGAGACGAGCGGGTCGGGCAGCGGCGAGCGCGGGCCGGCTTTCGTCTCGTCATAGTTCACGGCGTTGGGCGCCTGCGGATTCCGCGGGTCCGCGCCCGGGCGGATCGACGTGATGCCCAGCAGGTTCATCACTCTCCGATGGTCCTGCTCGGCTGTCAGTTCCACCGGCAGCTGGACCTCGACTCCGGGCGGGCCCTGCGTCATGTTGAGGATGGCACGCCGGTACGAGGTCAGACCGGGCGTGCCGGAGTCTTCGACCGCGAGTATCACGTGCGCGATGCCGGGAGCCTTCGCCACGACCGTTGCCCGCGTGCCCGTCGCGTTCTCGATCACGAGGCGCGGCGGGGGCTCGCGCAGGCCGATGGGGACGGACGGAAAGCCGCCCGCGGCAGGCGCCGCCGCGCCGGCCGCCGCTGGCCGGGGCCGCCGCAAAACGGGCTGGTCCGGAATTCCGGTTCCCGCTTCAGCGTAGAAGGACCACACGTACTTCAACCCGTGCCCGTCCGGGTCCGCCGTGCCGGCGGCGTCCAGAAGGAGTGGCAAGCCCACCTGCGCATCGAGGACGAGCGGTTCGGTGCCAGGCCGGCCGTTCACGACGACGCGCGGCGCGTGGTTCGCCTCGGCCGCGTTCTTGATAGTCCAGTCCATGCGTGCCGCGAAGTCGTGCTGGAACGCCGTCCGCCACCGCCAGATCGTGGCCTGGTCGGAGGTGTAGGACTTGCCGTCCGCGCCCGTCACGGTATCCCGCGAGCTGTCGCGGCCCGCGAACGAGTCGCCGCCCTGCGTCCAGAACGGGCGCGTCTCGCCCGAGGGCTGCCGCCACACGTACCGTCCGCCCCAGCCGCCGAACGCCGGGCTCATGGCGCTGGCGAGGCCGTTGTCGATGAGCCACAGGAACGACGGCGTGTCGCCTTCGTGGATGCAGCAGGGCTGAGGATAGAGCTTCCCGAGGGGCCCCTTGCTCCTGATGTTCGCGTTGATCCACTGGTCGGTGAACGTCGAGAAGTCGGCGCCCGGCGCGTTCTTGTAGAACAGATCGCCGCTGACTCCGGTCCACGTGGCGAAGGAGTACTCCTCGCCGTCCTGTGTCGACGGTGTGCCGACGAATCGCAGCGACGGGAATTCCCGCCGCAGCCACGGGCCCGCATCGTCCTGGTCCGAGATGGCGTAGACACGCAGCCTGGAGACGATGGCCTCCACCTGCGCGGGCGTGCGCGTGGCCCTGGCCATCACGAGCGCCTGGGCCAGCGTGTTCGTGCCGCCCCACGCCAGCACCCACAGCGGCCGCGCGTCGTCTCTTCCGGCCGCGCGCAGGATGAGCTCGGCGCCGGGCGTGCCCTTGCCCTCGCCGACGGCCGCCATGCCGTAGCCGGGCTGCCCCGCGACGACTCTCTCTCGAAGGGCGGCGGCGGCGGGGAAGCCGGGGGCGTGCTTCAGCAGATTGGGCTGCACGAGGTCGTAGGCGTCGAGCACCGAGTGAATGACGTCGGGCCTGACCTGCGCCTTCATCCACGTGGAGGTGGTGGCCACGAGGCCCTCGACGTCGAACTGGTTCGAATAGAGCAGGAGCCGGACGAGCGACATCTGATCGTCGGGCTCGTTCGCGATGTCCGTCATGACGAGCACGCGCGGGCGCGCGACGTAAGGATCCACGAAGCCGGTCGCGATCACCTCGCGGTTGGTCTGCACGCCGGACTGGAGCGGCGCCTGTCCGGCCCCGGTCAGACCGCCGACGACCATCACCGCCCATCCCGCCGCCAGCCACGCGCCGGCTCTCCCCAGTCGCGTTTTCATGAGCAACGCCCCATCATCGAGCGTACAATCGCGCCACCATGCGCGCACATCATTCCCGTCTCACCGTTCTGATCCTCGTTCTGCTGAGCTTCGCAGGCGTCATGTCCGCCGCGCGCGTCGCGCCCCAGGCCGGCAGCGGCGACAATCCCTTCCGCAATCCCGACCTGCCCGACGAGGCGCGCATCAGCGACCTCGTGTCGCGCATGACGCTCGAGGAAAAGATCGACGCCATGGCCAACCGGGCGTCGGTGCCCAGGCTGGGCGTCGTCGGATCGCCGCACATCGAGGGCTATCACGGCGTGGCCCAGGGCGGACCGAGCAACTGGGGCCAGCGCAATCCTACACCGACCACGCAGTTTCCGCAGGCCTACGGGCTCGGCTCGACCTGGGATCCGGAACTGGTCCGGCGCGCGGCCGCGCAGGAGGCTCTCGAGGCCCGTTATCTCTTCCAGAGCCCCGCCTACGCGCGTTCGGGGATCATCGTCCGCGCGCCGAACGCCGACCTGGCGAGAGACCCGCGATGGGGCCGCACCGAGGAGGTGTTCGGCGAGGACCCGCTGCACGTCGCGGCGCTCTCGACGGCGTTCGCGCGGGGACTGCAGGGCGACCATCCGCGCTACTGGATGACCGCGTCGCTTCTCAAGCACTTCCTCGCCAACAGCAACGAGGACGACCGCAACTTCTCTTCCTCGAACGCCGACGAACGGCTGCTGCGCGAGTACTACGCGTGGCCGTTCGAGCGGGCCGTGATCGCGGGCGGGGCGCGGGCGCTGATGGCGTCCTACAACGCTGTCAACGGGACACCGGCCCACGTGCACCCGATCCTCAGGCAGGTGGTGATGGGCGAGTGGGGGCTGGACGGGATCATCTGCACCGATGGCGGCGGGTTGCGCCTGCTCGTCACCGATCACAAGGCGTTCCCCGACCTGCCGTCGGCCGCGGCGGCCTGCGTGAAGGCCGGCGTGAACCACTTCCTCGACCTGCAGAAGGCGCCGCTCACCGAGGCCATCACGCGCGGCCTGCTGACCGAGGCCGATCTCGACGCCGCCCTGCGCGGCCTGTTCCGCGTGTCGCTGAGGCTGGGCCTGCTCGACCCCGCCGATCGCGTGCCCTACGCGAGCATCGGGAAGGCTGGCGATCCGGAACCCTGGGCGAAGCCCGAGACGCGCGCGTTCGTGCGCGAGGTGACGCGCAAGTCGATCGTGCTGCTCAAGAACTCGGCGGGTCTGCTGCCGTTCGATCGCCAGAAGGTGCGGAGCGTGGCCGTCGTCGGGCCGCTGGCCAACACGGTCCTGCTCGACTGGTACTCGGGCACGCCGCCGTACGCGATCTCGCCCCGCCGCGGCATCGAGATCGTGGCCGGCGCGCCGCCCGCCGGGTCGCGCGCGGTCGGCGTCACCTGGGTGGGCGACATGAGCGAGGCGGCCATCCGCGCGGCCGCGACACGCGACGCGGTGGTTGTCTGCGTCGGCAATCATCCCGAGGGCAACGCGGGCTGGGGAATCGTGGCGTCGCCGAGCGAGGGCAAGGAGGCGGTGGACCGGAAGGCGATCGTGCTGCAGCCGGACCAGGAGGACTTCATCCGCCGGCTCCACAGTGTGAACCCGAACACCGTGGTGGTGCTCATCTCGAACTTCCCCTACGCCTTGCCCTGGGCCGCGGCGAACGCCTCCACGATCCTCCACATGACGCACGCAAGCCAGGAGCTGGGAACGGCGCTCGGGGACGTGCTCTTCGGCAATGAGAACCCCGGCGGGAAGCTCGCCCAGACCTGGCCCGCGTCGCTCGAGCAGCTGCCCGCCATGATGGACTACGACATCCGCCGCGGCCGGACTTACATGTACTTTCGCGGGGAGCCGCAGTTCCCGTTCGGCCATGGCCTCAGCTACACGACGTTCGCGCTCGCGAACCTGGCGGTCTCGCGCCCGTCGATCGCCCTGGCCGACACCGTGACGGTGAGCGTGGACGTCACGAACACCGGCAAGGTGGACGGCGACGAGGTGGTGCAGGTGTACGCGCGCTTCGTCGGCTCGCCCATCGAGCGCGCGGCGAAGAAACTGGTGGGGTTCGCGCGCGTGACGGTCCCGGCGGGGCAGACGCGCCGCGTCGGCATCCCGGTGCGGGGCGGTGACCTGGCTTACTGGGACGCGACGCGCCACGGCTGGGCGCTTGAACGCGCGCAACTGGAACTGCTGGTCGGCAACTCGTCGGCCGATGCGGCGCTGACGATCAAGACAACCGTCACCGTCACGCCGTAGTCGAGAGACGTATCCGTCGAGGCTCCCTTCGGCTCGCTCAGGGCAGGAAAGCCCCCGAAAAAACTGGGGCCGGCACCCTGGGAGGAGGTAGGGTGCCGGCCCCCCGGCGAGACGCGATCCGCGCCGGCCTAGAAGCTGAACCTCATCATGAGCTGAATCTGGCGCGGGTTGCGGACGCCGCTGACCGACCCGAAGCCGTTCCGGTTGACCAGATTGCCCGCCGCGTCGTACGGCAGGTTGGTGATCACCGTGCTGCCGGCGCTGGCGAAGTTCGCGGTCGTGTTGATGCCCGAGAACTGCACCGTGTTGAACACGTTGAAGGCGTCGAGGCGAAGCTCGAAGCGCCGCGAGCCGCCGAGCGGCACCTGCTTCGCGACCGACAGATCGAAGTTGTTCATCGCCGGCAGGTTCATGTAGGTGCGCGGCGACTCGAGGCCGTTGCTGTTGTAGTTCGGCGCCGAGAACACCGACGTGTCGAACTGCCGGTACGGGTCATCGCTCGACCCGCTGCCCGGATCGCCGTTCAGGACGATGCGGGCGCCCTGGTCGGAGCCCGTGAGGTTGATCGCGCCGATGCCGGCGATCGAGTAGCCGACGCCGAACGGCGCGCCGGACACCCAGCGATACACACCCGAGAACTGCCAGTCATTCGTGATGAAGCCCAGCGCGCCATCCTTCAGTTTAGGCGTCTGGTACACGAAGTTCAGCACGAAGTTGTGCGGGCGATCCTGACCGAGGGGGCCGTAGTTGGCTTCCCGGTCCTTGCCGTCGATGCGGGCGCCGTCCCAGTCGCCGCCGGCGATACCTTTCGCCGAGCTGCGCGTGTAGTTGGCGCTGAACATCAGCCCCCTATAGAAGCGGCGGCTGATGGTGGTCTGCAGGGCCTTGTAATTCGCGAAGGCCGAGAACTCCCACATCCGGACCCCCGAATAGCCCGGATAGGAGGACCGGAGCAGGTCGGTCGGCAGGGCGTTGGCGCCGGGCGTCGTGCTGAGGCTGGAGCAACCCGTGCAGGTCTGGCCGCGGGTCGGGTCCTGGCTCGCCGGCAGGTAGGCCGTGCCGTACGGCAGCGCGTTGATCTGCCGCTGCTGGAGGAGATCCCGCGACTCCGACCCGACATACGACACGTCGAGGACGAACTCCGCGGGCATCTTCCACTGCACGCCGAGGTTCCACTGGTAGACAACCGGCGTCTTCCACTCGAAGACGTTTGGATTGAGGCCGACCGGCCCGTTGAAGCCGCTCGCAGAGGCGACATCCTTCGCGAGCCCCCACTGCAGCGTGGTGGACTGCAGGCCCGGCGGGTTGGTGATCAGGTCGAACACCTGGTTGCCCTGCGGCCGATCGTAGAAGACGCCGAACCCGCCGCGCGCCACGAGCGTCTGGCGCCCGGAGATGTCGTAGGCGAACCCGGCGCGAGGCGACACCTTGAACTTGTTGCCGTCGGTGAGCGTCTCGTCGATGCCCTGGCCGCCCTGGAACGTCCCCTGGAACCGGTTTCCCGTGTTGGGCACCACGCGCCCGATGTACGCCGAGTTCACCACCTGGCCGGTCTTCGCATCGTAGCCCACGCGCACGCCGTCCACCACCGACGGCTGGAACAGCCGGACCGCGGCCGACTTGTTGAACTCCTCGGGCAGGAAGTTGGACGCCTGCAGCGACGTGTCCCACTGCGGCGTGAGGTAGTAGAAGCGCACGCCGTAGTCGAGCGTCAGCCGGTCGCTCACGCGCCAGTTGTCCTGGAGATACCACTCGAAGTTCTTGTACACCCAGTTCGGCTTGAGGTAGCTCGACGCCTGGTTGAAGGAGTTGTAGATCCCGAGCGCCGCGTTCGCGAACCCGTTCTGCGCGTCGTACGGGTTGTTGCCGCTGTTGTCGAAGTTGTAATTTCCGTTGAAGTTCGTGAACGCGCTCTGGGGCTTCTGGCTCCGCTGGAAGTAGAACCCCGCCTTGGCCGCGTGGCTGCCCATGACCTTCGTCAGGTTCGCGACGATGTCGTAGGTCGTGTTGAAGTTGGTGAAGGGCGCCTGGCCGGAGTTCAGGAACACCGGGTTCCCGATGCGCCCGCCCCCGAAGCTCAGCTGCGGCAGCAGGTCTTCCTGGATCGAGCTCATGTACAGCATCGGCAGGTTCGACATGCCGGCGCCGGTCCGGGTGAACTGGTCGTTGCTGACCGTGTGACTCAGCGAGTTGTGCCCGCTGCCCACCGAGATTTCCAGCGACGTCGTGTTGTTGAGAATGCCGGTCGTCGACGCCATCCAGTTGCGTCCCGGGACGTCCGAAATCACGTTGAGCGTGTCGATGTTGCTGCGGACCGACCAGCCCCCGATGCCGTACGGCAGCTCGGACTTGTTGCTGTGGAACATGTACCGGCCGGTGAACCGCCAGTTGTTTCCCGCCTGGTAGTCCATCCGGATCATCGTCTGGTTCAGCGGCGCGCTCGCCGGCGTCTGGCTCTTGTAGTTGTAGCCGACCTGGCCCGACGTATTCGATTTCGGGAAGATGCTCAACGCGGCCAGTGTCGGCGCGTAGAGGCGGTTCGCCGGAATCTTGCCCAGCACGCCGCCGTCCTGGAAGCACCCCGCCGTATTCGACGCGCTGCAGGCCAGCCCCGTCGTGTAGTCACGAATGTAGGGGAACAGGTTGCCGTTGGAGTCGCGGCTCTGCGAGAAGTCGCCCATCCGCTCGAGGTCGGTCGGCACCGTGACCCGCGTTTCGCCGACGGGATCCTCTCTGCGCTGGAACTCCTGGCTGAAGAAGAAGAACAGGTTCTTCTTCGGGATGACGGGCCCGCCAATCGTGAACCCCGTGTCGTTGCGCGAACTCTTGGCCATCGGCGTGCCGGCGCGGTTGTTGATCCAGGTGTTGGCGTTCCAGTCGGACCGGCGGGCATACCAGTACGCCGAACCCGAATAATTGCGCCCGCCGCTCTTGGTCACCACCTGCACCTGCGCGCCAACGGCCCGGCCGAACTCGGCCTGGTAGCTCGCGGTCAGCACCCTGAACTCGGCGATGGCATCCAGGTTCGTCTGCGCCATGTTGCCGCCGTTGTCGCCCGTGTCGATGTTGGCGACGCCGTCAATCGTCATGTTGTTCGAGTTCGACCGCTGGCCGTTCGCGTTGAGGTTGCTGACCTGCGTCGGGGAATCGGAGTTCATGACGACGCCGGGCACGAGGGCGGCCAGACCGAAGAAGCTGCGGCCGTTGACGGCGATGTTCTGCATCGCCACCGACTGCAGGGTGAAGGCGCGCTCGCCGCTGCGCAGCTGGATGTCGGACGAGGTGCCCGCCACCGTCACCGTCTCGCTGAGCTGGCCGAGCGTCAGTGTAAACACGCCGGCCGTCATGCGGTCATTCGCGTTCACGACGAGGCCGGTCCGCTCCAGCGTCTGGAAACCCGCCAGGGTCAGCTTCAGCACGTAGTTGCCTGGCTGCACGTACGGGAACAGGAACGCCCCGTTCTCGTCTGACGTGGCGGACTGCTCCGTGCCCTGCGCCTGGTTGACGAGGACGGCGGAGACGCCGGGGAGCACTCCCCCCTGGGCGTCCTTGACGGTTCCCGTGACCGACGCACTGGTGGTCTGCGCCGAAAGCGGAGAGGCCGCGGCTAACACGAACGCCGCAGCCACGGCCGCGCCCACCAGGGCCTGGCCGAGACGGTGGTGTAACAACATGCGATTCTGCCTCCTCCCTGAATCCGATGACTACGAGCAACTCGAGTTAGTTCGACACTCGAACAGATTGATTGCGGCACCCTTATACCGCCGTCTTGGCGCAATGTCAACGCACTTCGGTTCTGGGGAGCCGGAGAACCAGCCTGCGGCTCAGATCTGGCCGGAATATGCTTAGTTCGTCTGGCGAACTTAGCGGGCTTGGCGCCGACGACCGCGCCGGTCGACCGACCTCTCGGAGTCCCTGGGCGCCGGGCGTGGTAAGACCAGTCGCGCCTGCGACCGCGCGCAACGACCTCTACTTGACCCCGCCCCATCGCACGACCTGATAGGCCCCGGGCGCGCGCTTCGGGTCGGGAGTCCAGCCGGCGGCCTTCAGGACGTCCGCGGGAACCGGGTCCCCGCCGGCGGAAGGCGCTGGCGGCACGGCGAGCTGGAGGTTGCGCAGCTCCGGGCTCTTGAACAGCGCGCCGGCGTGGCCTTCGATCGCGCGGCTTCGTGCTTCGAAGGCGGGCTGCAGCGCGGTGAGCGCCGCGGGCGACGCGAGTAGTGCCGTGCACCGTTCGCCTGCCGCCGGGCTCCAGCTGATCAGGGGCGGCGGCGCCGCCTGCCCCCGGCGCACGTAGAGGTTGGCGTCGAGCGCCGCGAGCTGGGAGTCGGTGAGCTTGCCGCAGAGGACCGGCGTCTGCTCGACGTTGAGCAGCGGACGGCGGAACCCGTCGTCGGCGACGAGCAGGTTGCCGACGAAGGCGTGGCCGCGGCGGGCGTCCACGTCGGGGCCCGTGGCGGGGTGCCAGCCGAAGTGATCGCCGGCGGCGCTGCGCGGCGTGCGCTCGAACGACGCCACGCTGTTGACGAAGGTGTTCTGGTAGGCCCGCACGTTCGCGCTGTTGAGCGCGCGGATGCCCTTGTCGCAGTTCACGAAGACGTTGCCGGCGGCGATCGCGCCGTTCGAAATCTCGAAGAAGAAGCCGTCGAGGGCGCCCTCCACCCAGTTGTTCACGAACACGCCGTCGATGTTGCCCACGTCGTACCAGATGCCGTTCGAGTAGGGATGTTCGATGACGAGGTTGTCGCGGCACGTCACCCGGCGCGTCTGGTTGAAGATCTTCACGGCCGACGGGTAGTAGCCGGTGATGCGCTCGATGTTGTTGCGCCTGAAAATGTTGCGCTCGAGCAGCACGTCGGACGAGGCCATGATGTAGATGCCCTCGGTGCTCGTATCGCTGATCAGAGAGTTGCGGATCACCAGGCCGTCGCCGCGCAGGTAGGCGGCCACCCGGGAGCAATAGGTGATCGTCATGTTCTCGAGCGTCGTGCCGACGGCATCCTTGCCGAATGTCGCGGGATCGGCCGGGCCGTCCGGCTCGACGCCGTCCACCTCCAGGGCGCGATAGGCGTACTGCGTCAGGGTGATGCCGCGGAGGACGGGCCCTTTCCGGTCCGGCTGCTTGCCGTGCGCCGGCCGCGTCGTCCGCACAAACGCACTGTCGTGCGCGGTGACCTCGATGACGCGGCCCTTCGGGTCCACCGCGATGTAGACGAACCCGCCCTCGTAGTCGATGTAGTAGGTGTCGGCGTCGAGGCCGCCTTCCCAGCCGGCCGACTGCAGGAACCGGCCGTCGATGAACACCATGTCGTTGTTGAAGCGGTGCAGCGGCGTGCGCATGCCCTCGCGGCCGCGCTGCCACCAGTCGGCCGGCCGCTGCGGAAAGAGCCGCGTCCAGGGCGTGCGCCACACCCCGTCGCGCAGGGCCTGCCACTCGGTGGCGACGGCCGTGCCCTTCAGGACGGGCACCTCGTCTCGAAACGGCTGGATGGTGACGCCCTGATTGAACGTCATGCTCCCGGTGCGGTACGTGCCGCCGCGCATGATGATGGCATCGCCGGTAACGACTTTGGCGATGGCCGCCTCGATCGTCGTGGGCGCGTCCGGCGCGAGTCCCGGCGCGTCGGCCTTGCCATCAGGCGCGACGTAGTAGACGTGCGCGGCGTCTGCGGGCACGTCGTAGGTCCGCGCGATGGGGCCATAAGGCCCGCCCGATGGCTGCGCGGACGCGGCAGTGGGCGACAGGATCACGGCCAGGGCCAACACGCAAACCGGCGCCAGGGAACGGTACCGCATCACGGCTCCTCTCGAGCGCGGCGGCGCGGGCCGCCGTCGGGGCGTAAGCATACTCCACTGCGCTGGCCTGCGGGTGCGCTGGCCTGCGGGTGGCCGGGGCGCTTCCCATCTGCGCGCCCTTCGGCAAGCTCAGGGCGTCCTGAGCCCAGTCGAAGGACGCAGGGACAGGCGAAGGTCACCCGAGCACAGATGGGAACGTCCCGGACAGGACCCGCAGGCCAGGAGCCGCACGCCAGTAGCAGCGGGTTGACCGGCCTGCCCGCCGCGCGTATCGTTGGCGCCATGATCGTGACGCCCGCGACCCGTCTGGCCATCGTCGTCCTCGTCTGCGCGTCCGCGCCAGCGGCCGCTCTCGCTCAATCTCCATCGCAGGGGGAGCGAGTCGCGTCGGCCTTCGTGCTGGCCCTCGGCCGCACGCCGACGGCCGCAGAGGCCGCGGAATGGGCGAAGGGCGATCCGCGGCCCGTGGCCGAACTCCTCAGCCGGCACCGCGAGGCGCTGCGTCAGGATGCGGCCGCAGGCAGGGCTGTGGCCGTCAAGGCAGGGCATGACGCATTCGGCCGTGCGCCCGCGGATGCCGAGATTCAGCGAGTTTCGGAGGGCGAGCTTCACGCGGAGATCGTGCAGCGCCACATCGGGACGCTCGCGGGCAGCAAGGAGGAATACGAACGCGTCGTGCACCGCGCGTACCAGCTCCACCTGCGGCGCGACGCGTACGGTGTCGAGCTCGACTACTGGAGAGCCCGGCCCGCGCTGTCGTTCGTCCTGCTGGCCGGCTGCGTGGAGAACTGGGCCCGGCGGAACCAGCCCGGCCTGATGGCGACAGCGGGCGTGCCGTCGGTGTCCGTCAACAGCCCTTACCTTGTCACGGTGCGGTTGTCGCCGGCTGTCGCTGCGGAAGCGCGCGCGGCCGCCGGGCTCGCGCGGCCGGGCGAAGCCGCACGTGCCGCCGCGCTCGGGCGCCACATCGTCGCGCCAGGCGCCTCGAGCGTGGCGTCGGTTGGCGGCATCCACTTCGCCGCCGCCGGGGCGGCCGATCTCGTGCCGGCCACGCCGGGGCGGCCGCCTGTCATTTCTTCGGGTTCGAGCCGCCCATGACCACGTGATCGTGTGATTCCTTGGTGGTCAGGAGGAGACATCCGTCCCTTCCTGGCATCCAGACTTCGGACAGCAGCAGCTTGCCGCCGACCTTGTCGAACACGAATTCGGGATCGGCGTCCCGGTCGTGCCGGCCCAACATGGTGACGATGGGCAGGAGAATCCTGCTGCGGTCCGGTCCCGTGAGTGACACCTGACCGGCCGCCGTCACCTCGACGGAGTACTTGCCGGGCGCCAAATCCTTCCCGCCCGCGACAAACGGGAATCCAATGTCGGCATTGGTCGTCTGGGCGTAGGCGGCCGCGCCGCCCGCGACGAACGCTACGACAAACGCCGCGATAATAATGAACGCACGTCGCCTCACTGTGCACCTCGGTTCATGGTTTCCTTGCGCGCTGGAATATCCCAACATACCTGATCGGTCACGGGCCGACAAGCACCTGTAGCGTCGGTCAATGTCGCACCTCGACGCCCCGGGCGTCGCCGGCGGTGCTGCCTTCCACGCACGTCGATCGCGATCCGAGCTCCGCCTACCGCGCCCGGTAGACCACCGCCTCCGCGATAGAGACGGTCCTTCCCGTTGAGCGCGGATCGGCGTCGGCGCGTATGACGATTCGGAGCGTGTGAGGGCCCTGGGCCAGGCCGTACACGTGCCACACGTCGTTGTCGTGGGTGCGGGCGGCGACCCAGGCGTCGATAGCATGGACCGCCCCGCCGTCGAGATAGACGTCCGCGCGCCCGCCTTGGGGCGTCATGTCGCCCACGACGGCCAGCCCGGCACCCGTGAAGCGCAGCGTCGCCTCCGCTCCGGCGCCGCTGGCGCGCATGCCGACGGGCCTGTCCGCCGATGTGGGTCCCCCCACGGCGGTGAATCCCTTGAAGCTCCAGGCGTCGTCGGTGATTGCCACGCGCGACACCGGCACGCCCATGTCCCACTGCTCGAGGGGAGCGGCCTGCGGGGCCTGCTCAGGGATGATCACGTCGGACCCGGTGACGGTGCCGCCGGCCCTCCGCACGAGCGTCAGCGCCCGCTCCAGCGTCGAGCGGCAGATGTCGTTGAGGGACGATCTCGTGTACGCGAACTTCGTGTCGGCCAGCGGCGGAACGCCGCGCTTCCAGCCATCCGGGATCCCGCTGTAGCCGAGCATCACGCCGAGGATGCCGCCCGCGGTCGACGGATTGCAGTCCGAGTCCTGCCCGGATCGCGTCGCAATCTCG
>Ga0209254_10003581_pt1 | contig 14146 bp, 10 predicted proteins | sample FrelakmetDIP11DI_FD_187148 | JGI IMG/M metagenome (GOLD analysis project Ga0209254, IMG submission 187148) | Freshwater lake sediment microbial communities from the University of Notre Dame, USA, for methane emissions studies - DIP11 DI (SPAdes)... | ecosystem: Environmental > Aquatic >...
AGGTCGATGGCGCTGCTGGCCACGCCGCGCAGCGCCCGCCCCAGCGCCACGCGCGGCTGCGGCAGTTCCATGGCGCGGCGCACGGTCTCGAACTGTTCGCCGGGCAGCGACACGGCGCCGCGAAAGGTCTCCAAGGCCAGCCGCGCGTCGCCGAGCAGGCCGCTGACCCAGAGCTCGTCGCCGGGGCGCGCGCCGCTGCGCAGCAGCGCCTGGCCGGCCGGCACCTGCCCGAAGACGGTGATGCAGATGTTCAGCGGCCCACCGGTGGTGTCGCCGCCGACGAGCTCAATGTCGTGCTCGTCGGCCAACGCGTACAAGCCCCGCGCCAGCCGGGCGATGAAGGCGTCGTCCCCGGTCGGCAGCGCCAGCGCCAGCGTGAAGGCCAGCGGCTCCGCGCCGCAGGCGGCGAGGTCGCTCAGGTTGACCGCCAGCGCCTTGTGGCCCAGCCGCTCGGGCGGCACGGTGGAAAGGAAGTGACGGCCTTCGACCAGCATGTCGCTGGACACCGCGAGCTGCATGCCGGCATCGACCTGCAGCAGCGCGCAGTCGTCGCCGACGCCCAGAGCAGCGCGGCTGACAGGCCGCGTGAAGTGGCGTGCGATGAGTTCGAATTCACCTGCCATCAGGCGCCCCCTGCGAGCCGCGGCATGCGCATGTCCAGCACCAGGCAGGCCGGGGACGCGGGCCAGTCCGGGCGGCCGGGCGGCCGGGCGCCGTCTGTGTGCTCGTCCAGGCCTCGAAGGCGTCGGCGCTGGCATGTCCTTCCGACAGCGGCCGGCGGGAATGCAGCAGCCAGGCCAGCGTTTCGCGCACGATCTCTTCGGCGTCGTCCACCAAGTGGACGACCGGGATGCCCAGCGAAGGGCCCAGGGTCAGGTCTGCCATCGGGCCGGGTGCTTCACGCCGCGATCAAGGAGCCTGAAGTTTCGCCTGTTTCCACCCCCTGCGACGCGGCATGCTTGCCGACGGCCCGCCTACAATCCGCGCCCGCTCCAGGCATGTTGCGAGCGGAGCCGCGAGGGGATCGCACCATGCCGACATCCGAACAGGTTTCCGCCGCCCGGGTTGCCACCGAACAGAGGGCCGCCGAGCTGAAGCAGGCAGCGCTGGAGTACCACGAGTTCCCGACCCCCGGCAAGCTCGCGGTGCAGCCCACCAAGCAGATGATCAACCAGCACGATCTGGGGCTGGCCTACTCGCCCGGCGTCGCCGCGGCTTGCGAGGAAATCGTCGCCGACCCGGCCAACGCCTTCCGCTACACCGCGCGCGGCAACCTGGTGGCGGTGGTCACCAATGGCACCGCTGTGCTGGGGCTGGGCGACATCGGCCCGCTGGCGGCCAAGCCGGTGATGGAAGGCAAGGCGGTGCTGTTCAAGAAGTTCGCCGGCATCGACGTCTTCGACCTCGAGATCAACGAACGCAACCTCGACAAGTTGGTCGACGTGATCGCAGCGCTCGAGCCCACCTTCGGCGGCATCAACCTCGAGGACATCAAGGCGCCCGATTGCTTTTACGTCGAGCGCCGGCTGCGCGAACGCATGAAGATCCCCGTCTTCCACGACGACCAGCACGGCACCGCCATCGTCGTCGGCGCGGCGTTGCTCAACGCGCTGGCGGTCGTCGGCAAGCCGATCGGCGAGGTCAAGCTCGTGACCTCGGGCGCTGGCGCCGCGGCGCTGGCCTGCCTGGGGCTGCTGGTGAAGCTGGGCGTGCGGCGCGAGAACATCTGGGTCACCGACCTGGCCGGCGTCGTCTTCGAGGGCCGCACCGAGTTGATGGACCAGGACAAGGCCCACTTCGCGCAGCCCACCGATAAGCGCAGCCTGGCCGAAGTGCTGGTGGGCGCCGACGTCTTCCTGGGCCTGTCGGCCGGCGGTGTGCTCAAGCCGGTGCTGTTGGCCACGATGGCCAAGCAGCCGATCATTTTCGCGCTGGCCAACCCCACGCCCGAGATCACGCCCGAAGAGGCGCTGGCGGCCCGCCCCGACGCCATCCTCGCCACCGGCCGCACCGACTACCCGAACCAGGTCAACAACGTCCTGTGTTTCCCTTACATTTTCCGCGGTGCGCTCGACTGCGGCGCGACGACGGTGACCGACGCGATGGAAATCGCCGCCGTGCACGCCATCGCCGAGCTGGCGCGAGCCGAGCAGAGCGAGGTCGTGGCGGCGGCCTATGCCGGCGCCAACCTGAGCTTCGGGCCCGAATACCTGATCCCCAAGCCCTTCGATCACCGGCTGATGGAGAAGATCGCGCCGGCCGTCGCGCGCGCCGCAGCCGAATCGGGCGTGGCGACGCGGCCGATCCACGACCTGGAGGCCTACCGCGAGAGGCTGAAGACCTTCGTCTACGCCTCGGGCACGACGATGAAGCCGATCTTCACGCTGGCCAAGCGCGCGAGGCACAAGCGGGTGGCCTACGCGGAGGGCGAGGAAGAGCGCGTCCTGCGCGCCGTGCAGGTGGTGGTCGACGAAGGCCTGGCGCGCCCGACGCTGATCGGCAGGCCCGCGGTGATCGCCGCGCGCGCGCAGGCCTTCGGGCTGAGGCTGAAGCAAGGCGACGACTACGACGTCGTCAACGTCGAACACGACGAGCGCTACCGCGACTTCTGGATGACCTACCACCGCATGACCGAGCGCAAGGGCGTCACGGTGCAGGTGGCCAAGATCGAGATGCGGCGCCGGCTGACGCTGATCGGCGCCATGCTGCTGCACAAGGGCGAGGTCGACGGCCTGCTGTGCGGCACCTGGGGCACCACCGCCAACCACCTGCACTATATCGACCAGGTCATCGGCAAGCGCCAGGGCGGCAGCCAGCGCACGCTGCAGGACGTGCAGGTCTACGCCTGTATGAACGGCCTCATGCTGCCCGGCCGCCAGGTGTTCCTGGTCGACACCCACGTCAACGCCGAACCCAGCGCCGAGGAGCTGGCCGAGATCACGGTGATGGCCGCCGAGGAGATGAAGCGCTTCGGCATCGAACCCCGGGCGGCGCTGCTGTCGCATTCCAATTTCGGCACCAGTGACCACCCCAGCGCGCTGAAGATGCGCCGCGCACTGGCGCTGTTGCGCGAGCAGGCGCCGTGGCTCGAGGTCGACGGCGAGATGCACGGCGACATCGCGCTCGACGCTGCCGCGCGCCAGAAGCTGATGCCGCGCTGCACATTGAAGGGCGAAGCCAACCTGCTGGTGCTGCCCAACATCGACGCCGCCAACATCGCCTACAACCTGCTCAAGACGGCGGCCGGCGGCGGCATCGCCATCGGGCCGGTCTTGCTGGGCGCCGACAAGCCGGTGCACGTGCTGACCGCGTCGGCCACCGTGCGGCGCATCGTCAACATGACCGCTCTCACCGTCGCGGATGCGGAAGCGGGACGAGCAGCCCTGCCTGCGCAGGGCTGATCGCCAGCTTCCGAGTCGGGCGCGTCTCGCGCGGCCGGCGCGGCCTGCAAGGCGAGGCCGGACGCACGGCAGGCTGACGCGGGGAAGCGTCAGCGTCGCTTGCCGAGGGGTCCAGCTCCGGCCAAACCCGATGTCAGCCGCATGAATCGGGAGTTGCCGTTCTCGATCTCTCTCGATCCACGTATGTGAGCGCCCGCTCATAACCCTGCAGTTCTGCCCCATTATTGGGCAGCGCCTTGAGTTTTCAGGGGGGTTACGGTACGATCGTGCATTGTTTTTTAAGGGTTATCCCGTGTTTTGGACCGGTCTGGTCTCGTCGGGCGATGGGCTGCGGCGGGCAATGCGCAAGTGGGGTGTCACCGTGACGGTGGCGTCGGGCTTGGCGGCCGGTGCGGCGGTTGTTCTTGCCCGGGCTCCCGAAACGCCGTCGACCGTGCTGTCGGTGGCAATGGCCACACTGCCGCAGGAAGCCCAGGTGACGCACCAGCGCATTCTCAGCGGCGGCCCGTTTCCATATGACAAGGACGGTACCGTGTTCGGCAACCGCGAGCGCTTGCTGCCGCCCCGGGCTCGGGGGCACTACCGGGAGTACACCGTGAAGACTCCGCAGGCCAGCAACCGTGGCGCGCGTCGCATCGTTTGCGGCGGCAGTCCACCCACTCGCCCCGAGGCCTGTTATTACACCGACGATCACTACGCGAGCTTCCGCCGCATCGTGCAGTGACCGCCGGGATCGACCAATCTGTTCATTTTGCTTCCCAAGGAGGAAGGCGACCATGGAGTTGCAGACCATCCGACCCAATATCGTCCAGGCAATAAGGGCGTACCGGGTTGACGACCTGATGAAGGCGGCCGCATCGTCCGGCCAGCACTTCCTTTATGCCAACCTGTCCAGCACGCAGTCCAAGCAGGAGGTGCTGGAGGCGATCGCTCAGGCGTTTACCTTTCCGGCGCATTTCGGCAAGAACCTGGATGCCCTTTACGACTGCATGACCGACCTCGTGCACAAGGCCGGCCAGCAGCCGGGCTTCGTGGTCGTGCTCGAGCAGTTGCCCGACAACCCGCGGTTTGACCGCGAGGCGCGCGAGCAGTTGCTGGAGGTCTTCCGCGACGCCGCCGAATTCTGGGGCGAGCGACGAATACCGTTCAGGTGTTTCTATTCTTTTCAGTAGCCCGCTCCCAGGAATTCGGGTCATGGGAGCGGGCGACGGAAGTGGCCCAGGCAAGCGCAGTCAAGGCAGTGAAGGTGGTGCCCAAGAATGGCACCAACCCCAACTTCGGCATGAATATGCCGTTGATGAGCAGCGCTTTCGACACCGCGGCGTGGTTGAACGCCGCGTAGACCAGCGCACCGGCGCCTGAACATCGGCGCCCTCGCGAGAGCCCCCGCCTGCGGGGGCTTTCGCCTTTTCAGCGCGGCCTGGCGCTCGCCAGCGCCAGGTACTCGGCCACGGGCACCTCCTCCGCGCGGCGCTGGAGATCGAAGGGCGCGTCGATGCCCTCGGCTGCCATCCAGCGCCCCAGGGTATGGCGCAACAACTTGCGGCGCTGCGAGAACGCCACCGTGACCAGTGTCCCCAGGCGCGTCGCGTCCACACCCTCGGGCGCCGGCAGCGGCACCATGCGCACCACCGCCGAGCGCACGCGCGGCGGCGGCTCGAAGGCTTCGGGCGGCACGTCCAGCACGGGTTCGATGCGGTAGCGCCACTGCAGCATGACCGTCAGGCGCCCGTAGTCCTTGCTGCACGGTGCGGCCGCCATGCGGTCCACCACTTCCTTCTGCAGCATGAAGTGCTGGTCGACAACATGGGTCACGGCGCCCAGAAGGTGAAACAGGATCGGCGTGGAGATGTTGTAGGGCAGGTTGCCCACCACACGCAGCCGTTGCCCGGCGGCGGCAGCCAGCGCGGCGAAGTCGACCTTCAGCACGTCGGCCTCGACCACCACGAGGCCGGGATCTCGCCGCAGACGCGCGGCGAGGTCACGATCGAGTTCGATCACGGTGAGCACGCCACAGCGTTGCCGCAGTGGCTGCGTGAGTGCGCCCAAACCGGGTCCGATCTCCACCAGCGCCTGCCCCGGGCGCGGGTCGATGGCGCTCACGATCGCTTCGACGACGCCGACGTCGGTCAGGAAGTGTTGCCCGAAGCGCTTTCGGGCTTGATGGCGCCCTGCGCCTGCCGTCACTGCGGCGGCTCGCGCAGCTCGACGTAGGCCCGCGAGCGCAGTTCCTTGGTCCAGTCGAGGTAGGCGGGCTCGAACTTCTGCTCGCGCAGCGCGTTGCGTGCCTGTTCGCGCAATTGCTTGATGTCCACCGCCACCTTGCGGCGCTCGAGCACCTGGATCAGGTGCACGCCGAAGCGCGACACCACCGGTGGCGAAAGCCCGCCCACCGGCAACGCGTTCATCGCCGTTTCGAACTCGGGCACCATGACGCCGGGCGACGACCATCCCAGGTCACCGCCAGCCGAGGCTGAGCCGTCCTCGCTGAACTGCCGCGCAATTTCCTCGAAAGTCTTCGCGCCGCTCTCGATCTGGCGCCGGTACTCCGCCAGCCTCCGTGCCGCCACCTCGGCGGTGAGCTGCGGCGACGTGCGCAGCAGCACATGGCGCGCGCGCGTCTGCGTCACCTGGCCCAGCGGCTGCTCCTTGCGCTCGAGCACCTTCAGGAGGTGGAAGCCGGCACCGGTGCGCAGCGGTTCGGCGCTGACCTGGCCCGGTTGCAGCGCGCGCGTGGCTTCCACGAAGACGTCGGGCAACCGAGATACGGGTCGCAATCCGATCTCGCCGCCTTTCTGGCGGTTCCCGTCTTCGGAGACTTCACGCGCCACCGCGTCGAAGGCCTCACCCGCGCGCACGCGCTCCAGCGCCGCCATGATGCGCGCACGCCGGGCGGCCACCGTGGCCTCGTCGGCGCCCTCGGGCACGGTGACGAGGATTTGCGCCAGGTTGGTCTCGGCGTCGGCATTGACCGCAGCGCGCTGTGCCTGGATGATCTTGTCGACCTCTTCGTCGCTGATCTGGATGCGGCGATAGACCTCGCGTTCGCGCATCCGCTCGATCATCATCTGGTCGCGCAGGGTGGCGCGAAAGCGCCCGTAGTCCATGCCCTCCGCGGCCAGGCGTTGGCGCAGCATGTCCATGCTGATCTGGTTTTGAGCCGCGATGCTCTGCACGGCGCGGTCGATCTCGGGCTCGTCGACACGCACGCCGCTATCGCGTGCGCTGGTGATGATCACGCGCTCGTCGATGAGCGCGTCGAGCACCTGGCGCCGCAGGTCGCTCTCCGGGGGCAGGCGCGCGCCGCTGCGGCCGGCTTCGGCGAACGCACGCTCGACGCGCCGCTGCACCTCTCCGGCGGTGACGAGTTCCTGGTTGACGACGGCAGCGATGTAGTCGCCGCTGCGCACGCTGCCGCGCCCCTGCGCGGCAGCGGGCAGGCACAGGATCGGCGCCATGGCCAGCAGCAAGGCCAGCGCCGTGCCCTGCCAGCGGTTCGGGGAATCAGTCATGGGAAAGCGATCTACCGGTCTTCAGGGGGGGCCGCGCCGCGGGTGTCGTCGCGAAGCAGGCGGTAACCGGGGATATTCTCCTTCAAGACCTTGAGCGGGTTGGACCCGATGCGCGACAGGCCCACCAGCTCCAGCTGGAACATCAGCCGCGTCGTTGCTTCGCTGCGGCCGGTGGACAGCCGCTCGGCCACGAAACGGCCGATCCAGCAGCCGGCGTCGTACTCCACACCCCACACCGAATCGGTGACGCGGCTGTCGCTCAAGCTGTAATTCACGCGGCCCACCGCATAGTACGTACCGCCACAGCCGCCTGCGCCCTTGCGTTCACTCTTGTAGACGGGCCACTGCCAGCCGAGTTCGAGCTGCTCGCTCGATCCGCGTAACAGGCGATAGGCGGAGCTCAGCGTGCGATAGGGCCCGGGTGACCAACGCGCGGCGACCGTTGAACGCACCGTGCGACGGAGGTCGGGGCTGTACTGCACCGATGCGTCCAGCGCCCAGCCGGGCAGCACGCTGGTCGAGCCCCCCAGCAGCACGTCCGACCAGCGCTGCGTGAGCGGCTCGCCGTCGGGCGTGCCATCGGCCTGCGCCGTCACGCGCTGTGGGCGAAAGAGGTAGCGCTGGACGAGCGTCAGGTTGAAGGCCTCGGCGCCGCTGGCACTGTCGACCAGGCGAGTCGTCAAGCCCGCCGTCAGCTGGTGCCCGTCGGACACGCGGTCGACACCGGAAAACACGCTGGGGGCATACATCGAAGCGAAGCTGAAGTCCCGGACCGCCGAGTCGTAGTTGGGAAATTGGCTCTGCGCGCGATACGGCGTGTTGACGTACAGCAGGCGGGGCTCCAGCGTCTGCTGCAGCGGGCGGCCGAAGAACGAGGTGTCGCGCTCGAGTTCCAGCCCGCCATCGATGCTGAAGGTGGGAATCACGCGCGAGCCTTGTTCCACGATCGCTGCGCGCGGGCCCGTCGCGCTGCCCTCGAAATAGCCGGCAGCGTTGATCGACAGCCGTGGCACCACCCACCAGCCGGGCTCGCGCAGCGGCCGGCTGAGGTTGCCCACCAGATGCAAGCGGTCGCCGGCGTAGCGCCCGCTGTCGGTGGGCTGGCCGTTCGGCAACGTGAAGCGGTTGTATTCGGTCTCCAGCGCGTAGCGCCAGTCGCCGAGCCCCCCGCCCAGTCGGACGCCGAGTTGCGCGTTGCGCTGATAGGGCGAGACGATGAAGGAGTCCGTTGCCTGCAGCACTTGCCATCGCAGCGTCCGCAGATAGGCCTCGCCTTCGCCCTGGGGAAACTGGAAGGGCCGTTCCAGGGCCAGCCGCAACGGGAGCAGCCTTGCGGTGAAGCTGCGCTCGCCGTTCGGAAAGTCCTTCCACCAATCGTCGTCGGAGACCCGCGCGAGTTCGGCACGGTAGTCCAGGCCACCTTGCAGCTGTCCCAGGTGCGTCCATGTCAGCGCCTCGCGGGAGCCGCCGGTGACGCGGTCCTGCGGCAGCCACTCCAGCAGCAGCCGACCCGTGTCGGTCGGTTCGAGGTAGCGGAACTCGGTGTCCAGACCGAGGCCACGGCGCGTGAGGACGCGCGGGACGATGGTCGCATCCCGGTTGGGTGCGATGTTCCAGTAGTACGGCACCGCGAGCTCGATGCCGCTGCGGTTGTCGATGTTGAACGACGGCGGCAGCCAGCCCGACTTGCGCGCGTCGGTGAGCGGGAAGCTCAGCGTCGGCAGTGCCAGGATCGGTGTGCCCAGGAAGCGCAGCACGCCGCCTTCGGCCACACCCTCGTTGGCATCGAGGTCTAGGCTGACGCTGCGCGCTCGCAGTACCCAGGCCGGCTCCTCGGGGCCGTCGCGCGGGCAGCTCGTGTAGGACGCATTGGTGGCGCGCGAACGGGTTTCGCCCAGGAAGTCGACGCGATCGGCGCGGCCACCGGCGCCGAGCCTGGTGAACTCGTACTCGGGCTCGAGAAAGAAGCCCTCGAAGCGTTGCACACGAATCTCGAGTTCGGGCCCGCTGTATACGGCGCCCTCGTGCACCACCCGGACATGTCCGCGCGCGCTGGCCAGGTCCTCCGGCATGTCGTAGGACAGCCGATCGGCGTTGATCGAGAGCTCGCCACGGCGGAATTCGACGCGGCCTTCGGCCACGGTCGACAGGTCGGGCTGGCTGCGCAGGCTGTCGGCCTGCAACACGATGGGCAGGCGGCGCGCCGCTTCGCCGCGGGGCATCGGCTGCAGCCTGGTGCTGGGCTCCAGAGCCGCCGCCAGCCGCTGCGCGTTGGCGGGGAGTGCCTCGTCGCCACTCGCCATGCCGCCGCTGGCCAGGAGGCTCGCGGCCAGGGCCAGCGGAGTGATTCTCATGCGGGGGAGGACGCCTCGGAGGGGGGTGGCGACGGCCGGGTTTGTAGAATGAATTATCCATGAGGGTTGCCGAAACGAAGATCGCCTGGGGCGATGCCGCACGCCAGACGGCCTTCGAACGCTGGATCGCCGGCGTCGCCCCGCGTCATGGCCTGGACACGGCCAGCTTGGCGCCGGCGTCGGCCGACGCCAGCTTCCGCCGCTACCTGCGCGTGGCTGCGTCCGAAGGCGGCACCCTGATCGTGATGGACGCGCCGCCGCCGCAAGAAGACGTGCGGCCCTTCGTGCACGTCGCAGGCCTCGCCGCCGCAGCCGGGCTGTGTGCGCCGCGTGTGCTGGAGGCCGACGTCGATCAAGGTTTCCTGTTGCTGACCGACCTGGGCCGCACGGTCTACCTGGAAGCATTGCAGGCCGCCCCGGAGCCCGAGGCCGACCGGCTGATGCGCGACGCGTTGGCGGCGCTGCTGCGTTGGCAGCAGGGGGTGCCGGCGGCGGCGCTGCCCCCTTTCGACGAAGCTTTGCTGGCACGCGAGCTGAAGTTGTTTCCCGAATGGTGCGTGCAGCGTGAGTTCGGCGTGTCGTGGTCCGATGCCGAGTGTGCATCTTGGCAGCGCATCTGCGACTTGCTGATCCGCAGCGCCCTGGCGCAACCGGTGGTGGCCGTGCACGCCGACTGGATGCCGCGCAACCTGATGGTGGCCGCACCCGGCGCCACGTCACCCGGCATCCTGGATTTCCAGGATGCGGTGGCCGGGCCCATCACCTACGACCTGGCCTCGCTGCTGCGCGACGCCTTTCTCTCCTGGGACGAAGCGCAGGAACTCGACTGGGCGGTGCGCTGGTGGCAGCAGGCGCGGCAGGCCGGTCTGCCGGTGGACGCGGACTTCGGCGAGTTCTGGCGCGCGCTGGAATGGATGGGCCTGCAGCGGCACCTCAAGGTGCTGGGGATCTTCTGCCGCCTCAAGCACCGCGACGGCAAGGCGCGCTACGCCCAGGACCTGCCACGCTTCTTCGGCTACGCCCAGCGGGTGGCGCTGCGCTACGCGCCGCTCAAGCCCCTGCTGAAGCTGCTGGAGCCGCTGTCGGGCACCGAATTGCGGGCCGGCTGCACGTTCTGACCCGCCCCGCCCCGCAGCGTCGGCAAGGCGCCGCACGAACGTGTCGCACCAAGGCCGACTGCGGCGACAATCGGTGCCCACGATACGGTTCGCCGCCCGGCGTTTCCTCGAGACGCCGGGCGCACTCGCTTTTGATGTTCGCCTTCTTCGAAAGCCGCATCCGTCCCACCGCCCTGCCCGGCACCGCGCCGCCGCAGGGCCTGCTGGCGTTCTACTGGCACTACGTGCGCCAGGCGCGAGGCCTGTTCGGCATGATGTTCGCCACCGGCCTGCTGGTGGCGTTGATCGACACGCTGATCCCGCTGTTCATCGGCCGCCTGGTGCGGTTGATGGAAAGCCCCGACCGCGCCGCCGCGCTGGCCGAGCAGATGCCGTTGCTGGTGGGCATGGCGCTGCTGGTGCTGATCGGCCGCCCGCTGGCGCTGTTGCTGGACAGCCTGGTGCGCAACAACGCTGTCGTGCCCGGCGTCACCAGCCTGATCCGCTGGCAGAGCCATTGGCACGTGGTGCGGCAGAGTTGGCCGTTCTTCCAGAACGACTTCGCGGGCCGCATCGCCAACCGCGTCATGCAGACCAGCAACGCGGTGCGCGAATGCGTGGTCTCCAGCATCCGCGCCGTCTGGTACATCGTCGTCTACGGCGTCTCGGCGCTGCTGCTGATGAGTGTGTTCGACTGGCGGCTGGCCATCCCCACCGCGCTGTGGTTCGTGGGCTACGTGGTCTTCCTGCGCCGCTTCGTGCCGCGCATGCGCGACCTGGCCAAGGCCAGCAGCGAACTGCGCAGCATGGTCATGGGCCGCGTGGTGGACAGCTACACCAACATCCTCACCGTCAAGTTGTTCGCCCGCGCGCGTGACGAAGATGCCTACGTGCGCGAGGTCATCGACGACCACACCGGCGCCATTGCGCGCCACATGCGGCTGATCACCACCTTCATGACCACGCTGTCGGCGCTGAACGCGCTGCTGCTGGTGAGCACGGCGGCCATCGGCATCACGCTGTGGGGCCAGGGCGTGGTCGACGCCGGCACGGTGGCCACGGCGCTGCCGCTGGCCTGGACGATCGCCAACGTCGCGGGCTGGGTGAGCTGGGAAGTGACCGGCATTTTCGAGAATATCGGCGTCGTGCAGGAGGGCATGGAGACCATCGCCGTGCCGCACGGCATGACCGATCGGCCCCAGGCCCGCGAGCTCGAGGTGACGAAGGGCGAAGTCCGCATCGAGCACCTCACCTTCACCTACGGCCGTGACGACGGCAAGAAGGTCCTGGACGACCTGAATCTCGTCATCCGCCCCGGTGAACGCGTCGGCGTGGTCGGGCGCTCCGGCGCGGGCAAGAGCACGCTCGTCAACCTGCTGCTGCGCTTCCACGACCTGGAACAGGGCAGCCTGCGCATCGACGGCGTTGAGGTGCGCGAGGTCACCCAGGAGAGCCTGCGCGGCGCCATCGGCATGGTCACGCAGGACACCTCGCTGCTGCACCGTTCGATCGCCGCCAATGTCGGCTATGGCCGGCCCGCTGCCACGATGGAGGAGATCGTGGCGGCGGCAAAGAAGGCGCAGGCGCACGAGTTCATCCTCGGCCTGCAGGACTGGAAGGGCCGCACCGGCTACGAGGCCCATGTGGGCGAACGCGGCGTCAAGCTCAGCGGCGGCCAGCGCCAGCGCATCGCCATCGCGCGCGTGATCCTCAAGGACGCGCCCATCCTGGTGCTCGACGAAGCCACCTCGGCGCTGGACAGCGAAGTCGAAGTGGCCATCCAGGACCAGCTGCTGGGCCTGATGGAAGGCAAGACGGTGATCGCCATCGCGCACCGGCTGAGCACGATCGCGCGCATGGACCGGCTGATCGTGCTCGAGCAGGGCCGCATCGTCGAGCAGGGCACGCACGCCGAACTGATCGCGCAGGGCGGCCACTACGCCAAGCTGTGGGCGCACCAGAGTGGCGGCTTCCTCACCGAGGAGGTGCCCGACGAGGACCTGGCCGTCACCCCGGCCCCGGCCGCAACGCAGGAAGACGGCCCGTTGGACGAGATGCGGGCCGAGGAACGCGCCGAACCCGACGTCGACATCGAGCCGGCACCGGCCCGCACCTGACCCGCCCCGAGGCCACCATGGAACTTGTCGCCTTCCTGATCGACTTCGTGCTGCATGTCGACCGCCACCTGTCGGACTTCGTGCTCGCCTACGGCGGCTGGGTGTATGCGCTGCTGTTCCTGATCATCTTCGTCGAGACCGGCGTCGTGGTGATGCCCTTCCTGCCTGGCGACTCGCTGTTGTTCGTGGTCGGCGCGCTGTGCGGCTTGGGGCTGATGAGCCTGCCGCTGGCGATGGTGCTGCTGGTCGCCGCGGCCGTGCTGGGCAACCAGACCAACTACACCATCGGCCGCCACGTCGGTCCGCGCGTGTTTGCCTGGCCGAAGTCACGCTGGTTCAACCGCGACGCTTTCGACCGCATGCACGCCTTCTACGAACGCTACGGCGGCGTGACCATCGTGCTGGCGCGCTTCATGCCGTTCCTGCGCACCTTCGCCCCCTTCGTGGCCGGCGTGGCGCAGATGACGCGCCGCAAGTTCACCTTCTACGACGTGACCGGCGGCACGCTGTGGGTGTGCAGCCTGACGCTGGCCGGCTACCTGTTCGGCAATGTGCCGTGGGTGAAAGCCAACCTGAGCACCATCATCTGGCTGATGATCGCGGTGCCGGGGGCGCTGGTGCTGTTCGGGGCCTGGAAGGCGCGGCGGGCGGCCTCCAGGCTGAACCCCGTCAAGTGAAACGGCACGCCGACGCGGGCCTCCGACAGCGGCCGGTGATGAACGGCGCGCGGCTCTCAGTGCGGGCAAGCCGCGATCACCTGGGCCACTGCGGCGGTCAGCTTCTTGCCGTAGGGCACGTGCAGGAACTCGTTGGGCCCGTGGGCGTTGCTCTTGGGGCCGAGCACGCCGCAGACCATCATCTGCGCCTGCGGGAAGCCCCGAGCCAGCATGCTCATCAACGGAATCGTGCCGCCTTGGCCGATATAGCCCAGCGGCGCGCCGAAGTGCGTCTTCGAAGCGGCATTCAGCGCCCGCTCCAGCCAGGGCGCCAGTTCCGGCGCGTTCCAGCCCGTGGCGCCCAGAGCGCCGGCGCGGCCGTCGGCGTGGAAGGTGACCTTCGCGTTGTAGGGCGCGTTGTCTTCGAGCAGCGCCTTGAGCCTCAGGCTCGCCTCATGCCCATCCACCAGCGGCGGCAGGCGCAGGCTGAGCTTGAACGCCGTGGTCGGGCGCAGCACGTTGCCTGCGCTGGCCAGGTCGGGGAAGCCTTCGACGCCGGTCACGCTGAGCGTGGGCCGCCAGGTGCGGTTGAGCAAGGCTTGTACCGGATCGGTGGTGGTGGGCAGCGCCAGCGTCCCGTCGGCGCCGCAGGCCCAGGGGAAACGCTTCCAGACCTCGTCCTTCAGGATCGCCGCCGTGGCCCGGGCCTGCTCGGCGCGCGAGGCCGGGATCTCGCAATGGAAGCTCTCGGGCAGCAGGTGGCCGGTACGGCTGTCCTCGAGCCGGTCAAGCACCTGGCGCAGGATGCGAAAGCTCGATGGCACCAGCCCGCTCGCATCGCCGGAATGGATGCCTTCGGTGAGGATCTCGACCTTGAGCACGCCGCTGACCATGCCGCGCAGGCTGCTGGTGAGCCAGAGCTGGTCGTAGTTGCCGGCGCCGCTGTCCAGGCACACCACCAGGCTCACGTTGCCCAGCTGCGGCGTGAGGGCATCGATGTAGGCCGGCA
>Ga0209254_10003582_pt1 | contig 14146 bp, 9 predicted proteins | sample FrelakmetDIP11DI_FD_187148 | JGI IMG/M metagenome (GOLD analysis project Ga0209254, IMG submission 187148) | Freshwater lake sediment microbial communities from the University of Notre Dame, USA, for methane emissions studies - DIP11 DI (SPAdes)... | ecosystem: Environmental > Aquatic >...
TAGATCATGCTCGCCAAGATGACCGCCAAAAACCAGCTCACCCTGCCCAAAAGCGTGACCAATGCGCTGGGCGAGGTTGAATACTTCGACGTGCAAACCAGGGATGGCCAGGTCATCCTCACCCCCGTGCGCATCCAGCGTGCCGATGCGGTGCGCGCCAAGCTGGCCGAGCTCGACCTGAACGAGCAGGACATCGCCGACGCCGTCGACTGGGCACGCCAACCGGCAGGCAAGCGCAAGAAATGAGCCGCCCGCCACGGGTGGTGCTCGATACCAACCTGGTGCTTTCCGCCCTGGTGTTCGCCAACGGCCGGCTCGCAGCGCTGCGCCACGCCTGGCAGGGCGGCGACTGCGTGCCGCTCGTCTCCAGGGCCACCACGGCCGAGCTGATCCGCGTGCTGGCCTATCCCAAATTCAAGCTCAGCGACCAAGATCAACAGGAATTGCTGGCCGATTACCTGCCGTGGTGCGCCACCGTGCGCATTCTCAATCCGCCACCCGTCACCCCAGACTGCCGCGATCCATTCGATCTGCCGTTTCTGCAACTCGCCGTTGCAGGGAAGGCTGACTACCTTGTCAGCGGCGATCAGGATCTGCTGAGCCTGGCCGGGCAGTTCAAATGCCCCATCGTTACGGCCGAGCAATTCCTGAAAGCCATCGAACGATGAAAAGCGGTCGCATAGGAGCGGCTGTACATGCACGGCAGGGCAGGGGGCGGGGGTTGGGAAGCAGCTAAGGTAGCCCTGAAAAAGTCGTCACCCCGGCGAAAGCCGGGGTCCAGATGCTTGATTTAACTGGATTTCGGCTTTCGCCGGAATGACCGAAGTGGACTTGTTCAGGGTTTCTCTAACGGGTTCGCCCATCCAGCCGGATGTGCGAAGATTCGGCTGATAACAAATAAGGGAGTGTCTTGGTTCCGCTACCGGAACAACATGTGAGGTGAGACATCGATGTGCTGCAGAGGGCGCTCGATAGCGCTAAGGCACGTTGAGAAAATAACAGGGGGCTCTATGGATGATTTCACCACCTACAACCAGCGACGCAGCAAGGGCATGGATCCCGTGCTAAAAGCCGTCATTGGCGTTTTAGTGGTTGCTGCCGGTGTTTATATCGGGAACATTCTTTACACCAAATACATGATTCACCAGGTCGGCCAGGCGATGCAGCAAGCCACGTCCGATCTGCAGGCCAATTTGCAGGCACAGGCCGAGCGGGCGCGGCAGCATCAGCTCGCCGTCGAGCGCGAGCGTTCCCGACAAAAACAGATGGAGCTGGATTACAAGCGTGAACAGTTGTACAGACAGCAAGCGCAGCAGGAGGCCGAACGCCTCAAGGAAGCGGCCTGGAACCAGTTCTACAAAAAGCCCGAGAAATGCGAAAACGCCACCAAGCACGAGGTCATGGTGGAGTGCGGCAATCTCTATGTCAGAGAGAAGCGCAAATTCGAGCAAATCTGGCTGGAAAAACAAGCAAAGTTTCAGGCGCAATGATCAGGCTGCACATCGCAGCCGCGCCAGCCTGCAACACTCACACGGTATGACTGCATGACCAAGCTCACCCTCAGCCAGCTTTCCAGCCTGCTGTTCCGCGCCTGCGACGATCTGCGCGGCAACATGGACGCCTCGGAGTACAAGGAATACATCTTCGGCATGCTGTTCCTCAAGCGGCTGTCCGACCTGTTCGACCAGGAACGCGAACAGCTCGCCCGTGACCTCAAAGCCAAAGGCATGGCGGACGCGATCATTGCCACCCAGCTCGCCAACCCCGACAAGTACACCTTCTTTGTGCCGCAAGACGCGCACTGGTCGACGATCCGCCACCTCAAGACCAACGTCGGCACCGCGCTCAACAAGGCGCTCGAAGCGCTGGAAGACGCCAACGTCGATGCCCTGCAGGATGTGTTGAAGGGCATCAACTTCAACAAGAAGATCGGGAGCCGCACGCTCGACGACGACACGCTCGCCAACTTCATCCAGAACTTCGAAAAAATCCCGCTGCGCGACGAGAACTTCGAGTTCCCCGACCTGCTGGGCGCGGCCTACGAATACCTGATCAAGTTCTTCGCCGACTCCGCCGGCAAAAAGGCGGGCGAGTTCTACACCCCGGCGGACGTGGTGCGCACCCTGGTCGAGATCGTCGACCCGCAGCCCGGCATGAGCGTTTACGACCCGACCGTCGGCTCGGGCGGCATGCTCATCCAGACCCGCGACTACATCCGCGAGTGCGGCGGCGATCCGCGCGACCTGTCGCTGTTTGGGCAGGAGAGCATGGGCACCACCTGGTCCATCTGCAAGATGAACATGCTGCTGCACGGCATAGACCATGCCGTCATCCGCCAGGAAGACACCCTGCGCCGCCCGCAGCACAAGGCCGACAACAACGAGCTGATGCGTTTCGACCGCGTGCTCGCCAATCCGCCCTTCAGCCAGAACTACATCAAGAAGGACATCGAATACCCCGGCCGCTTCGCTGTGTGGATGCCCGAAAAAGGCAAGAAGGCCGACCTCATGTTCGTCCAGCACATGCTCGCCGTGCTCAAGGCCGACGGCAAGATGGCCACCGTCATGCCGCACGGCGTGCTGTTCCGTGGCGGCGAGGAGAAGGAAGCGCGCAAACACTTCATCGATCGTGGCTGGCTCGAAGCCGTCATCGGCCTGCCCGCCGGGCTGTTCTACGGCACCGGCATCCCCGCGTGCGTACTCGTGATGAACAAGCAGGGCGCGCAAGACCGCAAACACGTCCTCTTCATCAATGCCGACCGCGAATACCGCGAAGGCAAGGCGCAAAACTTCCTGCGCCCCGAAGACCTCTCCAAGATCGTCCACGTCTACCGCAGCCTCGCGCAGGGTGGGGCGGATGTGCCGGCCTACGCCCGCCGCGTGCCGGTCGAAGAAATCGCCACCGAAGACTTCAACTGCAACATCCGCCGCTACGTCGACAACGCCCCGCCACCCGAGCCGCACGACGTGCGCGCCCACCTGCACGGCGGCGTGCCGGTGACGGAAATCGATGCGCTGTCGCGCTTCTGGGGCAACTACCCCGGCCTGCGCGCGCGCTGCTTCATCCCGCGTGCCGAGCCTGCCGACAAGCAAGCAACGGCCTACGCCGACTTCGCCCCCGAACTTGCCGACCGCCGCGCCATCGCCGAAATCGTCAAAACAGACCCCGGCGTAGCAGCCGCTCACACCGCTTTCCTGCAAACCCTGGAAACCTGGTGGCAAACCAACCTGCCACTGGTCGTGGCCCTCGCTCCAACCAATGGCCAGAAAGGCAACGTCTACGCCCTGCGCCGCGCACTGCTCGCCAGCATCGAACAAGCCTTCGCCGGCAACACCCTGCTCACCGCCCACCAAATCCGCGGCGCCTTCGCCCGCTATGTGGACGACCTCAAGGCCGACCTCAAATCCATCGCCGCCAGCGGCTGGGGGCCGGAGCTGATCCCCGACGCCGACATCCTCGCCAGCCAGTTCCCCGAGCTGTTGGCCGAAATGGAGCAAAAGCGCCTGCGCCTGGCCGAACTCGCCGCCCTGTTCGCCGCTGCCGATGAAGAGGATTACGAAGACAGCGACGACAACGGCGTGCTGCCCGGCGAGGAAGTCAAAGCCATCAAGGCCAAACTGAAAGAAGCCAGGGCCAGCGCCAAGCGCGCCAAAAAGGAAGGCGACAAGAGCGAGCTGGCCACTTACCTGGCCGAAGCCGAAGAAATCGAAAAACGCCTCGCCCGCCACAAGGCGCTGGAAGACGAAGCCAAACAGCTCAAAGCGGAGCTGCGCGCCACCGAGAAAAAGCAGGAAGAACTCGTCGCCGCCGCCCGCGAAAAAATCAGCACCGGCGAAGCCAAGGGCGTGATCCTGGAGCGTCTGCACCGCCTGCTGCTGCAAACCTACGAAGGCTACCTGCGCGCCGACCAGCGCGCCTGCATCGCCGCGCTGGAAAACCTGCACGGCAAGTACGCCGTCACGGCGAAACAGATTGAGGCGAAGCGGGATGAGGCGGCGGCGAAGCTGAAGGGGTTTTTGGTGGAGTTGGGGTATGAGTGAAGCCCAACAATTCCCATTGGCCGAACTTGCTCGTTTTCAGCGTGGTGTGACTTGGTCTAAAGCGCAGGAAATTGATGAACCCGAGCCAGGTGCAGTTCCGGTCCTTCGTATCCCAAATATCAAGGAACGACTGGATACCTCTGACCTAATATATTTGAGAAGCGTAAAAAAATCTTCGATTGAGCAATGTGCCGCTGCAAAAGACTGGGTCCTGATGGTTGGATCAAATGGCAACCCGGATCGTGTCGGCAACTGTGTGTTGATCAAAGAAACAAATGAATTCCTTTTTGCATCATTCTTGGTAGGGATAGAACCGACCAATCGCCAGCGCATCACCCCTGATTTCTTGTTTCGTGTTCTGCGTGGCCCGGAAATTCAGCGATATATCTCAGACGACGTTCAAGGATCAACTGGTCTTAGCAATATCAATTTGGCCAGACTAAAAGCCAAGGTTGTTGCATGTCCACCGCTTCCACAGCAACGCCGCATCGCCGAAATCCTTTCGACGCTGGACGAAGCGATAGAGCAGACCGAGGCGCTGATTGCGAAGCATCAGCAGATCAAGGCGGGGCTGATGCACGATCTGTTCACCCGCGGCGTCACCTCCGACGGCCGCCTCCGGCCCACCCGCGAGCAAGCCCCCGACCTCTACAAAGAATCCCCGCTTGGGTGGATGCCGAGGGAGTGGGAGGCAAGGCCATTACGAGACTTGACGATCAAAATCGCAGATCGTGACCATACAACCCCTGAGTATGTTGACGACGGGGTAATCATGGTTTCGCCAACTAATCTTTTTGACGATGAGGGAATCGACTTCGCTGCTTGTCGCAATATTCCTTTGCGCGACCATTTGATCAATCGCAAGAAGACAGACATTGAATCTGGTGATTTGATTCTTCACCGAATCGGGGCAGGGCTTGGAGCAGTGAGGCTTGTGACGGATGACATGCCGGAATTCAGCATCTTGCATAGCATGGCTCTTGTCCGCCCCTTACGTTCGGCTGTCAGTGCTGAATACCTTTTATGGTCATTCAGATCGTATCCGGTGCTGCTGCAAATGGACATTGGCACGCAGAGCATTGGTGTCCCCGACCTTGGATTAGACAAAATTGGGTCTCTACTTTTCCCCGTCGCGCCGCATGGTGAACAAACCATGATTGCGAATAGCCTGAGATCGCAGACAGAAGCAGGCAGTGCTGAGAGGAATCGTCTCATCAAACTCCGCCAACAAAAACATGGCCTCATGCACGACCTGCTGACCGGCCGTGTGCGTGTTACGGTCAATGAAGTCGAAGCCGTTTCAGGCGCGATTGCACAGGAGATAACTTTATGACCGCCGACACCACGCTCTTGCCAAAAGAAGTAGCAACATTGGTTCATCACATCGAGCTAAATCGCGCGGGTTGGTGGGACAAAGTGGTTCAACGGCTCGCGTTAGCCGCCGTGTGGTGGTCCGATAATCCACCGACCGCCGATGAAATCAAGAAAACACTGTTACAGGAGTTCAAGCTGTCGTTGAGCCATGACAAACTGAGTGCAGTGCTTAGTGCCCTGGAGAAGCAAGACCTTTTGGTCGCGCTTCACGAAGGGAAATATCGCATTCCGGACGCACAGCGTTTGGTGTTTGAGCAGGATGTCGCAGCGGCTGAGAAGGTCGAATTAGATGCGCGCGAGTTCTTCTGCAAACTTGCGAGTGAGCTTTGCGCAGGCCTCGACCCAATTAGTGTTTGGAGCGTATTTCAGGAAAAGTTTTTGACGCCACTCATTAAAGAGCTTGGAGCAAACGCATACCACCTTATTACTGGCGAAAATCTGCGTGAAGACCATAAATTGACAGACCATTTCTTGAGGGAATTCAAGCCGGAGTTTCATTCCGGCCTAAGAAAACTTGTAACCGGTTTTCTGGATCCGAAGAAAGACGAAGTGCGTGCGTATGTAAGCCGCATGCTGCATGCACGATTTTGCGTGGAAGCCGGGGGGCTACCAGAGTCTGCCATTCAGAAACTAAATGAGACCGTCAGCAAACAAGCAAAATTTCGAATATTCGTAGACACGAACTTCTTGTTTTCGCTGCTTGAGTTACATGAGAATCCTTCTAATGCCGCCGCACGTGAGCTTCTTGAGCTAATCACGCAGCTCAAATCTAACCCGAAGGTGCAGTTATTCATTGCTCCAAGGACAATCGAAGAAGCAAAAACGTCGATTACCTCAGCGAAGCATCGCCTCTCAGGGATTCCGGCTGGTGGAAACTTTACACAAGCTGCTTTGAGCGTCGGGGTCTCGGGAATGGTGGAGAGGTTCCTATTAGAGCGCCTGCGCCGTGGCGGTAAGCTGACTGTCGATGACTGGTTCGATCCGTATCTCACGGACTTCGTGGCGATTGCCCGTGGGAAAGGGGTGGAGTTTTTTAATGAAAGCCTGGACTCATATGCGATGCGGCAGGATGTTGTTGACGACATTCTTTACGTCCAGGAGTTTGAGAAGCGATTAGACGAAGGCAGGAGAAAGTCTTACAAGAAAGTGGCGCACGACATGATCCTGTGGCACTTTGTTAGCGACCAACGTCCCGCCTACATCGAATCTCCAATCGATTCTCGGGATTGGATACTCACCGTTGATTACCGGCTGATTGGTTTTGATGAATACAAACAGAAGAATTCGGGAACAAAGATACCTATTTGCCTCCACCCAACCTCGTTAATTCAGCTTCTACAGTTTTGGGTGCCCCGTACCAAGGAGTTTGAGGAAGCGATGCTTGGTAGCATGCGCCTCCCATTCCTATTTCAAGAGTTTGACGCTGAGGGAGAGCGCACCAGCTTAAGAATCCTCAAGGGACTTGGGCGATTCGAGGGGCGCGACGATATTTCCACGCAAACGATAACCAGCGTCATCCTCAATGACGGATTGCGTGCTCGGCTTCAGTCCAAGAAAACGGAAGACGGGGAGGCCGAGATTACTTTCATACGCGACGCCCTTGTCGAAGAGATGAAGACACGCGCTGCCTCTGAAGCCGATAGGGCGCACCAGTTACAGACGACTGTGAATGAAAAGGAAGCGGCACTAAACACGCTTGATGCCCGCGAGCGGTCGAAGGACGCGGAAGTCAACAGGTTAAACAAAAAGATTGCAGAGGATGAGGCTCGATCGAAGGCGGCAGATGAAAAACTCACCGCGCAAGGCGCGGAAATCGAAGAACTGAAAGCACATTTGAAGCGTACCGAGGAGGACAAGAAGCAGCGCTTAGCCCTATTCGGCTATTTGGGGCTGCTCACTTTCGTGGTGGTGGCGGCGGGTGTTGCCGCATGGCAAGCAGATCGCTTGTTTCCTGATTGGGCCAAATTGATCGGAGTAAATCCCATCAGGGGGCTGGTGGCTGTTCTCGTGTTCGTAGTTGGTCACCTGCTGCTGGAGTGCTGGGCGAGAAGAAATCAGCGGATGGCGCGGCTCTGGCCCTTGAAGCAGATTAGAAGGTTTAGGAAGTGGATGTGGGCCTTGGTGGTTGTGGGCTTTGTGCTCGGGGTGATCGGCAACCTATACGCCAATCGGATACAGAAACAGATTGATCTGGAGCCGAGTGCTCCGTCCAGTTCTGAACGTAGGTCTTCACCCATACGCTTCGTTAACAAGCAGCTTGCCTATGAAGCGGATCAAGATAGTGCGAAGGCATATCTAAAAAAGGCTCATGCCAGATTTATCCTGGACACGGCACAGATGCGTGACGGTGCCGTGGCTGATAGCGAATGACCAGCAAGCTCCCCATCAACCTCGCCGACCTGTTGCGCCAGCGCACGGTGGAAGGCGAGCGCATCGAATACAAGGCGGGCTGGAATCCGGAGAGTGTGCTGCATACCCTGTGTGCCTTTGCCAATGATTTCCACAATCTCGGCGGCGGCTACATTGTGATTGGCGTGGAAGAGCGGAACGGTCGGCCGGTGTTGCCGCCCAAGGGGATCGACCCCGACAGCCTGGATGCGATTCAGAAGGAGATTCTTGGACTGGGCCATCATGCCTTGCAGCCCAACTATCACCCGCTTTCAACTGCGTATGAGGTGGAGGGGAAGTCGGTGTTGATTCTCTGGGTGCCCGGTGGCGAGACTCGGCCATACCGGGCGAAGGTCAGCCTTGCGAAAGACGCCAGGGAATGGGCTTACTACATTCGCAAGCAATCGAGCACTGTCAGAGCCAAAGGTGAGGATGAGCGCGAGTTGCTCGGTCTGGCGGCAACGGTGCCTTTCGACGACCGCTACAATCAATCCGCCTCGCTGGGCGATCTTTCCCCCCGTTTGATTGAGGATTTTCTGCGCGAGGTGGGCAGCGATCTGGCACAGGACGTCGGCAATCTTCCGATGGACGCACTTGGGCGACAGATGAATATCGTGGGCGGTCCATCGGAAGCGCCTTTCCCGAAGAATGTCGGTTTGCTGTTCTTCAATAAAGCGCCGCACCGGTTCTTTCCCGCCACCCAGATCGATGTGGTGTGGTTTCCGGAAGGCGCGGGGGGCGATCGTTTCGAGGAAAAAATCTTCCAGGGGCCGCTCGCCCGCATGACTCGCGAGGCGCTCGATTTCATCCAGCGCAATTACCTTAAAGAGACCGTCGTCAAGCACCCGGATCGGGCTGAGGCCGAACGCTTCTGGAATTTTCCTTACGCGGCGATTGAAGAGGCGGTGGTCAATGCTGTGTATCACCGTTCCTACCAGGAACGGGAGCCAATCGAAGTCCGGATCAGCCCGGATGATCTGGTGGTGCTGAGCTTTCCCGGCCCGGATCGCTCGATTCGGATGGAAGATCTGCGGGCTGGCAAGGCGGTCAGCCGACGTTACCGCAACCGCCGCATCGGCGAATTCCTCAAGGAGCTTGATCTTACCGAGGGGCGCTCGACGGGCATTCCCAAGATTTTGAAGGTCATGAAGGAGAATGGCTCGCCCACGCCCGAATTCGAGAGCGATGACGACCGCGCATCTTTTGTGATCCGCTTGCCTGTTCATGCACGGGCGATGATCCAGACAACAAAAGTGGGGGCCCAGTCGGGGGCCCAGTCGGGGGCCCAGTCGAAACAGATCATGGCCGCGCTCATGGAGGCGCCTCTATCCATGAATGAACTGGTGATGGCCTTGAGCCTTAAGAGCAAGACAGGCTCACTGAAGAGAACGGTAAACGAACTGCTGGCCGGTGAACTCATTGAGTACACCATTCCCGACAAGCCAAGCAGCCGACTTCAGAAATACCGGTTGTCCCCCAAGGGGCAGCAAATGCTCGGCGATGCCGGTGAGTCGGCATGAGTGAATACCACCACGTCGAAAAGCCCTTTCTCGACCAGCTTGCGGCGCTGGGCTGGACGGCGGTCGACCAGGGGCAGGGTTTTATCCCGAGCGACCCGGCAGCGAGCTTGCGCAGTAGCTTTCGCGAGTGGCTGCTGCCCGAGGTGTTCCGCGAGGCGATGCGCACGTTCAACCGCACCGCAGACGGCACGGCCTGGCTGACCGACCGCCAGCTCGACGATCTGCGCGACCAGATTCTGCGCCAGCCGAACCGCACACTGTTGGAAGCCAATGAGGCGGTGCAGGCGCTGTTCCTCAAGGCGCAGGTGGACCGCAACGAGGTGACAGGCGAGAGCGACCCGGTGGTGAGCCTGATCGATTTCGCCCACCCGGAGCGCAACGTTTTCCACGCCATCAACCAGTTCCGCATCGACACGCCGGGCTGCGTGAAGCAGTGCATCATCCCCGACATCGTGCTGTTCGTGAACGGCATTCCGCTGGTGGTGGTGGAGGCGAAGATCGGCGACGCGAACACGGCCAACCCGATGCATGCGGCGTTCGAGCAGTTGCTGCGCTACCGCAATGGGCGCAGCGAAACCCTTGCCGCCGGGCTGCGCGAAGGCGAGCCGCGCCTGTTCCATACCAATCTGCTGCTAATTTCCACCTGCGGCGAGAAGGCCACCTACGGCAGCCTGACCTCGGGCTACGAGCATTTTTATGCCTGGAAGGACATCTGGCCTGAGAGCAACCGGGACTACACGCCGCCGCTGGGCGTGGAGCGCGAACAGGAACGGATGATCCAGGGCCTGCTCGCGCCCGCGACGCTGCTGGATGTGTTGCGCACCTGCACGGTGTTCATGGACACGGATTCGGGCAAGCGGGTGAAGGTGGTGTGCCGCTACCAGCAATACCGTGCGGCCCATCGTATCGTGGAGCGGCTGCGCACGGGCAAGACGATGGAAGAGCGGTCCGGCGTGGTGTGGCATACCCAGGGCTCGGGCAAGTCGCTGACGATGGTGTTCGTGGCGCGCATGCTGCGCGCGTCGAGCGATCTGGCGGATTTCAAGATTCTGCTGGTCAATGATCGGGTGGATCTGGAAGAGCAGCTTGCCGCCACCGCCAAGTTGATCGGCGGCAAGGTGAATGTGATCGACAGCACGGCGACATTGCGAGAGCACCTTGCCACCGATGCCTCCGACATCAACATGGTAATGGTGCACAAGTTCATGGAGCGCGCCGAGGCGCTGCCGCTGAAAGTGGCGGAAGCGCTGGCGAGTTACGGCACGGTGCCGTCCGGCCAGAGCTTCGGCGTGGTGAATCCGTCCGACCGCATCCTGCTGATGATCGACGAGGCGCACCGCACGCAAAGCTCGGATTTCGGCGATAACATCTTCGAGGCTTTTCCCAATGCGACGCGCATTGCCTTCACCGGCACGCCGCTCATCACCGACGAGCACGGCAATCGGCGCACGGTGAAGCGCTTCGGCGAATACATCGATACCTACAAGTTGATGGACGCGGTGCATGACGGCGCGACCCTGCAAATCCTTTACGAAGGCCGCACGGCGGACACGGCGCTGAAGGACAAGCACGGCTTCGATGCCAAGTTTGAAGACCTGTTCAAGACGCGCAGTGAAGCCGAACTGCTCGCCATCAAGAAAAAGTATGGCGCGAGCGGCGACATCCTCGAAGCGGAAAAGCGCATTGAGGCCATTGCCCGCGATCTGGTGAATCATTACATCGACAACATCCTGCCGGATGGTTTCAAGGCGCAGGTGGTGTGCCATTCCAAGCTGGCGGCGGTCCGTTACCAAAAGTCGATTCGTGAGGCTTTGGCTGCACGGCTGGCGAGCGAAAATCTCAAGCCGAAGCCGGACACCGAGCTGTTTCGCCGCATCGCCTTCTTGAAGGCGGTGGTGGTGGTTTCTTCCGACACCACCAATGAGCTGGCGGTTATCAGCGAGGCGCGCAAGGAAGCCAAACGCTGGAGCGCGGTGGAGAACTTCTGCAAGCCATTCGACTTTGATGACCCGGACAAGGACCTCACCGGCATCGCTTTCCTAATCGTGTGCGACATGCTGCTGACCGGATTCGATGCGCCGGTGGAGCAGGTGATGTACATCGACAAGAGGCTCAGGGAACACAACCTGTTGCAGGCGATTGCACGGGTGAACCGGGTAACGAAGAACAAGCATCGCGGTTTTATCGTGGATTACATCGGCCTGGCGAACCATCTGGCACAGGCGCTGGCAATTTATTCAAAGGAGGACGCCCAGGACATCCAGCAGGGTTTGAAAAACCTGCTGACCGAGCTGCCGATCCTGGAAGAACGCTATGAGCGCCTGTTGCAGCACTTCCGAGCTGCCGGGGTGGGCGGAATCGATGCCTTCGTGAAGGACGAACTGCCTACGCCCGAGGCGGAGGTGGACGTGGTGCATGCGGCGGTGGGGGTGCTGAAGGACATCAAGCTGCGGGCGGATTTCGATGTGTATCTGAAGACCTTCCTGCAGAGCCTGAACCTGATCCTGCCCAATCAGGCAGGGCATCCCTATCGCGGCCCGGCGCGGCGCTTTGGCTATCTGCTGCGCATGGCCAAGGAGCGCTACAAGGACGACACACTCGACATTGCCGACGCGGGCGCGAAGGTGAAGGCGCTGATTAACGAGCACCTGATTGAATTGGGAATCAATCCCAGGATTCCACCCATCGAACTGCTGGCGGACGATTTCATCGCCAACGTGCAGAAACACGCCCAGGGCGACCCAGAGGCCAAGGCCAGCGAGATGGAGCACGCCATCCGCAAGCACTGCACGGTCCATTTCGACGAAGACCCTGCTTTCTACAAGCGCCTGAGCGAGAAGCTGGAAAAGCTGATCCAGGCGCACCAGAACAACTGGCAGGAACTGGCCGAGGGCTACGAGCAGATTCGGAATGAGGCGATGGCAGGGCGCACCGATGCTATCGAAGGGCTGAGCAAAGAGGCAACGACCTTTTACGATTACGTGGTGCAGCTCGCTTTTGACGGCAGCAGCGTGCCGGGCGATTCGGTGGCGCCTTTGAAGACGCTCATGGCACGCATCGTGGAAACCATGCAGGGCACCATCGACATCATCGACTTCTGGAAAAAGCCCATCGAGGTGAAAAAGCTGCGGGGCGATATCGATACGGAAATCCTGCTGGCCAACATCCCGCAGCTCACCGGCAAGCATGAGCGAATCGCCGTGGAGATCGTGAAGCTGGCCGAGAAACGCCATGCGGAGCTGACCAAATGAGCGGCTCGCGAATCAAGGATATTGCTTACGAGGTGTTGCGCAGCCAGCGCACTACGGCGGATATCGTCATCGAACGCGATGGCCGCGTGCTTGTCCGCGCGCCCAAGTCGATTCCAGACGAGCGAATCGATGACCTGATCGAGGCCAAGCGCTATTGGATATACAAGAACCTGGCCGAATGGCGCGATTTGAACGCAACCCGGGTGCTGCGCGAGTATCGCAACGGCGAAGGCTTTCTTTATCTGGGCCGGTCTTACCGCTTGCTGCTGGTTGCTGACCAGGACGAACCCCTGCTGCTCAAAAACGGACGTTTCTGCATGCTGCGTGATCTGGTGGATAGCGGCGAGATCGAGGCAGCCAAGGCGGCTTTTCGCGATTACTACATTGCGCGCGGCAGCGAGCGTATCCGTCAGCGCGTCGACTATTACGCGCCCAAGGTCGGCGTCGCGCCGCGCGATGTGGCCGTTCGTGAACTTGGCAACCGCTGGGCATCATGCTCGCCGAACGGCAATCTGGCATTCCACTGGAAATGCATGATGGCGCCGCAAACCATCATCGACTACATCGTGGTGCATGAGCTTTGTCACTTCCATCATCTTGACCACACCGATGCGTTCTGGAATGAGGTGGACAAAGTGATGCCGGCTTATGGCGAGCGTAAGGAATGGCTGCGCACCCATGGCGCGGGGCTGGATGTTTAGATAAGGCGCGAAAAGCGCGCATGCATTGAAGGGAGACACGATTGGCACGCCGTAGACAAAACCTCGCTGAAGATTTGATCGAGATAACCAGCAAGCTCCCTTGGTGGGTTGGGGTAGTGCTCGCGATTGTTGCGTATGTCTGGCTGCACAACGTTGCTGTCAGCGAAGTAACGGCAGTCGTTCAGCCCGGGAAGATGGGTGACTTTGTCGGTCAGTCCGTTTTCAAAACACTGGCATCTGTCGGCCAATACCTGTTGCCACTCGTTTTCCTGGTGGGCGCGGCCATGTCCGCCTTTGGTCGCCACAAGCGCCGTGCATTGCATGAGCAGGTGGCTGCCAGCCCTGACCGGGGTGCGCTTAACGATATGAGTTGGCAGCAGTTCGAGGCTTTGGTAGGCGAAGCTTTCCGGCGCAAGGGCTACGCGGTGGCCGAGACGGGGGGCGGTGGCGCCGATGGCGGGATCGACCTGGCGTTGAAGAAGGAAGGCGAGACCTTTCTGGTGCAGTGCAAAAAGTGGAAGGCTTACAAAGTAAGCGTGACCACGGTGCGCGAACTCTATGGGGTGATGGCAGCGGAGGGCGCTACCGGTGGCTTTGTGGTGACGTCCGGCGTGTTTACGGATGAGGCTCGGGCGTTTGCCGTGGGCCGCAACATCGAGTTGATGGATGGCAAGGCGCTGTATGCGCTGATTCGTGGGGCGAGTGTTCCTGCAAAGGCGGCTGCGGCATCACCGGCTGCAACGCCTGCTGGTTCGCCCGCCTGCCCGGTTTGTCAAAGCGCGATGGTGCGGCGCACAGCCAAGCGTGGCGCGAATTCGGGCAATGAATTCTGGGGCTGTTCTCAATACCCCGGCTGCAAGGGCATTCGGGCA
>Ga0209254_10003583_pt1 | contig 14143 bp, 10 predicted proteins | sample FrelakmetDIP11DI_FD_187148 | JGI IMG/M metagenome (GOLD analysis project Ga0209254, IMG submission 187148) | Freshwater lake sediment microbial communities from the University of Notre Dame, USA, for methane emissions studies - DIP11 DI (SPAdes)... | ecosystem: Environmental > Aquatic >...
TTATAAGTTTGCCTCAGGTTTGCCTTTATATGCAATTTCATGGCTAAGTCCCCTTGCAAAGAAAATTACGCGCTTTCTCCAGGAACTCGCCCAAGCGGGGAAAGTATGGCTCCGCAAGCCACGTTCCCTTCTTACCTCACTTACATTTACATGGGTGCATATGCTCTGCACTTTTTCAACTGTTTGGCTGTTATTACGGGGAATGGGTGAAGATATACCTTTCTGGTTGGTGATGGGTCTATGGAGTGCTACATATTTTGTCACCTTGTTACCTATTTCAATCAATGGATTGGGTGTTCAAGAATTGGCAATGACTTATTTCTATGTGACGATCGGTGGAATATCAGCTTCAAGTGGTCTCACTCTTGCCCTTATGATGCGGGTTCTGCAAATGATTGCCAGCTTGCCTGGTGCTTTCTTCATCCCCGATATCATTGCAGGTAGAAAGTAATCCTGAGGATAATATGAAAGGACAAATTGCCCTCATCACCATCATTACAGATGATGTTAATCGCCTGGCATGTTTTTACCAGTCAGTTCTGGGGTTTCAAATACTACAGGATTTAGGTCAATATGTAGAGCTGGTGAACCCCGGGGTTCGTTTTGCTATTTGCACCCGTTCAATCATGGAAAGTGCCACAGGCAACGAAACTTATCGTGAGCCGCGATCCGGACTATGCTTCGAACTGGCATTTCCTGTGGATTCAGCAGCTGAAGTCGATCAAGTATATGCAGATATCATTCGTAAAGGTGCCGTCGCTATCCAACCACCTGCAACCATGCCCTGGAACCAGCGTACAGCCTTTTTTGCCGACCCGGATGGCAATATCCACGAGCTTTTTGCCGAAATTGGTTGATTAATGACACGTAATCTTTTTAAGCTGGGATTTCTTCTATCCTTTATTATTTTTCCCGTGCTAGTCATGGAACTGGCAAGCCAAAGGCTGGCAAATATTCCCCTTCGGTTGGTGGTATTCTGTATCCTGTCGTTGGGAGGAGCAGTGTTATTTAAAAAGGGGTGGCCTCAACAGGGTTGGGGTACTGCTTTACTGATTACCACCCTGGGTTATGGAGTATCCTATAAGCTGGCCAGTTACATCCCGGATATCTCTGGATACCCTTTTTCATTGGGATGGTCAGAGGCCAGCCGATATTATTATGCTTCTTTGTGGTTTCCCAACAAATTATATGGGATCTCTACCCCACCATCCGTTCTACATCCCAGTCGCTATTTACTTCAATCACTTCCATTTATTCTTCCACAGGCTTCCTTGTTTGTACATCGGTTGTGGCAGGTGATTTTATGGGTTATCAGTGCTTCTCTGGCTAGCTGGTTGTTGGTTAGGAGATTAGACCTAAAGAGTCAAAACCAGCCTAAAGTCATTATCCTGTGCCTGCTCTTTTGGATTTTTCTTTATCTCTTCCAGGGTCCCATATATTATCACCTGCTAGTCATGGTCGTCCTTCTGCTTTGGGGATTTGATGCCAATCACTTTTGGCGCACCCTGATTCTGGTTTTATTGACCTCCCTTTGGGCAGGGCTCAGCCGGATAAATTGGTTGCCCGTTCCAGGGTTGCTTGCTGCCACTCTTTTTCTACTGGAAATCCCGACAAAGGGTAAACTGTTGTGGCGCTACTTGCTTCCACCTATGATATGGGTGGCTGCAGGTACCTCCATTGCATATGCCAGTCAACAGGCACACCAGTTATGGTCAGGTAATCCCCCGGCATGGTTTGGTTCAAGTTTTTCTTCCGACCTTCTTTGGTATCGCTTATTACCCAATCCAACTTTTCCTATGGGAATCCTGCCAAGTGCAATCCTTGTGTCCTTCCCGCTCATCGGGCTCATAATTTTACGCTTATCTGATCACTGGCGCGAATATCATTTCATCCGTCTGCTAGGATTAATCACGATTCTATTTGTGTTATTTATTGGTGGTATTGTTGTCAGTGTTAAGATAGGCGGGGGTAGTAATCTGCATAACTTGGATGCATACCTCACAATATTGCTTGTGATTACCACCTACATATATTTCAACCGCTTCACGCCCGATACCTCTGAAGCAATACCAGAAAAGCTGCTTGTGGATTCCTCTTCAAAAATACAAAAACGGACCCGATCTATTGAGCATATCCTGCTTGGGTTAGGAATTATCTTCCCACTATACTTCACCTTGAGTATGGGTGGAAGTGCGCCTCATCGGGATAGTGAAACCGCTCAAGCCGCTCTGCAAACGATAAAATCTGCAACACAGCACACAGCGGATCAGGGCGGAGAGGTACTCTTCATTACCCAACGCCACTTGTTAACTTTCGATTATATAGAAGGGGTACCTCTTGTTCCCGAACATGAACTGGTATTTCTAATGGAAATGGCAATGTCCAATAATTCTGCATACTTGGACGCTTTCCACAATGATATCAAGGATCAACGTTTTGCCATGATCGTCTCTGAACCTCTAGCCACTCAATACCAGGGTAAGAACCATAGCTTCGGCGAGGAAAATGATGCCTGGGTCGAGCGTATCTCAGAACCAGTCTTATGTTATTACGAGCCAACTCAAAAAGTAGAGGCAGCGGGGGTTGTTTTATACACACCACGCGCAGAACCATGCGAGTGATTGGATAATTTGCCATGTATTTGAGCCGAACCAATAGTCTGTTAGATATATTCCTATATATCATCCTTACAGGTATGTGGGTAATGGGCGGATACTTATTGGTAAGATTCGCTTTTCACCTCCGTCGCTTTGAACGTGTTATCACTGGGCTTGCAGTCGGTTTTTTATTATTTATTTCGATTAGCAATCTTTTAGCTCATGTCCTACCGCTTACATTTGCTTTTTGGGGTTCGTCAGTATTGATTTTATTTGCAGCAATTACTTGTTCATGGATATCTGGTTTGCACCCCTGGTTCGAAAAACACGACTTTTACGTCATTCCATTGTTGGTTAGCCTGGCTGCTTTATCATTACTCTTCACGTTATTATTACGGGGAGGATCCATCTTTGATGAATACCAGCATTTACCCCTTATATCCATTATGGCAGCTGGAGATATCCCACCACATTTTTACTTAAATCCCGATTTTTATTTTGCTTACCATTATGGTATTCAAGTTTTTGCTGCGAGTTTGGTGCGTTTGGCTGGTTTTTTCCCTTGGTCTGCCTGGGATATAAGCAGAGCAATAGCGATTGCATTTTCTATGGTCCTGGGTTGGGTATGGGTTCGCCGGGTTACTCGCAGCCGCACTGCTGCATGGTTGGGCAGCATTTTATTTACCTTCGGAGGCGGAACACGTTGGTTATTGCTTCTCCTGCCCTCAAACCTTCTAAAATGGGTGAGCGATTCAGTAAACCTCGTTGGGACGGGCTACGATACTGCTCCAACATTAATTGAAGCACTTCAGAAAACATGGTTAATTGAAGGTGGAGGACCGGTTTCCTTTCCCTTTGCATTTCATAATGGTATCTTCGTGCCAGTTTCTTTCACCCTGGGTAGCACAGGAGCAATGTCATTCTTCACTGTCTTATTGCTCCTTATATTGATACCCCGCCGACGTTTCACTCCAGCCGGTTTGGTTATTTGGTGTCTAATTTTCAGCACCCTTGCACTGAGTGCTGAACATTTCTTCGCTGTTATATGGGCTGGCATCGCCTTGGTTGCGATGATCGCAATCATCTTTCAAAAGAAACTGTTCAAATCCTTCCCAAAAGACATTTTTTTGCAATGGAGCATTATCCTATCATTAAGTGCCTTGCTTTCACTCGTTCAGGGCGGTTTCATCAGCGAAGCTGCCCGTAATTTGATGGCTTCCATCTCAGGAGTTGCATCGCAAAGCTTTAATGCGCGTGGATTTTCTTTCCGCTGGCCTCCTGGCTTTCTTTCCGCCCACCTCGGTTCATTATCAATATTAAATCCTGGTCAGTTGGTTGCCTTGCTTGCAGAACTAGGTATTGCTCTTCTGCTTGTGCCTGTCATCTTCATTCGTTTTAAGAAGCAATTGCGCCACAAAGATTGGTTTATTCCTGCCTTAAGCATAAGTGTACTTCTCAGCTTGTTTTTTCCATTTTTCTTCCAATACGAAGTTGACCGGTCCATTACCCGTATGCCTGCTACGGCTTTATGGACTTGCCTTGTCTTGGGTTTTCCCATCCTCTGGATGGCATTCCCTCACCAAAAAATAATTTTCCGCCTTGGGATGATCATCAGCTATGCAATATTGATACTGGGTGGTTTGGTAATCTTCCGCTTCCAGCTTTATTCTATTCCACATGTAGAGTTGTCTTATTACATTGACGATTTGGACGCCAGCTATGCCGTTGATTACTGGAATAAGCTACCAAATGGAACCCAGGTTCTTGACCGGATTCCTGAACGCTCTGTGACAATATTTGGCCGCATATCTCGGGCTCATTCAGGTATTTATGACCCCCTACCAGATTGGGAGGCACTGATTGCTGATCCTGACCCTGCAAAGATAACTTCAGCGGGTTATGATTATGTCTACATGGATAGGGCTTGGTGGGATAGTCTCACCTCTGTCTTGCAAAAAAAATTCCTGCAGCCGTGTATTGATATCGTCGATGAACGTAAACAATACGAAGGTGAAAATTACCGTTTGTTGGTAAGTGTTCATAGCTGTAGATAATCATAGACGGCTTCGCTGATGGTATAGTTAACCTGTACTATGCAAGAAAAATGGAGAAATTAGAATATGAAAATCGAATATCAAGAAACAACCAATGACCTGCTCGCTCGAATCGATATCCATAAAAAATATGGTAGTCGTGATATCGACCAGTGGATGCTGCACCTGCTTAAACCTCAAAAAGGTTCAGCTATCCTGGATGTTGGATGCGGGTCTGGAAAACAGTGTTTCCTGTTTTACAAAGCCCTTGAAGGTGATGCCATCATCACCGGTGGGGATGTGAATCCCGAACTTCTTGACAAAGCTCGTCAGGAAAATGCCAAGATCGGGAATCGGATCAAACTCATCGACCTAAATTTCGATCAGCCCTTCCCATTACATGACAATGAGTATGACCTGGTCACGTCTTGTTTTGCAATCTACTATTCAGAGCATATTCCTTTTACCATTTCCGAGATGCACCGTGTGCTCAAACCAGGCGGACGATTGTTCACCACCGGACCCATGCCTGAAAATAAACGTCTGTTTTACGACATCATTCATGAAGCAACCCAACAGCCAATTCCACCTATGCCGGGTAGCTCGCGTTATTCCAGTTCAATCTATAAAGCTATTCAAGAGACATTTTCAAAGGTGGAAATTCACATTTTTGAAAATCCACTTGTATTTGAAGATGTCGAACCATTCCTGGCATATACTCGCGCTTCTTTATCAGAAGATCGAAGATTGTGGAAATCTCTGTTTGCAGATTCCGGTGGGTTTGAGCTAATTATGCAGCAAATTAGTAATGTAGCCACTCGTCGAATTACCCAGGAAGGTAAGCTTATGATGACCAAGGTTGTGGGTGGTTTTATAGCCACCAAGTAATTTCAACGCTTGCCGCGCAACCGATAAACACTGATTACAAGACCGTACTGGTACAATAATCATAATAAAAATAAAGAGGCAATTGATGAAAGTCCAACCTGCTCTCCCAGTTATCTATGACAGCACCCGTCGCGGATCTGCTGTTATTGAAGAACTGAGGGAAGTTTTAAATTATCATCACTTAATTTGGCAGCTTGTCCGTCGGGATATCCTTGCCCGTTACAAGCGCTCATTCCTGGGTGTTGCCTGGACCATGCTTAATCCGCTTGGCATGATGCTGGTCTGGACAATTGCATTTTCACAATTTTTTAAGTCCTCCAGTCTACCTTCCTACCCGGCATACGTATTGAGTGGTTTGCTTGCCTGGACTTTTTTCAGCCAAACAACAACGGCCTCGATGGTAAATCTGATCTGGGGTGGTGGTTTGCTTAACCGCATCTATATTCCCCGTGCATCTTTTGCATTGGCTGCCCAAGGTACCGGCCTGGTGAATCTTTCCTTGTCACTTATACCTTTATTAGTGGTTATGCTGATAACCGGATTACCTATCCATTTTTCATTTATATTTATTCCAGTCTCAGTTTTGGTAATTTGCGCTTTTGCGCTTGGTGTTGGCTTATTAATTTCGACCTGGGCCGTATACTTTCCAGACATCTCTGAAATGTACCAGATCATTCTGGTTGCCTGGATGTTCCTGACCCCAATTATGTATCCGGAACAAATCTTACCTGAGGCATACCGGGTATATATCACAATGTTGAATCCGATGTATCACATGGTTAAGCTCTTCCGCATCCCTACGTATTATGGGCGCTTTCCAACTTTGGAGGAGTTTTTAATTCCATTTATGATTGCGCTGGTGACACTGATTCTCGGCTGGGTGGTTTTTGCACGAAAATCGGATGAATTTGCTTATAGGATTTAAGACTATGGCAGAGAATTCACTACCCGCATCCCAAAGTCATTCCATTATCAATTTGGAGGATGTTTCTGTAGAATATCGTGTTCCTCAGGAACAGATAGGTACTTTCAAAGAATATACCATCCGCCTTCTGGAGGGGAAAGTAAAACATCGGGTTTTTAAAGCACTTAATGGGATTAACCTAAGCGTTTTCCAGGGAGAGGTTTTTGGTTTCATTGGTCAAAATGGCGCAGGCAAGAGTACTTTGCTCAAGTTGGTCGCCCGAGTCTTACGCCCAACCCGTGGTCGCATCCTTGTTCGAGGTCATGTTGCCCCATTGCTTGAGGTCGGTGCGGGTTTCCACCCAGAATTAACCGGACGGGAGAATGTCTACCTCAATGGTGCTATGCTCGGTTTTAGCCATAAAGAGATGGAGGTAAAATTTCCTCGTATCGTGGAATTTTCAGAACTAGGTGATTTTATCGATGCCCCGATTCGTACCTATTCTTCAGGTATGCTCGCTCGTTTGGGATTTGCCGTTGCTACAGATAGTCAACCGGATATCCTCATTGTCGATGAGGTTTTATCGGTGGGGGATGAAGCATTTCAGCATAAAAGTTTTGAGCGAATTCAATCCATTAAATCACAGGGAGCCACAATATTATTCGTATCGCATGCCATGAGCAGCATTGAAACAATGTGCCAGCGGGCTGCTTGGATCCACCACGGAAAAATTGTCTCCGTTGGTAATGCAAATGAAGTTGTTGACCGTTATCTTGGCCGTGTTTATGATGAAGAAACAATCCATTTGATTGAAGATAGCCACAGGGGCTTCCACACCAATGAGGGTAGAGATAGCATCAAGATCAGCCAGGTAAAAATTCTTAATAACCAAAATTCCGAACAACACATTTTCCACACTGGCGAAACAATGAAGCTGCAAATTAATTATCAAGCTTTCCAACCCATTGATTCGCTGGAAGTTGGATTGGCTATCCATCGTCAGGATGGAGTTCATCTTACTGGACCAAATACTACTTTTGATGGGCTTGATATTAAAGTCAATCCCGGTTTTGGTGGCGTCGTTTATTCCATACCTTCCCTTCCATTATTGGAAGGCTTGTACAATATAACCGTGGCATTAGTCAACCGTGATGGAAATCTTATCCTGGACTATCAGGATCGGTTTTATTCTTTCCGTATCGAAAATCGTGGACATAAATTTCCGGAAAAATATGGATTGATGACTTTGGGTGGCAAGTGGAAGTTACTCTGAGGAAATCATAACGCATGAAACCAGCGTTTCGAAGCTCAGAGGTGCAGATCTTCTTTCAACAAATTAAACAACACGGTTATTTTCATGCCATCAATGCGATCCTCTGGCGGTTCAAGATGGCATTCGCAAAATTTTTTCTCAAGTTTCAGGATAGATTTGGGTTTTATCGTTATCCTGAATGGATTCGTAAATACGAAAGCAAGCAGAATCCTCCTCCAAAAAATGCTTCAAATCTTCGTATTAACTTTTTAATCCTATATTCTGGTAGTCCATTATCCTTGGCAGACACATTGGATGCATTGCTCACCCAATCTTACACAAAATGGGACGCCTATATATATACATCCACTCCCGACACCCAAGAACCTCACTTAAATTCCTACCAGGCTGAACCCAGGATCCATTTTTTATTATCTACATCACTTCCTCCCCAGGTAGATTCGCTCAGTGAGTTCACTGGAGATTGGTTTGGCTTTCTCAATGCAGGAGATACACTTTCGGTTAACGCCTTAGCCTTCATTGTATCTGAACTCGGACTTCATCCCGAAGCAAAGGTTATCTATGCGGATAATGATAAGCTTTCTCCTGATGGATTAACTCGTCATAGCCCATCTTTTTGGCCAGATTGGTCGCCCGAACTGCTTCTCTCGGTTAATTACCTGGGGTATGCGCTTTTTCATCGCCTCACCTTTTTTGAAGCGGTAGCAAAATTTGAGGATCTCGAAGGCGCACTCCTCTACGCTACCGAATTGACCGATCTTATCATCCATATTCCCCGGGTGCTCTATCACGTTAGAGAAGGTCAGTCTCTTGTCTGGTTTAACGAAAAATTCCAATCCACAAGCCTGATCGCCCACTTAGAACGCACAGGCCGCCAAGATGCGAGTGTCCACACACACCCCATAACTAGCTTGCCAAAATTTTCTTGGTCTTTCGGGCAATCCCTCGTCTCGATTATCATCCCGACCCGCGATCAGGTTGTGTTGTTGGAACATTGCATCGAATCGATTTTGTCCCAAACCTCCTACACACCCTTTGAGATAATCCTGGTGGAAAATAACAGCCAGGAAAGGGAGACTTTTACATACTACGAGCAATTAAAATCGTATCCTCAGGTAAAAATCCTAACTCATGACCATCCATTCAATTATTCGGCATTCAATAATTGGGGAGTAAAACAAACCCAGGCAGATTTATTGTTATTTTTAAACAATGATATCGAAACCATCGACTCCGCTTGGCTCGAGGAAATGGTGCGCTGGGCATCCAGACCCAAGGTGGGAGCTGTTGGGGCAAAGCTCCTATACCCGAACCGCACCATCCAGCATGCTGGTCTCGTGGTTGGATTGGAAGGACATGCCAATCACATATTCGCAAGCTGCCAGGAAGGCTACAGTGGAATTTTTGGCTCAACCGAATGGTATCGTAACTATTCTGCAGTCACGGGGGCTTGTATGATGATGCGCAGGGATGTGTTCGAACAGGTTGGTGGATTCAACGAAGAATACAAACTCGCCTTTAATGATATTGAAATTTGCCTGCGTATGATTCACGCAGGGTATCGCGTGGTATACACGCCATTTGCGCGTCTCGTCCATCATGAGGGCGCTACCCGCTCCACATACAAACCTTCAACGGATATTAAACTCGCCACACAGCACCTGGAACCTCTCATCCAGCAGGGAGATCCATTTTATAATCCAAATTTATCGTTGCTGAACCGTATTCCCACTTTGCGGCGTCACGATGAGGTTCCGTCCCTCCAAAGATTGGAGATGATTACAAAGTATTTGAGTTGATCAACAGGAATTAACTCCATCCCCAGGAAATTATTGTTTATGTCATGATTGCCTAATCGATTCTTGTTATGTCAGATATATTGCCTTCGATATTGATCTTGAGTGGAGTACGTGGTGATACTCGACGCTACCGTACTTTCCATCTGCACGAACAAACCAGGCTAATAGGCCTGGATAGTCAGCTTTCACATGTTACCGACAGTGATATAAGAAATAAAGTTGAAAGCGCTTCCATTGTGATCCTACATCGCGCATCATTCAATCCATTGATTGCCTGGCTAATTAAAGAAATTCGTCGTAAACATGGAATCCTTATCCAGGATATCGATGACCTGCTTTTCGAACCAGATGCATTTAAATATATCCAAAGTCCAGATTTTTCTGATCCAGTCCGATCCTCCTTGTACCAGGAAGAGATGCGCTTATACCGAAAAACAGTGGATGCGTGTGATGCTATGACCGCCTCCACGGATTATCTTGCTGAGCGCATTCGTCTGCTTGAAAAACCTGTCTGCGTTCATCGTAATGCATTCAGCCTGGAGATGCTTCAAATATCCGAAAAAGCCTTTCACACCCGGCAGAACACGCAGACGAAAATTGTAATTGGGTATGCCAGCGGCACCGCCACCCATGACCACGATTTCGCCCTCATCAAGCCTGCCTTGACATCCATCCTCGACCGCTTCCCAAATGTGGAACTCAGGCTGGTCGGTCCCCTGGACCCGGGAACGGGTTGGGGTGATTATGAAAATCGTATCCATCATCTTCGTCTGGTTCCATGGCGTGAACTACCAGAGATTCTGGCAGGCTTTGATATCAACCTTGCGCCTCTCCGAACTGATAATCCCTTCGGGCAGTCGAAAAGCGAAATCAAATACATGGAAGCTGCGTTGGTCAGGGTACCCACCATTGCGAGTCCGAGTGAAGCGTTTAGCTTTGCCATAAAAAATGCACAGACAGGCTTCCTGGCAGGTGATACATTGGAATGGGAGGAGGGTCTGGAAAAGTTGATCCTACAGCCTGAATTGCGTCACCAGGTAGGCGAAGCATCCTTTCAGGCTGTCGTGGAGCATTACCATCCTATCGTCCGTGCTAAAGAGCTTGTAGTTACCTTAGGCGTACTTACCGATAATAAAATTAAACCGGTTGGTATTGATGATCCGTCAAGTGTCTCTTCGATAGGATCGGGTCTTTCGATATGGAGCAGTTCCCAGGTTGAAAAAACTCCTACTTTACTGCAAATGGGTTGGTATATGTTACGGTATCGCGGATTGTCTGTCCTATTAAAACAAATATGGATTTTTTTACGACGGTTGGCAGCACCTATAATTCCATTTCAAAAGGCATCTTGATTGTCTTGAACAAATAAGAAAATCATTTGTGTGAATGCAATGCTTGTAAAGCCACGTTCCTGAAGGTACAATCAAACGAACTTCAGATTATTTACCATACATACCAATGACCGATCAACACGATACAAATCAGAAACCAATCTTTCCAGGAAAAGAACAAATCAAATCGATTTGTTTTTATTCATTCAATTTCCAAGATGCATTATCGCACCTCAGAATGTTTGGTCCTGCCCGTCATTTAGGTTTAGAAGTAATTGCGGGTGTTGAAAATGGTCAAATTAATGAAGAACGTGCTCTTTTAGGAGATATCATCGTTCTTCAACGCGATTTCCCACGTGCAATCGAATCATACGGGAATATCCTTACCTATGCTCGACAAAACAACATCCCAGTAATTCTAGACATTGACGACCTTTTATTCGAATTGCCGAAAGACCACCCTGACCGCCTCAAGCATATCTTTACCTGGACTTTACTTCCCACATACCAGGCTATGCTGGAAGTGGACTTGGTGACTGTCACCAGTGAACCCCTCCGTGATTTTATACTCGACTACAATAAAAACGTCATGGTTCTGCCCAATTTCCTGGATGATCAAATTTGGCAGTTGAAACCCCCACTCCGCAGTAATGGTCTTGAGAGAAAAATCATAATCGGTTATATGGGGGGATTATCCCATCAACCCGATTTAGATCTCTTGCTGCCCGTGTTTAAGAATCTTATTCATCGCTTTCCAGACAGATTGGAATTCCAGTTTTGGGGAACTCAACCGCATCGTGATCTATCAGCTTATTCATTCGTGCATTGGAACGATCAAATGATTTGGAATTATCAGGATTTTGCAGCTTACTTTCAAACCCAATCTTCGGATATACTAATCTCCCCCCTGGCTGATAACTATTTTAATAGCTGTAAAAGTTCAATTAAATATCTGGAGTATGGCTCCCTTGGAGTACCCGGAGTGTTCAGCCGTGTTCAACCTTATACTACTGTTATTAAACATGGAGAGAATGGTTTTTTAGCCACTACACCAGATGAATGGGAAGATTGCCTGGTCCGATTGATAGAAAATCCTGATTTGAGATTTTCCCAGGCGTCAAATGCCCAGATGGATATTAAATCGAATTGGATGTTATCTCAAAATGCCCCTCTTTGGTTATCAGCATATCATAAAGCCAAGGAAATCACCCACGTAAGGACGCTCGCTGACCCAGCACATTTGAAGATGATTGAGAACCTTTCCAGACAGACTGTCATGTGGTACAGGGATACGCAGTACCAGATGAAATGTCAAAAAGATAAGATAATTGAACTGGAAGATCAGGTGTCACGTCAAGAAACCACCCTTTCAGGTATCACGAACAGTAAAACCTGGAAATTAGCCCTGGCATTTCGCCACATAAGAGAAGCTCTTGCTCCCCCCAACAGCCAGCGTGAAAAGATACTGGATGATATTTTTAAGTTCTCCTCTTCAAAACACACTGCCGGAAGAAAGTGATTTGGAAATGTGATGCGGAAAATACTAAAAATAATTCGAGACTTTTTCTTTCCACCATTTTCAAAAAGCCGTAACCGCTACGAAACAGTTCGAAAAGCACTGTTGATGTTAAAAAAGAATGGGATTAAAGGAACATATACAGAAATTCACTGGAGAATCGCTAAACCACGCAGGCTTCTCTCCACATTTTCATCCGGGGAGAGCGTGTGGAATAAGGCAAACCCCCTTTTTGATGAAGGGATGTTCACTCAGATTACTGGACTCCCTCTCTCAGAGAAGGTTGACATTATTATCTGCGTTGGTCGAAACCATGAAAATATAAGTTCCTGTTTAACCTCTATTGAAAAATACACCAGTCAAATATTTTATAATCTTCATCTCGTGGTTCATAAAAATGATGTGGCTAATCTTCCCGATCACACCTTGATTTCAAGCGCTCACCTGGTTACCCACGACATGGATTTATTCAATTATTCCCGAGCCAATAATCTGGTTCTGAAGTATTCCGTGGGAGATGTTATCCTCTTAAATGATGATACTGAAGTAACTGAAGGTTGGCTCTCGAAATTGCAACATGACTCCAAAGGCATCGCGCTAACTGGAGCCCATACCGGGCATTTATGCGCTGGTAACCCTCAAATGTGGGGGCAAGGTCCAACTTCACTCACCAATTATCCGATTAACATGTTTTGTGCTTTTATTCCATCCAGAGTGCGGTCTGTTGTTGGTCTTCTTGATGAGGAGTTCTGTTATTATGGCGGGGAAGATGTCGATTACTCCTGTCGTGCCCTCCTAAATGGTTTCCCTTTGGTGATTTCAAGTGCCTTTGTCGAGCATAAGGATAATCAGTCCTATAAAACGTCTAAGGATTTGTTGATTAAAGAATCTGATCGTCTACTCGTTGAGATGTATGGCATTGAAGCACCATTTAATTTGAGTTCAATCAAACCATTGGTCTCAGTAATACTGGCAACACATAACCGACCGGAATTACTTACATCAGCTCTAGAATCAACCTTGCAAAACGATTTTAATAATTTTGAGTTCATCATTGTAGATGACTATTCCAACAAGGAAACCACAGAATTAATTTATAAATACCAACAGAAAGATGATCGTATCGTTTCTATACGGCTACCTAAAAATGTTGGATCATCTAAAGCTCGCAGTGTAGGTTTAAAGGTTTCCCGTGGTAAGTTTGTTCTATTTACCGATGACGATGATACAGTTCTTCCAAATCGCATCTCAAAACCCCTCGAATATCTCATCCAACACCCCTCCTTAGATGTTGTATATTGTAACTATAATTTGGTTAGCCATGATGGGAGTATTGTTCCAATTCTCGCAGATAAGTTTGACCTGCAATCTTACCTGGATATGAAGTTTTATATAGGTTTTGGAATGCTCTTAGGCCGTAAAGGGGTATTTTTAGATGTTCCTTTTATGTCAATCTTTGATCAAGCGGTCGACTTTGATTGGGTATTTCGGCTGCTACGTAAAGGGTATAAGATCGACCTCTGCCCAGAAATCGTAATGAACTACAACCGTACTGGGGCACCCAAGTTCCACTTATCAGGAAATAAGAGCTCGATCGATCTACATGCCACGATCCATGACCGAGAAATCTTACTAAAAGACATGGAACGTAAGGAATGAACTTTTATCATAAGCCACCAATTATCTTATCTCGAAGAGGAAACAACCATGCTGCTCTTCTACGGAAAAAAAATCTGCTTTATAGGTGCCCATCCCGATGATATTGAGTTAGGGTGCGGTGCTTTTATTTCGAATATTCAAGG
>Ga0209254_10003584_pt1 | contig 14141 bp, 12 predicted proteins | sample FrelakmetDIP11DI_FD_187148 | JGI IMG/M metagenome (GOLD analysis project Ga0209254, IMG submission 187148) | Freshwater lake sediment microbial communities from the University of Notre Dame, USA, for methane emissions studies - DIP11 DI (SPAdes)... | ecosystem: Environmental > Aquatic >...
CGTGTTGTGCGCCGGGTCGAGGACCTCCATGAGAGCCGCCGCCGGGTTGCCGCGCCAGTCGCTGTCGAGCTTGTCGATCTCGTCGAGCAGCATCACCGGATTGTCCACTCCGGCTTTGGCGAGGCCCTCAAGGATGCGCCCCGGCATCGCCCCGACGTAGGTACGGCGATGTCCACGGATCTCGGCCTCATCGCGCACCCCGCCGAGGGCGATACGCGCAAAGGGGCGGCCCAGGGCGTCGGCGATCGCCTGGGCCACGCTGCTCTTGCCGGTGCCGGGAGGGCCGGCCAGACAGAGGATGGTGGCAGGATGGTCGGCGCCGGCGCCGCGGCCCCCGGCGGCGCCTGCTTCCGCGCGCATCTTGCAGACGGCCAGATACTCGAGGATGCGGTCCTTGACGTCCTTGAGGCCGCAGTGCGTGAGCTCCAGATGCCTGGCGACTGCGGCCACGTCGACGTCGGCCGGCGCCAGCCTGCCCCAGGGGAGGTCGAAGATCGTGTCGAGGAGGCCGCGGATCACGGCGACCTCGGGGCTCATCGACGGCGCCTGGCGGAGCTTGCGTAGTTCGCGCGCGGCGAGCTTGTGAGCGGCCGGCGAAAGACGCCCCTCAGCCAACCCTCGGGCATACTCGGCGGTGTCCTCGTCGGGGCTTTCTCCCGTCTCCTCGATCTCGTCGCGGATCACGCGCAGCTTCTCATGCAGGAAGAGCTGGCGCTGGGCGCTCTCGATGCGCTGCTGCACCTTGCTCACGATCTCGTGCTCCATGGCGAGCACGGCGTTCTCCTCGGCGAGAGCCTCGATCAGGGCGAGGAGGCGCTCCTGCGTGGATTCCATCTCCAGGAGCGCCTGCTTCTCCGCGATGTCGATCTGCAGGTGCGCGGCCACCACGTCGGCGATCTCCTCGGGATCGGCGGTCTGATCCACCACGTACTGCACCTCGTCGGCGAGCTGCGGATTGAGCTGCACGTACTCCGTGAACTCGGCGGCCACGCGGCGCGCCAGCGAACGGCAGCGCACGAGCGCGCGGTCGTCCGGCGTGAGCGGTGAGGAGATCGCGAGAAGGAAGGGCTCGGTGCTCGCGAAGCCCTCGATGCGCACGCGCTCCTGACCCTCGACGAGCGCCTTGACGCTGCCGTCCGGCAGCTTGAACAGTTGCAGGACGCTGACCCGCGTGCCGACCGGCATGATGTCGTCGGCGCCCGGGTCCTCGACGGAGGCCTCGCGTTGCGAGCTCAAGATGAGCGAGGTCTTCTCGTTGAAGGCCGCTTCGATGGCCTGGATGGACTTCTCGCGGCCCACGAAGAGGGGCGCGACCATCTTCGGAAAGACGACCAGCTCGCGAGTAGGCAGCAGCGGCAGAGCCGCGGCGGCGTCACCGTCAGGCAGACTCTGCGTCACGCTGCGGCGCCGCCTTCTCCGCCTCGGTGACGAGCGTGGGGTCGATGCCCTTTTCGATGCTCTCGCGCGTAATGACGCACTTGCGCACGTCGCGTCGCGACGGCAGATCGAACATGACGCCCATCAGTGATTCCTCGATGATCGAGCGCAGGCCACGCGCTCCCGTACCGCGGTCGAGCGCCTTGGTGGCGATGGCCCGCAGGGACTCGTCGGCGAACACCAGCTCGATGCCGTCCAGTGAGAAGAACTTCTGATACTGCTTGGTGAGCGCGTTCTTGGGCTCGGTGAGGATGCGCCGCAGGTCGCCTTCGTCCAGGTTGTGCACCGCAGAGACGACGGGCAAGCGGCCGATGAACTCGGGGATGAGGCCGAAGTTGAGCAAGTCCTCGGGCAGCGTGTGCGCGAAGATCGTGCCCGGATCCTTGTCGGCCTTGCTCACGACGTCGGCCATGAACCCCACGCCCTGGCGGCCCATGCGTCGCTCGATGATCTTCTCGAGGCCGGCGAAGGCGCCGCCGCAGACGAAGAGGACGTTGGTGGTATCGATCGACAGGAACTCCTGGTGAGGGTGCTTGCGCCCGCCCTGCGGCGGCACGCTCGCCACCGTGCCCTCGAGGATCTTGAGCAGGGCCTGCTGCACGCCCTCGCCCGAAACGTCGCGAGTGATGGACGGGTTGTCGGCCTTGCGCGCGATCTTGTCGATCTCGTCGATGTAGATGATGCCGGTCTCGGCGCGCTTGACGTCGAAGTCGGCGGCCTGGATGAGCTTGAGCAGGATGTTCTCGACATCCTCGCCGACGTACCCGGCCTCGGTGAGCGCAGTGGCGTCGGCGATGGCGAACGGCACGTTGAGGATGCGCGCCAGGGTCTGCGCCAGCAGCGTCTTGCCGCAGCCGGTGGGGCCCAGCAGCAGGATGTTGCTCTTCTGCAGCTCGACGTCGGTCTCGCCGGAGGCGACCGCCTGCACACGTTTGTAGTGGTTGTACACGGCCACGGCCAGCGAGCGCTTGGCCTCATCCTGGCCGACCACGTAGTCGTTGAGGATCGCGTAGATGTCGCGCGGCTTGGGGAGGCTCTCGAGGTCGAGCGCGACGGGTGCGGTGAGCTCCTCGTCGATGATCTCGTTGCAGAGGTCGATGCACTCGTCGCAGATGTACACGCCGGGGCCTGCGATGAGCTTCTTGACCTGGCGCTGCGACTTGCCGCAGAAACTGCAGAGCAGCTGATCGTTGCCGTCGGTCGGTCCTGCCACCTCGTGCTCCTTCTCGAAGACCCGCCTCGCCCGCGCTAGCGGTGAGCGATGACTGCGTCGATGATGCCGTATTCCTTGGCTTCGGCCGCGCTCATGAAGTTGTCGCGCTCTGTGTCGTTGCGTACCTTGTCGACGGGTTGGCCGGTGTGGTCGGCGAGGATCTCGTCGAGGCGGCGGCGCAAGCTGAGGACCTCTTTGGCGTGGATCTCGACGTCGGATGCCTGGCCCTCGAAGCCGCCCATGATCTGATGGATGAGGATGCGTGCGTTGGGCAGCGCGAAGCGCTTCTCCTTGGCGCCGCCGGCCAGCAGCAGCGCACCCATGCTCATGGCGCTGCCCACGCAGATGGTGCTCACGTCGGGCTTGATGAACTGCATGGTGTCGTAGATCGCGAGGCCGGAATACACGGAGCCGCCCGGGCTGTTGATGTAGAGGCTGATGTCCTTGTCGGGGTCGTCGGACTCGAGGTGGATCAGCTGGGCGACGATGAGGTTGGCGACGTCGTCGTTGACGGGGGTACCCAGGAAGATGACGCGCTCGTTGAGCAGCCGGCTGAAGATGTCGAACGAGCGCTCTCCGCGACTCGTCTGTTCGATGACGAACGGTACAAGTGGTGTCACGTGCTCACCCTTTTCTGTGTTGATGCTGTCTCTGCTTGTGTTCCCATGGCCGAAACGTCAGTCGTCGAGATCGGCGTCCGCGGCATCCGCGGCGTCTTCCGCGGCGGCCTCGTCGGCGGCGGTCATCTCGACGGCCAGCGACGCGTCGGCGACGAAATCGACAGTCTTGGCCAGTAGCATTTCGTCGCGCACCGCCTCTTGCCTGCCCGATTCGCGCAGATCGGCGATGAGCTGCAGCGGGTCGCGTTCGAGCGCCGCGGCGTCGGCCTTGATGACTTCGAGCATCTCGTCGTCGCTCACCGAGAGGTCTTCGGCCTCGGCGATCTGCTCGAGAACCAGGCGGCGCTTGATGATGAGCTCGGCCTGCGGCCGCAGCTCCTCTTCGACCTGCTCCTCGGTCTTGTCGAGCACGCCCAGGTAGACCTCCATGGTGAGGCCGCGCTCGCCGACGTTCTCCTCGAGCTCGTGATAGAGATGGTGAGCCTCGCGGTCGATCATCGTGGAGGGCACCTCGACGGTGGCGAGCGCGACGGCCTTGTCGACGGCCGCGGCGCGGAACTCGCGGCGCACGCCCGTTTCGGCGGCCGCCTCCATACGCGTGCGGATGTCGGTGCGCAGCTCCTCGAGCGTGTCGAACTCGCTGACGTCGGCGGCGAAGGCATCGTCCAGCTCGGGGACGACCTTCGCCTTGATCTCCTTCACGTTGACCTTGAAGGTGGCCGGCTGACCGGCGAGCTCCTCGGCCTGGTAGTCGTCGGGGAAGGTGACGTCGAACACGACCTCCTCGCCGCGCTGCGCCCCGACAAGAGCCTCTTCGAAACCGGGGATGAGGTTGCCGCGGCCGATCTCGAACATCTGATCGGCGCCCTGGGCGCCCTCGATGAGCTTGCCGTCCTGCGAACCTTCGAGGTCCATGAGCACGAAGTCATCGGTCTGCACCGCGCGATCCTCGACCGGTTCGAGCTTGGAGAGCCGTTCCTGCAGCATGGCCAGCTGCGCGTCGATCTGCGCCTCTGTCACGTCGACCACGCGCTGCGGCACCTCGAGCCCCTTATACTCGCCCAGTTTGGGCACGGGCATGGTCTGCACGTGTATCGAGAAGGTGTAGTCGGCGGTCTCATCGAGCGGACCCGCCTTGAGGTCGGACGTGCCCACCGCGTCGTCGTACAGGCCGGCCTCGCGCAGCGCCTCGTCGCCCCACTCGGGGATGGCGTCCTCGAGGGTCTCGGCGCGCAGGTAGTCGGCGCCGACGTGCTGAATCACGAGGTTCATGGGCACGCGACCCTTGCGGAAGCCGGGGAGCACCATCTCGCCGCGGACCTTGGCGACGAGGCGGTCGTAGGCCTTTCTGACCGTCTCGACGGGGATCTCGACGGTGAGCTGGACCTCGTTCTCGGCTGTGGGATCGACCTTGGTTTTCACTCTGGATTCTCCGTCTCTGCGATTGGCGGCCTCCGGCGCGTCGCGCGCCGGCATCCGCGTTGTGGTCCGTGCGGGGGTCAGGCCGAGGCCTGTGGTGCGGGTGAGAGGACTTGAACCTCCACGAGCAGTGCTCACCAGATCCTAAGTCTAGCGCGTCTACCAGTTCCGCCACACCCGCACGGCGTTAACGTCGACGGCCGGCGTTCGCGCCGGCCGGTGCATCGCGTAGATGGGGTGAAGGACGGGACTCGAACCCGCGACCGCCGGGACCACAACCCGGAGCTCTACCAGCTGAGCTACCCCCACCACCGGTCACCGCTTCGGAGGGGCGCCGACAAGAGCCGGCACCGTCGACGCGGTCGACGGAGAAATGATACCACGGGCACAGGCAGGCGTCACACGGAGTGGGCGGGCTCGGTCTCGAGAGAGCTGTTCCGCACGTCCTGCAGCAGGATGCCGTCCTGGACCTCGAGGATGCGGTCGGTCTGCTGCGCCACGCTGCGGTCGTGAGTGACGATCATGAACGCCGTCCCCAGCTCGCGGTTGAGCTCGCGAAACAGCTTGTACACCGCCTTCGTGTTCAGCGTGTCGAGGTTGCCGGTGGGTTCGTCGGCGAGCACCAGCGCCGGCCGGTTCATGAGCGCCCTGGCGATGGCCACGCGCTGTTTCTGACCGCCGGAGAGGTCGTTGGCGCCCTTGCCCTCGAGGCCCTCGAGGCCGAGCAGCGCCAGCACTTCCTCGGCCCTCGGCCGCAGGTCGGCGTCGCCCACCCCGGCGATGCGCCCGGGCATGAGCACGTTCTCGAGCACGCTGAACTCCGGCAGCAGATAGTGGAACTGGAAGACGAAGCCGATGAAGTCATTGCGCAGGGCGGCGCGCTGTTTGCGGTCGGCCGCCGCCGTGTCGTGGCCGTTCAGCACCACGCGCCCCGTGGTGGGCGTGTCCAGCAGGCCGATGAGGTTGAGCAGGGTGGATTTGCCCGAACCCGACTGGCCGATGATGGACGCGAACTCCCCACCCTGCAGATCGAAGGACACGCCGGTAAGCGCCACCGTCTTGGCCACTGTGCCGTAGGTCTTCCCCAAGTCCTCGGCGCGCAGCAGCACCTCAGCCACTCTGGATCACCTCGATCGGGTCGAGCTTCGAGGTGCGACGCGAGGGGATCAGCGACGAGGCCACCGCGACGAGCACGCCGACCACGAACGAGATCACGACAAATCCGATCTGCGGAGTGATCGGGAACAGTGAGGTGGAGTCGCGCCCCAGGAAGGTGAACAGCGCGATCAGGGCGAGCCCAGCGCCGACGCCGACGGCAGCACCGCTGACCCCGAGGATAAGCGCCTGCCAGAGGAAGATGCGGCCGGACTGGCGGTCCTTCATGCCCATCGCCTTGAGGATGCCGATCTGCCGCGTCTTCTGGACGGCCGAGATGGCGAGCGTCGAGGCGATGCCCAGCGCCACCGCCACGAGGACGAAGAACTGGATCATGTAGCTCGACGAGCTCTGACTCTGGAGAGCCGACAGCAGGTCGGCGTTCTCGGCCTGCCACTCGGTCACCTTGAGGCCGCTCAGAGCAGGCTGCGCGCGCAGGCTCTCGGCGACGGACTTTGAGTCGAAGACGTTACTCACCTGGGCGTCGACGGCCGTGTACTGGTCGGCGCCGAGCCCCAGCACGCCGGCGGCCAGGGCGCCTTCGACGAAGGCCGTCGCGCTGTTGGCCGCCGCCGATCCGAAGTCGAACACGCCGCTCACGGTGAGTTCGGCGGGCTCGCCGTCGGGGAGTACGAACGAGGCGGTGTCGCCCGCCTTCAGCCCGTAGGTGTCGGCGAAATCCGTGCCGACCATGACCTCCTCTGCGCCGAGCCGAGCCGTGCCCGCTGTCAGACGTCCTGAGATGTCGTAGATCGTGTCGAGCTGCGCCAGTTGGCCGCCGATCACCTGCAGCGGCGCGCTCTGGGCGCCCTGCTTGAAGATGGCGGAGAACGCGCGCGTGGGCACGACCGTCGTGATCTGTGGCTGGCTTTCCAGGGCCTGCCGCAGACCGGCGTCGTAGTCCACCGGTGAGCCCTCCTCGGCCGCCCTTACGATCACCTGCGGGCTGTTGCCGATGGTCTGGTCGACCAGGCTCGTCTGAAGACTCGTGATGAGCGACCCGAGGAACACCTGGACGCCGATGCCCACGGCGATGCCGGCGGCGATCAGGATGGACTGCGCCGGGCTCTTGCGCAGGAAGCGGGCGGCGATGCGAAGACTCAGCATAGCTCAGGCATCCGCGTCTCCGAGCAGCTCGTTGAGGTCCACGACCTCCTGCGGCAGCCACCCTTGGGCCGCGCCAACAAAAGCGGGACCGCCGACCCAGACATCGACGGTCGGCAGCGCCGATCTCAGTTCGTCGACGGCATGGCGGACGGCCACCCTGTGGTAGTGCGTGGAGGAACTCATCACAATGGCGTCCGCCCCCAGGCGGAGGGCGGCGTCGGCGATCTCCGCGACCGGCGTGTCCGGACCCAGGAAGTAGGTGGTCCAGCCCGCCATGTCGAACCGGTCGGCGACCATGCGCAGACCAAGATCGTGGCCCTCTTCGGGCGGGCAGGCGAGCAAGACCGTCCTGTGGGCGGGCGGCGCGGCTGCCTTGGCCTTGAGCACCCCCGGGTAGAGGATCTCGACGACGGTACGCACCGTGGCGCTCGCCAGATGCTCCTCCCAGATGGAGAGCCTGCCGTTCTGCCAGGATACGCCGGCGTGCACGAGTAGCGGAGTCAGGACGTCGCGGTAGAGCGACGGGATGCTGATCGCGCCGGCGCTCACGGCCTCGACGGCCGTGCGCACGGCAGTCTGCTTGTCGTGCTGGGCGAAAGCGGCGCCGAGCTCTGCGGAGAGGTCTGCCACGATGGACGGGTTTGGGGCGTCCCCGCGTCCGCTGCCGACCGTGCTGTCTGGCTCGCCATTCATCGGCAGGCTTCTACCCGCGTCGCCGGAGCACGTAACAGGGGAGCTGCGATGCAGGAGCGGGCGGGGAGCCCTTCGGCGCCCCGCCCGCCCAGATCCCTGTGCGCCTGAGAATCGTCCGGCTCTAGCGCACCGTGAGGGTAGCGGAGCCCCTGTTGGTCTGTTCGTTGCCGGCCGCGTCGACGGCGCCGACGAGGATGTCGTAGGTGCCCTTCTTGAGGTCGACGCGGAACGAGCGCGACATCTCGGCGTTGGTCGTCACGTTGCTGAAGCGGTGAGCATTCAGGGTCCTGCCGCTCCTGGAGCTCAGCTGGATGATGACCTGCGCTGTAGGCGTGACCGCGGTGACGTTGAAGCCGAAGGTGGCCCTTTGGCCCTTCTTCACGGTGGAGTCAGTGGCGGTCACCGTCGGCGGCGTGGACGCGACCTTCACGGTGATCGTCTGCGCGGCGGACAACAGGCCCACTTTGTCGACGCCGCGATAGGAGATCGTGGTCTCGCCGTCGCCGCCGATCTGGGCGCTTTCGCCGCGCGTCCAGTTCGCCCCGTCGGTGCTCCATTCCGTAGAGGCGTGGCCGGAGCCCACGTCGGTACCGCTGAAGTTCACGATCGCCGGGCCCCTCTGCCAGGCGCCGTTCTTGGGATCCATCGCCGTGACGACCGGGGCCGTGACGTCGAGCTTGACGGTGCGCGACTGGTAGCCGGTGAACACCTCGATGTACCGCTGATTCCCAGCGCCGCCCCAGACCCAGCCGGTGCCCTCGACGTTGCCCCAGTGATAGCTCGGACCGACCCAGGTCAACGGGTCGTAGTCGAACGGCAGGGCCGCGTCGACCGAGCCGAAATCGATCGTGTGCAGGGCGCCCTGGGCCGGCGTGCCGCCCGGCGGCGTCAAGGCGATCTCGGTGGTGAGCGTGGGCGCCACGGTCGTGGCGGCGTGGACCCGCCACGGCGTGGACTGGTCGACGCGGTAGACAGTCGCGGCCACGCCGGAGCCGGGGACCTGGTCGATCGCCGTGAGCGTGTACGGCACGAGGCCGTTCACCCATCCCGCGGCGCCGTCGGTGAGCGGAGGACGCGTGTCGATCCTCACCGGCACGCTCGCCGACGTGGTGTTGCTGGCCCTGTCGGTGGCACGGTAGTCGAGCGCGAAGATGCCGTCGGTCGCGTGGGTGGCCCGATCGACCCGGAGCAGTACCTCGGTGCTCGCCCGCCAATCGGCGTAGATCGGCGGCATCCACGCGGGGACGCGGAACTCGATGCCGGGCGCCCTCAGGCCGCTGTTGTGGTCGGTAGCCGTCAGGACGACCGTGAAGTACTCGACCGCCGGGGACGGCGGCAGGCCGACCACGGGCGACCCGACAGGCTGCTCTACGGGCTTGATCCGCGCATCGCCGCGGTCGATCCACCACACCGGCACGTTGGTGGCGCCGAGCGCGACGCCGGCCAGCGCCAAAGAAGCCACCAGGGTCAGCGTGACCATCGCAAGTGCTGCAAGTGTCCTTCTCTTCACGGTGCACCTCCTGCCACATGGCGAGCAGCCCGACGGCCGTCACCAGGCCGCTGGACCGCATCTCGCCTCCATCTGCACCCGCGTCGCGATGACGCGGGAGCCGTATCTTGCTGCAAACATGGTACACCACTGTCGCCATCTGGCGCCGTGCGCCGATCACATGGGACGCCGCGACGCCCGGACTCGAAGGCTCTGGAGGCGAAGAGAAAGGACTGGCGCGCCCGGCAGGATTCGAACCTGCGACCTGAAGATTAGAAGTCTCCTGCTCTATCCAGCTGAGCTACGGGCGCGGGAGTGGCTTGTAGTGCGACGGGCGTCTGCTGCTGCAACGCGACCAGAGCGCAAGCAGTGGAGCGGGAGACGGGTCTCGAACCCGCGACCCTCAGCTTGGAAGGCTGATGCTCTACCAACTGAGCTACTCCCGCCCAGACAGATGTGGTGGTCGGGACGGGCGGATTCGAACCGCCGACCCCCTGCTCCCAAAGCAGGTGCGCTACCAGGCTGCGCCACGTCCCGGCGCGAGGCAAGTATACCGCACGCTCGCGCAGCCCCGCGCGCCTACTCTTCGAGGTACGGAAGCGTGAGGCGGTCGCCGGGAGAGACGGTCGAGTCGTCGAGGCGGTTGGCCGCGCGGATCTTGAAGATGGCGTGGCGCACGTCGACGTCGGCGCCGTACTCGCGAGCGGCGATGCTCCACAGCGTGTCGCCGCTGCTCACCACGTACTTGTGGCCGGTATACACGCTGCCGTCGGTGCCGGCGTGGGCGACGCGCACGCCGGCCCACACCGCCACGAAGATGAGGAACAGGAAGACGACGAAACGCAGGAGGCCGGCGAGGCGGCGCCGGCGAAGCTGGCGCCGGCCGGCCCGGCTGCTCGGGCGCCGCCCGAAGCCGCGAGACTCGACAGCGCGCAAGTGCCTGGCCCCTGAGAGAGGCGACGCGCGATGAACGGCGCGCCCGGCGCTCACCTGCGCACCTCGCGCAGATGGCGCGGTACGACCCCGCTGAGCTCACTGCCACACTCGTGACAGTGCACGGTGACCTCGCCGCTCCAGATGTCGGCCCTCACGACCGCGACCGCCGGACCTCCGCACCACAGGCAGGGCTCGCCGCGGCCGGCAAGTGCGGCGGCGAGCGCCTCGTCGACGGTGTCGGCGAGCGTAGGACAAGCGACTGCGGCGAGAGGCATGGTGCTCATAGCTGGCGGAGGACCCCCACGACTCTGCCGACAAGCTCGACCTCATCGGCGTTGACGATGATCGCTTCGTGATTGTCGTTCTCGGGCTGCAGGCGGACGGTGCGGCCCTCGTGGTAGAAGCGCTTGGTAGTGGCCTCGTCGCCGACCAGCGCCACGACGATCTCGCCGTTCTGCGCCTGGTCCTGCGCGTGCACCACGATGAAGTCGCCGTTGAAGATGCCGGCCCCGACCATGGAATCGCCACGCACGCGGAGGACGAAGTCGTCGTCGTCGCGGCGCAAGAAGGCGGGCACGTCGACGTACTCCTCTATGTTCTCGTCGGCGAGGATGGGCTGACCGGCGGCGACGCGACCGACCAGCGGCAGCGGGCGTCGCGGGCGGAGGTCCTGCACCACATCGAGGGCGCGTGGCTTGGTGGGATCGCGCTTGATGAGACCCCGACGCTCGAGATTGGCGAGGTGCGCATGCACCGTGGACGGTGAGGACAGATGGAGCCCCGTGCAGATCTCGCGCACCGTCGGCGGATAGCCGTTGGCGCGCAGACTCTCGCGGATGAACTCGAGGACCTGCTCCTGTCGCGGTGTGAGACCTTGCACCGTTCCTCCCTTGATGGCGAACATGTGTTCGTATGAAGCTTAGGGCGAACCCGTGTTCGTGTCAAGGGAGATGATAGGAAGGAGGGCGGACGGAAAACCGTGCCCGCGGCGCAGAGGCGCCTCAGCACGCCGCGGCCGTGCTACCGGCTCACGGCCCCGTGAGCAGGTCCAGCACTCGCGATTCCAGCACCTGCTGCTGCGTGAAACCTGTGGCAGTCAGCGCGCGCCGGGCGACGTCGACCAGCGCGGCTTCGGGCAGCAACCCCACGACCTCGCTCTCGCGCACGCGCACCCCGCGCGCGGCGGCGCGGCGCGCGACCGCTTCGTACGCGGTGTGCATCGAGGTCACTCGATAGTCCACGAGGTTCATGGACACCTGCACGCAGTCGTCCAGCGCCAGGCCCATGGCCTTGACCTTGGGGAAGCCGCCGTCGCGCTCGCGGATGGCGACGGCGATCTCGCGGGCCAGGTCGACATCGTCGCTGTCCAGATTGACGTTGTAGGCGATCAATGGAGGTCGGGCGCCGATGGCCACAGCGCCCGCCGTGGGATGCAGGCGCCGGGGGCCTTCGTCGGGCGCCCTCCCCGGATCCGTGAGGATGGTCTCGCGCAGGCCCTCGAACTCCCCGCGGCGCACGTCGGCAAGGTTCTGATGCTCGGGGCGGCGGGCCGCGTCCTCGTAGAGGTACGCGGGTATGTCGAGCTCGGCGCCGACGCGGGCGGCAAGCCCGCGCGCCAACTCTACGCAGACCGGCATGTCGTCCTCTTTGACAGGCACGAAGGGAACGACGTCGGCGGCGCCGAAGCGCGGGTGAGCGCCGTCGTGGACGTTGAGGTCGATGAGACGGGCGGCCGCGGCGATGCCGCCGAAGGCGGCCTGCGCGGCCGCCTCGTCGGGCCCGACGAAGGTGATGACGCAGCGGTTGTGGGTGGCGTCGCTCTGGCGGTCGAGCACGTGCACGCCGTCGACCGCGGCGATGGCGGCGACGAGCTGGTCGATGACCTCGGGCCGCCGGCCCTCGGAGAAGTTGGGGACGCACTCGACGAGCGTCACCGTGGGCCTCCGTACTCGGGAAGAACGTCTCGGGCGAACAGAGGGACAGGAGCGGGCGCCGGCAGATCGTGAGCGACAGCGCCGCCGAGGACGGCGACCCGGCCGCCGATCACGACGTCGCCCACCAGATTCACGCCGAAGTGATACGGCAGCTCGCTGCGGCTCTCGGCGACCAGCACGCTGAAGTCGCAGCGCTTGCCCACCGCGAGGCTGCCGACGTCCTCGCGGCGCAGCGCGGCCGCGCCGCCCACAGTGGCGGCGTACAGCGCCTCGTCCGGCGTGAGCTTCATGCCCTGGCAGGCCAGCGAGATCATCGTCTGCAGGTTCTCGCAGTAGCAGCTGCCCGGGTTGAGATCGCTCGCCAGGGCGATGGTCACCCCGGCTTCCAGGAAGGCCCGCGCCGGGGCGAACTTGATGCCCAGCGTGTAGCTGGTGCCCGGGAGCATCACCGCGACCACGCCGGCGGCTTTCATCGCCGCGATCTCCTCCCCGGTGGCATGGATCAGATGGTCGGCCGAGGCGCAGCCCAGCTCGGCGGCCAGCAGGGAGCCGCCGGAACGCGCCAGCTCGTCGGCGTGGATGCGCAGGCTGAGCCCGGCGGCGGCCCCGGCGATGAGGACCCGCCGTGCTTGCTCGACGGTGAACGCGCCTTCGTCACAGAAGACGTCGCACCAGCGCGCCAGGGGCGCGCACGCGGGGATCATCTCGTCGCACACGAGACGGATGTAGTCCTCGCCGCGACCGACGTACTCCGGGGGTACGAAGTGCGCCCCGAGGAAGGTGAGCTCGCGGCGCAGCGCGTGCGGCGTGGCCGCGGCGCGCAGCTGCTTGGCCTCGTCGGCCACAGTGAGGCCGTAGCCGCTCTTGACCTCGGCGGTGGTGGTGCCGTGGCGCAGCATGCTGTCGTAGCGCAGGCTCGAGAGGCGCGCCAGCTCCTCTTCCGAGGCCTGGCGCGTGGCCTCCACGGTGACGTTGATACCGCCGCCGCGGGCGAGGATCTCGCCGTAGCTCACGCCGGCGAGCCGCTCGCCGTACTCGGCGGCGCGCGACCCGGCGAAGGGCACGTGCGTGTGCGCGTCCACGAAGCCGGGGAGCACGCACCGGCCCTCTGCGTCGACTTCCAGGCCGTCGGGCGCGAGGTCCACGGCCTGCGACAGCTCCGCCTCGCGCCCCACCCAGACGATCACGCCGTCCTTGGCCGCGAGGGCGCCGCTCGTGATCGCGCCGAGGCCCTCGGCCGGCGGAGCGCTCATGGCGACCAGCTCGCCGGCGCCGCGCAGCACGAAGTCGGCCGCGACGGCAGGGCTCGACTCACTCGTAGCGTTCACGGTCACCTCCAGGGAGACGCGGCAAGGATATACCCGGCCACGCCGGCGCGGATCGCGACGCCCGCCCAGTCTCAAGGACGGGACAGATCTCGTCGACGGCGGCCGACAAACGAGCGATGGGCCGGGGCTGCGTGCGCAGCCCCGGCCCATCGCGGATCGTACCGCGGGAGGCGCCTGCGCGCCGGCGACACGCTAGTTCTTGATGTGCGGGCCCAACGGCAGGATCACGCGGCCGTAGAGCTCGTTCCAGACCTGCGCGATCGAGCCATAGATCGCTGTGAAGGCCACGAAGATGCCCTCCCAGCCGGCGATCTTGCCCCAGGTGACGCCGGAGACGCCGAGGAAAGTCTCGGCGCTCGCGCCGCCGCCCGCCCAGTCGCGAAAGGCCAGCAGCACGAACAGGACGGTGAGCGAAAGGAACACGGCCTGCAGCGAGCGGTTGATGCGCAACGTGGCCACGAACATGAGGCCGGTGAACCCGCCCCACGCCATGAGGTAGTAGCCCATCGCCGTCTCGCTGGGGGCCTCGGCGCCCATCCATTTGGGAAAGGCGATGAGGCCGACGAGGGTCAGCCAGAACAGGCCGTACGACAGAAACGCGGTCATGCCGAAGGTGCTGTTCTTCCTCCACTCCATGATGCCGGCGATGACCTGAGCGAGGCCGCCGTAGAACACGCCCATGGCCAGGATCATGGTGTTCATCTCGTAGATACCGGCGTTGTGGATGTTGAGCAGCAGCGTGGTCATACCGAACGCCATGAGCCCGAGCGGGCCCGGGTTGGCGGTGGCGTCGCGCAGCGTGGCGGTGAT
>Ga0209254_10003585_pt1 | contig 14140 bp, 12 predicted proteins | sample FrelakmetDIP11DI_FD_187148 | JGI IMG/M metagenome (GOLD analysis project Ga0209254, IMG submission 187148) | Freshwater lake sediment microbial communities from the University of Notre Dame, USA, for methane emissions studies - DIP11 DI (SPAdes)... | ecosystem: Environmental > Aquatic >...
TATCCACTGCTGGAGAACAAACCCCTTTCATGGTCTGAATCACTTCTGTTTGTCGTCGAATCCATGACAACGGTCGGGTATGGCGAGTTGTTACCCTTCTCCAGCGAGATTACCCGACTGCTGGCTATCCAGATAATTCTGTCTGGAGTGATCATGATCTTCGTTGTTATCCCGCTGCTCCTTGCCCCGTTCCTCACCACCCTGCTTGCTCCCGCACCGCCACGGAAAATCCTGCACCGCCTTTCGGGGCATACCGTCGTCATGGGATATGACGAGCTCCCCAGTTCTTTAATTGACAGCCTCGCAATATCTGACCTTGATATTGTCGTCATTGAACAGGACAAAGCAAAAGCCCTTGAAATTGCCACATATTACCGGAAACGTGCCTATGTGATCTGGGGAGATTATACCAATCCCGACACATGGTCGGCAGCACATATAGCGAGCGCACGCTATGTTGTTATCTGCAAGGATGAGCGGCAGACAGCCAGCATCGTTCTCGGCATTCGTTCACAGGTAAAAGGTAAGATCATTTCGATTGTGGATAAGCTCTCCTTTGACCGGTATCTTCAGTACGCTGGCGCTGATTTTGTGCTATCTCCCAAAAATACCACCGGAAGGCTCCTTGCAAGCCATGCTGTCCTCAACCCCAACGGGGATGCTGAACCGGATATTCCCGGACTGGACAGGATTCACATCAATTTCCGGGATGCTGAAGATCAGGAACTCAGGCTGATCAATATTCCTCTGGTCTTCGGGTGCAATGCTGCGTTCAAATCCCTGTTCGATCTTCATCTCTTTGAGCGGTTTGGCGTTATCGTCCCGTTTCTCTGGAAAGCCGGAAAATTCATTCCCTTCCCCAGTGATGATATTGTTGTCGACAACACGACATCACTGTTCCTTTTTGGCAGGGCTGGATCCATTGTCGCCACACTCCGGGAGGAGTTCAATACAGAGGAGTGTACAGATGCATTGGCAGTAATCGCTGGTTTTGGGGATGTTGGTGCAGGTGCATACCAGAAACTTACTGCATCCGGAGTTTCCTGCATTGTTGTCGATTCGAAACAACAGGAAGTGGAACAGGTTATCGGCAATGCTGAAGATGAGGACGTGCTCAAAAAGGCCCGTATCGAAGAGGCACGGTTCTGTATTGTTGCTTTAAACGACGACAATGTGAATATCTTTACTACGCTCATGGCCCGGAATTTAAACCCGGTTATCCGGATCCTTGCCCGGGCCAACGAGCCGGCGTCGGTTGAGAAACTCTACCGGGCGGGTGCTGATTATGTTGCTCTTCTTCCCATGATCGGGGGCCAGACGATCGCCAGGATCATCCTTGCTGATACCGTCACCATTCTTCTTGAACTTCCAAACAGTGATCTGGTTATCCTAAAACATTCGCGTACTACGTACCCGAAGCCGTTGCGCTGGTACATCAGAAAAACCGGCGTCCGGATCATCGGTATCGAGGGGCCGGGCCGCTCTGTTGTTGCCCCTGGTCCTGAGGAAATTCTGACTGAAGGGGACGCTGTCATCGCCGTAGGAAATACCGAACAATTGAAAAAGTTCATCCGACTACTCTAAGGGGTGTAAGGTTCATGGTAACAGAACTCGGGTGCAGGATGGGGGAGGTAGAACAGATGATCCGGTACGCATACTGGACCAGCGGGTGCAAGGGAATTGTCGTGGGACTGAGCGGCGGTTTGGACTCCGCTGTGGCAGCCACGTTCTGTTGCCGGGCGATCGGAGGTGAAAAAGTACTTGGACTCTCCCTTCCAACCTCGGTAAGCAACCCGGCAGATATCAAAGATGCTGCAGCGCTCTGTAAGCAGATTGGTATGATGCACCGGGTAGTAAGTATAGAACCCATGCTTGAAGGATTCAGTACGATGCCGGATTTTAAAGGATCCCGCTATCTGCTCGGGAATCTTATGGCACGGATCCGTATGGCTGTTCTCTATTATCACGCCAACCGCGACCAGAAAATTGTCTGTGGGACCTCCAACCGGAGCGAATATATGCTCGGTTACTGCACAAAGTTCGGCGATAACGCAGCCGACCTCCAGCCTTTGCTGCACCTGTATAAAACTGAGGTTTTTGATTACGCTCAGGAACTGGGAATTCCGGAGTCAATAATTAAAAAAGCACCCTCAGCCGGTTTATGGGAAGGACAGAGCGATGAAGAAGAGATCGGTCTTTCCTATGCAGAAATTGATCATTCACTCCGGGCACTTGAGCTGCAGGGCTGGACAGCAACAACACCCACGGAAGAAAAGGTGCTTAGGCTCGTGAAAAAAAGCGAGCACAAAAGACTTTTAGCACCTAACCTTTTAGCAGTACAGAAAATACTGTAAGAAATTTTTCCGGGAAATTGAGGAACGAGAGTGCATCTTCGTTACCGATCAGATTGTAAAGCGGTGCTTTGCATATCCGGTGCGTCCCAATCCCGCAGCTTGGGCCGATATGCCTTATTGGGGGATAAACGGGATAAAAGGGGTTTTTTTGCATCCTTCCGGAACTCATCTCATAATACGCAGCACCATGATATTTTTCGTACTCGCCATACTCGCTTTGGAATGCCGTTGAAACAATATTTGCCATGGTGAGTGTTGTATCCGGATCAGGGTTGATGGAGATATGCCCGTATTCCGGTGGGATTATCACCAAATCACCAGCACGTGCAGAGATCATCACTACATCATCAAGTGTCCGTGACTGGAGAAGGTAATGTGCCTGACCTTCAATGACTTCATAGATCTCCGGATAGCCGATCCCTGCCGGGTTTTTCGGGTGATAATGTCCCTTGGTCTTCACCCATTCATCACAAAGAGTCCGGGAAGGAATGACGGTTAGGTCGTAACGCAGGTTGTGGTGGTGTAACCAGCTCCAGTCTGCATCCGATTTAGCCAGGTCCCGGTACATATAATAGAGGTGGCCGCTGCTCTCACACGAAGGATTGGCAAGGACAGAACGCATCTCCTCAATAGTCCGAACCGCAGGTTGAGGCAGCTCCCCTTCCCATCCAAGCATCATTTCTTCTTTCGCATTACAAGTAAATAATACCCGGCGCCGATACCAATCAGAGCGATAACCCCTATTGCGGCCAGAACCTGCATCAATCCACCCGATACCGGTTTTGCCTGAACCTGGACTGGCACGTTAAATGTACCGGAAACCTGGCTGTTGTCCAGTGCATCACGATACCTTACTTCGGTACCAAGCGTATATTCCCTGGCAACCGCTGCATCATCCACGCTAACCTGATACCGGGCAGTTGCTTTTTCACCGGGTTTCAGATCGCCAAGATAGGCTGTATCATCACTGCTTTTAAAAGGCTCAACTGCCAAAAGGCGTGCCTGGGAATGATATGCGATAGTAGTGCCATTGTTCTGGTATTCTACCTGAACCACACTTTGTGATCCCTGGACAAGCTGCACTGTTCCCGATGTTATGGCAAACCCGATTTTTCCACCAACGGGAATTCCAATAGTATCGGAAGCCGAGGTAACAACATCCCCATCCCGGTTTTCATATATGACTACAACATCAATTGGATAGGTCTGCTTTTCTGCTTCGCTGGAGATAGCTACTTTATATCTGGCGGTAACCGTTCCATTGTGGGGAAAATCCCCAATAAAAACGCTGCTGTCAGTCGGAATTATCGGACTTGCCCCATTACGGACTATTTTAACAGTAGCCTTTCTGCCATCTTCATACCCGGTATTTTTTATTTTCAGGTTCAGGTATCCCTCACTCCCGACATTCAGGTTTTCCGGCACAGCCTCAAGAACTTCAATGTGTACCTGGGGCTTGATTTTTATGGTGATGGGGATGGTCTCATTGACCTGTTGGTAATTATACCGGAGTATATCAGTTGAATCCTGGTCTGATGATGCGAGATACGTGTACCTGATGGTGAGTGGTAGCTGGTATTCACCTTCATTGGCATCAGAAGTGATTTTTGTTGCAATTGCCACGGTAACCTTGCCCTGACTTTTAATATCCCCGATACTCTGCGGATCGTTTTTAATACTTACCGGAGCGTTCCCGGCGGAGAGTTCAACAGTAACCATCTTTGCTGTTGTGGGAAGATCATCCCTCTCGATGGTTCCTTTCGTTACGAATTTGAGGTCGTTCACCCCATTATTCCAGACGATCACCTTTATGGAAGCATCCTGCCCCGGAGTAAACTCGTTGGTACCCGATAGTGCTGCTGACATCCTGGGGCTTCCGCCAAGATATGTTGTCACTCCCATGACCGGCAGAGTGCAGCAGAGCCCAAGAACAAGAAAAACGATTATCATTTTGAAAGATTTCATGAGCACCCACTTGTTGTTATTGTTATAACAACATTTATTATTGCAGGATATAAAGTGATGTTTCAATGAAATTGCCGTCAGAAAATCCAGTTCGGGTTATTGAATGTCTCAAATCACTCGGTCTGACAAAATATGAAGCACTCGTCTATATTGCACTCCTGAAGCTGGTAAGTGCTACGGCAAGCGAGATTCATGAGATTTCCGGGGTTCCACGCGCATCGGTATATACGGTCATTGATCAGCTTCTTGATAAAGGACTCGTCTCGGTCTCTCAGTCTGCACCCAAACGATTTGCCGCCTTTTCCCCGGAAGACGCTATTACCAGACTGATGGACCATATCGAAAGGGATGCACAATATGCACGCGATTCCTTATCGTTGATATATCGGGAACGGGCAGGCCCGGGACCGGGAAGTGAGGAACTCATCTGGAATATCTACGGCATCGAAAATATCAAAAAAAGATTCACCGATACCATTTCCCATGCAAACCAGGAGATCAGAATTATTGCCCACCCCCAGTTTTTATCTCCTGATGTCCAGCAGAAACTCATCTCTGCAGCAAATCATATCAAAGTCGAAATTATTACACCTCACTGGGAGGGAGAGATACCCAAAAAAATGAGAGTGTATGCCATAAAGCATCCCGAAATCCCAAAAGAGCTTGATAAGGCAAAGGATATGATGGCTGGGGGAGTCTGTATTATTGACAGCCGGAGCGTAATGGTTATCGTGGGCGTGGGTGAAGAGGATGCAGTTGCACTGTTTTCAGAATCCGAAGGATTCGTCCGTTTCTTTGTGCGATATTATACCATGATCTTCGACTGGGCTAAAAAAACCGGATGAAAAAGAATTTTTTTAGTAATCCCTGATCTCTTCCATCTGCGAGATTTCCATCAGTCCCTTCATTGCCTGGGTCTGCACCCAGCGACCACCCTCTCGTATTGCAGCCATCGGATTCGTGCCACCAACGGCTGCCATCGCAACGAACTGCGGGCTGACGGGAACACCGAGAAGAGGAAGGTTCGGTATCCCCACTTCGAGAATCCCGGTGAGGCTGCTGCTTGAGAGCTCGTCCAGCACTGTGCCGACCTGATGTTCAGCTTCCATGTGGAACTCCCGGATATTTGCAAGAATTGACCCGCTTCCCGTGCGCATTACACTGGTAACAGAAGTCGTCTTCTGGGAAATGAGCACCTGAAGGGGATCGATAGTCGTATGTTCATACAGGATGATATGGGTAAACCGCATAGGTGTGCGTTTTTCTATCTCGACAATGCCTCCACCGATCGGGGTGATCGGAATTCCCCGACGGATCAGAAGACCATCAAACGTTATACTGCATATTGTACAGATTCCGGTTAATCCTTTCGGCACAGTATAACCGGCTATTTTCTCACCGGAAGAGAAGAATCGGACACGACCACTCACCGTCACACCGGTCTTATATGCATCTTTAAGCGTGGAGATTGCAAAGTCGAGATCTTCGTTTTTAATCATAGATAAGTTATAAACAACGTTGCCTTCACCCGTGACCGGATCAAAAGTCACCTGCATTGCAAAATCTTCAATGCTGTGGTTGACGAATTTGAGCGGAACGGTCATTACAGTAATTTCAGACATCGCAATAGAAAAATTGTTCTATAAGACCATGGCAATTTATTTATGATGGAACACGACATGCGGGAAAAAGCCAAGAATGCGATGCGACTCATTCTTGAGGCAGCCCGTTTTGAGGTCGAAGAGGTGGATGAACCTCTCGATCTTTCTGCGGTACGCGACAGCACCTGCCTTCTGGTTCTCTGTTCAAACGACAGTGACCTTGTCGGGCAGTTTGACAAAACAAATTACAATCTTAGGATCGACGACCATGAGATGAACTGCAAGAAACTCCTCTTTTCTATAGATAAGGAAATAGTAACTGAGAACTGTATTCACTGGGGCGTTGACGAATTTGTACGGTTTACCGGTGAGGCAGTGCTGGCCGACATTCTTAACCGCGAACTGGCACTGGATCTCACACCATCAAAAGGCAGGAAAACCCCGGTTACTGCTGCATCCGCCGGGCAGGAAGTCCCCAGGAAAGAGGAGTCCTCTGGCATCACCATCCCGCATTACCCGGTAAAAATCACCGAACAGGCAGCAATGCGAACCGGGGGAGTTCAGGGGACCGCAAAACTCCGGTTCATACCATATTATCTTTTTCATTACACGAGCAGTGGTGAACAGATCTACAAGGACCGGCGCATTCCCTTTGATGCTGATGGGTGGGGTGCGATTAATGCCATCAATGGCATAAAGATAGACCTTGATGATAAGTTAGTTGAGGAGACGGAGATTCCCGGAGGCGCTGAAGTTTCTGATCCCCATATCCGGAAAGATGAGGCAACCGAGCGAATTGTCAATGAGCTGATAGACCGGCTTACCCAGAAGGTACGCATCAAGCAGGAGAAAGGTGACGCGATCTTCTACGAAGAGAAGATCCTCAAACCCGATAAGAAAAATATCTCTGTTGAATCCAGGCAGGTCTATATCCCGATCTGGCAGATACGGGGCAAAAAGATCATCGAGGTTAATGCTTTTACCGGCGAGCTGCTTTCAGAGCCGATGGATGAAGGCGTCGAAATATTCTAAGTAACGGCGGTTGCACTGGACGAGAATAACAGAAGATCTCCTGTGCTCCTCTCGTTAAAAGAAGCAGAATTACCCTGTTTGTAGTAAAGGAAAACCCATGATTGTTGTTCTTGGGGGAGGCCCGGCAGGAAGGATCGCATCGATCCGTCTCGCATCCGCAGGTAAAGATGTAAGGCTTATTGAGCGAGGCGGTATCGGGGGTCAATGCCTCCATTTTGGCTGCATGCCCGTATGTGCCCTGAATGATGTCGCCCGCTTCATTCATTCAGCACGCACATTCCATAATCTGGGGATTATTGATACTGTTCCTGATATCAATTTTTCAACAATTTTTTCAGAGATGCATGCAATCCAGGAAAAGATCGCTTCTGTTCTGGATACCGAGACCAGATCTGCCGGTGTAAACATAATCTATGGCAAGACCGGCAGGCTTGAGGGTAAGAAGGTTTTTGCCGGAGAGGAACAGATGGATGCGGATGCGGTCATTGCCGCCACAGGTTCACGACCTAATATTCCTGATATCGAAGGGATCGATCTCAAGGGAGTATATACTCCCCATACCCTCTTTGGTATGAAAGAGCACCCAAAAAAACTGGTGATTATCGGGGGGAGTGTGATGGCTGCTGAATTTGCCTATATTTTTTGCATGTTCGGCAGCGAGGTGACCATTATCTCCCGGAGTACTTTTCTGAAAAACACCGATAAACATCTCCGTGCCCTTGCAATTAAGGAACTTGAAGGGGTGGAGATCCGCGAGGATACCAGCATACAATCGATATCCGGGAGATCGCACATCCACTCGGTTCGCGTGAGAGCAGACGACAAGGATGATGTGATTGATGCTGATGCGGTCCTCATTGCCGCAGGTCTTGTCCCACGCTCCGAAATGCTGAACGGGGTAAAAAAAGGTTCTATTGGAGAGGTTATTGTTGATCGCCGGATGCAGACAAGTGTCCCGGATGTCTATGCCTGTGGAGATGTAATTGGTCCCCCGTATCTCACTCCCGTTGCCCGTTACCAGGGTATTATTGCAGCCGATAACATACTTGGAAAGCCTCGCACAATGGATATGCAGTATATCCCGCAGTCGATTAATCTTGCCCATGAACTTGCATTTTGCACTCCTGAAACGGAGGGGGCCGCTTCACTTGCGATTCCCGGACCTGCAGGACCGGGAACATTCTGGTCTGTCCCCTCCGGAGAGACAGGGCTCGCCAAGGTTATGGTTGACCCGGATAGCGGGGCACTTTTAGGAATCTGCGCAGCAGGACCTGGCGGAGGACTGATTGCAGGTTATATGGCATTTCTCATGAAGCGCCATTTTTCCGTTCATGATTTTGAGGAGTTTATCGAAGTCCATCCATCGACAGATGGCATCTACGGGCTTTTGAAATACACGTCCGATATGCTGAAAAAGCGCAGTGGAAATTAACGAGCCTGACTGCGTGTTCCTCAAGCGGGAAATGGATTGTTATTACCTGTTTGCCAGTGCAGGAACCTAAAAAAGGTCTTCAGGCGCAAATGCTGATGGTATTATTACGATCAAAATCGAACAATTATGATACATATCATCCTTAAAATGGGTGCTTTCCGATGACTAACCCCTCAGAAAATATTGCATTTGACCAGACACGGCTCGATAAAGTGCGTGCACTCAAAGATAAAGGTATCACCATTTTCCCGTCTTCATTCGACCGTCAGCATACGGTGCTCGATATCAGGACCCGGTACGCGGATATCTCCCATGACAAGAGTGCTGAACAGGTGTCCACTGCCGGAAGAATATACATTGTAAGGAACCACGGGAAAACCCTGTTTGCGGACCTCGGTGATGAGACCGGTAAGATCCAACTCTATATCCGGAAAAACGATATCGGGAACGAGCAGTTTGAGCTGTTCAACCAGTTCATCGAACGGGGGGATATCATCGGGGTAACCGGCCATGTGTTCCGGACAAAACTAGGGGAAATTACGATCTGGGTTGAGACATTCACCCTCCTCTGCAAGGCTGTCTGTTCGCTCCCGGAGAAATTTCACGGCCTGACGGATGTCGAGAAACGATACCGCCAGCGATATGTCGACCTGATTGTCAACGAGGAGAGCAGGCAGACGTTCCGGAACCGCAGCCGGATTATCTCGTTGATCCGCAGGTATCTTGATGATCGCGGGTTCCTGGAGTTCGAAACTCCCATCCTCCAGCCGGTGTACGGCGGGGCAAATGCCCGCCCGTTCACTTCATACCATAACTTCCTTGACCAGAAGCTGTTCCTCCGTATTGCACCCGAGCTGTACCTGAAACGACTGGTTGTCGGGGGATTTGAGAAGGTCTTTGAGATTGCACGGAATTTCCGCAACGAAGCGGTCGATACTGATCATAACCCGGAATTTTCCATGGTGGAGATCTACTGGGCTTACCGGGATTTCGAGGACATGATGGCTCTGACCGAAGACATTATTGCCTCCATTGTCTTTGAAGTCCATGGGAAATTTGAGCTGCCGTTCGAGAACCTTACCCTGAATTTTGAAAAGCCATGGAAGAAACTCTCCATGGCAGATGCGGTAAAGGAGTATGCCGGAGTCGACATCTATGCCCATACGGTTGAACAGCTCCGCGAACTCGCACGGCAGAACAAGCTGGATGACTGGGAGAAGTCAAAAACCCATCGCGAATTCCTCATTCAGTTCTTTGAAGGGCTTGTCGAAGAGAAACTTATCCAGCCAACCTTTGTTTACGATTACCCGGTGGAGAACTCCCCGCTTGCCAAGAGGCACAGGACAAAAGAGGGATTCACCGAGCGGTTCGAATTGTTCATTCATGGGATGGAAGTCGGCAACGGGTTCTCGGAGCTGAATGACGCGGTTGACCAGAAGGCGCGGTTCGAAGACCAGGACGAGAAGCGGCGGCTGGGTGACGTGGAAGCCCAGATGATTGATTACGATTTTATCAACGCTCTTGGGTATGGCATGCCACCGACCGGTGGTGTGGGCATAGGCATCGACCGTCTCGTAATGCTTCTGACGAATAATAGTTCGATCAAAGAAGTTATTTTGTTCCCCTCAATGAAGAGCGTTCAGGCCGAAGACCCAGAGACCCGGCGGGACGAAAACGCTCAACCTGAGAAATAATCATAGGTCAAATTCTCCCGTTTGATACGTCAAAAATATCAGTCCACCTAAAGGGATACTCCAGACGTGGGGCTGTGGCATCAACCAACGCCCCCACGGGAATTGTTAAAATATTTTCTTAACCATTTCTTCAACGACAAAAAAGAGTCTTATTATTTGTGATACGGTTCCCCGTGATTGATTTTACATGCACGGTAGATCTGCTCAAGGATAATGAGCCGGATCATCTGGTGTGTGAATGTCATCGGCGAGAGTGAAAGCCGGACAGTACTTCTCGCAATAACAGCGTCAGAAAGCCCGAGATCTCCTCCTATAATAATACTCAGGGAATTTCTGCCGGCAATCTCATACCGGTGGAGATTTTCTGCCAGAGTCTCACTTGACCAGTGAACCCCGTTAACATCAAGGACAATGACAAAGCTGTCCTGAGGGATCGCCCCCATAATCCGCATGCCCTCGGCCTCCTTGATCCGTTTTTGATCTGATGGTGTGAGATGTCCGATCCGCTTTTCTTCAGCGATCTCAAGGATAGTTAATTTTATGTACGGGCGCAGGCGTTTCTGATATTCTGCAATACCCTCCTGCAGGTACTTTTCCTTGATCTTACCGACAGCGATTACGTGAACCTGCATGGGTCTTCCCACATGGAACCAGGTGAATTCCCCTGCCACATGCCAAAAGAATATTATCCAAATATCTTTTTTGATTGTTCTAGTGCATCAACAGCCGGGAGCTTTTTGCCGGTCAGAAACTCAATACAGGCCCCGCCACCCGTAGATATATGGGTGAAATCCTGTTCAATGCCAAGTTTTTCTATGACTGCAGCAGTATGCCCGCCACCGACAACTGAGAACTCAACCTGCGAGGCAGCCCTGAGCAGTTCATAGGTACCGGTTGCAAAGTCAGCATCTTCAAAGACGCCGGCAGGTCCGTTAAAGACAACAGTACCTGCCTTTTTAAGAGCCTGAACAAGGGACGCAAGAGCGTCCATACCCAGGTCAAGCACGGGTGTGTCTTCAGGAATCCTGTCAATGGGATATTCGACACGACGATTATCCTGCCTCACGGCAACAGATTCCGGTATTACCACGCGGTCCCGGTAAAGGGAAAGGATCTCCTTTGCCTTTTCGATTTCCGGCTGGTATTTGAGCTGGGCGATCAACTGGGTGGAGGGCTTTCCGATATTGTAGCCGGCAGCAATCAAAAAGACATTTGCAACAACACCGATCACGATAACCTGATCGGCAATGCCGTTTGCCAGCACATGCCGGGCGACATCAATAGAATCATCCACTTTGGTGCCGCCAAGAACCATGCAGACCGGGCGGGGTGCACCGGAAAATACTTTGGAGAGGGTTGCAACTTCCTTTTCCATAAGAAGCCCACCCGCTGATCGCATAGCAAGCGGGAGACCCACGATGGTTGGTTGTGAACGGTGGGCGGTACCAAATGCATCGTTTACAAAAACATCTGCCATTGAGGACAGTTTTTTTACCAGATGTGTCTTTTTTGCTTCTTCTGGTTTCAGGGTCAGGTTTTCTTCTGCGTTGAACCTGACATTTTCCAGCATCAGCACATCACCAACTTTCATGGCATGCACGGATTCCCGTGCATGACGCCCGAATATGCCATCTGTGTACTTGACAGGCTTTCCCAGCAGCTGCTCGAGCTTCTCTGCATGTGCTTCAAGCGTGGTGAAATCTTTTTTCCCGGGTCTGCTCTGGTGGGTGACAATCACAACGCGGCTGTCAGAAAGTATGCGGATTGTCGGAAGGTGCTCCCGGAACCGTTTATCATCAAGAATAATGTTGGAGGTGGGATCGATGGGGGAGTTGAGATCGAGCCGGAGGAGGACGGTTTTTCCGTTACATCCCAACTCCCTGATGGTTCCAATCTGCATCCAGACCACCTTACCGTTTTATGATGTGCTCCGGGCTTTGATTCTTTTCATCCGGAAGAGCTCTTCCCGCTCCATCTCATCGAGGCGCATCTTGATAAAGTCCCGGGCTGCGGTGAGTTCGGGGATTACCTTGAACTCGAGGGCATTTACTCTTCTTTTTGTCTTTTCAATCTCGTCGAGCAGGCGTTTCATCGTGGTTTCGATCTCAGCACTTTCTATGATTGATTCCACCAGTTCTTCGAACGCCGAAGCAGTCTCATCAATGACCGTCGAGGTTCCCAGAACACCATAGCCCCTGTCCACGAGGCTTTTCCTCACCTTGGAAGCTTCAATCTGGGGCACGATTACCCCCATAATATTTTTACTTTTCAGGGTAATTTCCGGAACCTCTTTTACCGAGAATGCCGCTGATTTCACACCAATAGCACCTTCTACGGTGTTGGCAAGTGCCATCATCTCTACGGCAACCTGATATTTATCCAGAAGTTCGCCCCTGCTATCCTTCGCAGTGGCAAGCACCTTGAAAAATTCAAGGATCAGTCCATCGCGCTTCATCTTAAGAATTTTATAGCCCCGCTCGGAGAGCTGGATCTTCCGTTTCAGGTTGATCAGTTCCGACCGGGTCGGCTTAATGTCACGCAGCGCCATGGACAGTTACTCCTTCTTTGCACCGGCCTTGAACTTCGGGTGGTACTTGTTGATCAGTTCGCGGTCAATACGAGTCAGCTGCTCAACCGGCAGCGTCGACAGAAGGTCCCAGCCAAGGTTCAGGGTATCTTCTATAGTGCGGTCCTCGTCATAGCCCTGGCGGACAAAGCGGTTCTCAAAGATATCCGCGAACTCGAGGAGCAGGCGGTCTCGCTCGGAGAGTGCGTCCTTACCAACGATAGCTACGAGGCCACGGAGGTCGTTACCTTCCGCGTACCCGGCATACATCTGGTCGGAGACCTTCTTATGGTCTTCCCGGGTATGTCCCTTTCCAATACCGAGATTCATCAGCCGCGAGAGAGAAGGCAGCACATTGATAGGCGGGTAGATACCCTTTCGGTGAAGATCCCGGTTGACCACAATCTGGCCTTCGGTGATATACCCGGTCAGGTCAGGGATCGGATGGGTGATATCGTCACCGGGCATCGTCAGGATCGGGATCTGGGTGACCGAGCCCTTCAGGCCCTTGATCATCCCGGCACGCTCATAGATACAGGCAAGGTCCGTGTACATGTATCCCGGATACCCACGGCGTCCTGGTACTTCTTCACGGGCCGCACCGATCTGCCGGAGCGCCTCGCAATAGTTTGTCATATCCGTCAGGATAACGAGCACGTGCATTCCGAGCTCAAAAGCAAGGTATTCGGCAGTGGTGAGGGCGAGCCGCGGTGTGATGATACGCTCGACGGCCGGGTCGTCCGCAAGGTTGAGGAAGACAACCGCTCGTTCGAGTGCACCGGTACGCTCAAAGTCCTGCATGAAATAATTTGCTTCTTCCTTTGTGATACCCATCGCAGCGAATACCACGGCGAAACTCTCGGTAGAACCAGGCACCTTTGCCTGCCGTGCAATCTGCAGCGCGACTTTGTTGTGAGGGAGACCGGCTCCTGAGAAGATCGGGAGCTTCTGGCCACGGACAAGGGTATTGGTACCGTCGATGGTCGAGAGACCGGTCTGGATGAAATCCGCCGGCATGCCCCGGGCGTACGGGTTAATGGCAGCACCGGTGATATCGAGGCGTTTCTCCGGGACAATCTCCGGGCCGCCATCGATAGGCTTACCGCCACCGGACAGGATACGGCCGAGCATTTCACGACCCACGGGCATCTTGATGGTCTCGCCGGTGAAACGGACACCGCTGTCCCTGCCGATACCGGTCGTATTCTCGAAGATCTGAACCACTACCAGTTCGTCGCTCGTGTCGAGAACCTGACCACGCTTGGTTGAGCCATCGGAAAGAATTATGTGCACGAGCTCCCCGTAGGCAATCGGCTCGGTCTTCTCGACGAAAACGAGAGGACCGGCAATCTTGTTGATCGTCCTGTATTCCTTCATGCTGCCGACCTCAGTGTGGTGAACTCAGCGTCCATCTCTTTCTCTATCTTGGCAAGCTCGGGTTTGTAATCCTTGATGAACTTGATCTGATTCAGCTCGTTCTTCGATTTGACCCCGTT
>Ga0209254_10003586_pt1 | contig 14134 bp, 14 predicted proteins | sample FrelakmetDIP11DI_FD_187148 | JGI IMG/M metagenome (GOLD analysis project Ga0209254, IMG submission 187148) | Freshwater lake sediment microbial communities from the University of Notre Dame, USA, for methane emissions studies - DIP11 DI (SPAdes)... | ecosystem: Environmental > Aquatic >...
CACGCGGTGCTCGTAACCGGCCTCCGCGAACGCGTCGCGGACGGCGGGCAGCTCGTCGAAGGGGCCCGTGTAGCGCCAGCCCTCGAGGTCCGACCCGGCGCGCTCCTCCACCACCTGGAACGGACCCCGGAGCGCATGCCCCAGCGCGCCCTTGCCCAGCCAGAAGAGGTCCTCGCCCTGGCGCACCTTGACGTAGCGCATGTCCGCGCCGACGGCCGCCGCAACGTTGGCGGCCAGCGTCCAGGGCGTCGTGGTCCAGACGAGGAGTGCCTCGCCCGGGCGATCGACGAGCGGGAGCCGGACCGTCAGCCCCGGGTCCTCGCGGTCCTGGTAGCCCTCGTTCATCTCCATCTGGGACAGGCCGGTGCCGCAGCGCGGGCACCACGGCATCGTGTCGTGGCCGCGGTAGATCCAGCCGCGCCGGTGGCATTCCGCGAGGAAGCCCCAGATGAGGTCGTTGTTCTCGTTGCTGAACGTGAAGTAGCTGCCACCGAGCTCCGGCATGCCCAGGCGCCCGACGATCATCTCGACCGTGTCGGTCACGGGGCCGTCCCGGCCCGCCACGGTGATCACCCGCGTAGGGTCGGCCTTCAGCAGGTCCCGCAGGCGCAGCAGCTCCTTCGGGTCGTTCCAGTCCATCCAGTAGCCGAGGCGGATGCTCTGCTCCGTCTGGCGAGCGGCGAAGGTCAGGACGCGCTGCTTGCACAGGGCAACGAACTCCGCGATCCCGAACGCCTCGATGTCCCGCTTGGACGTGAAGCCAAGGTCCCGCTCGACGTTGACCTCGACCCACAGGCCCTGGCAGTCGAAGCCGTTCTGGTACCGCTGGTCCTCGCCGAGCATGGCGTGGAAGCGCTGGTAGAGGTCCTTGTAGCTCCGGCCCCAGGCGTGGTGCACTCCCATGGGGTTGTTGGCCGTGATGGGGCCGTCGAGGAAGCTCCAGCGCGGCCCGCCGGCGTTCTGCGCCCGGAGGCGGGCGAACGTGCGGCGCTCCTCCCACTCGCGGAGCAGGGCGTGCTCCTGGGCGACGAAGTCGGGTCGGGCGGAGACGGGCTGGAACATCGGGCCTCGGTGGATCGCCGGACGCGTGGGCGGGCTGGGACTCGGCGGGCCACCAGTCTACGGAACGACGGGCCGTCGCGCGCCCGTGGGCCCGCTCGGAACCCGCGCCGGACCCGCCGCAACGCCGGGTGAGAGCCCATCGGGGCGCCGGGGGGACCCGCCGCAGCGCCGTCCGACCCCGGCGCTGACCCGGATCCCGGCCTCGGCGTATCATTCCGCCCGATGTCGACACCCCAGCGGGCCCCTCGCTCGCGTTCCGCGTTCGCCGCGGCCTTCCTGTCCCTGCTCTTCCCCGGCCTCGGGCATGCCTACGCCGGCGCCTATGCGCGCGCCCTTGCGTTCGCGGCCCTGCCGCTCCTCTCGCTCGCGTTGCTCGGCGGGATCGTCCTGCGCGCCGACAAGACGGACCTGATCGGGTTCCTGATCCAGCAGCCCGTCCTGATCGGACTGTTCGCCGTCAACGTGATCGCGCTCCTCTACCGGATCGTCGCGGCGGTCGATGCGTGGCAGGTCGCCCGGTTCTTGAACGCCGTCGACGCGTCCGGCGGTGGGCGCCTCGGGCGGGCGAGGCTGCCGCTCAACCCACTGTCGGTCGCCGGTCTCCTGGCCGTCCTGCTCGTGATGGCCGGCGGACACGTCGCCGTTGCCCGGTACAACGCCCTCGCCCTCGACCTCGAGCGTTGTGTCTTCTCGGAGGACGGCGATCCCAGCTGCTCGTCATCCACGGCATCGGGGGAGCCTCGCGAGTCCGTCGCCCCGGAGGAGCCCGCCGGCTCCGGCGACGCCGCGACAAGCCCGACGTCGACCCCAGAGGCCCTGCCCACGCCCGAGGGCACGGCCGGCACGGGTACCCCCGCCCCCACCCTGCCGCCCTGGGACGGCAAGGAGCGGCTCAACGTCCTCATGGTGGGCAGCGACCAGCGCGAGGGCGACTCCAGCTTCAACACGGACACGATGATCGTGGTCTCCGTGGACCCGGCGACCGGCCAGGTCGCGATGTTCCAGGTGCCGCGCGACATGGTCGACGTCCCGGTGCCCGCCAACGCCCGGAGCGTCTGGGGCAGCGTCTACCGCGGCAAGATCAACAGCTGGTTCTCGCAGAACAAGAACCGCACGGACCTGTGGCCGGGCAAGACGGCGCAGGCGCGCGGGTTCGCGTCGCTCAAGGCCATCCTGGGCGAGCTCTACGGGCTCGACATCCGCTACTACGTGATGGTCAACTTCGACGGCTTCGTCAAGGTCGTCGATACCCTGGGCGGGGTGCAGGTCAACGTGCAGATGCCCGTCGCCGAGAGCACGTACCCCCTGGATTCGGGGCACTCGGGGCGGATCTATATCCCCGCGGGGCCCCAGCACATGACCGGGGCCCAGGCGCTGATCTTCGCCCGGTCGCGCCACCGCGCCACCGATTTCGACCGGGGACGCCGCCAGCAGCGTGTGCTGGTCTCGCTGCGGGACCAGATGAGCGCCCAGGCGATCATCGCGAACCTGCCGGGCCTGGTGGACGCGCTCAAGGGCTCCGTGAAGACCGACGTCAAGACCTCCGACCTGCCCAAGCTCCTCGCCCTGGCCGAGGGCGTCGACACCAGGAACATCCGGTCGTACGTGTTCGCGCCGAGCGTCTACGCCACCGAGTACCAGAACTCGCCGCGCGGCTACATCATCACGCCCAACGTCCCGCGCATCCGCAGGGCGGTCAAGGACGCCTTCAAGGTGACGCCTGCGGTGCTCGCCCTGCGTGACCGCCTCGGCACCGAGGCCGCCCGCGTGTGGGTCATCAACGCGTCGGGCCGCACCGGCCTGGCCGCGGACGCTGCGGACTACCTCGCCTACAACGGCCTGGAGGCGTCCGCCCCGAACCAGCGCGCGGACACCCTCGCGAAGACGAAGGTGGTCGTCTACAACGGCGCCGAGGCCGAGATGCCCGAGACGATCGCGTACCTCGAGAAGGTGCTGGGGCTGAAGGTGACCACGGCGACCGACCCGAAGGTGACGGTGGACATGATCGTCACGCTGGGCAAGGACGCCCCGAAGCTCGAGGCGCCGGTCGTCGGCTGAGGACGGCGGGCGCCCGGCCCTCGACGGGCGGTCGGGCTACCCCTCGACTGGCGGTTGCCCTACCCCTCGATGGGCGTCAGCCACTCCCGGTACTCGGGCAGGTTGCCGCGCACGGCCGCGAAGTAGCGCTCGCTGATCGCGCGCGACACCGGGCCGACCGCGCCGGTCCCGACCGCCCGGTGGTCCACCTCGATCACCGGGCTCACCTGGACGCCGGTCCCGCACAGGAAGGCCTCATCGCAGACGTAGAGCTCGGAGCGGTCGATGGACCGGACCTCTACCGGGATGCCCAGGTCCTGCGCGAGCGTCATCATCGCGTGCCGGGTGACACCCTCGAGGATGTCGTCCGAGACCGGCGGCGTGATCAGCACCCCACCCCGGACCAGGAACAGGTTGGCCGCCGACGCCTCCGACGCATGGCCGCTCGGGGTCAGCACCAGGGCCTCGTCGAAGCCGTTGAGCTCCGCCTCCGACTTCTGGAACGCCATGTTGACGTACCCGCCGACGATCTTGCCGCGGGCCGGCAGCGCCTCGTCCGCGTTCCGGCGCCAGGTCGAGGTCATGAGCCGCACGCCCTTCTCGATGTCGATGTAGTTCCCGAACGGCGTCGTGATCACGTACAGCCGGTGATCGAGGTGGTGGAGCCGGACGCCGATCGCCATCGTGCTCTTGTAGAACGACGGGCGGACGTACACGTCCTCCCGGAAGTGGTTGCGGCGGATCGTCTCCAGGATGATCGCCACCAGCTCGTCCGTGGACGGCAGGCCATCCATCAGCAGCATCTTCGCGCTCTGGCGGATGCGCTCCGCGTGCTCGCGGACGAACAGCGCGTACAGGATCCCCTGCTCGGGGTTCCAGTAGCCACGGATGCCCTCGAAGGTCGCGGTCCCGTACATGAACGCGTGGGTCATGATGCTGACCTTCGCGTCCCGGAGCGGGACGTACTCACCCTCGAAGTAGGCGATCAGGTCCTCGATCGCACGGGGCTGGGCGGGCGCCGTCTCGGGCGCCGCGGAGGCGGACGGCTGCTGCGTCAGCATCGGATCGGCTCCAGGTCGCGTGCGGCGGGTGCCGCGGGGGTGCCTCGATTGGGGGCCCGAGTCTAGCACGCGGCCCCGGTGACCTCGCCGGCCGAAAGTCCCGCAGACGGGGGCATCACGGGCCCGCAGGCCGTCAGCCGAACGGCAGCACGCCCGCCATCGCGAGGGCCACGAGCCCCAGGTACAACAGGTACAGGACCCCGCCGACCAGCAGGGACCGGCCGTCGAGGCGGGCCCGGTGCCACATCGGCAGGAACACCGCGGCGACCGCCAGGAAGGCGATGCCGGCGGACATGAACGCGATCAGCGAGTCCTCCGTCACCTGCCAGCTGTCCGCAGCGAACAGCAGGGCCACGACCGTCGGGATCGCGGACTGGAAGACCATGGCGCCGGTGATGTTCCCCATCGCCAGGGTGTCCTTGCCCTGCCGGACCCAGATCAGCGAGTTGAACTTCTCCGGCAGCTCCGTCGCGATGGGGGCGATCACGAGCGCGAGGAGGATCTCGTTGACCCCGAGAACCGAGGCGAGGTTGTCAACGGCGCCGACGAACAGGAAGGCGCCACCGACGATGCAGGCGAGGGCGGCGATCACCTGCACGCTCACGATCCGGAGTCGGGGGACGGCGGGGTTGGTGCGCCGGCCGGGCTGGTCCAGGCGACGGAACCGGAGCGGGGCGAGGTCGTCGGCATCGACCTCGGCATCCGCCTCGAAGTGCCCCTTCACGTACCAGGCATAGATCCCGACGAGCAGAACGGCGACGACGATCTTGACCCAGCTGAGCTCCGGTGGGAGGAACGCCGCGCTGATCGCCAGCCCGTAGGCGATCACGAAGTAGCGGATGTCATGGACCAGCACGACGGTGTCCACGACCATGCGCGTGCCGGTCGCCCTCCGACGGCGCCACGCGATGACGCCTGCGCCCGTGACGAACATCGCGAGCGTGGACAGCATGAACGGCGCGCCCAGGATCGCCCCGATGCCCACGGCCTCGGCCGTGTCGCCGCCCTCGCCGGCGAACAGGATCGCGATGATCGGGATCATCGTCTCCGGGAGGGCCGTGCCAACGGCAGCGAGCACGGACCCAACGGCGCCCTCGGCCAGCTCGAGCTTGCGCCCGAACCACTCGATGCCGTTGGTGAACAGCTCGGCGCCGAGCAGGATGACGACGAACGCGATCGCAAGTACGAGGAGGTCCACGGTCGGCTACCCCTCGACGAGGAGCGCGGCGACGACGGACAGGGCGATGACCCCCAGGATCGCCAGCGCGACCAGGGCCAGGATGCGGTCGCCCCGCACCGTGTAGGTGACGAGCTCGCCCACAACCCGGGCGATGGGCGTCCCGATGAGGATGACGACGCCGGCCCACAGGAAACCCTCGGGGCGGAAGGCGGCGAGGTCGGCCAGGAGGGTCCGGGGATCGAACGCGGGGAACGTCTCGGCGACCGGGCTGATGCCGTTGAGGACCATGAGCGCGACGCCGATCGCGAGGAGGACGATCCCGGCGACCGCGCCGCCGAGCAGGAGCCGGGCGATGACGTGCTCCACGTCCGCGGAGGCCGCGCGCTGCTCGTGGATGGTCATCGTCAGATCCCCAGCGCCCGGCGCGCCATCTGGAGCGAGGTCCAGGCCAGCACCACGACGAACAGGAGACGGAGCACCCGCACGTCGACGCGGTGTGCGACGCGGGCGCCCACGCTTGCGCCGACGAAGACGCCCAGGGCGGTCGGTCCGGCCAGGTACGGGTCCAGGCCACCGCGGAGCAGGTAGATGATCGCGGAGGCCACGGCCGTGACGCCGATCATGAGGTTGCTGGTCGCGGCCGCGACGCGGAGCGGGACGCCCATCATGAGGTTCATCGTCGGGACGTTGATCACGCCACCCCCGACGCCCAGGAGCGCGGCAATGACGCCCGCCCCCAGCGAGGCGAACGACGCGGGCACGAGGCGCCGGACGCGATAGTCCGGCCCGTCCAGGTGGCCCGCGGGCTCCGGCCCCGGACCCGGGATGGCCGGTTCGGCGGTACCGGTCCCCACGGCAACCGCGTCGGCCGCATCGACGTCAACCGGGACTGCCACCGGTGCAGGACGGGAAGCCCTGAGACCGGCACGGCCCATCGAGAGGGCCACGTAGGCCAGCAGCAGCGCGAACATGCCCGCCAGGGCCCGCTCGGGGATCACGAACGCCACGAGAGCCCCGACGAGCGCACCGCTCGCGGTGAACAGGGCGAGCACCGAGCCCAGCCGCAGGTTCGCAACGCGGCCGCGCAGGTACGCGCCGGCAGCCGCGCTGGAGGTGACGATCACGCACACGAGCGACACCGCCACGGCCTCGCGCAGCGGCCTGCCGAACCCGAGCGTCAGCAAGGGCACGATGAGGACGCCTCCACCGAGCCCCAGCAAGGATCCGAAGACGCCGGCCGCGGCGCCGCCGGCGAGCAGGACGAGACCCGCGATCACCGGAACGGCGCCGGCTGCGCGGCTGTTCCGAGGTGGCCGGCGACGCGACCCGTCACCGCGTCAGGGGCGGAGGTGCTGCGGGGCGTACGGGAGAAGCGCCACGTGTCGTGCGCGCTTGAGCGCGACCGACAGCTCGCGCTGGTGCGCGGCACAGGTCCCGGTCTTCCGGCGGGGTTCGATCTTCGCGCGCTCGGACAGGTACCGGCGGAGGCGGTTGACCTCCTTGTAGTCGATGACGACCGTCTTGTCGGCGCAGAAGGAGCAGACCTTCCGGCGCCGGCGATCGCGGTACATGTCGTCGCGCTTCTTCATCCTGGGGGGCATGGCTCAAGGTCTCCTGGGTGGTGGCGGGACACGCCCGCCGGAGCGGCGCTCGGCCGCGGGAAGATCGTTAGAAGGGGAGGTCGTCGAGATCGTCGTCCCGGGGAGCGGACGGACGCGTGGGTCGCACGCTGTCGCCGCCGCCTGCCGGGCCGCCGGCCGCCGCGCCACCCGAGAACCCGCCCGACGGAGCGGCGAACGAGCCACCGCCGTCCGCGTCACGAACGCGGGCGTCGAGGCTGATGACGTTGTCCGCCGTGATCTCGAGCGAGGTCCGCTTCTGGCCGTCCTTGGCCTCGTACTCGCGGGTACGGAACCGGCCCTCGACGAAGACCTTGTTGCCCTTGCGGAACTGCTCCGCGGTGCGCTCGGCTCGATCGCCCCACACCGTGACGCGGTACCAGTCGGTGCCCTCGTCGACCCAGCCGCCGCTGCCATCGGGCTTGCTGTGGCTGACCGCCACGCTGAACTCCGTCACGGGACGGCCGCTCGGCGTATAGCGCATCTCGGGATCGCGCCCGAGGTTGCCGATGATCATGGCCTTCGCAAATGCCATCGCCGGCTCTCCTCGCTCAGTCGATCGCCGCGGGGGCGGCTTCGCTCTCGGACTCGTCGATGCGCTCGGTCATCTCCTCGTCCTCCTCGTCATCCTCGGACGGGAGGGCAGGGATCTCCGCGTCGGCATCCTCGTCATCGCCGGCGGCCGCGGCATCGCGGCGAGCCTTCACGGGCTTGATCGCCCGCGTGACAAGGTACCGGAGGACTTCCTCGGTGATCTGGAGGCTTCGCTCGAGCTCGGCGATCGCTTCGGCCGGGGCCTCGAAGACCACGATGTGGTACGAGCCGTCCCGGTAGCGGTCGATGGGATACGCGAGGCGGCGACGGCCCCAGGGCGCGACCTTGACGATCTGCCCGCCGGAGGCGACGACGTGACGCGTGGTGCGGTCGATGACCGCGGCGGCCCGCTCATCCGGCGCATCCGGCCGGAGGACGAGCATGAGTTCATAGCGGCGCACGGCCTGCTCTACTCCTTCCAATGGGATCTGCCCCGCTGACGGCATGCCGAGGCGGAGCCGAAAGGACCGCCGGAGGATACCACGAGACCCCGGGGACGGCTCGCGGCGGACCCGCCGGGGCGACCGAAAACCGGGCGATCCGGCTCGTCCATGTATTCTCAACTCAACCCTCAAGACCCTAGCCCAGGGGACCCGTTGCAGCTCTCGATCATCGTCCTCGCGACCGACCGCACCGCCGCCGATGCGCTGGCAGCGGCCCTCGCCGTGCCCGGCCACGGCGTCACCGTCGTGACACGGCCCGAGGAGCTCCTGGCCGCCGCCCACGGCTACAGCCTGGTCATCATCGACCGGGTCCCGTCCGGGACGAGCGTCGCCGCCGTGGTGGCCTCGCTGCGCGCGGATCCGGTCTCGGCGGGAGTGCCCGTGCTCGCCGTCGCGCAGTCGGATGACCTCGAGCTGCGCATCGCCCTGCTCGAGGCCAACGCGGACGACGTCATCACCAAGCCTTTCGACAACGTGGAGCTGTGCGGCCGCGTGGAGGCCCTGGCGCTGCACTTCCAGCGGACCAGCAGCCGCGGATCCGGCGGTGCGGCGATCGGGGGACCCGAGGGGCGCCGGGTCGTCACCGTGTTCAGCCCGAAGGGGGGTGTCGGCACCACGACGATCGCGACCAACCTCGCGCTGATCGCGGCCGAGCGCAACCCCAACAAGACCCTGATCATCGACCTGGACCTCTCGTTCGGCCAGGTCGCGTCGCACCTCAACCTGCAACCCAAGCAGTCGATGCTGGAGCTCGTCCGGGACGATGCCGCGCTCCACGAGCCCGACCTGTTCCGGACGTATGCGATCCACCATCCCAGCGGCGTCCACCTGCTTGCCGCACCGCCCACCCCCGGGTTCGCGTCGCTCGTCACAGCGGAGCACATCGAGCTGGTGATCACCCGCGCCCTCGAGGCGTACGACGTGGTCGTCGTGGACGCGGGTGCCTCGCTGGACGACCGGATGCTGGCCATCTTCAACCGCTCCGACACCGTGATCCTGCCCGTGCTCCCCGAGATCCCAGCCCTCAATGCCGTCCACCTGCTGCTCGACCAGCTCGTAGAGACCGGTGCCGTGGGCGGGACCACCCTCTTCGTGCTCAACAACGCGTTCGCGCGCGAGCTGCTCAAGCGCTCGGACGTGGAGGGCGCCCTGGGCGCGAAGATCACCGCGGATCTTCCCTACGACCCGATCGTGTATCTCAAGGCCGTGAACGAGGGCAACCCGGTCGTCCGCAGCGCCCCGAAATCCCTGCCGGCCGAGCGCCTCCGCGTGCTCGCGAACATCGTCCTGGGCAAGGACCCCAAGGCGACCCCGGCGGCCGCCGCCCAGGCCCCGAAGGAGAAGCGCGGCCTGTTCGGCCGGCGCGGCTGAGGCAGCGCGGCTCAATCGGCATCGCGGCTGAGGCGGCACGGGCTGAAGCGGCACGGGCTGAAGCGGCACGGATCCGGCGAACGGCGAAGCCCTACCCCACACTTCCGCTACGGCCCGAGTTCGCTCGCAGCGCCTCTGCCTTGAACAAGGCGATTCCTCCCCCTATTGCGCCATTGCCTCCGCGGAAGCGTCGGGTGTCAGCACCTGGGGCGTCTCAACTCCCAGAACAGCCTCGCCGCGAGTGGGCGTGAACTCGCAGTCATTCGGGCGGAGGAGACACACCCGGCGGGCGCGGTCGTAGCCGGGGCAGTCCTCGGTCATGGGGCACTCGTCGATCATGGGCGAACGATCTGCTCACGATCCCCACCTGTCAACAGTCGAGGCCCCCGGACGCCCGGTGCGCGGCCCATCCCCCGAGGAGTGCAGAGCGTCCGGTGCGGAGCCGGAGGTCGCGGTCTACCCGGAGGGGCTCTCGTCACTCTCCTTCGGTGCATCCGGGTCCGAGTCCATGATCCGACGCGCGGCGTCGCGCGTGATGACCCCGGCACACTGCCCAGAGGCTCCGGGATTGCCGGCCGGACCTTCCGGTGACAGTCACCCCGGCACTGCGGTCTCTGGAGACTTCGCCGTCCATCCCGCCAAGAGGGGAACGGCCACAGCGATCGCCGCCATGGCGATGACACGGGAGAGCCAGGTATCGCCACCGCCAGCCAGGTCTTGAGCAGCGAAGAGTCCGGCGGCCACGATCCACACGAGTGCGAGTGCCCTGGCGCCGCGCCACCCGCGCCACAGCAGCCAGGCGCAGCCCAGCGTGGACAGGACCACGACCGCGAGCATGGGTCCGGCGATCATCAACGTCATGATGGCGTCGCCCGCGAGGTGCTCGTCCGTGGCGCCCAAGTTGGACACGGCGGGGGCGAGGCCCACCACGGTGAAGACGAGCAGGCCGACCCCCGTGACGGCCAGCACGGTTCCGGCGGCCCTGTCCCATCGTCTGCGAGTCTTCATCTCGTCGCCTCCAGCCGGAGCCCCCGCACGAGGCTTCCGACGGCCGGAAGCATCCACCGGGCACCAGTCAAGCACCAGATGCAGATGGCCCCCGGACGCCCCTCCCTCTACTCGCCGGCGAGCGAGCGCACCGTGAGTGGGAGCAACACGCATTCGACCCGTGCGAGCGTGCCCAGGCGGCGCTCGGTCGCGGGAGGGGACGGCCGTCGCGGCGAGCCAGCTCGCGGTCATCCACGAGCTGGCGCGGTGACTGCGGCTGAGCCGCGAGGGCCGGGTGCCGGGGTAGCGCGGTAGCAGCACTCCGCAGCGCTCGTACGCCCAATTGCTGCCGACTTGCTGCCAATCTGGTGCCGAGGGCGAGGTTCGAACGCGCACGGGATCGCTCCCAGCGGTGTTCAAGTCTCCCGGCTAGCGTCCGCGGACGTCCGCCCGTTCGGTTTCGTGCTCGACGAGCGTTCTATCTCCGGTCCGAAGTGCGCCTCCGTCCGCCCCAATTGTGCCGAAACTGTTGCCGGATACGGAAACGCCTCCGGACGCCGGGCGTCCCGCCTCGAGGTCGGGCGCTCCGGGCGGAGCCGGGGGCGACGACGTACGACCGGACTACTGCCTGGGGTCGGCTGACTGACTGGCTATCGCGATGTCAGAGCCCGAGCCGATCGAGAATGGCATTGACCCCCCGCTCGATCGTGCCCTCGGCGGCCGCAAGCACGAGGAAGGTCAGCGTCGGGATGAGCATCGCCCTGATGGCCTTGCCTGCCGTCGGCATGATGGGTGAAGTTGTCGGCGATCGGCCGATCTCCTCGTAGGTCTTGCGCAGCAGATCGAATCGGCGCTCTTCGTCAATCGATAGATCGGGGATGCGCGCTACGAGAGCTTCGACCAGGCCGCGAAGGTGGTCGAGGCGGGCCGCCCGGTCTCGTTCGATGATTCGGGCGATGAGCCGTCGCGTGGAGACGGCGTCCGCGATCTCCGATGCATACGAGACACCAAGGATGATCGCGCCAACGGGAAGGACAACCCCGACATCCATGGGCAGGATCACGACGGCCATGCATAGGTATGCCGCCGACCATATGGCGTTGGAGATCGTGACCCCGTCGGCAGTCCTGACGACATCGTGCACGACGGGACTGTCGAGGGGCCGGAAGGCCGGCAGGTCGAAGCCCATTCGAGCCAGGAATCGGTCCCAGGCAAGCTTGTGCAATGCCCACCACACCTGCTCTCCGGTCTGATACAGCAGGATTAGCACGAGCCAGATCGTTCCCGGCGCGATCGTGGTCCAGGCATCCGGGGACATGTAGACAACGGCCATGCCGAAGACTGCGACCATGACAGTGCTCGTCAAGGCGGCATATCGGAGTCGCCGCCAGCGGCGCGCCCAGTCGATGGTCGCCCTGAGGTCGTCCACGCTGCGCAGTGCTCGACCGACCGCCATGTCTTGCTCGGATGAGGTGGAGTAGTCCCCGATCGGCAGCCACAGCCTGATCAACCAGATCGTCGCGAACGCGAGCCAGGCGAGCACCGGTGAGCGGTCCAAGGTGCCGGTGACAACGGCAACAACGATCGGACTTGCGAACAGGAAGGCGACCTGCATCGCGGCGAAGGGGAAGGAGCCATAGAGCCGTCGCGCACCGTGATCGGCTCTCAGCCTGCGAAGCACCGCGTAGAACGCCACGTCAGACAGGACGAAGTCGAAGTCCTGTGACTGCTGCGCGAGCTTCGCCAGGAGTTGTTCTCGCTCGTCTCCCGCCTGAACGGCGTCAGGCACATGCGGCGTGCGTGCCTCGGGAAGTGCAGCTTCCACGATCCGGCTTCCCTCCGCGGCAACAACCGACCATGCCCATCTGGGACGCGCACCGCGGGTCGGTCTCGCCAGTCGCCCGACGCGGCGTGTCAGAGCCTCCCGCGTCGTCGCGAAGGATCGGCCGGATGGATGTCGATGCCTAGATGCAGATGGCCCCCGGCCACCCGGCGTTCTGCTGGCCGCTCGTGGCGGGATCGACGAGGACAGCGCGGAGCACGGAGGTGACGAACGCCTCTGACGACCGTCTGCGTTGCGGTACACGCTCACGTGACAGGCCCGACCCAGCGAATTGGACTGGACGCCGCAAGGTTGTTCCGGCGGGCAAGGTCCAGATGAGGTAAGCGTCGCATCGTCAGGCGCGTGACCACGCCCACGTGGTAGGAGGAGCCGACATGTTCGGCAGCAAGAAGAAGAGCGAGCCGCTCCAGCCATTCAGTCTGCGGGTTCTCACGGCCCAGCACGTGATCGAGGGAACGGTGGCAGGAGACACCCGTCTGGGCTTCGGCGACTTGAGCCCGAGCAAGAGCGATTTCGTGGAGCTCTCATCCGTGACGATCACGTCTATCGATCCGAGGCAGACAGTCCCAACGGGGTGCAGCCGTTTCGTTGCCAACACGAACATTGCGGCAATCCTCGTCCCCGACGCGGATCCGACCCGGCTCGCGAATTGGATTGCCCACGAGTACCTCACCAAGCCGTACAGGGGGACGTTCTATGTCGGCCCGTACGTTGTCCATGGCACGCTGATGGGTCCTCCCGAAGACAGACCCTACAACACCTGGGTTGGCGTCGACCTGCACGTTTCCACCGTCCTTGAGAGCCCCGACTGCGCTCAGTTCGATGCGCCTTTCGCCCTCGTGAGCCGCCGAGATCTGCTCGGTTGGGAGGCAGAGTAGCGGCGCGGACGCGCTGTCAGTGCACCCGGGGCAACCATGGCTGACGAGTGGCTTGCGATGGTCCAGGAGAAGCCGGCCGGGCCGAGTGTCGGCTCGTGGATCGGGGCTGCCATCTCTGCGCTGCGGAGATGGTCCACAAGCGGATCGAGCAGACCGGCGAGCGCCAGAGCGCCGTCCGCCGGATCACCGGGTTAGTGCACCAAACGGCGGCGAAGCTCGTCATCGGTCAGCCTCCGGCCCGTCGCCTCCCTTGACCGCTCCTCCACGCCGGCCGCAGCTGGTGCATCGGCGTCATGAGCGAAGCGGGAGACGGCCCACGACCTCGTCGCCTTCAGCCTCGCCGGTCTCGACAAAGCCCAGACTGGCATAGAGCCGCCGAGCTGCATTGTTGTTGGGGTGGTAGCTCAGCGCGACAGCCGGGCGCAACCCTGCCCGGGCCCGCACAATCATGGCCTCCACGGTTGCTCGCCCGAACCCGCGCCCCTGTGACGCTGCGTCGATGACAAGCCCCCCGATCCAGTACGAATCGTCAGCTGGGTCCACAGCCTCCATGGCGAACCCGACCACAAGCCCACCTGTCTCGACAGCAAGCGGCTGCCAGGGGCCGCCGTCATACGCGCACATCGCCAGATACCGGGTCACCGGCGCAACGAACGCACGCTGTTCGTCCCGGACGTCCAGATCCGCAACGGCCCGCCAGTTGCCGGCGCCTACCGGAGTCAGCGTGACGCCCATGCGGTCAGTCTAGACCCGAGTGCAGAACGTATGGCCCCGGTCGCCGCTCGCCGAACTGGCCGGTCGAAGCGAGGATCGAACGCGAGAGCGCGCGCCGTACCATCGCCGGGCGCCGTCCACAGACCTCGACGACGCCTGGAACAACCTCCACGACGCCCAGCCGCCGGGCTGGTTCGTGGGCCAGCCCGCCTACGACGAGTGGCGCATGGTGTGGGAGCAACACGCCTTCGACCCGTCCGAACGGGCCAAGGCCGGCGTCCGGTCGCGGGAGTGGACGTCGGTCGCAGCGACCGAGCTGGAGGTCATCCGCGGGCTGATGCGGTA
>Ga0209254_10003587_pt1 | contig 14133 bp, 11 predicted proteins | sample FrelakmetDIP11DI_FD_187148 | JGI IMG/M metagenome (GOLD analysis project Ga0209254, IMG submission 187148) | Freshwater lake sediment microbial communities from the University of Notre Dame, USA, for methane emissions studies - DIP11 DI (SPAdes)... | ecosystem: Environmental > Aquatic >...
GGACGGACGGGCTCACCATGGATGTCTGAGACTCCATCGGTGAGAGGAGCGGCGCGATGGCTGCCGATGAAACCAAACTGAACGAATTTCTCGCTCACGCGGTGGGCGACCTCGGGGCCGCCATGAGCGCAACGCTGATGCTCGTCGGCGACCGGCTGGGGTTGTACCGCGAACTGGCCAACGGTCCGCTGACCCCAGGCGAACTGGCTCAACGCACCGGCACAGAAGAGCGGTACGTCCGCGAATGGCTCGGCAATCAGGGTGCCGGCGGCTACGTCGAGTTCGACGCCGCGTCCGGCACGTGGTCACTGAGTCCAGAACAGGCGGCCTGTCTGACCGATCCGAACGGCCCGGTCGACCTGCCCGGTGCATACAACTTGGTCGAGGCGACGTTCCACGCCCTGACGCATACGCTGGCCAACTTCAAATCCGGCGCGGGCATGGAATGGGGCGAGCATCATCCCTGCTTGTTCGAGGGGACCGAGCGGTTCTTCCGCGCCAGCTACAACGCCAGCCTGATCGGATCGTGGTTACCCGCGCTGGACGGCGTGGTCGACAAACTCCAGAGCGGTGCGAGAGTCGCCGACGTCGGCTGTGGCCACGGCGCCAGCACCATCCTTATGGCAACGACCTACCCGGAGTCCGAGTTCATCGGATACGACTACCATGCCCCATCGATCGACGTCGCCCGGGAAAGGGCGGCTGCCGCGGGTGCCGACAACGCACGCTTCGAGGTGGCGGACGCGGTCGGCTACCAGGACAAGCATTTCGACCTCATCGCGTTCTTCGACTGCCTGCACGACATGGGCGACCCGGTCGGGGTTTCGCGGCATGCCTGCGCCGCCATGAATGACGATGGCACGGCGATGATCGTCGAACCCTTCGCCAACGACAACGTGCAGGGCAACCTCAATCCGATCGGCCGGGTGATGTACGGTGCGTCCACGCAGATCTGCGTACCCGTCTCCTTGGCGCGCAACGGGCCGGCACTCGGCGCACAGGCGGGTGAGGCGCGGCTGCGTGAAATAGTGGTGGAATCAGGAGGTTTCACGCGCTTCAGGCGGGCCGCCGAGACACCGTTCAACCTCGTTTTCGAGGCGCGGCCGTAGTCATCGGGTAGAGCGCGCTAATGCCCGGCGGCGAACGCCCGCAGCGACTCCACCTGAACCGGATCCAATGACGGGCGGACGTTTTCGCGTGCCTTGGCCACGTCGGCGGCGGTGACGTCGGCGGCGTCGATGGAGCGGCGCATCGCCGTCAGCGCGGCTTCGCGCAGCAGCGCCACACAGTCCGCGGCGCTGTAGCCGTCCAGTTCGCCGGCCAGCGCGTCGAGGTCGACCTCCTTGGACAGCGGCACCGACTTGCCGGCCGTGCGCAGAATCTCCTTACGCGCCTCGGTATCCGGCGGTTCGACGAACACCAGCTTCTCCAGCCGGCCGGGGCGCAGCAGGGCCGGGTCGATCAGATCGGGACGGTTGGTCGCGCCGAGCACCACGACATCGCGCAGCGGCTCGATTCCGTCGAGTTCGGTCAGCAGGGCGGCCACCACCCGGTCGGTCACCCCGGAGTCGAAGCTCTGCCCGCGCCGCGGTGCCAGCGCGTCGATCTCGTCGAGGAACACCAGCGACGGCGCGGAATCCCTTGCCCGGCGGAACAATTCGCGCACCGCCTTCTCCGAGGAACCCACCCACTTGTCCATCAGCTCGGCACCCTTGACGGCGTGCACGCTCAGCCGGCCCGAGCTGGCCAGCGCGCGCACCACGAACGTCTTGCCACAGCCCGGCGGGCCATACAGCAGAACACCTTTGGGCGGGTCGACCCCGAGCCGGGCGAAGGTGTCCGGATGCTGCAGCGGCCACAGCACCGCCTCGGTCAGCGCCTGCTTGGTGTCGGCCATGTCGCCGACGTCCTCGAGGGTGATCGAACCGACCGACACCTCCTCGGTGGCCGAGCGGGACAGCGGCCGGATGACGCTCAACGCGCCCTTGAGGTCCTCCTGGGTCAGTCTCGGCGGCTTGCCGTCCTCGCTGGCCCGCGCTGCCGCCCGCAGCGCCGCCTCGCGCACCAGTGCCGCGAGGTCGGCGCGCACGAAACCCGGTGTCCGGTCGGCGATCTCGTCGAGATTGAGATCCTCAGCCGGAACCTCGCGCAGTATCACTTCCAGCAGCGCCTTGCGGGTGGCGCCGTCGGGCAGGCTCAGGCCCAGCTCGCGGTCGCAGAGATCCGGGGCGCGCAGCCTCGGGTCGAGGGCGTCGGGCTGCTGCGAGGTGGCCACCAGCGCCACCCCGGGTGCGGCAACCGCCTTGCGGAGTTCGGCCAGGATCATCGTGGCGACCGGTTCGGCCGGCGTGGGCAGCAGCGCGTCGATGTCGGTGACCAGCAGGACGCCGCCGCCGTTGCAGACGGTGGCGACGGCATCGGCCACGGCCCGCTGCCGATCGGGTGCGGCCAGCGCGCCAGTGTCCGGGCCGTCGAGTTCGACGAGCCGGCGGCCCGCGCACACCGCCCGCACAAGTGTCGCCTTGCCCACCCCGGCAGGCCCGGTGACCAGCACACCCAGATTCGGTTTGGCGCCCAGCTTTTCCAGCAGGGCAGGCTCGTCGAGGGCCAGCTTGAGCCACTCGGTGAGCCGGCCGGCCTGAACGTGCTGACCCTTCAGGTCGTCGATGGACACCGGCGGAGTCTGCGGCCACACCATGGGTGGGCTCACTTCCGCACCGTAGCCCGCGGGCGCCGACGCCGGAGTCACGCCGTCGCCCCAGTTGACCGACGAGTTCGGCTGCACGCTCACCGGTCCCGCCGGATCGGTGCCGGTGACGGTCAGCAGTTCGGAGGTCCAGGTGATGCCGACCGACGACGCCAGCGCCGAGCTGGCCGCCGATGTCGACGTGCCCGGGCCCAGGTCGCGCGGCAGCAGCGAGACCGTGTCCCCCACCGTCATCACCTTGCCGAGCAGGGCCTGCCGCAGGGTCGCCGACGACACCGACCGGGTGGCCAGCGTCGACCCGCGCAGCGTCACCGACCGCGCCCCGTACACCGTCACCGGCGACACCAGCACGGTGGTGTCCTCGCGCAGGCCGGCATTCGACAGCGTCACGTCGTCGAGCAGGGCGGTGCCGGCCGGGGTGCCCGGCGGCGCCACTCCGGCCACCGCGGCGGTGGTGCGGGAACCCGTCAGCGACACCGCATCCCATTCGCGGATGCCCAGGGCGGCGATGGCCTCCGGATGCAGCCGCACCACGCCGCGCCGCGAGTCCATGGCCGAGGTGTTCAGCCGCGCCGTGAGCGCCAGGCTCGAGGCCGGCGGCGGTGCTCCGGCAAGGGTCTGATCGGTCATCTCTCAGCGCCCCGGCTTCCGCAAGCCCAGCCGGGCCACCGACCGGCGGTTGGGCTGTTGCGCGCGCCGCGTGGCCCGCCGCGTGGCCCGCTGCTGGCGCGGCCGGTCGTTCCAGGCCTCGGGGTGCGCGGCAACCCAGCGCTGGCTGCGCACGGCGAACGGGATGTGGATGACGTAGGCGGCGATGATCACCAGGATCACCAGATAGGGGAACACGAACGCCGCCGCGACCCCGATTGCCAGCAGCGCCAACAGCGGCGCCACCATGTTGGGCCGTACCGCGAACGTGTGGATCTTACGCATCGGGATCCGGCTGACGACGAGCAGCGACACCCCGACCATCCATATCGACACCGCCCAGTATGAGGTCCACCAGCCATCGCCCCACTGCATCTTGGCGGCGAGCGGGCCGATGGCGCCGATGGCGCCCGCCGGGGCGGGCATCCCGACGAAGTACTCCTTGGTGTAGGCGGGCAGGTCCGCGTCCAGAAGCGCGTTGTAGCGGGCCAGGCGCAGCACGATGCACACCGCGTAGAGCAGCACCACGATCCAGCCGACCCTGGTGTCCGATAGCAGCAGCGACCACACGATGAACGCCGGTGCCACACCGAAGTTCACCGCGTCGGCCAGCGAGTCGATCTCCTCGCCCATCCGCGAGGTGGCCTTGAGCACGCGCGCGATTCGCCCGTCGAGCGCGTCGAGGATCGCCGCGGCGGCCAGCAGGGCCATCGATTCGGTGGGCCGGCCGTCGAGCGCGTACTTCACCGACGTCAGGCCCAGACAGATGGCCAGCACCGTGACGGCACTGGGTAGCAACCGCGTACTGATGAGTGCGCGGGGGCGGGGTTTGATCACGGCAGCTGCGCCAGTACCGTCTCGCCGGCCAGCGCGCGCTGGCCGGGGTCGACGAGGATCTGCGAGCCCGCGGGCAGATAGGTGTCGAGCCGGGAGCCGAACCGGATCAACCCGTAGGTGTCACCGATGGTGACCTTGTCCCCGGCGTGGACGTCGCAGACGATGCGACGCGCCACCAGTCCGGCGATTTGTACGACCACCACGTCCCGTCCTTCCGGAGTGCGGATGAGCACACTGTTGCGTTCATTGTCCTCACTGGCCGCCGCGAGATCGGCGGAATGGAAGGTGCCGGGGCGGTACTGCACGTCGACCACCTCGCCGCCGATCGGCATGCGTTGCACGTGCGCGTCGAGCAGCGACAGGAAGATGCTCACCCGGGGAACCGGGCCGGAGCCCAGCCCGAGCTCGGCCGGCGGCTCGGCCTCCTCGATCAGGCAGATCAGGCCGTCGGCCGGGGCCACGACCACACCGGGGCGGCTGGGCGGCTTGCGCGGGGGATGACGGAAGAAGCCGGCGTTGGCGGCCGCGGCGGCCAGTCCGGCGCGGCGCACCCAGCGGTTCTTGTGGCCCACGGCCGCCACCACCAGCCCGGCCGAGATGAACGGCAGACCGGCGGGGTGGATCGGCGGAACCGAGGAGCGCACCAGGGCGACCAGCCGTTGTGGGCCGGACTCAATGTTGTCGTCCGCTGAGCGGGGGCGTCTGGCCATCGGCGTGATTCTACGTGCGGGCAGCTAGGAAAGGTCCCATAGCTGGACCTGCTCGCCGGCGGCCATCTCGGTGACGTCCTCGGCGATCTCCAGCAGGCAGTTCGCCGAGGCCAGCCAGCGCAGATGGTGCGAGGCCGGCGGCCCGTACGTGGTGACCGTGCCCGTGTCCGGGTCGTACACGCCGCGACGGAACTGGCGCTTGCCCTTCGGCGAGGCCAACCCTTCGGTGAGCAGCGCGCTGCGCCGCGGCCGCTGCGGGTGCGGCAGGCCCATCGCCGCCCGCAGGGCGGGGCGGAGGAACACCTCGAAGGACACCAGTGCGCTGACCGGGTTGCCGGGCAGCGTGACGATCGGGGTGCCCGCTATCCGGCCGGCGCCCTGCGGCATACCGGGCTGCATCGCGACTTTGACGAACTCGACTGCACCCCCTCCGAAGGCGTCCTTGACCACCTCGTAGGCACCCGCGCTCACCCCGCCCGAGGTGATGATCAGGTCGGCCTGCCCGGCATACCCCTCGAGCACCGTGCTGAACTGCGCGACGTCGTCGCTCGCGGTCGGGGTGGCCACGACTTCGCCGCCGGCTTCGCGCACCGCGGCGGCGAGCATGATGGCGTTGGACTCGTAGATCTGGCCGGGCTTGAGCTCGGTGCCCGCCGACACGAGCTCCGAGCCGGTCGACATCACCAGCACCCGCTGGCGCGGCAGCACGGTCAGCGAGCCCAGCCCCAGCGCGGCGGCCAGGCCCAGCGCGGCCGGGGTGACCGGCTGACCGGTGCGCAGCACCGTCGTTCCCGCGGTCACGTCCTCCCCGGCGCGGCGCAGGTGCTGACCCTCGCGGGGCGTCGTGCGGATTTCGACGGTCTCGGTGCCGCCGTCGGTGAGCTCCACTGGGACCACCGCCGTGGCACCGGCGGGCAGCGGCGCTCCGGTCATGATCCGGTGCGCGGTGCCCGGCGCCAGCGTGAGCGGGTCGGTTCGCCCGGCCGGAATGTCTTCGGCCACAGGCAGTTTCACAGGGTTGCGGTCGTCGGCGCCGGCGACGTCCTCGGCGCGCACCGCGTAGCCGTCCATCGCGGAGTTGTCGAACACCGGCAGCGACAGCGGCGCGGCGACGTCCTCGGCGAGCACCCGTCCCTCGGCATCGGCCAGGCCGACACTCACCGGGCGCCGGGCCGCGATGAGCTCGGCGACGACCCGCTGATGTTCCTCGACGGTGCGCATCAGACTGCGTAGGTGACGCCGGTGAGCTCTTCGGACACCGCCCACAGCCGCTGCTGCAGTTCCGGGTCGTGCGAGCGGGGGCTGGACTCCACGAGCTTGGGGTTGCCGCGCTGCTCGCCGATGCCGTCGGGGCCGTAGTACTGACCGCCGCGCACGGCGGGGTCGGTGGCCGCCCGCAGCGTCGGCAATGCGCCCATGGCCGCGCTCTGGAAGATCAGCGGCCCGACGATGCGATAGGCGGGATGCAGGATCGTCGGGACGTTGCGGGCCAGCTCGGTGTAGGAGCCGCCGGGATGCGCCGCCACCGCGATGGTCTCGGCCTTGGCGCGCTCCAGCCGGTGGTCCAGCTCGTAGGTGAACAGCAGGTTGGCCAGCTTGGACTGGCCGTAGGCCGCGATGCGGCTGTAGCGGCGCTCCCACTGCAGGTCCTCGAAATGGATCTCGCCGAGCATCCGGTGCGCCAGGCTGGCCACCGTCACCACCCGCGAGCCGGGCACCGGCAGCAGGTTGTCCAGCAGCAGGCCGGTCAAGGCGAAGTGACCGAGGTGGTTGGTGCCGAACTGAAGTTCGAATCCGTCCTTGGTGGTCTCCTTCGGCGTCCACATCACGCCGGCGTTGTTGATGAGCAGGTCGATTCGCGGGTAGTCCGCGCGCAGCGCGGCGGCCGCGGCGCGCACCGAGTCCAGCGACGTCAGGTCCAGCGGCTGCAGCCTGAGGTCGGCACCCGGGCTGGCCGCCAGGATCGTGTCGCGGGCCGCCTGACCCTTCTCGAGGTTGCGCACCGCCATTACTACGCGCGCGCCGCGGTCCGCCAGTACCGCGGCAGCCTCGTAGCCGATACCGGAATTGGAACCCGTGATGACGGCGACGCGCCCGTTCTGTTCGGGGACGTCGGCCGCGGTCCATCTACTGGCGCTCATGGGACCGACGATACGTCGGTCCAACTTGCATCCATGCCCCGGCCGTTTACTGTCGCGGTATGGCTATCGGTGGGGTGTTGTTCGACATCGATGGCGTGCTGGTGACCTCGTGGAAGCCCATCCCCGGTGCCGCCGAGGCGCTGGCCGTGCTGGCTGAGCATCAGGTCGCGCGGTCATACCTGACCAACACCACCACCCGAACCCGTCAGCAGATCGCCTCGGCGCTGTGCGTTGCCGGCATCGACGTGCGGCCCGACGAGGTGATCACCGCGGCGGCGCTGACCGCGGACTACGTCCGGGCCAACTACCCGGGCGCACGATGTTTCCTGGTCAACAACGGCCAGATCACCGACGACATGCCCGGCATCGACATCGTGGACTCGGTGATCTACGACGACGGCATCGTCCCCGACACCCCGGACGTGATCCTGCTCGGCGGGGCCGGACCCGAATACAGCCACCTGACGCTGAGCCGGGTCTACGAGTGGATGGCCCAGGGTGTGCCGGTGGTGGCCATGCACCGCAGCACCGCGTGGAACACCACCGAGGGGTTGCGCATCGATACCGGCATGTACCTGATCGGGATGGAGAAGACCTCTGGGCGCAAGGCCACCGCGGTGGGCAAGCCCGCGCCGGCCGGGTTCTTGGCCTCGGCGGCGCGGCTGGGGGTGGACCCCGACGAGATGTACATGGTCGGCGACGACCTGAACAATGACGTACTCGCCGCGCAGGTGGTCGGCATGACGGGCGTTCTGGTTCGCACCGGCAAGTTCCGGCAAGACACCCTGGACCGCTGGGCGGTCGACGAGTTCGCGATGCAGCCCAACCACGTGCTGGACAGCGTCGCAGACCTGCCGGGGTTACTGGGGTTGTAGTCCGGCAGGTCCGGCGGGGGTCCACCTATACAATTCGCGAATGCCTCTGGCAGGCGGGGATCAGTTCGGGGCATTCACCGTTGTGCGGCTACTGGGGTCCGGCGGGATGGGCGAGGTCTACCTCGTCGAACATCCCCGGCTTCCCCGGCAGGAGGCGTTGAAGATCCTCTCGTCCGCGGTCACCGCCGACGACGACGAGTATCGCCAGCGCTTCGACCGCGAGGCTGAGCTCGCTGCGCGACTGTGGCATCCCCACATCGTCGCCGTGCACGACCGCGGTGAGTTCGACGGCCGGCTCTGGATCACGATGGACTACGTCGAGGGCATCGACGCCGCCGAGCTGATCGCCGACTTCCCGGCCGGTGTGCCGGCGTCTCTGGCGGTCGAGATCGTGCGCGCGATCGCCGACGCGTTGGACTACGCACACGGCCGGGGCCTGGTGCACCGCGACGTCAAGCCGGCCAACATCATGCTCGACGACGGTCGTCCCGAGACGTCGAACCGGCGAATTCTGTTGAGCGACTTCGGTATCGCCCGCAAGATCGACGACACGAACCGGCTTACCCAGACCGACATGACGGTCGGATCGATCGCCTACGCGGCTCCCGAGCAGCTCAGAGGCGCGACCCTCGACGGCCGGGCCGACCAGTACGCGCTCGCCGCGTCGGCGTTCCACCTGCTCACCGGCAGAACGCCGTTCACTGACCCCAACGCCGCGGTGGTGATCGGACAACACCTTTCGTCCCCTCCGCCGAAGGTGTCGTCGTACCGGCCGGAACTGGCCGCGCTGGATGCGGTCATCGCCAGGGCGATGGCCAAGGATCCCGCGGAGCGCTACCCCTGCTGCGTCGACTTCGCCCAGGCCCTTGCCCAAGCGGTCGACGGCGCCGGCCTCACCCAACCGGCCAGCCCCGCCGCCGCGGTGCTGGCCGATCAGCCGACGCAGCTGGCCTCCGCTGCGGCCTTGCCCGCCAAACGCCGGGGCATCCTCATCGGCGCCGTGATCGGTGTCGTCGCGCTGGTAGTTGCCGCTCTGCTCCTGGTGCCGCGATTCTTCACCTCGCCCAGGGAGATCGGCCCGTCGAAGGCCGACTCGCTGCTGGTGGGCGCCGAGCAGGCCAGTCAGATCGTCGGTGCGCCGGTGGTCGCCGGCGAAGTCTTCAGAACCACATACGACACCACTCCACGGATCTCGGCCCGCCAGTGCGGCGGTGCGGTGTTCCCGGGCTCGATCCTGGTGTACGACCACATCGGCTTCACGACGTTGCGCCAAACCGTGCTGGCCGCACCGGAGGGCAGCCGTGGTCAGCAGCTCGTTCAGCAGTCGGTGGTGCTCGCGCCCTCCGCGCAGGCCGCCGCCCAGGTGCTCGACGACTCCGACCAGCAGTGGCGCAACTGCACGGGCAAGCCGCTGAAGGTCACCGGCCCGGACTACACCGTCACCCTTGGTCCGGTCCGCACCGAGCAGGACCGGATCGTGCAGGACCGGACCATCAGCGACTACCCGGTGCGCGACTACCGCTGCGAGCACGCCATGGGCGTGTGGTCCAACGTCGTCGCCGAGGCGGTGGTGTGCAACAACTCCGACGTCGCCGGGCACTCGCAGCAGATCGTCGAGGAGATTCTGGACAACGCCCGCCGTTAGGCGTCAGGACGAGGTGAGGCCGCGCACTGCGGTGATGCGTTCCCTGAGCTGATCGCTGGTGGCCGCCGCCACCGGTGGACCGCCGCAGATCCGGCGCAGCTCGTTGTGGATCTGTCCGTGCGTCTTGCCGGTGCGGTGATGGGCGAGTGACACCAGGGCGTTGAGCTCGCGGCGTAGATCGCGCAGTTGGCCGTGCGCTGACAGCCGCGGCATCTCCCCGCTGGCGGTCCGCTTGGTCAGCTGCTCTTCTTGCCTGCGCCGCAACAGATTCCGCATCGACTCGGCGTCGAGCAGGCCCGGGATGCCGAGGTAGTCGGCCTCCTCGTCGCTGCCCGCCGGGGTCGCCGTGCCGAACGACGACCCGTCGAAGATCACCTGGTCGAGCTCGGCGTCGGCGCCCAGGTACTCGATTTTGTTCTCCTGGTCGTCGGCGTCGTCGCGCTTCTGCGCGGCCAGCTCCGCCGCCAGCGGGTCGTCGAGGGTTTCGCGCTGCGGCTTGCCCAGCACGTGGTTACGTTGGGCTTCCATCTCGCTGGCCAACAGCAGCAGGGTGGGCACCGAGGGCAGGAAGATGCAGGCGGTCTCACCGGGCTGGCGGGAGCGCACGAACCGGCCGATCGCCTGGGCGAAGAACAACGGCGTCGACGCGCTGGTGGCGTAGACACCAACCGCCAGCCGCGGCACGTCGACTCCCTCGGAGACCATCCGCACCGCCACCAGCCAGCGCGACGTGCCCTCGGAGAACTGCGAGATCCGCTCCGAAGAGCCCGGGTCGTCGGAGAGCACCACGGTGGGCGCCTCACCGGTGATCTTGACCAGCAGCTCGGCGTAGGCGCGAGCGGCGGTCTGGTCGGAGGCGATGATCATGCCGCCCGCGTCGGGGACGTGCTCGCGTAGGCCGCGCAACCGGGTGTCGGCCGCGGCGATCACCGCGGGCATCCACTCACCGGCCGGGTTGAGCGCGGTCTTCCACGCCCGTGCGGTCTGCTCCGCGGTCAGCGGCTCACCGAGGCGTGCCGCATGTTCTTCGCCGGCGCTGTCGCGCCAGCGGGCCTCGCCGGAGTAGGCCATGAACATCACCGGCCGCACCACACCGTCCGCCAGGGCGTCGGAGTAGCCGTAGGTGTGGTCGGCTTGGGAGCGGGCGAAGCCGTCGGGCCCCGGCTCGTAGGTGACGAACGGGATGGCGCTGTCGTCGCTGCGGAACGGGGTCCCGGTCAGCGCGAGCCGTCGGGTGGCGTCGTCGAACGCCTCCCGGATGGCGTCGCCCCAGCTCTTGGCGTCCCCGCCGTGGTGGATCTCGTCGAAGACCACCAGCGTCTTGCGGTTCTCGGTGCGCACCCGGTGCCGGGTGGGGTGGCTGGCCACCTGGGCGTAGGTGACGACGACGCCGTGGTACTCACTCGACGTCTGGGAGTTGGAGTTGGAGAACTTGGGGTCCAGCGCGATGCCCATCCGAGCCGCGGCCTGCGCCCACTGGTTCTTGAGGTGCTCGGTCGGCACGACGACGGTGACGGTCTCGATGGTGCCCTCGGCGAGCAGCTCGGCGACGATGCGCAGGGCGAAGGTCGTCTTACCGGCGCCGGGCGTCGCGACGGCCAGGAAGTCACGCGGCTTGGCGGTCAGGTACCTCACCAGCGCCCGCCGCTGCCAGCCCCGCAATGCCTGGGTGCTGGGCGCATCCATTGCCCGCACCCGTGGGACTCCTCTCTGACCGAGATGGACTCTAGCCCAAGCGGATCCGCCGACGCATTTCGATCCGGCGTGTCGTCAGACGAAGAAGTTGTCGTTGCGGATGAAGAACTCGCGGCGTTCGTGGTCGGAGAGTTCGCCGAGCCGGGCCAGGCCCTCGAAGTAGTACTCGCGCGGGGCGCCCGGAGCAAACAGCATCAGGATGGACGCCGGCTCGTCTGCCTCGTTGCGGAAGCCGTGGATGCCACCCGGTGGCACATAGAGGTAGTCGCCGGCCGCACCGTCGGCCCAGTCGTTGCCGTCGTAGAGCCGCATCCGGCCGGACAGCACGAAGAAGGACTCCGACATGGCCCGGTGGAAGTGCGGGCCGGGACCGCCGGCGGCGGGTGCGAGGTCCACCCGGTACAGCCCGAAGTCGCCGTCGGTGGACTGCTGGCTGGCCAGGTAGCTGTAGGTCACGCCGTAGCTCTGGAAGTCCGGCGGGGTGTCGGCCTTGCGCAGCGTGGCACTGACCTCGCCGGTGTCACCGGTGTAGCGCGGCGGGGGATAGGGCGGCACATGCAATGACATCGCTTCCAGTGTGCCTTGCGTCGGGGCGAGTCCACCATGGGCGAACAATCTTGCACTCGCCATGGTCGAGTGCTAAGAATGACGTTGGCACTCGCGACCAGTGAGTGCTAGGTCGGGACGGTGAGACCGAAGCCGAACACAGCAGCGGTCGTCCGTCGCGGGCACTGCGTCCGACCGAAGACGTGTCACCCCCTAATCGGAGGATTCACTTCGCAATGTCCAAGATTATTGCGTATGACGAAGAGGCCCGCCGCGGTCTCGAGCGGGGTCTGAACGCCCTCGCCGACGCGGTGAAGGTCACGTTGGGCCCCAAGGGTCGCAACGTCGTTCTGGAGAAGAAGTGGGGCGCCCCCACGATCACCAACGATGGCGTTTCCATCGCCAAGGAGATCGAGCTGGAGGACCCCTACGAGAAGATCGGCGCTGAGCTGGTCAAAGAGGTCGCCAAGAAGACCGACGACGTCGCGGGCGACGGCACCACCACCGCCACCGTTCTGGCCCAGGCTCTGGTTCGCGAAGGTCTGCGCAACGTCGCTGCCGGCGCCAACCCGCTCGGTCTGAAGCGCGGCATCGAGAAGGCCGTCGACAAGATCACCGAGACGCTGCTCAAGAGCGCCAAGGAGGTCGAGACCAAGGAGCAGATCGCTGCTACCGCGGGCATCTCCGCCGGCGACCAGACCATCGGCGACCTGATCGCCGAGGCCATGGACAAGGTGGGCAACGAGGGTGTCATCACCGTCGAGGAGTCCAACACCTTCGGCCTGCAGCTGGAGCTCACCGAGGGTATGCGCTTCGACAAGGGCTACATCTCGGGTTACTTCGTGACCGACGCCGAGCGTCAAGAAGCCGTCCTGGAGGATCCCTACATCCTGCTGGTCAGCTCGAAGATCTCGACCGTCAAGGATCTGCTGCCCCTGCTGGAGAAGGTCATCCAGTCCGGCAAGCCGCTGCTGATCATCGCTGAGGACGTCGAGGGCGAGGCCCTGTCGACTCTGGTGGTCAACAAGATCCGCGGCACCTTCAAGTCCGTGGCCGTCAAGGCGCCGGGCTTCGGTGACCGCCGCAAGGCGATGCTGCAGGACATGGCCATCCTCACCGGTGGTCAGGTCGTCAGCGAAGAGGTCGGGCTGTCCCTGGAGACCGCCGACATCTCGCTGCTGGGCCAGGCCCGCAAGATCGTCGTCACCAAGGACGAGACCACCATCGTCGAGGGCGCCGGTGATCCGGAAGCCATCGCCGGCCGGGTGGCGCAGATCCGCTCGGAGATCGAGAACAGCGACTCCGACTACGACCGCGAGAAGCTGCAGGAGCGCCTGGCCAAGCTGGCCGGCGGTGTTGCGGTGATCAAGGCCGGAGCTGCCACCGAGGTGGAGCTCAAGGAGCGCAAGCACCGCATCGAGGACGCGGTGCGCAACGCCAAGGCCGCCGTGGAGGAGGGCATCGTCGCCGGTGGCGGCGTGGCTCTGCTGCAGTCGGCCCCGGCGCTCGACGAGCTGAAGCTCGATGGTGACGAGGCCACTGGTGCCAACATCGTGCGCGTTGCGCTCGAGGCACCGCTGAAGCAGATCGCCTTCAATGCCGGCCTGGAGCCGGGCGTTGTCGCCGAGAAGGTGCGCAACTCCCCGTCCGGAACCGGCCTGAACGCCGCGACCAACGAGTACGAGGACCTGCTCAAGGCCGGCGTCGCCGACCCGGTGAAGGTCACCCGCTCGGCGCTGCAGAACGCGGCGTCCATTGCGGCGCTGTTCCTCACCACCGAGGCCGTCGTCGCCGACAAGCCGGAGAAGGCCGCGGCTCCCGCCGGCGACCCGACCGGTGGCATGGGCGGTATGGACTTCTAGAAAGTCAACGAAAAGCCCGGTCTGCATTGCAGGCCGGGCTTTTTCGTTATCCACACTGTGGGCCTTATGCACAGATTCTCTCGGATTCTGCTGCAGGAGGCCCGGCTGGGATCATCGTTCGCTCGTGGGCGCTGGCTCCCGATGAAACCTGTCTCGCCGCAGGCCTACCCGTCACCGCGGCGGCTCGAACTGCGTTCGACATCGGCCGTCTTCACCCGACGACGCCGGCGGTCCCTCTGCTGGACGCCCTATTGAATGCGGCCGGCATCAAGCCAGCCGCCGTAGGCGTTCTGGTGGAACGCAATCCGCGTGCACGAGGGGTTTCGAGGTTGCGCGCGGCACTTGAGTTGGCCGATGGCGGAGCCGAGTCGCCGCAGGAAAGCAGGCTGCGGCTGATCCTGGTCGGCGGCGGGCTTCCGGTGCCCGAAACTCAAATCGAGTTTCGGGAGTTGCGCATCCGCGTCGAC
>Ga0209254_10003588_pt1 | contig 14132 bp, 14 predicted proteins | sample FrelakmetDIP11DI_FD_187148 | JGI IMG/M metagenome (GOLD analysis project Ga0209254, IMG submission 187148) | Freshwater lake sediment microbial communities from the University of Notre Dame, USA, for methane emissions studies - DIP11 DI (SPAdes)... | ecosystem: Environmental > Aquatic >...
CCGCCGAGCAGGGCGGCGGGCAGGGATGGGGACATGGGCTGGGCTCCTCGGTACTGCATGGCAAAAAAAAAGACGGATCGGCTCAGCCCTCGACCAAGACCGAGCGGATCGCGGCCGCGATCCGCTCCGGCGGGGTGGCATGGCCAAGGCTCATGGCCAGCCGCCCCTGGGGGTCGACGACGTAGGTAAGGGAGGAATGGTCCACCATATAACCCATGGCGGAACCGGTCTGCTCGGTCCGCCGATAGGCCGCGCCGTAGCGCCGCGCGACTTCGGCGATCGCCTCCTCCGGCCCGGTCAGGCCCCGGATCCGGGGGTGAAAGTAACCGGTGTACTCGGCCAGACGCTCGGAGTCGTCCCGTTGGGGGTCCACGCTGACGAACAAGACCTCGACCCGATCGAGCTCTCCCGGCTGGAGACGCTTCAGGGCATTGGCGATGAACGCCAGGTTGGTCGGACAGATATCCGGGCAACAAGTGTAGCCGAAGTAGATCAGCACCACCTGGCCGCGCAGGCTGTCGAGGTCCAGGGGGCCGGCGGCGGACTCGAGTCGGAAGTCTCCCCCCGTCGGTGCATCGGCGAGATCCAGGGTCTGGTTGTGGTGTCGCTGCTCGGCGATCGGCTCCCAGGACCAGAGGAGCCAGGCTAGGATGCCGGCGAGCAGCGGGGCGACAGCGATGAGCAAGGGGCGTTGCATGATGTCGGGTTCGGAAGGTTCCGGGGGTTCAGTACCCCGCCCATTGAAAAGGGGAGGCAATCTAGGTGCAAGGGGGGCGAGCGACCTTGATGCTGGTCAACTCGCGGGCGCTTGGCCAGCGGGCGCCGCCAATATGTGCCCCATGACGAACCCCATGCGTCATCTGGCCCGGACTGCCAGGTGGTCGACAGACCCTGGGCGGGGGTGACCCGTGGGTGTCCTGATCGGCCCGCTCAGCCGCTGGTGGCATGCCCGACGCATCAATCGCGAGCGGGTGCGCTATGCCGCGTCCGATTGGGCGGTCGCCTGGGACAGCCTGCCCCTGCTCGACGGGCTAAGGGCCGATCAGGCCGCGCGGCTCCAGGACCTGGCCCTCCAGTTCTTGAGGGAGAAACGCCTGGAGCCGGTCCAGGGCCTGGAGCTGACCGCCCCCATGCGGCTCCAGGTTGCCCTCCAGGCCTGCCTGCCCATCCTGGAGCTGGGCCTCGACTGGTACCGGGGCTGGTATGCCCTGGTCCTCTATCCCGCGGAGTTCCTGACCGAGCACGAACAGATGGACGAGCACGGGTTGGTGTGGACCCAGGCCGAGGTCCGCAGCGGCGAGTCCTGGGACCAAGGCCCGGTGATCCTCTCCTGGGAGGACGTGGAGGGCGGCCGGGAGCTTGACGGCTACAACGTCGTCATCCATGAGTTGGCCCACAAGCTCGACCTGCGCGACGGGGCCGTCAACGGCCGTCCACCCCTGCACCCCGGGATGTCCGGCGAGGCCTGGACACGGGTCTTCGCGGCGGCCTTCGCGGACCTGTGCCGACGGGACCAGGCGGGGGAGGAGACCCCCATCGACCCCTATGCCTGTGAGTCGCCGGCGGAATTCTTCGCGGTCGTGAGCGAGGCCTTCTTCGAGATCCCGGACCTGCTCACGGGGGAGTACCCGGAGGTTTACGAACAACTGCGCGCCTTCTACCGCCAGGACCCCCTGGCCCGTCTCGGTCCGTCACCCTGACCGGGCGGCCAGGGACCGAGGTCCGGTGGCGTGTGGTCGGCGTCGGAAAGACCCGGCGAGGATTGCAGATTTCCATTCGCCTGGAGAACGAGCGCCCCAGCCCGGATCGCGTCGGGGGATGACCGGTGGGTTTTCGATCGGTGTCTCGGGCGGCCGTGGGTCCAGGGGTTATGCTTGCCCTTGGAACCATGGGTAACGAGGGGCGCAACGCCATGACCGCAAGAGCCGAGCCGCTGCCGCATCGGGTGGGCGCGGGTTTCACCCTAATCGAGTTGATGATCGTGGTGGCTATCGTCGGCATCTTGGCGGCCATCGCCTATCCGTCCTACCGGGACCAGATCGAGCGCACCCGTCGAGCCGATGCCCAGGCCGTCCTGATGCAGGCCGCCCAGTACATGGAGCGCATCTACACCGAGAGCGATGCCTACAACCCAGCCGGATTTGCGCTGCCCTACACCAAGTCTCCCATCGACGGCGGAGAGACCTACTATGCCATCTCCCTGCCGACCCAGACGGCGAGCACCTTTACTCTGCGCGCCACCCCCCAGGGGCCCGAGGTGGGCGCGGGCATCTTGGAGATCACGGACACGGGCCTGAGACGCTGGGACAGGAACAAGGACGGGTCGATCGCCACCGACGGCAGCGAGGATACTTGGCAGCGCTGATGGCTGTGGTCGTAGCCTCCGTCAACCGAGCGGGACGGGCATCTCCGGCTCAGGTCGGCCGAACAGGTAGCCCTGGCCCCAGTCGATGCCGATCTCGCGCAGCAGGTCCAGGGTCGCCTGGTCTTCCACGCCCTCGGCCACAGTGATGACTCCGAGGTCCGTAGCCAAGGATTGAATGCCCTGCACCACGTCACGCACCCGGCGCTCTCCCTTCATGCGTCGGATCAGGGTCCCCTCGATCTTGAGGAACTCCACCGGCAGCTCCGCCAGATAGTTCAGTGACGAGTGGCCGGCCCCGAAGTCGTCGATGGCCAGGCGCAGGCCGAGCTCGATGAACGGCGCCAGGACCTGTTTGGCCTCTGCCGTGTCCTGGAGGAACTGGCGCTCGGTAATCTCCACCACCAGGGGCTTCTCGTCCCCGAGGTGGGGCGCGCACAGGGAGCACTGGCGCTCCACCGTCTCCAGGATCTCCGCCACCAGCTCCGCATGGCGCAGGAAATCCGCCGAGAAATTCACGAACAGCGCCGAGGGGGCATCGGCCCTCAGGGTGCGAGCGACACAATGGCGGATGGCGGACTGGATGATCCGGTGATCCACCCTGTGTACCAGGTTGAGCTGCTCCGCGGCCGGGATGAAGGCCGCCGCCGCCAGCCATTGGCCGTCGGGTTTTTGGATCCGCGCCAGCGCCTCCTCGCCTCGGACCTCACCGGACCCGAGATCGACCACCGGCTGATAGGCTGGGTGCACCTGGTCCTTGCCGAGGGCGCTTTCGATCAGGTTGGCCAGGGTGAAGACGTTGCCCGAGGCGCTGGTGTGGCAGCGCACCCGGTTGCGCCCGCTGCGCTTGGATTCGTAGAGGGCCGAATCCGACTTGGCGAGCAGGGTGTCAGGTTCGCTCCCATCGCTTGGGAAGGCGACGACGCCGATACTGGCGGTCACCCGAATCAGGCGCTTCTCGTGATCGACGGGCGTTGCTTCGATGCCGCTTCTGACCCGCTCGGCCACCTCCGCGGCGGAGGTCAGGTCCACATGGGGCAGCAGGCAGAGGAATTCCTCTCCGCCCCAGCGTCCCACCGTGTCCCGCGCCCGCACCAGCGTTGTGAGGCGCTGGCCGATTGTCACCAATACCTGGTCCCCGGCGGCATGTCCGAAGCGGTCGTTGATCACCTTGAAATGATCCAGGTCGAGGAGGAGCAGGCCATAGGGGGCCCCGAGCACCTGAGCGCTGCGATGCAGGAGGACGAGGCGCTCCTGCAGGGCGGCACGATTGGGCAAGCCGGTGAGCGCATCATGGTTGGCACGGTAGGCGAGGACCTTGGGGTCGTCCCAGGGTGTCCGCTCGGGCGCCAGGACCAGGGCGATCAAGGTGTCGACGGCCAACGCCTCGCAGCGCAGGACGTGCTCGGTCCCGTCCGTTCTGGTCAGGCGACACGCCTCCGGACCACCGGCGGGCAGGGTCCGGTCCCTGGCCATCTGGGTCATGCGATCCCAGCCGAACCGGTCGCCGTCCTGGTGGATCAACCGGAGGACCGAATCCAGGTGGCGTCCCCGAATCAGGCGTCCATCCAGTCCCAGCAGGAGCTCCGCGAGCTCATTGAGGTAGGCGATGGTTCCCCGGGAGTCGCAGACCACGAAGGCGTCCCGGCAGACTCGTGAGGACATGGCTCCGGGGAGGGGGGCTAGGGAATCGCTCGCTTGGAATGCTGGATCGCTCATGGCCGCGTGACTGAACTGCAAAGGGTCCCCGGCGGGTGCTCGCGTGAGGTTCGGATCGCTTGGGTTGGCCACAGGGTCGCAGGCCCCAACGGTGCCGGACCACAACGAGAGCTCGGGGACAGGGGATCGGGGGTCGGTGGTCAGGCTCGATGGATGGGTTACACTGAGGTGCGGGGCCCCTCGGCCGGTGGTCATCACACAGGATTGAATCCAGCCCGATGGTGAAGAGTGTCACATTGCGGGACGCCTGGTCCGGCGAGGCCGATTGTCTCAACTGCTCGGTGCGCGCCTCCGTCTTGTTCGCGGGACTCGACGAGCAGGATTTCCAGCGCATCCACGACCCAATCGATCAGTTCACCCTCAAGTCCGGAACTACTCTCTATCATGCGGGCGATCAGGGGGATTTCATGTTCACGGTGCGCAGCGGCGCCCTGAAGCTGGTCCAGTACCTCCCGGATGGCAGTCAGCGGATCGTTCGCATCGCCCGTTCGACGGATGTCCTGGGGCTCGAGGCCCTGCTGGATGCCACCTACCAGCATGAGGCGATCGCCCTGCAGACCGCCGAGGTGTGCCGCTTTCCGACCCGGGTGGTGCGGGAGCTGGGTCGGGAGAACCCCACCCTTCACCGGGAGCTGATGGCCCGCTGGCAGCGCGCCCTGATGGAGGCCGATGCCTGGCTCACCGAGCTTTCCACCGGCTCCGCCCGCCAGCGGGTGGCCCGGCTGCTGCTGCGATTGGTCCGGGACCGCGAGAGCAGCGAGTGCCCCTTGTTCGGTCGCGAGGATATGGGGGCTATGCTGGGGATCACCACCGAGACGACCAGTCGGACCATCGCCGAGTTCAAGCGCCAAAGCCTGCTGGTTGAGACGGCCGCGAACCTGTTTCTCCTCGATATCCCCAACCTGCGGCGGATTGCGGAGGAGTGATCCCTTGCCGGCGCCGTTGCGCGGTATAAGCAAGGATCGCAGCACCGCGCACTACGCACGCCCACCCGCAGCGTATCAGCGGGCAGGCACTCGGCCTGCCCCTCCGTCGATTGCGCATTGTTAATGCGCCCCTCCGTTGCGCTCCCTAGCCTGAGCGGCACTTTCCCCCATCGGTCGCCGCGGTGCTGAACCGGAATGGGCCCCCTGATCCTTCGGACTCGACCCACGTGACAGACACCAGCGTCGCATCGCGGTTGCAGTTCCTCCCGGTCACCTTCTTTGCCATGGTCATGGGACTCTCCGGTCTGGCCATCGCCTGGCGCCAGGCGGAGGGCGTCTTTGATCTGGGCGTCGCGGTCTCTGACGGCCCCCTGCTACTGGCCGTCCTGTCGTTTCTCGTGCTGATGGTGCTCTATGGGTTGAAGGTGATGCGTTTCAGGGATGCCGTTCGGGCTGAGCTCGGACACCCGGTCCAGCTCAATTTCTTCCCGGCCGTCTCCATCAGCTTCATCCTGCTTGGGATCGCCTTTCTCCCCAGGCTGCCTGCGGCGGCTGCCGTGTTATGGGCTTTGGGATCCGGACTCCATCTGCTGCTCACCCTCTACGTCATGGGCGTGTGGATCCATCACCAGCATTTCGAGATTCAACATATCAACCCCGCCTGGTTCATCCCCGTGGTGGGTAATGTCCTGGTGCCCATCGCCGGTGTGCCCCTGGGCTTTACCGAACTGTCCTGGTTCTTCTTCAGCATTGGCCTGGTGTTTTGGCTGCTCCTGTTCGCGATCATCCTGTATCGGGTGCTGTTCCATCATCCCTTGCCCGAGCGCCTGATGCCGACCTTCTTCATCCTCATCGCGCCGCCCGCGGTGGGGTTCTTGGCCTATTTGCAGCTCGTCGGCGGGATCGATCCCTTCGCGCGGGTGCTTTACTACATCGGTCTCTTTCTCACCCTCTTGCTCCTGACCCAAGCGAGCCGGTTCTTCGGCATCCAGTATTACCTGTCCTGGTGGGCCTACAGCTTCCCGCTGGCGGCCATCACCGTCGCGACCTTGGCAATGTACGAGCAAACGGGGATGCCCGCCTTCGCGGCGATCGCCTGGGCCCTGCTCACCCTGGTGACCCTGATGGTGATCTATCTGCTCTACAAAACCTTCAGGGCGGTGGGTGCCGGATCGATCTGTGTTCCCCATCCTTGACCTTAGATTCGGCAATTGACCGCAAATGGCTGGATTGACCGAGACGGCGGGACCTTGGCCGCGGCCCAGGTCCTGGCTTCGGATGCGTGCTTGCGGCTGCCCGGAGAGGCCTTGTGAAACAGTCGTTACTGCTGGAGAAGTACCCGATCTTCAGTCTCGAGCTGGACCGGAAGGAGACCAGCCTCCAATCGGTCGATGCCATCTGCGACTACTTCCGCCGCCGTATCGAGGCCCATCGCTGCGCGGTCTTCATCGCCGAGTTCGACCACCACGCCCATACCCGCTCCCTACCTGAGGGACAGGTCGGGCCTGGGATCCGGGCCGCCAAGAACCTGGTCTTCTGCTTTGGCATCACCCTGCCTGATCCCCAGGTGCTGGCTGTGCGTCCCAGCTCCATCGGGGTGGCCGAGACGGACGCGGGTTTCTTCGTCACCTTCATGGAGGCGCCGATGCCGGTGGCGAATGCGGTCGTCGAGGATTGGGCGAAGGCCCTGCGGGACCGCCAGCCCCAGGGTTAGGGCCAAGTTCTCTTAAACCGGGAGGTCGAGCCATGCGGATCGCCGTCACCAGCCAGAACTTCAGAACCATCACTGGGCATGCGGGGAAGACCCGTCGCTTCCTCGTCTACGAGGCGGATGGAAGCTCAGAGCCCAGAGAGGTCCAGCGCCTGGACCTGCCGGCGGGCATGGCCCTGCACGACTACCACGGCGAAGACCACCCCCTGTACGGCCTTGGGCTAAACGCCTTGGTGACCCAGGGGGCTGGCCAGGGGTTTCGTGCGCGCATGGCCCGTTACGGCATCGCCGTCCACGCCACCAGCGCCTCGGACCCGCTGACCGCAGTGCGGGCGGTGGCTGGCGGTCAACCCCTGCCGCCCGCGGAGGAGCATGATCACTGAGCCTGGGACCTATCCTTGCGACGCCCCGGACCCCGGGGGGTCTGCCACCGGGACAAGGCCTCACGCAGTTCATCCGGTAGGACCGGGGTGGTTTCGGGGCCGGTGAGCACATGGACGGTGTGGGCCCGGGCGCAGGGGTCCCCCCGAGGGTCGATGAATCGGTAGTCGAGGCTGAAGGACCGGCGCCGGATCTCGGCGACGGTTACCGCGACCCTGATTCGGTCCCCCTGGCGCATGAGTGCCTGGTAATCCGCCTCCGCGTGGACGATAGGCAAGGCGGTCCCGACGCGGATCAGGTCCTGGAGGGGGGAGCCCGCCGCGGCCATGAGGGACTCGTAGGCGTCGTGGGCATGCCGGAAGAGATGGGCGAAGAACAGCACCCCGGCGGCGTCCGTATCGTGGAGCCGGACCTCGAAGGTGTGCTCGAAGGGGCCTTCAGTCACCGTTTTCTCCCAGCCTATCCGGGTTGAAGCCTGCGCCTGGGGATCCCGGCAACTCGATGCGTCCCGCCCGCGGAATGGGGGGCACCCCCAGGTCCTGCGCCAGCCAGTCCGAGGTCGCGAGTCCGTGCGGGATGGGACTGGCGACGGCGGCAGCCACTTGGGCCGTGGCCCAGAGCCCGGCCGCGCTGTCGATGAGCCCCGTCAACACCACCTCGATCCCCAAGACCCGGAGACGTTCGGCCAACCGCAAGGTGGCGGCTACACCGCCGAACACGGCCGGCTTGATGACGGCCCGTCGGACCGGAAAGGCGCCGCTTTCCGGCCCTTGGATCCAATGCGGCAGGGATTCGTCCAGGGCCAGGGGAAAGGACGCGAGGGCCTGGAGGCGGGCCAGCCCGGCCGGATCCGGCGGGCTCAAGGGCTCTTCCAGAGATTCCACAGGGCATTCCACCGGGGATTCCATCGGCAGCGCGTTCAGTGCGGCGATGACCCGCTCGGCGGTCCCCCAGTCCCAGGCCCCGTTGGCGTCCAGCCGAAGCCGCACACCTGACGGAAGGGCCCTGGCCAGGCCGGCCAGATGGGCGATCTCGGCCTCGGGGTCCGAGCAGCCGACCTTGACCTTGAGGACTCGAAAGCCCGCGTCGATGGCCCGGCCGATGGCCTGGCCCGAGACCTGGGGGCTGGGGCCCAGCATCGCGTTGACCTCGATGCAGTCTGGGAGCGGGTCGGTATCCGGGCCGGCGATCCAGCGGCGCAGGGACACGCCGGCGAGTCGGCTCTGAAGGTCCAAAAGGGCACACTCCACGGCGTAGCAGGCAGCGGGTGACTTCTGGACCTGTGCCGCCAACAGGCTCAGGGCCGCGTCGAGGCCCAGACCTGGGAGCCGCTCCTGCCATTGTTTCAGCGTCCGTTCGGCGTCGGATGCAGATTCAGTTCCCGCCTGGGTTAAGGGAGCGCAATCCCCATAGCCGCGGACCCCGTCGGATTCGGCCCTTACCAGCCAGCCTCGGCGTTCGCTCGTCAGCCCCCGGGCGCTCTGCCAGGGGTGGCGCAGGGGCAGGCAATAGGGCAGGACGGAGACCGCTTCCAGTCTGGCCCTCCCCCGGGGATCTGGACCCAGGTCGATGGGGGCTCCGATCACCGCAGCGTCGCGAGGGCGAAGGCGCACAGGAGCAGTGCCGCGAGGAGCGCCTGATAGAGCGCGGTGCGGCCGAGCAGGGGGTTCAGGGCCTGACCGCTGGCGCCGCCAAGGAGGCGCGCGATCAGAAGCAGGGCCAGGGGCAGGGCGGCGAGGCTCAGCCAGACGGGCCCCGGCAGACCGGCGGCCAGGATCAGGGGCAGGGGGACGAGCAACAGGGCTGCAAAGAGGACCCGCGACCTGGGTCGTCCCAGGTAGTGACAGAGGGTGCGGCGCCCGGCGGCCTGATCGGTCTCCAGGTCCCGGTCGTTGTTGAGCAGCAGCACCGCCGCCGCCGGAAGGCCCAGGGCGACACCCAGCAGCAGGGCGGAGCGCTCGAAGCTCAGGGCCTGAAGGTAGTGGCTGCCCACCACCGAGGCGATTCCGAAGAAGGCCAGTACATAGAGTTCCCCAAAGGGGCCATAGGCGATGGGGCGGGGTCCGCTGGTGTACGCGTAACCGCAGGCGATTGCGGCGAGCCCGAGGGCAAGGATGGGCCAGCCCCCGCGGATCACCAGGAGGAGGCCCAGCAGGAAGGCCAGGCCGAAGGCCAGGTGGGCGGCGGTGCGTACCTGACGGGCGCTGAACCAGCCCTGGGCCGTGGCCCGGGGGGGGCCCAGTCGCTCATGGGTGTCGGTTCCGCGCTCGAAGTCCGCGGCATCGTTGTGCAGGTTGGTCCCCACCTGAATCGCGAGGGCGGCCACCAGGGTGGCCAGGGCAGTCGCCCAGGCCAACCCCCGGGTCTGGGCCACAGCCAGCCCGATCCCGGCCGCCACCGGGGCCAGGGACAACAGCAGGGTCTTGGGGCGGGCGGCGGAGATCCAGAGTTGGAAGCGCCGAGGGCCGAGGGCCGAGGGCCGAGGGGGTGGCATCTGTGGCGGCATTCTGTCCTTGGCCCTAGGCTCTAGACCCAGCGGGCGAGCGCGTCCGCTCACGGCCGGCGGGGAAACTTACCGAAGTCCGGGGGGCGCCGCTCCAGGAAGGCGTCCCGCCCTTCCTGGGCCTCGGCGGTCGTATAGAAGAGCGCGGTGGCGTTGCCCGCCAGCTCCTGGACGCCGGCGAGTCCGTCGGTGTCCGCGTTGAAGGCGGCCTTCAGCAGGCGCAAGGCCGTGGGGGATAGTTCCAGCATGCGGCGGCACCAATTGATAGTGATGGACTCGAGCTCCGCCAGGGGCACGACGGCGTTGACCAGACCCATGTCGAGGGCCTCCAGGGCGTCGTACTGGCGGCACAGAAACCAGATCTCCTTGGCCTTCTTGAGCCCCACGGTGCGGGCCATGAGCCCGGCGCCGAAACCGCCATCGAAGCTCCCGACCCGGGGACCGGTCTGGCCGAAGCGGGCATTGTCGGCGGCCAGGGTCAGGTCGCAGACGAGATGCAGCACATGGCCGCCGCCGATACAGAAGCCCGCCACCATGGCCACCACCGGCTTGGGCAGGGTGCGGATCTGGCGCTGGAGCTCCAGCACATTCAGATGCTCCACCCCGGCCCCGTCCCGGTAGCCCTCCTGGCCGCGGATGCGCTGGTCGCCCCCGGAGCAGAAGGCCAGGTCCCCCGCCCCGGTGAGTATGATGACCCCCACGCAGGGGTCCAGGTGGGCGCGGTGGAAGGCGTCGATCAGCTCCCGCACCGTCTCGGGCCGGAAGGCGTTGCGCACCTCCGGGCGGTTGATGGTGATCTTGACAATACCGCGGTCGCCCCCCTTGCCCTGCTGGTAGAGGATGTCCCCGTAGCTGGTACCGGGGGGCGTCTCCCATTGGACGGCCGGGCCGCCCGCCAATTCTTGCATGGCGCTTGACTCCAGAGGATGGTCGCTAGCCGATCAGGTCCTGCCCCGCCAGCCGACGCCGGAACTCCAGGTGGACCTCCTGGCTTCGGGGGGCATCCACCTGGACCTCGATGAGGCCGCCGGGTTCGCCCGCGCGGCAATCGCTGAGCGCCTCCGCCAAGGCCTCCCGCCAGCTCGCGGCATCGTCGACGCGCCGGTGACCAAGGCCAAAGGGACGCGCCAAGGCGGCGAGGTCCAGGGGCCTCGGGGTGCGCCACAGCCGCTCGAAATCGGGCAGGCACGCCTGGGGCAGATAATCGAAGATCCGGCCCCCGCCATTATTGAGGACGATGCAGGGACGGTCGAGCCGGTCCGCGAGGATCAGGCCCGAGAGGTCGTGCAGGAAGGACAGGTCCCCCAGCAGCCCCGTCGTAGGGATACCCGCTCCGTTGAGTCCGGCGAGGGTCGAGAGCTGACCGTCGATGCCGCTCACCCCCCGGTTTCCGAAGATCCGCAATGGGGCCTCCCGGGTCCCCGCCCAGGTCTCGAATTGGCGGATGGGCAAAGAGTTGGCGCACAGGAGCCCGTCCCCGGGGGGCAGGGTTTCGAGCAGGTCCCGGATCAGCTGGGCCTCGCACCAGGGGGCCTCGCCCAGATAGGCCGCCGTCAGCGCCGCGACTCGCGCCTCGGCCCCTGACCAGAGTCCCAGCCAGGGGCCGTCTCCCCGGCTCGGCGGGTCGGCGGCCAGGACCTCGCACAAGGCCCGGGGATCCGCCGCCAGGTGCAGGGACCGAGGCTGGCCCAGCTCATGGGAGGGGTCGCACCACCGCCCTGCCGGGTCCACCAGCAGGGTTGGGACACCGCGCAGCCACTCCAGCACCGTCCTGGAGACGGGGGCCCGGCCAAAGCGCAGCATCCAGTCGGGCTTGAGGGCCTCGGCCGCCGAGGGATTGCGGACGATGCACTTGTAACGGCTGATCCGCGGCGATGGCCCCCCCGGGGGCTCGCGCCCGACCGTCTCGGGTCCGGGACCGAAACGCATCTCGGACAGAGGGTCGGCAAGCACGGGTACCCTCAGGGCGGAAGCGCAGCGCCACAGGGCAGCGGGGAAACCGGATCTGGGGGCGTCCGGTCCGCAGTAGATGAGGCCGCGGCCCCGCAGCCGCGCCTTGAGGTCCAGTGGTAGTCCAAGGAGCGTTGGGATCGCGGGCTCCGGACCCTCCGATCGGCAGGCTTGCCCCGGGGCCGGCGGCGGAAATCCATCCTCCGAGGGAGCAACCGAGCGCGGCACCAGGGGCTCTTTAAGGGGCAGGTTAATGTGGACGGGTCCCGGATCTGCCGCGCCGCTGACGGCGGCGGCTCGCAACCCGAGTGCCGTCAGGGCCCGAAGCAGGGCGGGGGAGTCTACCGGTGCCCCGGGGTCATGAAAGGCCCGCACGTGGCAGCCGAACAGCCGAGTCTGTTCGATGGTCTGGTTGGCCCCCCAGCCCCGCAGCTCCGGGGGGCGGTCCGCCGAGAGCAGGATCAGAGGGACCCCCGACTCGCTCGCCTCGATCACCGCTGGGTACCAATGGGCGGGTGCGCTGCCGGAGGTGGCGAGCAGCCCCACCGGAAGGCCCGAGGCCCGTGCCAGGCCCAGGGCATAGAAGGCGGCGCTGCGCTCGTCCAGGATGGGGGTCATTCGGATCCCGGGTCGGCGCTGGGCGGCCAGCACCACCGGCGTCGATCGGGAACCGGGGGACAGCACCAGCTCGCGCAGGCCCCCCGCCAGGAGCCCGTCCAACAGGGCCAGACACCAACGCACGCCCAGCTCGGCGGGGTCCTCGCTCGGCATTGATTGGGTGCCTTGGGTCAAGACTGGGCCGATAGACAGGTGGGTGGGAGGGGGATGGCCACCCGGCGGGGCATTCACCCGCGATCAGGGAAGGGCGGCGACCGTCGCGCTATTCTGCTTGCCAAGGCTGTTGGACAATGGGCCCCGGCGGATCCCCGCCGTCAGTGGCAGAGTTCGGATGGTACGTGATTCTCTCGGGCAGGGTCGACAGCCGAGCGGGGCCGGCGCTCCCGGCTCGCCGATCGACAGAGGAGGCGGGCCGCCCAGTCCCAGGCCAGAACGCGGGGATCTCCTGCGGGCGCCCTGGTTTCGAGGCCCCGGGATGGCCATTATCGATGCGGCCGATCCCGCAGGGGTCTGGGACTACGACATCCTCCATGTCCTGGCGGGGGAACGGGTGGAGCGCTTGCTTGGCCAGGGTCTAAGGGCCGGCCAGCTCGTTGCGGTCCCCGAGCGGCCCAGCCTCGACCTCGTGCTGATGCAGCACGCCTTGGCCCGCAGCCAGGCGGCGCTGCTCCCCGTCCGGGACGGACTGGGGCCCGAGTCAATGAGGGCGCTCCTCCAAGCGACCGGGGCCGAGTGGATCTGGCGGTCGGAAGGCCCCGACGGCGGCCGTTTGGTGACCACCGGATGCCAGACGGCAGGGCCCAGCCACGGTGCCCCCTGGCCGTCCCCCCTGGCCCTGGTGGTGGAGACCAGCGGCAGCGGCGGTGCCCCCCGGGCCGTCATGCTGACCGCCCGCAACCTCCTCGGCTCCGCCGCCCTGGTGAACCGACACCTCGCCCTCGGCGCCGGGGATGCCTGGCTGTGCTGCCTGCCCCTGCGCCATATCGGCGGTCTCTCCATCCCGTACCGCTGCGCCCTGGGGGGGGCGGCGGTGGTCCTGCACCAGGGGTTCCATGCCGAGGCGGTGGCCGATGATCTGGTGCGCCATGGCGTCACCCACCTGTCGCTGGTCCCACCGATGCTGGCGCGCCTGCTGGACCTGGGCCGCCCGCCGCCGCCGGGCCTGCGGGTGGTCCTGGTGGGGGGGCAATCCCTGAGCGTCCCCTTGGCGGGGCGCGCCCTGGAGGCGGGCTGGCCGCTCCATCTGACCTACGGCATGACCGAGACCGCCTCCCAGGTGGCCTGCTCGGACCGGCTGGTGGTCCCACCAGCTGTCGGTGCCGTGGGCGGGCCCCTGCCGGGACTGGAGATCGACTGCCCGGCCTGTCCGGGTACACCGGAGGTCCTCAAGGTACGGGGTCCCGTGGTCATGGCGGGCTACGCCAACCCGGGTCGCGTTCCGGGCGACGGGTTGGCGGACGGTTGGCTGCGGACCTCGGATCTGGCCTGTCTGGACCCGGACGGGGTGCTCCATGTCCTCGGGCGTGCGGACGAGGTCCTGGTGACGGCGGGGGTCAAGGTGTATCCGGCGGCGGTCGAGGCCGCCCTGACCCAGGCGCTGGAGTTGGGGGAGGTCGCGGTGGTGGGCCTGCCGGATGCGGTCTGGGGCCAGCGGCTGGTGGCACTCTACACCGGTGGGGCCACGCCCGCGCGGCTCGAGGCCTGGTGCCGTGCGCGGCTGTCGGGTCCGGAACGGCCAAGGGCCTTCATTCGATGTCCTGAGCTGCCGACCCTCCAGTCCGGCAAGCTGGATAGGGGGCGGCTGCGGAAGCTGGCGGCGGCTGCCTTGGGTGTCGGATCGGGGGGAGAAGAGTCGTCCGCAAATGAACTCAAATGAACGCAAAAGGCGCAGCAATCGGTCTGGTCCCTTGGCTCCGTCACCGAGGATGCGCACTTGACGCCCGACGCGCAGGCCGACAAGGC
>Ga0209254_10003589_pt1 | contig 14131 bp, 10 predicted proteins | sample FrelakmetDIP11DI_FD_187148 | JGI IMG/M metagenome (GOLD analysis project Ga0209254, IMG submission 187148) | Freshwater lake sediment microbial communities from the University of Notre Dame, USA, for methane emissions studies - DIP11 DI (SPAdes)... | ecosystem: Environmental > Aquatic >...
CGGGTTGCCAGGACTGAAATCACCAAGTGTTTGAACTGAAAAAGGAGTTTCTGGCACCCAGTCTGATGTATTGACAACAGTAAAACCTTTGCCGTTTCTCGTTATGAAATCAAAATCATAGGCATAATACATATTGCCCGGTTTGGGTGCTGCACTACAATAGGTTTTGAAGTTCAGTCCCTGCGGCAAACCATTGGATCCTTCAAGGTAATGAAGGTAAGAAGTAACCAGGAATGCCAGCGCACCGCCCTGGCCTTGGCCCATAATGATAAACTGGTTTATACCCTTTTCATTGTACATGCGGGTGATCATGCTGGTAATATCCGGCCCCAGGAATGCGAGGCCTAAGGTCCAACCTGCATGCACTGAGGCTTTTTCGTCGTTGGAAAGTTTGTATTTAAAAATGGTACTGTCATTAATTTGTAGTGTGCCCGTTGCCGGTACCTGTGCTGCATAAAAATTTTCCATCCAGCTGGAAGCGTGCTGAACGGTTCCCCTTATGCTTATTACCCCAATACCATCTTCCCGCTGCCAATATTCCCATCGGTTTTTCAATCCCACCTCCGGCGAACGATATATGAGTTCATGCTTTAGCCCGGTACCTTTAACCACACCTGGAAGCATACTGTCCTTGTGAGTAGCTTCACTCACTTGCAATAAGTCCAGGTATTCTATTGGATCAAATCCTGGCTTAAGCTTTTGGGCTGATAAACTGACAGTGATAAAAAGAAGGGTACTTAGGAATAGGATTTTTTTTGTTAACATCCTGGCAGTAGTATTAAAAAGTGTTACAATGATGACTAAGGTTCTTAAAGGTGTAAAAATAATGATAAGCAAATACTGGTGTGCAATTTGTTCAAGGCTGAATTTTCAGGAAAAGGGAAAATTTCAAGTCAGATGAAAAGCCGTTTCGTTTTTTAATTCCGTCATAACAAAAGAACTTTGTACGGTGCCGATATTAGCCAGTCTTGATAATTTGTTGATTATAAAATCCTGGTATTCTTCCATTCCACGTACACCGATTTTCAGCAAGTAGTCGTAAGATCCAGTCATATGATTGCATTCCATGACTTCATCCAGCCGTACGACTGCTTTTTCAAAAGCCTTGAGCATAGCGTAGGAATGTTCTTTCAATTGCACATTGGTATATGCGAGTAACATGATGCCCACTTTTTGCCGGTCAAGCAGTGCAACATAGCGTTTAATAAAACCTTCTCTTTCGAGCCGGCGGATGCGCTCGTAAACCGGTGTAACCGACTTGCCTAATTTATCCGCCAGTTCTTTATTGGTCAGCCTGGCATCATTTTGCAGGAGCAGGAGGATATTCCGGTCCGTAATATCGAGGAGACTCATAAGTTAAAATATCTGTTTATTGGTAAAAATATAGAATATTATTCTGAATTAGACTCATAATGCACTCGTTTTAGTTTTATTTTCCTTTGTAACCAAAGTCCTTGTATGAACCAAAGGAAGGTTGCAGTTTTGTTACAAATAACTCAACATGTCAGCAGAAAATTTTTCCCCGGAAACACAGATGCTTGGATACGGATACAAACCTGAGCTGAGCGAAGGGTCAGTAAAATGCCCGATTTTTCAGACATCCACTTTTGTATTCAAATCAGCTGAGGAAGGCAAGGCTTTTTTTGAAATGGCTCATGGCAAGCCTGGACATGAGGGTAAGGAGATGGGGTTAATTTACAGTCGCATTAATAACCCGGATATGGAAATCCTTGAAGAGCGATTGAAGCTATGGGATGGCGGAGAAGCTGCAGCCGTTTTTTCAAGCGGTATGAGTGCTATTGCAACGAGCCTTTTGACTTATTTGCGCCCGGGCGATCTCTTATTGTATAGTAACCCGATCTATGGAGGTACGCATAAGTTCATTCATCATGTCCTCACCTCTTTTGGAATAGAAATACTGGCGTTTAAAGCCGGGCAGGAGCAGGAAGAAATTGAAGAGATTCTGTCCAACAGCGGGATGCAGGATAAATTGAAAATGATCTATATAGAAACACCGGCTAATCCCACCAATGACCTAATCGATATTGAAATGTGCGCTCAAATTGCCAGGGTTCATTCTACCGCGCAAAAGCAGGTTATGGTAGCTGTTGACAATACATATATGGGCCCGCTCTGGCAACATCCGCTCAAACACGGTGCAGATATCGTTTTATATTCTGCTACCAAATATATTGGCGGACACAGTGATGTGATAGCAGGCGCTGCTGTAGGAAACAAAACAGTGATTAAAGCAATCAAAAAAATGCGTACGGTTTTGGGTACCATGACCGACCCGCATACCTGCTGGCTTCTCATGAGAAGTCTTGAAACACTAAAGATCAGAATGGAAGAGGCAGCGCGGAATGCTGAAAAAGTTGCCTCATTTTTAGCAGATCATCCAAAGGTTGAAAAAGTATATTACCTGGGTTACACTGCCAAACAACACCCTGGCCAGCTGGGCATTTTTCAAAGACAGTACCTGAGTAATGGTGCCATGCTGAGTTTTGATGTAAAAGGCGGAGAAAAGGAAGCATTTGTATTTCTGAATAATCTCAAACATATCAAACTGGCTGTAAGCTTAGGTGGAACGGAAAGCCTGGCTGAACATCCGGCTACCATGACACATGCAGATGTGCCTTTTGAAGAAAAAGAATTGTATAAAATCACAGGGAAAATGGTTCGAATTAGTATTGGTATTGAAAATGCACGGGATATAATTCATGATATTGAGCAGGCTCTGGATAAGGTTCCGTTGCACGTGCAACCAAAGCGCCATATAGAAGTTGTAATGTAGAGAGAAGTTGGTAGTTGTTGGTTGAAAGTTGTTGGCAACAGCCGGGGGGCATACAAGTAAAAACTTTGTTGTCTCTGCGCTACTTCGGTTAAAGATTTTAACTATGTAAAGGCTTTTTTCTTTGCCGCCATTTGTAAATTTCAAACCAGAGCACAGACAAAATACCAATTCCAACGGCGTTGCCAAAATGATTCCAGCTACTCCAAGCGAAACGAAAAAAATCACGCAGGGCCGGCACGCTTAACATTAAACCCAACAGCAATAAAGTTACAACGATAATGCCCCGGAGCAGCCAGTTTTTATAACTGAATGTTTTCAGGAAAGAATAGTAAAACGACCGGTTCACCAGGGTTAGAAAAATATTGGCTGTTACCAGGCAAACAAATACCAATGTCCTTGTCTCATCCTCTGTACATCCCTGTGCAACAGCCAGACGATAAGTAGTCAAAGTGCCCGTTGCAATGACAAGTCCCTGCCAGATGCTTACCGACAACTCATTCCAGGAAAGAAATGTATAGGTCATTTTCCTGGGGGGTTGATCCATGCTATTGGCTTCGAGGGGTTCATTTTCATAAATAATCGAACAGGTGGGCCCCATGATCAATTCCAGAAAGATGACATGTACCGGAGTGAAAATATTGGGATAGATCCAACCGAGTATCAGCGGGATAAATACTGTCAGGATAATGGGGATATGAATCGAAATGATGTATTGAATTGCTTTTTTCAGGTTGGTATAAATGCGCCGGCCCATAGCTATTGCATCAACCATTTTGCTAAAATCATCATCAGTCAGTATCAATGAAGCTGTGCTGCGGGCAAGTGCTGATCCCCGCTTACCCATGGCAATCCCGATATGGGCGGCTTTTAGAGCTGGTGCGTCATTTACACCGTCTCCGGTCATGGCAACGATATCTCCCCGTTTCTTGAGGGCATTGATGATACGGAGTTTTGCCTCCGGAAACATCCGGGTGAAAATGGTCATACTACTAACTGTGTCTTCAAGCTCCTTTTCGGATAGATTTTTTAACCTATCGGCCTCTATACTGGCTTCGGGATTTTTAAAACCAGCCTGTTGGGCTATAGCGGCAGTTGTAATTGCATTGTCCCCCGTAATGATCTTTAACTGTATTCCGGCCCGGTAGAATTTATCAAAGACTGATGCGATATTGGGTTTTGGCGGATCATAAAATGCAAGCAGTCCAAGGAAGCGAAATTCCAGGTCCTGTTGTTTTTTCGGGTATTCTTTACCGGTATAATCTGATTCCCCGACAGCCAAAATGCGAAAACCGTCTTTTGCGAGTATTTCAGCTTCCGCTAAAATTTTTTCCTTTGCTTCATTTGTGAGTAAAGATGAGGCCAGGATAGCTTCAGGAGCGCCTTTGGCTGCAATAATTTTTCCGGTTGTGTCGGAGAAAAAGATATGTGTCATCATGGGTGGTTTTCCATCCAGAGGATATTCATATATCATGCGATGTGAGGTGCGTTCATCAATTGCATGGGTAGATTGATATGCGTTATGAATTGCAATTTCCATTGGGTCAAAGGGTACAGATTCGCTGGCGAACATACTGATACGCACTAAGTAAGCCGCTCTTGGGTCTGTATTCATGTCGTCGTGGTTCACTACAATGCAATTATCCGTCACGGCCACAAGGGCAAGTTCCATCCTGTTTTCGGTTATGGTACCTGTTTTGTCTGTACAGATAACGGTTGCAGCACCCAAAGTCTCAACAGTCCTCGTATTTTTAACGATAATGCCTAGTCGCATTAGCCGCCAGGCGCCCAATGCCATGAAAGTGCTGAATGCCACCGGTATTTCTTCCGGTAGCACAGACATGGCCAGGGTTAGTCCTTTTAACAGGCTGTCGAAAACATCTGCGGATTTATAAAAATTAATTGCCCAAACTATAAAAAATACAAGGATACCCCATGCTGCCATTTTGCGTACGAAATCACCGATCTGCTTCTGCAGCGGTGTTTTCTCTTCACCAATTTCCTGCAGCGAACCGCTGATTTTGCCCAGCCTTGTCATTTTACCTGTAGCGTTTACTTCCATTACCGCTTGTCCGCTCACAACTTGTGTACCCTGGTATGCCATGGGAACCTCATCTATCGGAGTCTTGTAAACGCTAAATGATTCACCCGTGAGCATGGATTCATTTACGGAAAAATCAGCCGATTGTATGATCTTGCCGTCTGCCGGAACCAATTGCCCTTCTTCCACAACCACAAGGTCGCCGGGAACAATTTCTGCGGCATCCAGGGAAATGATTTCACCATTGCGTATCACTTTTGCACTGGGTGCGGTCAGTTCCTGCAGGGCTTCAATTGCTTTTCTACTCCGGGTATCCTGGTAAAAAGAAATCGCTGAGACAAGCAGGATAGCTGCGGTCATGAAAAGTGCTTCCGGTATTTCCCCCAGGATAAAATAAATTGCGGCTGTTGCGAGTAAGAGCAGGAACATCGGCTCTGTGACAATATCACGAAGGCTTATGAGGAAAGTATTCTCTTTTTTTAAATGGTTGATATTTTTACCATGCTGTTGTCTTGACAGTGCAACTGCGGCATCTGTTAATCCCTCCAGTCCAAATGGATTCTGCATCATTTGGTAAATTTCTTTAATTATGGCTAAGAAACAAAGATTGAATCAGTAAAGAAGGATAAATCTGTTACGATTTGATAATTTGCAGGCATGAAAGAAGCAAAGGAGTTAAGGATCGTGTTCATGGGTACACCTGATTTTGCTGTTGCATCACTTGATGCTATGTGTAAAGAGGGTTACAATGTGGTTGGTGTTGTAACGGCACCAGACAGGCCGGCAGGAAGGGGAATGAAACTGACCGAAAGTGCGGTGAAAAAATTTGCGCTGGAAAAGGGGATTCTGGTCTTGCAACCAATCAAACTGAAGGCCCCGGAATTCATAGCGGCACTGCATTCATTAAAAGCCGATTTGCAGATTGTTGTTGCCTTCAGGATGTTGCCTGAAGTTGTTTGGAATATGCCGCCAATGGGAACGGTAAACCTGCATGGTTCACTTTTACCTCAATACAGGGGAGCGGCACCCATCAACTGGGCAATTATAAACGGAGAAAAAGAAACCGGTGTCACTACCTTTAAACTCAAACATGAAATTGATACCGGTGATATCCTGATGCAAGAAAAATTTTCAATCGGTGAGGATGAAACTTTTAGTGAGGTACATGATCGAATGAAATTAATCGGTGCAGAAGTTTTGGTGAAGACGATAGACGGTTTAGCAGATGCTTCGTTGATAGAAATTCCTCAGTTGTCTTTGGATTCAGGTGATCTGAAACATGCGCCTAAGATTTTTGCCGATCATTGCCGGATCAACTGGTTAAAATCTGCACGGGAGGTGCACAACCTGATCCGTGGTTTATCGCCAATCCCTGGCGCATTCACAACCCTGCACGGGAAAATGCTGAAGATTTTCCGCACTGAGGTTGAGCACAAGACACATGCTGAAGAACCAGGTACATTTTCAACTGATGGGAAATCCTATTTAAAATTTGCCTGCAGGGACGGATACCTGCTGGTTAGGGAATTACAATTGGAAGGTAAAAAGAAGATGATGATAGAAGATTTTCTTCGTGGAAACAGGATACAGGTTTAGCCGCTAGGTTGCCAGGAGGTGTCCCGCCGTTGTTGGTGTTGCGCAAGCAGTTTTTATAAATTTGAGGAATGTAAATGCGCACACCAACAACTTTTCAAGCTGCAACCATCTGGGTTGTTGGTGCGCGCTGCTATTCAGATTATTATCACTCCGACATTTAAGCGCAACACCAACAACGGCGAAAAAATAAAATCGAAAGTGAAAAATCGAAAATCGAAAATAAATACATTAACTACGAAGACGGAAAGAAAATCAATCGTATAAAAGATATTTATTCCTGATCACTTTAAATTTTGTGAGACCCGGCTCCCAGCTTTGGCGGATTTCTTTTTCTGTTTTACCTGCTTTTATTTGTTCCATGAGGATTTCATTACCTGCGAGTTTGGTAAAGAAATAATCCGCCGATTTACCGGATTTTGGGGCAAGAAAGAATTTATCTTTTTCGGGAAACAATTTATATGCTTCCAGCAGGTAGGATAGCTGTAATGATCCATTCACTTTTTTTCGCACATCATCTGCTGATCCGGCGAGGTTCCAACCGTAGCATAACTGGTCTTTCAGTTTGGGATTAGCAGCTCCCGGGCGTGATATCGGGGTAAACGAAAAAAGGGTTGAGGGCAGGCTCGGGTGGCCAAAAACCTGGAACGGAGTTGGAGTACCCCGGCCTTCACTTAGTATTGTTCCTTCAAAGAAACAGGTAGACGGATACCAGTAAATTGAGGCCATGTCCGGTAGATTTGGCGAAGGTTTAACGGGTAACGAGTAGGCAGTCTGGTGGGTATAATTTTTACATTTGATCACCTGGAAATGAAATGGCGTATCAGCAGAATTATCAGCTTTTTTGTACCATTCGTAACGTTCATTTGCCTTAGGCGATAACCATTTTTCCCCAGCGATCATAAAGGCATATTCAGCTATTGTCATCCCATACACTACCGGGATGGGCTGCATTCCGATGAATGACCTGTATTTTTTGTCGAGTACCGGCCCATCTACATAATGCCCATTGGGGTTTGGCCGGTCGAGCAATAACAAGGGTTTTCCCAATTCAAAGGCGGTTTCCATATAATCTTCAAGGGAGGAAATAAATGTATAGAAACGCACGCCAATATCCTGTATATCGAAGATCATGATATCAACATTTTTCAGGTCTTCTGCCGAAGGGCGCCTCTTTGGTCCGTACAATGAAACCACTGAAATCCCGGTTTTTTCATCGGTATAATTGCCCACTTTTTCACCGGCATCTGCAATTCCCCTGAATCCATGCTCTGGCCCAAAAATTACCCGGATGTCAATACCCAGGGCCAGGAGTGTATCCACAAGGTGGGTATTTCCTATCATGGAAGTCTGATTTGCAAAAACAGCAACTTTCCTTCCTTTCAGCATCGGTAAATAAACTTCCATTCTTTCTGCTCCGGGAATAACTTTCTGACCCTGACAAGGAAGCAGGAAAAGAAATGCTGCCAGCAGCGCTAATATGTGCTTCATTGCACAAATCTCTGTGAAAAAGTTTATAGCAAAAAGTGAAAGATTCGGAGTAGTTTTGTTTCCATTTTTTAACATCCTGTTCTTTTTGACACTGAATACTTTTCTACTGTTTTGAACGCTTTTTTAAATTCATTACAGTGCAGGGAAACAGCGCTGGGGGGAATGGCAAAAGCTTGTAAAATAAATTATCATGGAAGCAAAAACTGGAGATGTAGTCCGGGTGCATTATACCGGCCGATTACTTGATGGAACAACATTTGATTCTTCTGAAGGCCGCGAACCACTGGAATTCACCGTAGGTGCGGGCCAGATGATCAGCGGATTTGATGCAGGAGTGCAGGGTATGCGGATTGGCGATAAAAAGACCATCCAAATTGCCCCGGAAGATGCTTATGGACACCGCGACGAGGAAGCTGTGATCGATTTTCCCGCAGAGAATGTTCCGGAAGATTTGAAGTTGGAACCTGGTATGCAAATGACTTTACGTAACCAGCACGGTCAGCCCATCCCGGTTGTAGTCCTGGAAGTAAAAGAAGATGTGATCGTAATGGACGCCAACCATATGCTGGCCGGCCAGGAACTGGTATTTGATGTAGAACTTGTTGAAATTGTTGGGGGTAAGCCTTTGATAATTATGCCTTAACAGAAATCTATATTAAAATGCGGAGTTGCCAAAAATCCTTTTGGTGACTTCGCATTTATATTTCAGATTTTCTTTGCACAATGATGAAGCTATCTTTTTCATTATGTAAATGAGCACATACAGCGGGAGGTAAGTGAAACTTAAACCCTCATTTATCTCTTGGTTTCAAAAGAAAATAATAATTTTAAATATTATCTCTCTCTAAGGCTTATATACATAGGATACTTTTGTTAGCAGCAGTGCCAATTTTCGTCCACCGTGTTTTCAGTCTTTCTTTGGCGTTAGTGCGTCACGAAGTAGATTCGCCAACAGATTGTTGTATTCCGCTTTGCGCCTAAAAATGAATTGGCATCATCTCCGTACACTTTTACTATGGAGCCAGACACCGGGTGTTTTGTTCGTGAGTTTTGAGTTCTTTATTACGAAAACTCCATTGATGAGCATCTGCTCGATACCTTCCGAATATTTTTTTGAATCGGTGTAAGTGGCTTTATCCTGAATCTTATCCAAGTCAAAAACAATGACGTCGGCATAGGCTCCTTCCTGAATCCGTCCCCGATTGTATTGCTTGATTTGGTTAGCCGGCATGGAAGTCATTTTCCGGATTGCTTCTTCCAGCTTCAGTACTTTCAGCTCGCTCACATAACGTGCGATCACTCTGGGAAAGGATCCATACGAGCGAGGATGTGGAAAAATGCTTTTCTGCGGATTCACCAAGTCACCGTCTGTCTCAATCATAGAATATGGATATTTCAATATGTCGATTACATCATGCTCATCCATCTCATGGTAAATCGCCAAGAAGCCTCCCTTCAGTTCCAGATCAATGATCGCTTGTATTCCACCGGCCAGACTATTCTTATATCCTTTGGCCTTCACATAGTCTTGCAAAGTTTTGCCGTTAAACAAAGTATCCGATGGTATACTATTGAATTGGATGCGTGAGAGATCTTCGCCTGTTTCATCGTTCATGATGATATTTTTCATGTCGGCTTCAATTCGTTTACGGAGTTTCTCATCCTTCAATCGCTTAGCTAATTCGAACGTTCCTCCATCCAGCGCCCACGCTGGAAATAGAATGTAGGAATAGGTATTAGCTGCGGTGTATGGATAGACATCTACTGAGATATTAATGCCGGCATTTCTGGCGGAGTCAATAATTTCCAATCCCCTACTCGCTAACCCAAACTGCGCCACTCCAGCTGCTTTGAAGTGATTAATTTGCGCGGGCATATTTGCTTCTTTTGAAATTCGAATGGTTTCGCGAATAGAAGATAGTAATCCACTTCCTTCATTGCGCATATGTGTAACGTAAATGCCATTATATTTTGCGGCCACTTTTGCTAACTCGGTAATTTCTTCCGTGGAAGAATATAGACCGGGCACATAAATTTGACCCACCGAAAATCCTAAGGCGCCTTGCTTCATAGATTGCTCTACATAATACTTCATGCTATCCAGTTCTTCTTTGGTAGCAGGGCGATTTTCCAGACCCATCACTTTTTTTCTTGTCCAGTTTAGACCCGAAAAGAAAGCAACGTTGGGAGCTACTTTTAATGAAACGGCATATTTATCAATGGGGTATGGCTGATCGCCACTATGTAAACTGGCACAAATTGTGGTGATGCCCTGCCGCAGAAAATTTTCCGGCTGTGGATATTGATGAATGGTGGTTTGAATATGTGCATGACTATCAATAAACCCCGGAGAAATGATTTTACCTTGAATGTCAACTACTGTATCGGCTTGGGCCGGATTGATTTTCTCTTTTGATACTTTTACAATCTTATCTCCTTTGATGCCGATGTCACCAATAAACCGCTCGTTTCCTAATCCATCGACGATTGTACCGTTCGTATAAATTAAATCATACTCTTTCGGAGTCGGCCTACAGGCCACAAGAAATATTAGAATAATGATAACGGGCTTCATTTCGTACTTTCGAGTTCTTTCAGTTTTTCCAAAATAAAAGGTGCATGGGGATAATACTTCAATCCAATTTTGGCCACCATCAAGGCTTTTTCTCTGTCGGGAAATCGATTGGGTGCGGTGAGATAATGAAGTACAATTTCAAGAACGTCTTGCGGGGGTGGCATCTTTAGCCCAATTGTTTTTTCGAGATTAGTGTAATGCGATTCGATTAAACGGGGGTTAGCGGTAAAACTATAGTGACTTACATCGTAGCCTTCAAAAAGGTATCGCAGGCCGTTATACCAACTCAGCAATGGAATAGATGAGTGGTCCGTATCCTTTATAACTTCTAATTTCGCTTGCACATTTGCAGGCGCATAATCTTTGAGGGTTTTCGCAAACTGATGAATACACCGAATATGAAACATATTCCCTGCTTCCGTTTGTGTTGAGTCGACTACAGAAATATAGACACGTTGGATAGTCTTTGACTTGAAATTCCTCAAGTCAACCGATGCTTCACGGACGTACTTTCCATTATCCCACCACAGACTACCATCAATTGACAAGTAACTATTGAAAATACCTGGATGTTTGAGCAACGTAAAAGCAGTCGTAAGACCGCCCAATGAATGCCCTACATACACGCGATAAGGAATGGTTCTATAGTCACTTTCGATTTTTGGAAACAACTCTTCAGTCAAGAACCTGAAAAACGTTTCACCACCTCCTCCGCCTGCAAACATCAATTTTTGAGGCTCCGTCTGCGCTTCGTGTCCATCGGGCATTTTAGTTGAAGGATTTGGCGTTAAGTCTTTCAAGCGATTCTCAGTATCAACACCCACTACAATCATTTCAGGTATTTGAAAGTTTACGTTTTCTTTTTCACTCATAAAACTCACTACACCTAGCAAAGGAAAAAAAGCTGACTTGCCATCCAGCACGTACATCACAGGGTACGATTGTTTATCGTACTTTTTATTGTTATACGAAGCTGGCAACTTCACCCAATAGGTGCGCTTCTCGTTCAAGATTTTGGATTCCAGTATAAACTTCTTTCCACAGTCCATAGCTTCATCTGCATGTTCTTGTGCGATGGCGCGGGCGGAGATAATCAACAAACCGATGATCAACCTTTTCATTTACTTATACTTTATATAGTGCAATATCAACAGCTTTTTTTAGACCAACCGCTGTCGGGTGGTCTGGCATTTGCAGCGTCCTGTATATGCGAAGTGGCGCTGGGCAAAAATAGAAAAATATCCTCCTTTCAGCGCCATTTCGCATATTCAATGTTGGCAGTAGTAGGGCCTTCTACTCGCTTATTTCGTAACCATGGTTTTTGACCCCTATCACTTATTTCAATTCTTCCAGTATTAATACTTTAGGTTGCTCGCCTGATTTTGTGAAGGAGATCATTCCCGACTTGACCTCAACAAGGCTGCCGAACGAGAGAAGTTTGTAAAGATTTGGTCCCACTAATTTTGCCTGCGCGAACCAACTCCAATCATTATCACTGAAAGCAATGAAGTAGTTGCCTTTATCCTCGATTAGCTTGATATGCTCTCCCGCTACACCTTGGAAGCTTCCTGAAAAAGGAAATGTCACTGGAGAATTCTTTTCAGGGTATTGGGTATCCAAGCCCTTTCGATAGGGTGTAACATCGCGAACGCGGATGACTGACGAGACGGTTACCGTATCGCCAACCGAACCGCTGCCCATGGCACCTTCCAGTATTCCATACTCTGTTCGATTCAGTTTAATTGTCTGAAGTTTGAAACCAATCTCCCTAGCTTTATCATCATTTATGACATCTTCGTCTGTCGGTCAGACCCGAGACCCTGCCTGCGTGACGCAGTCGGGCAGGGGTCAGACAGGTTTCCCGTAAGCCACTGCTTCTTCGCGCCTCTTGTGCTCAATGTATTTCACTTCCTTATTCCTAATTTCTTATTCCTTATTTTCTCCTTAGCCACCAACCCAGCCAGACTCCGCATAATCCCCATTGCAATAGCGCATCCAACAGGTCTGCACGGATACCACCTCCCTGATACCAGATATAACTTGCATATGGAAAATTCAGGAAGGCCATCAGTCCTGCAAAAAGACAACTGATAAAGATGGTGCTAAAGGAAGGATCGCCCATCTTCATCAGGATCCACACCATCATGGCTACCATAATGATGTTAACAAGTAATCCGCGAATGATATTAGCTGTCATATTTGCATTCCATGCCGTATGATAGGAAATCTTCGCCCAGGGCTTACCACTTGATTCTGCCATAAGTTTTTCCATCTCATCCTGGGATGCGCCAACAGGGGTTGTAGGGAGAAAATAATCTCCACTCTCTGCGAACTGACTGTTGAGGAATTGGAGAATGCTATCCTGTTTGGGTGTATACTGCTGGCCATTTCTGTGGAGGTCAAGTACAGTCCAGGAAAGTGTTTGCCATGCAAATGTGAGAATGCCGCCAACGACGGCACCAATGATCCATTTTTTCATGTTGGTTGATTTTCTACAAAAGGTAATAAATTTCTAATATGTTTTCAACTGTTAATCTTGTTGAAATTATTGGTATTGATAATTTGTCGACCGGGTTTAACCGTTTATATCGATTAGTTTTCTGATTCAGGGCTTGAATTACAGGCTTCTGCCCGCAATGTTGTTTATTTGCCAAAATTTTGTTTTATGGATTATGCTTTTTCCGTTTCCCGAAGATTCATGCAGTATGTTCAGGTTGACACCCAAAGTGATCCGCACAGCAGCAGCATTCCTTCCACAGTAAAGCAGAAAGACCTTTCCCGAATCCTGGTGGCTGAACTGATGGATATGGGCATTGAAGATGCGCATCTCGACGAATGGGGATATGTATATGCAACCATACCATCTAACAGTGATAAAATAATTCCGGTTATCTGTTTTTGTGCACATGTGGATACTTCTTCTGACAGCAGCGGTACAGGTGTTAAACCCATCTTACATTCTGCCTGGGATGGCAGCGATCTTATTCTTCCCGATGATCAGGCCCAGGTAATTCGTCCGGATGAGCATCCATATCTGAAAGAGCGGGTGGGGGATGATATTATTACAGCCAGTGGTACTACATTACTTGGGGCCGATGATAAAGCCGGCGTAGCTATTATCATGGATGCCGCAGCATATTTCATGGCGCATCCGCAAATACCACATGGAACGATAAAAATCCTTTTTACACCTGATGAGGAAATCGGAAGGGGTGTTGATAAGGTGGACCTTTCAAAATTAGGTGCCGACTATGCGTATACGCTAGATGGAAGTGAAAGGGGTTCCCTTGAGGATGAAACCTTTTCGGCTGATGGTTTAACCATTACCATACAAGGAGTAAGTGCTCATCCTGGTTACGCCAAAGGGAAAATGGTCAATGCTTTAAAAGTAGCGGGGGCATTTCTTGCGGCCTTACCCAGGCTTGGACTTTCCCCGGAAACTACAACGGAACGAGAAGGTTTTGTGCATCCGGTTCATATACAGGGAACCGCTGAAACAACCGTTGTTTCTTTTATTTTAAGGGATTTTGTTAGTGGCCGGCTGGATGACTATGCACAACTGCTGGAAAAAAACCTGCAATCAGTTATTCCACAATTTCCGGGATCATCATACAGTATTGAACGGAAGGAACAATATCGC
>Ga0209254_10003590_pt1 | contig 14131 bp, 17 predicted proteins | sample FrelakmetDIP11DI_FD_187148 | JGI IMG/M metagenome (GOLD analysis project Ga0209254, IMG submission 187148) | Freshwater lake sediment microbial communities from the University of Notre Dame, USA, for methane emissions studies - DIP11 DI (SPAdes)... | ecosystem: Environmental > Aquatic >...
AGCCCGGATCACGGCGCCGGCCTTGAGAGCCGGTGGTGCTCTGCACCACGGGAGTTCGAATCTCCCCCTCGGCGCCTATTCATTTCTCGATCCTCATCGATGCTGGACCTTTTGATTTGTACTAAGCTAGAGCAAGTTTGATATGCTCACCCATTAAATGCAATACAGGTGGGGCTAGTTGAAGCAAGACAGCTTCGAGGCAGGAGGGAGCGACAACCTCTCTTCCGCGAGCATGGACAACCTGAAATCATGGCAATGCGCCAACGCTCCCTTCGACAGGAGACAGCCTGGGTGCATCAAGCTGGAGCAGAACATCGATAATGTCAAGATCATCTATCGCTGGTACTCCATAAACAAGATACTCGGGCTCCTGCTGCCGGCGATAATCATCATGGCATTATTCTACCAAGGTGGCTGGATAATCGTCCAGGAGGTGCCGGTATTCGCCTTGCTCTTATTCGCCATCCCGATCGTTATGCTCTACGTGGGATTGGTCCACCTGGTTAACCGCACCGAGATCACTCTGAGCTTGGACGGCCTGAGCATCGTCAACAAGCCGCTCCCCTGGCCAGGAAGGAAGAAGATCTCCTCGTCGGAGATAGCCCAGCTCTTCGTGGACAAGTATTACGTCCAACGCAAGCATGGCCAGAGCATCCATTTCCGCCTCAACGCCATCATGCGGGACGGAAGGAAGGTCGTGCTGATCAAGTCGTTCGAGCATCCCGACCCCGACATCGCCAAGTTCGTGGAACGTATCATAGAGGACCAATTGCGCATCAAGGACCAACCGGTGATGGGCGAGGTGGTTTAGACAAAAATCTGAAGCTAGGCCGGGCATCCTTGGAGGATGTCCAGAATATTTATATAATCTTAATTTAATATAGTCTTGTCTTTACAGACAGGGATGGGATCAACACGTGCCGTTACCGCTACGGGGAGCGCTATTGCGCGCACGCGGCCATCGAGGGCCGTGAGTGCCTGGGCGAGGAGGGCTGCGCGGTGCATGGCGGCGAGAGGCACCGCTTGCGCCATCAGGACTGCTCCAACGATCAATGGTTCGGCCTTTACTGCGCCAAGTTCCAACGCTTCTTCTGCGCTGGAAAGGGGAATTGCGCCTCCATCGAGCAGTACATGTCCCAGCTCAGCTCCTTCAGGCAAGGACAATGGAGGTCCTGAGATGCGCTGCGACTTCCTCGACCTCGACGGCAAATGCCGCGGCCCCTACACTGGTTTCGGCTGCATCAAGGAGAAGTGCGCCGCCGACCGCCAGGTGAATTGCGAATTCAACGAACAAGGGTTCTACTGCCGCAAGTACCGGCGCTTCGAGTGCGTGGGCATCGCCAACTGCGCCACCTTGGACGAATACATGGGCTACGTCAACGAGCGCAGGAAGCGCGCTCAGACCTCGAAGTAGAGCTCCTTTCGTATCCGAGGCACCATGGCCGCCACCACCGCCTGCTCGGTCAGCTCGGACCTCTTCAGCATGCCATGGGTCAGGTAGCCTATCGCCCCGTTCCCCCTTCCCGACTTCTCCTGGTCATAGAGCGACTTGAAGGCATCCCCTACCGTGGTCCCTTTGCGCAGCAGCTCGGACACCTTGGGCGGGTACTTGAACCCGGGGCCGTGGCCGACGGTGACGCGGTTCATCTTGTCCACCACGGCGCAATATTGCACGTCATAGAGGTCCCCCTTGCGCTCGAATATGCCGGCCTCGATGCCGATGCCGAAGTCGGAGTTACCCAGCGTCTTCCGGGCCCGTTCCACCGCCCCCCTTTCCACGTCCTCCCCCCAAGGCTCGGAGGGGACGTTGACGCTGACCCTATGTCCGGCGACCAGGACGTCGCCATAGATGCGCATGAGGACGTTGGTCACCGCCTGGACCTTGATCGGGTTGTCCGAGCCGACGTTTATCCTCATGGAGCGCAGCATCCTTCCCTCGGCATCGATCTCCCCCTCCAGCACCCTGGAGGAGCTGATGGGGGTGCAATCATCGGCCAATACGTGGCCGATGCGGTAGATGCGCAGCTCGCCCAGCCCGTTCTCCCTCCTCCTTCTCGAGAGCTGCTCCGCCTCGGTGAACCTCTCGGGCGAGACCACCAGGCCAGTGAGCGACGCGTCTCTCAATAGGTTGCCCTCCGCGTCCTGGATTATGTTGATGGTGAAGGGCTTTTCCTTCGAGGAGAGGTAGGACCTCAAGGCGCTCAGGCGAGAGTCCAGAGGGACCGCGCATCGCTTGTGCGCGGCCACATAGGCATCGGACATCACCCCTATCGCCACCTCGTCCCCTACCTCGAACGCCTTGTCCAACAGCGTCCGGTGACCCCGATGGAGCACGTTGAAGGTCCCGCCTACGCCGACCTTGTTCATAGACCCACGTATACCAGAGTGAAAATGAGGATGATGGCGGATATAATGTAGAGCATGAGCAGCTGTCTCTTCTTCTTCTGCAGCTTGGTGCTGTGCGTGCCCTTGCACTCGGCGGAACAGAATGGCTCGTTGCCCACGAAGGCCTTGCCGCACTGGCGGCAATGTCGGTGCTGCGCTATCTTCTCGCTCATGCCAGCCTCGCTTAATCGCCTCGAGGGATAAAAGCCTTATGCGAAGCGTCCATCGATTGTTAGTTATATCCCCGGATAGGTGCCAACATCCAAGTGAGGAACATGCACGAGACCAGGGAGATCGCGGTTGGCGTTCATTGGGTGGGAGTGCGGGACTGGGACAGGAGGATCTTCGACTCTCTGATCCCCCTACCCGCGGGGACGACGTACAACTCCTATCTCGTCAGCGGACGGGACAAGGTGGCCCTGATCGACACGGTGAACCCGGGCTTCGAGGAGGAGCTCAAGGGGAAGCTGGAGCAGCTGGGGTCATGGGGACAGATCGACTACCTGATCATGAACCATGCCGAGCCGGACCACGCCGGGGGGATCCCTTACGTGCTGGCGCACAACCCCAAGGCCAAGCTCGTACTCAGCGCCAAGGGCGCCAAGATGGCCGTGGCCCTGTTCCATGTGAGCGAGGAGCGGATGAAGGTGGTCCAGGACGGCGAGAGGCTTGAGCTTGGGGGACGCACCCTGAGGTTCATCGAAGCGCCTTTCCTGCACTGGCCCGAGACGATCTTCACGTTCTTGGAGGAGGAGAAGGTGCTGTTCCCCTGCGACTTCTTCGGCTCGCATCATGCGGGAGGCGTGTTCGCGGACGAGGTCCCCGACCTCCTGATGTACGCCAAGAAGTACTTCGGGGAGATCATGATGCCCTTCGCCAAGAACGGCAGGAACGGGCTGGCCAAGCTAGAGGGCATGGAGATCAGGATGATAGCGCCCAGCCATGGCCCCATCCACAAGGACCCGGAGCCGATCGTCGATGCCTACCTTTCCTGGACCAACGGGAAGACCGTGCCCAAGGTCACCATCTGCTATGCCACCATGTGGCAGGCGACCAAGGCCATGGTGGACGTGTTCGCCCAGACCCTGATGCAGGAAGGCGTGGAAGCGGAGGTCTACAACCTGGCGGTCAGCGACCTGGCCAGCATAGCCGGGGACCTGGTCGACTCCAGGGGCATCGTGCTCGCCAGCCCGACGGTGCTGGGAGGCCTGCACCCCCTGGCCTTGCACGCCGCGAACGTGGTAAGGGTGATCAAGCCTCCCGCCAAGTACGCGGTGCTCCTCTCCTCCTACGGCTGGGGAGGGGGCGCGGTGAAGCAGGCGTTGGAGGTGCTCGCGCCCCTCAAGCTGGAGGCATTGGGGGCCATCGACGTCAACGGCTATCCCACGGCGGAGGACCTCAAGAAGGTGGAGGAGCTGGCGCGGAAGATGGCCCAGAGGGTGAAGGAGACCTGAGGGCCCTCACGTCCTTCGTGGCACCCGGCGGTCCAGCTCGTTGTTGACGATGCTGATGCAGTGGTCCGCGTGATAGGACCTCGGGCCCAAGGAGATCACCTGGGGGTTGTAGGCGAGCAAGGCCTCCTCCTCCTCTGGCGTGAGGTCCTGGTCGTCGCCTAGGACGAAGGTCACGTTCTCCTTGAAGTCGAAGTCCCGCGCGTCCTGGCCGTCCTCCCTGAGATAGACTATCTGCTCCCCCTCGGGGATGTTGGTCAGGACGTCCCGGTACTTGCGGTTGGAGATGTAGATGCCGGGGGAGGAGCGCTCCTCGAACGCCACCTTCTGGATGAGGGCGTTGCGCACCAGCGCGGCCGTGGACCTCTCGTCCGGGTTGAGGTACTTGAGCTCCGAGCCGACCAACCTGATGGACTTGGGCGGATTGGGGGCGCCCTGAAGTATGATGGTGATCTCCGCGTCCCTGCGGATGTCGTGCGAAAGGAAGAAGGTGGAGTTGATGCAGCGCAGCAGGACGTCCAATCTGCCGGTGCCTCCGGCCAGGTCGTCGAGCTTGAAGTCCCCCGAGGTTATGGCCCGGTGGCCGATCACCACGAACCTCCTCATTGCGCCCCCCCCATGTCCCCGGACTCGAGCTGCTTCATCATCTGCCGCCGCAGCTTCCGGTTGCCCATGAGGCCCTTGACGGCCTTCTTGGATGTGTTGTACTGATGCAGCAGGGCCCTCACCTCCTTGGGGTCCACGCCCGCCCCCTTGGCGATGCGCGACACCCTCGAGGACTTGATGATCTTGGGGTCCTCCATCTCCTCCTCGGTCATCGAGTCCATGATGACCCGGAAGATGGCGAGCCGCTTCTGCGTCTCCTCGACGTTGATCTTGTCGGTCATGCCCGGCATGCCGAAGCCCGGCAGCATGGAGAGCAGCTTCTTCAGCGGCCCCATGTTCGAGACCATCTCCATCTGCTCGTACATCTCCTTCAAGGTGAAGCGGCCGGACATGATCTTCTTGGTGGTCTCCATGGCCTGCTCCTCGGTCATGGTCTCCTTGGCCTTCTCCAAGAGGCTCTGTATGTCCCCCATTCCCAGGAGGCGGGAGATGAAGCGCTCGGGGTTGAAGGTCTCCAGGTCCTCGAGGTGCTCGCCCGTCCCGATGAAGACGATCGATGCTTGCGTCCTGGAGACCGCGGACAAAGCACCCCCGCCCTTGGCCGAGCCGTCCATCTTGGTGAGTATCACGCTGGTTACGCCCACCGCGTCGTGGAAGGCCTGTGCCTGCGGGCCGGCCTGCTGCCCGACCGAAGCATCGAGGACGAGGATGCGCTCGTCCGCCTTGGCCACCTCCGCCACGCGCTTGATCTCGACGATGAGGTCCGCCTCGAGGGCGTGCCTTCCCGAAGTATCGATGATCTTGACGTCCATGTTTTGGAAGTGCTTCATGCCCTCGGCGACGATCCTCGCCGCGTCCTTCTCCCCGGGGATGCCGTAGACCGGCACCCCTATCTTCTCCCCGATCTGCATGAGCTGATCATAAGCGGCGGGTCGGTGCACGTCGGCGGCGATGAGGCCCACCTTCAGCCCCCTCTTGTGCAGATACCTTCCCAGCTTGCCGGCCTGGGTGGTCTTGCCCTGGCCATATAGGCCGACCATGAGGATGGTCTGCTTGCTCAGGGGGAGCTGCCGGGGATGTCCCAGGATCTTCACCAGCTCCTCATAGATGATCTTGATCACGTGCTCCCGCAAGGTCATGCCCGCGGGGGGCTTCTCGTTGAGGGCCCTCCTCTCCACCTCCTTGGTGAGGTTGAGGACGAGCTGAACGTTCACGTCCGCCTGCAGCAAGGCCCGTTGTATGTCCCGGGACACCTCTTTGACCAAGGGTTCGTCTATCGTGTTCGCCTTGGCGATCTTGTTGAGCACCCCGCGAAGGGACTGTCCCAGGCCTTCCAATACCACTAGAGCTCACCTTTCCCACAGCTAAGCAATGACACTAGATAATCCTTGCCCAGCCGTTCATTAAAAAAAAGGGTTGGGAAGGGCTAGCCTGATCAGAAGGGATGGGATGCACTCTGAAAACTAGCCCAGACCTTCCCGAGCACCTATTATCCATATTAGGCTATATAAAGATTGCTAAAACGGTTGCGTTATGAATGACAAGTTCGTATATAAAGGAAAGGAACAAATGTTGAAGGGATTTAACGAAGAGGTTTAGGTTTCAAAGATAGCCAGACTTCTGCAGGGCCATCAGGTCCTCGGTGCTCAGCTTCTCGCCCTTCTTGAACTTATCGAAGATGTCCTCGGCCTCTTTCATGGCCAGGTTCTCCTCCTTCTTCTTCCGGGCCTTGCGCGCCTTCTGCTTCAAGCCTGTTAATATCTTGTCGTAATCGTGCACCTGACGGATGTGCTCGATGTGCTTCTTGTGCTCATCGTCCGCCTTGAGCTTGGTCTCGATGAACTTCTCCTGAGCCTCGTCCGCCTCTTTCCTTAGAGTGTCGGCCTGCTCGTAGAGCTTGATCATCTCGTCATGCTCGGTCTGAGCCTTCTCGGCGAGCTCCCCGACCTGGCGATGGTAGTCCTCCGCCTTCTCCTTCGCTTCCCGCAGCGACCGGATGGCGTTGCGCACCTCGTCGTTGGCCTCGAGCGCCTTCTCCCTCTCCTTGATGAGCTTCTGCATCGCGGAGAGCTGCTCGATCAGCTCGCGCTCCTTCTCCACGGTCAGGACCGAGGTCATCTGCCTGAATTCCAAGGCCTTGAGCTCCTTCTTCAGCTTGGCGATGGGGGGGCCTTCCCTGGGAAGGTTGGTCTTCTTCAGGTTGGTGACGATCTCGTTGAGCTCGTTCACCTTCTTGTTCCAGATGTCGCGCTGCTCCTTGGCCTCGCGGACCTGGACGTTGAGGGAGTCCCGGGTCTGGCGGCGCTTGGCCGCTTCCTCGACCAGCTCGCGCACCTTGGCGTTAAGCTCGTCCCTCTTCTGCACCCATCGCTTGGTCTCTTCGTTCAACTCGTCACGGAGCCTTCTACGCTTCTCCGCCTCGTTGTTGTTGTACTGTCTCTTTTGGTCCAGTTCCTCCAACAATTCACTCATAAGTTCACGCTCAATCGTCTAACAGACACCAAATAAAGCGAATCCACATACTGACTACCGTTTATAACCCTTTCGCCCGACATGGGCGAAAAAAGGCCTTAGCCAGTATCACGAGCCTTCGTCATCGATGTCCTCGAGATCGTCGAGGTCATCGCCGTCCTTCTTGTCCGGCTGGCTGGGCTTTGTGCCCCCTTCCAAGGGGATCTCGTGCCAATCCGTGCCGTATTGGTCCGCCCCGCCGGTCTTGAGCTCGAACTTCACCCGCAGGTGGCCGTTCTCGAAGTAGACGTAGGCGGACTTGAGCATGCTAACGTAATAGGAGACGCGCTTCCCCTGCCTAGAGAGCCTTCTTTCCGTGCAAACTAGTAGTCCTTCCTGCTCCAGGTCGCGGATGCGACGGTAGCAGGCGGCGATGGGTATGTTGTAGGCGTCCGAGATGTCCTGGGCGGACTTGGGTACGCGTATCGTCGCCACTAGTATCTTCACCGAGTACTCATCGGTCAGCAGTTGAGAAGTCCTCAGAAGGTCTACCCTATCAATTCCCCCATCCGCCCTCTCCTGGTTATCCTTAGGGATAATGGGGCTAGCCTTATATCTGCTTGACCATACTTCAGAGTACATAGAGGATTTTCCAGTCATTCCGTTCGATTATCGCTCAGCTCGTGGCCTTCTCATTCTCCATGTAGGCAAGATCGGCATTGGGCTGCACCTGGACGGTGAAGTGCCCCTTCTCGAAGCACAGCTGCAGGGTGTCGACGGCGCACATGTAGTAGCGGACCTTCTTCCCGCGATACGCCTCCTCCTCCCTCACGCACCTGACCAAACCGACGCTCTCCATCTTCCCGACCCTACGGTAGGCGACCGCGATGGGTATCTCGCAGATGCGGGATATCTCCTGGATGGACATGGCCTTGCCATAGGTGGCACTCATGATCTTCCCCGCGTAATCGTCGGCCATTAGCCGTGACATCTCTTGTTCCTTATGAATGCCGTCTTCCATGTTACTTTCGAAGGGGGCCTGCTAATAAATCCCTTAGCTTCTAGCTATCAAAAGAGATAGCAAGGAAAGGGCCATCCAGATGGTTTCATCATTTCGCCAGGTGATAATCACACCATCGGTACGAGGCGCGGCAAGATCTTCTCTTTGGCCAGCTCGAAGTCCAGGTAGTAGAAGGGCGAGGAGGGCTTCATCCCGCACAGCATCACGGTGCCGGCCAACGATTCCAGCTTGAGATGGATCCTAGCCTGGTGCGCCAGCTGCTTGAGGGAGCTGCAGGAGGTTGTGGCCTCGGCCAGTACTACGTTGCCTGCTCGCTTCATGGCCTCCAGGTGCACGAAGGTGTCCGGAAGGACGCTGGGACCGTAGAGCGCCTCCAGGGAATCGAAGCCGAGTATGGACATGTAAGGCTCCATTGCGGATCTGGAGAGCATGAAGCGCAGCGAGTTCAGCCTCAGGTCCTGGGCGGCGTCCGAACCTTCGATGACGCTCACGAAGTCGTAGCTCCTGTCCATGGGCGCATCGTGGTCCAGAACCCTGAGGCAGCCGCTGAGCGCCTCCCTGGAGACCATGCGGCGCATGTGCCTGTCCAGAGTGTCATAGTTGACGGCGAATAGGGGGAACCAGATGACGCCCCGCTTCTTGGACAGGGAGTCAGCGACGATGGCGTACTCGATGGCCCTTATGATGTCCTGGGGCACGCTCTCGCCGATCTCCAGTAGGACGACGGAGCCGCGGCGCAGACCGCCCAGCTCCCGGTCCATGGACTCGTTGCCGCTGGAGACCATATCTGCAGCTGGATCGGCGATGGGGGCGTGGGCGTCCAGCTCGTCGGGGATGTTGAACCAGTTGCTCTCGAAGACCCGGAGCCTTCCATCGACCAAGGTGAAGGGGTACTTCCAGCGCATGACCATCTGGCCGCGCAGCTTCTCGATTATCATCTCCCGCACCCTCCTTCCGTCCTTCTGGACGTTATAGAGGCGGACCACCCCATCACCGAGGTAGTCGTAGACATTCTTCTCCGACGTCTCCATGACATAGGCGATGTTGGTCCCGGAATGCTCCACCAGGTCCTTCTGCAGGGTGGTCATGATCTTCTGGGAGCTGATGCCGTAGTGCTCGGACAGGGCGTCAATGGAATCGAGAACGATGAGGGTCTTGTTGGGCAGGTTGGCCTCGGCCATGTCATAGGCGAGCTCCATCTCGGGGAGCATTACGCCGATGTCGAGCACGACGCCGTCTTCGGTGAGCTCGCTGGACATTGATTCGGACTCGTCCCCCTCACCGGACTCGATCTGGCCCTCGAGCTTCATCAGCTCGGAGCGGACCACCATCGGGCTCGAGGAATCTCCCTTGCCCAATACCTTTAACAGGTCCTTGGCCACCTTGAGGGTCGAGTCATGCTGATAGTCCTCCATCCCGCGGAAGGAGGGGGCCTTGGTCTTGGTCAGGAAGGCCTTTCCTGCCTTGAGGATGTCGTTGCGCTTCGCCTTCTCCTCCAACCAAGGGAACTGGCGATAGAGCGCCTCGTCCGATACGCGAGTGGAGAGGTAGTAGTCGGGTTGCTCATCCGATAGTTCCTCGATCAATTGCAGAGCAAGCGTGGTCTTGCCCGTACCAGCGTCTCCCTTGATCAACAGCGAGTGACCTCCAGGGGCGCGGAAGAAGCTCAACAATTCCACTGGTATGCGCCCGCGATATCCCTCTTTCATCGACAATCCTGCCTTTTCCGAATATAATCCGAAAGGCTTCTTAATCTTTTCTTACCTTTATCATATCTGGAAAAGTCAACGCCCGTCCCTGGTGTCCCTAAGAACTAGCGGATTGCATATTATATTTAAGAATAAATATGTATTTTAGTAAATTCTAAACTCTTCTTAATCATGTTAACCCTTAGCGATGTCTGGATGCAGTCTTGGATAAAGCCCTATGCGAGGTGGATAGCCTTTATAGCACTGGTCCCATATTCTTGGCGGTTTGGTCTATGCTCATCTGTCCCTTGGACTATCGATACGGCAGGGAGGTCATGAAGGAGGTCCTAAGCGAGGAGAACCGACTTAGGACGCAGCTTATGGTGGAGGCGGCCCTAGCCCGAGCGCACGCCAAATTAGGCAACATCCCGAAGAAGGACGCGGAGCGCATCGCCCGCGCCTGCACCATGGACGTGGTCAGGCTCTCACGCGTCAAAGAGATCGAGGCGGAGACCAAACACGATGTCATGGCCATGGTCAAGGTGATCACCGAGAAGAGCGGTACCTCGGGCAAATACGTGCACCTCGGGGCGACCTCCAACGACATGGTGGACACGGCCGCGGCCTTGCAGATCAAGCAGGCTCTCGAGCTCATCGAAGAGGACTTGATCGGACTGGTCAAGGTGTTCGCCGCCATGGCCAAGAAGCACCGCGACACGGTCATGGTCGCCCGGACTCACGGTCAATTCGCCATCCCCACCACCTTCGGCTTCAAGATCGCGGGATACGCCAGCGAGATCATGCGCGACCTGGAGCGCTTGAGGGAGCTCAGGCCCAGGGTGTGCGTGGGCAAGATGTCGGGGGCGGTGGGGACGGGCGCGGGCTTCGGGGACAGCTTCTTCGAGTTGCAGGAACTGGTCATGAGAGAGCTGGGGCTGGGGGTGGAGGAGGCCGCAACCCAGATCGTTTGCCGGGACCGCTATGCCGAGTTGGCATCCTTCCTGGCGCTCTTGGCGACGGCCTGCGAGCGCTATGCCACCGAGGTGCGCAACCTGCAGAGGACGGAGATCGGGGAGGTCATGGAGGCCTTCGACGATGAGAAGCAGGTGGGCTCGAGCACCATGGCGCAGAAGCGCAATCCCATGCTATCCGAGAACCTCTGCGGCCTGGCCAGGATCGTGCGCGGCTTCGTCCCTGCGGCCTATGAGGACATGGTGCTTTGGCATGAGAGGGACCTATCGAACTCGAGCGCCGAGAGGTTCATCATCCCGCACATGTTCGTGCTGACGGACGACATACTCATCAAGACCGCGCAGGTGTACTCCGGGCTAAAGGTGGACAAGGGGAGGATGTTGAGGAACCTCGAGTCCTCGAAAGGAATGGTCATGTCAGAGGCGGTCATGCTGGCCCTCGTGAACAAGGGGATAGGAAGGCAGGACGCGCACGAGTTGGTCCGCCGTGCCAGCCTGGCTGCGGAGAAACAGGGCAAGCATCTTAAGGAAGTGCTCTCGAAGTGCAAGGATGTCTCTAAGATAATGAGCGCGAAGGAGCTCGACCAGGTCATGGTTTACTCGAGCTACGTTGGCTCGGCGCCGGAGATGGTGGACAAGGTGGTCGCTCGAGCCAAGAAGGCCACCTCCTCCCGATAGATGGACCGGAAGAGGCCGTCAAAGCTTCAACGCGAGGTCGGTTACGATGGATGAATGGACGATGCTGGGCCTATTGGCCGGTTTCCTTACCACCGTGGGGTTCGTCCCTCAGATCATAAAGGGCTACAAGAGCAAGAGCATGGCGGACGTGTCCCTGATCATGCCCATCCTCATAGGGTTGGGAATGACCTTGTGGCTCATCTATGGCCTTTGGCTGGATTCCCTGCCCATCATCATTTGGAACGCGGTGGCGCTGACGTTGAACATGGGTCTGATCATCCTTAAGCTGAAATACGGCAAGGGCGAGGGCGAGCTTTCGAAATTATGATATTGAATCCCACGGTGGGATTGAGCTAGGAAATATCCGCCGTGCCACATGCGGTCGGCGGAGGTGCCATGCTGAAGGACAAGTATATATCCCCCTCCCTCATTGCACTGACCCAACGGGCAAGTAGATCAGCGGAAGATCGCCGCCTTCGCAAGGCGGAAGCCGGGGGTTCGAATCCCCCCTTGTCCATTCTTATAAAATTATATAAATAATTGAAACAAAGCCCGAACCTCACGGCATCTTGAAACGTTCGATATCTCTGTCCTCAAGCCACTTGCGTCCACAAACTTGTCGAGAAGGTCGCCGGTTCAACCAGCAGATGGAATCCCTTTTGTATTTTCTTCATCCCCTCAGCACTGAAAATGCGTGTGCTTATTCGGTCCATCTCCGCAATATCTTCGTATTCCCACATCTCGATGTACATGCCTCCGATGCCCCCGAACTCTTGTTTGTAGAGCTTCCAAGATTTCACTCCAGTGAATAGGTCTGCATTGTTATCCTTGAATTCGAGGAACTCCTCAAGTGCTGGTTTGAACTCCGCTCTCTTTTCTGCTCTGATAACATATGTCTCAACCACGAAGACGCTCATGTTCTTCCCAACCTCGGAAGAGTCAGGTTCGTATCTGCTACAATACACTTATGAAAGAGAGAGAAGATGGAAAGGGTCTCATCTCCTCCCTCAGAGCTTGACCATTCCAAATTTACTTAGGAATAAGACCACCTATCAACAGATAGAGATGATCAGATGTTCATCAATATTATGAGATGGCGTGTGCTAAAAGAGAACAGCGGCAGGCAACATGAGGTCTGGCGTGAAATGATGGACTATCAAAGGTCTCACCCGGAGAAGGTCTTCTACATAAGATCTCGCTTCTTCACCCACACCGAAAAAGGGTCGTCAGAGGAAAACTGGATGTTTCTTGATGAGTATGAGGGCCGTGAAGATTACGACAAGTGGATGAAGGCTGCGCGTGAAGATCCAGAACTAACCATACTCATGGATGAATGGTTTCCTAAATGGGAAGCTCTAATTGTTCCTGGGTCAAAAAAAGGAGAAATCTGGACTGAGGTTGAGAATCTCAGAGTCGTGTTCGAGTAGTGTGTATTGATTAGGTGATGATAGCCTCCACAGTACGATCCATTACAGCCCGAACCTCGCTGCATCCCTCAATCAAGTTATTACGCTGCTTCTCATGATGGTTCGCACAAGAAGGTCGATTGGACCGTATTCGCTAATTTAAATTCACTTGACGGACCTCTGTTCCGGATTTGTTTTTAAAGCCCGAATATAGCCGGATCCTGGTATGTGCAGTAGCGCAATTCTTAAAGGAGCCGGATTACGCAATCCTCTTCCATCTTCAACAAAGAGCTGCATACATCCTCTATCAATCTAGAGGTTTCCTCATCCGGAACGCCTACTAAGAGCCCGACCGCTGATTTGAAAACTTCCTGCATCCACACCATCCTGGTAACGAATTCGTCGATGTCGTCCTTCGTGCGAAAATGCATGATCTCGACGGGGTACTTACCATCAACGATTAGCGCAGGCACACAGGAATAAATACAGGCGTAAGATTCAGCTTCCAACGCGGTTCGGAGCTCACCCACCAATAAATTGCGAGTAAACTCCGGGTTGGAGGGATTCCATTTGCTCAATAGAGCGACGAGGCCTGGAAATCCTTCCGATTTCACCCTCGGCTTTGTCCTGGCTCTGGGCGTCTTGGACTTTGTTGAGGTTTTAGATGAGGGTACGTTCCCAACCATCGACAAATTGGATTCCGAGCTTACTTCGAACATCTTCTCAATTCCCTCGAGGACCCCTATCAATCCTCACATCCAGGAATCCTGATTAACACTTTATATATCGATTCCTCTAGCTATCACATCTGATAGTGCCTCGCCAGACTTATGCAGGGATTCCACCTAGCCGAGCACCTGTCCTGACTTGTCCCGCCTGATACGATGAAATTGCGATTTTTGGTCTACGGATCTTTTCATAAATGAGGAATGAACGAGACTAGGTCCTCGAAGATACAATCATATTACCAGGATGTCATAGATACGATACATCGTATACTTCTTCATCTTAACCCTCCATTCATTCTTTTTTAGGCATCATAATTATTATATTCAAATCGTATAATCCCGCAATAAGTCAGGCGGTGCCTGATTTTAACTAGGAGGGAATTAAGATGGAGGGGACACAGCAAGGACAACCCGAAGGCGTGAGCCCGGTCCTGGTATTCTTACTATACCTGATCGCGTTCTTGTTCTTCTTTATAGGCATAATAATTGGAATCATCTTTCTGATGGGAAATGATCCAAATAAGAAGGCTCTTGGTCGCAACATCATCGTCGTTGCCATCATAGGTGCCATCTTCTACATGGTCTGCTACTTCTTCGCATGGGCGACCGTCTGGGCTTGGCTCTGAGTAAAAGACCGATCGCTCAAGGAAGCAGAAACCCTTTACATTTTAACTATTTTCAATGATTTTTATGGACCTTCAGCATTGGAAGACTCTGGCTTCGTACCACTTAACGAAAGCTATTTG
>Ga0209254_10003591_pt1 | contig 14126 bp, 14 predicted proteins | sample FrelakmetDIP11DI_FD_187148 | JGI IMG/M metagenome (GOLD analysis project Ga0209254, IMG submission 187148) | Freshwater lake sediment microbial communities from the University of Notre Dame, USA, for methane emissions studies - DIP11 DI (SPAdes)... | ecosystem: Environmental > Aquatic >...
GCCATCGAGCCGGCGGACGCCAGGCACAGCACCGTTGCCGGCGCTAGGAGTGCGGCGCGACTCAGCAGACGCTTCCCAAGACCAATCGTGTTCGCGCGCATGTTTGCGGCCCCCGGCCTGATAGTGACGACGGATTCGATTAGTGTATAGCTTTCGCGGCGGGCGGCAACCGCCGATTTTCGAATGGCGCGTGCATGGGGCGCCCGGTCCGGGCGGAAGAGCCGTGTGTTCGCGCAGGTCGCTCGCACCGAGGCGCCGGCAAGCTGGGTTGAAATGCCGCCAGCGCCATGCGATGAGTGCCCCCGTCCGTTGCCCCGATCCGCCGCCTCGATGAGCTCCCGCCGGTCACCGCCGCCCGCGCCCGCCCGCGCCCGACCCCTGCCCGCCCAGCGCCTGCTTGGCCTGGCGCCGACCGCGGCGACGCGCGTGCGCGAGGCGGCGCTGCGCTTCGGGCAGGGCGATCTCGCGGCCGCCGAACTGGCCCTGCTGGCCGCGATGGTCACCGCGCCGGAGCATCCCGAGGTGCTGCGTTGGTCCGGCGCGATCCAGGCCCGGCGTGGCCGGCTGGCCGAAGCGGCGGCGAGCTTCCGCCACGCGCTCGTGCAGCGCGCCGACGATCCGGAGACGATGTGCCTGCTGGCGTCGGCCGAGTACGGATTGGGCGACGACGTCGGCGCGCTGGAGCGGCTGCGACAAGCCAAGCCCTTGGCGCGCGACGCGGACACCTGGCTGCAACTGGGCCTCGAGTTCGATCGACAGGGCCGCGAGCCGGATGCGCTGGCGGCGGCCGACCAGGTGCTGGCGCGGGAGCCCGGCAATGCCACTGCCCGCTTGCTGCGTGCGCGCTGCCTGCAGGCCTTGGGCCAGGCGGCGGGAGCGGCGGCCGAGTACCGCGCACTGATCGCGCGGCGGCAGCACGTCGCCAGCGCGTGGTATGCACTGCTGGACCAGAAGACGGTGGCGATCGATGCGACGGAGTTGCAGGCGCTGCAACGCGAGGAGCAGCAGGCTGCGCGCACGGCCTCCACCGACGACCGCGCCATGCTGGCCTTCGCGCTCGGCAAGGCCTGCGAGGATGCGGGCCGGCTCGACGCGGCATTCGCCGCGTTCGAACGCGCCAATGCGCTGGCGCGCATCGAGCGGAAGTGGGATCGCGCGGCCTTCAGTCTCGAGGTAACGCAGGTGATGGCGGCCTTCGACCCGGCGCCCACCCCGGCCGACCCCGCGCAGGGCGCCGGGCTGGTCTTCGTGGTCGGACTGCCCCGCTCCGGCACTACGCTGATCGAGCAGGTACTGGCGGCGCATCCGCAGGTCGAGGGGGCGAGCGAGTTGCCCTACCTGCAGAACATCCTCGGCGAGGAGTCACGGCGGCGGCAACAGGCGTTCCCGCAATGGGCGCGGGCGGCAACGCCTGCCGACTGGGCCCGCCTGGGCCGCGAATACCTCCAGGCGACCGCACGCTGGCGCCGCCAACGCCCGGTCTCGACCGACAAGATGCCGTCGAACTGGCTCCTCGCTGGCGCGGCCCTGGCGATGTTGCCGCAGGCCCGTGTGGTCGCCTGCCTGCGCGATCCGCTCGAGACCTGCTGGTCCTGCTACAAACAGCTGTTCGCGCGCGAGCTCGTAGGCTATGCCTACGACTTCGAGAACCTCGCCGCCTACTGGCACGACTTTGACCGCCTGTGCCGGTTCTGGGCCGAACGGTATCCACGGCAGTTCCGGCTGCAGCGCTACGAGACCTTCGTCGCCGAACCGGAACCCGAGACCCGCAGCCTGCTCGACTTCTGCGGGCTGGACTTCGACCCGGCCTGCCTGCGTTTCCACGAAGCGCAACGCAGCGTGCGTACCGCCAGCGCCGCACAGGTGCGCCAGCCCCTGCGCCGCGACACCGCGCGCACCGCCCGCTACGGCGAACTGTTGGCGCCGCTGCGCGCCCTGCTTCCGCCTTGAGTCAACCGGCGCTGCAGCAGCGCCAGCGCCGGCACGACCAGCAACCAGAACGGCATCCAGCCCAGCAGCCAGTGGCTGGCGCGCGCATCGGGCAGGAGCAGCACGGCGAGGGCGCCCAGGCGCAGCCAGGCGCTGTAGAGCGCGACGGCGCTGGGCCAGGCGAGGGGTTCCAGTGCGAAGCCGGTGGACTCGATCTGGCTGCGGGACATGGGGCCTGCTCCGGAATGGGGGAGGCGCAGGCTGGGGGGATGTCGTCTCAGCGGCTAAGACGCGGTTGCTGCGAGTCCGCGGTGCCCCGCTCAGCCCCGCGCCTCGTACCCCGCCAGCGCCAGCCGCAGCAGGATCTTGGCTTCCTCGCGCAGCGAGGGCGGCGCCACGATCTCGGCATCGGGGCCGTAGCGCATCACGTCCATGAGCAACTCCTTGGCATTCGAATAGGGCAGGCGCAGCTCGTAGCGGCCATCGGCCAAGAGCTTGCCTTCCTGCTTCGAATGCCAGTGCTCGTCGGCGACCCAGCGCGCGGCGCGCGCGGAAAACACGATCGTGGCCCAGGCCCTGGGTGCGCCGGAGAAGATGCCGTAGCTGCCGGCGAGATGGGAATCGAGATCGGTTTCGGGCACGTCGAGCGCGGCGGTGGCCTGCGGAGCCGGTTCGGTGATGCGGTCGACGGCGAAACTGCGCAGGGCCTTGCGATCGTGGTCCCAGGCATCGAGGTACCAGTTCTCGCGGTAGTGCGTGAGGCGCTGCGGCGAGACCAGTCGCATGCCCTCGCCGCCGGTGGTGCGCGCGCGGTAGCGGAAGGCGAGCTGGCGCCGTTCGAGCACGGCCGATGCCACCGCGCGGAATGCGGCTTCGTCGAGGCGGCGGGTGGCGGCGCCGGTGACCCGGATGCGGCCCAGTTCGTACTGCTTGCCGCTCTCCTGGTTCGAGAGCAGGCGCTCGATGCGGGTACGCAGGGGCGCCAGCGCGTTCGACAGCACGCCGGGGCCGGTGCGCGCGAGCATCTGGTGCAGGGCCAGCAGCGCCGCCAGCTCCTCGCTGGAAAGCCACAGACCGGGCAGCTCGAAGCGCTCGCCCTCGTCCTTTGCATATCCAAAGGCGTGGTTGTCGGCGTCGGTGTCGATCGGCGCGCCCAGCGCATCGCGCAGGAAGGCGATGTCGCGATAGAGCGTGGCGCGCGAGCAGCGCAGGTCGTCCTTGAGCCGGTCGAAGGGCACCGGATAGCGGGACGACTTCAGGATCCGGTGCAGCGTGAGGATGCGTTCGTAACGGTCCATGGGCCTATTCTGCCCAAGGAACGGCCGCGGCGCTCACTTCGCCGGAATCAGGCCCTCGCCGGCGAGCAGCCGCCGCGCGACCTGCTCGCGCTTGGGCGCGTCGCTGTCCTGGGCCAGGTCGGCGTTGAGGGCATAGACGTAGGCCTTGCCATCGCGCTCGACCCAGCCCACGAACCAGCCGGTGTCGGGATCGGGCGCGTCGGTCCAGCCGGTCTTGCCATGCAGCACCCAGCCCTCGCCCTGGTCGCGCACCAGGATCCGGCGCACGATGTCCTGGCTGCGCGCCGACAGCGGCAGGCTGCCGTCGCGCAGGCGGGTGAGGAAAGCGACCTGCTGCAGGGCCGAGATGCGCAGGCGTCCGTCGAGCCAGAATCGATCGAGGCCGCCCCCGATGTCGCCGTTGCCGTAGCCGAGTTCGCCGATCCAGTGCCGCATCCGCGGTTCGCCGATGCGCAGCGCCATGGCCTGGTAGTACCACAGCACCGAGTCGCGCATGGCGCTGGCGAGATCATGGTCCCGGTTCCACGAGGCCACGCGCCGCGCCTTGCCGTCCCACGCCATCACCTCGTGCTCGTCGCGCACCGCGACGGTTTCCAGGCCGATCAGCGCGTTGGGGATCTTGAAGGTCGAGGCCGGCAGGTAACCGTCCATCGCGCGCTCAAGGTGGCAACCGCGGAGGCGGTGCGACGTGGGCTCGTAGAGGACGAAGGTGCCGGTCAGCTTCGCGTCCCGGAACGCCGCCTCGCAGCCGTCCAACTCACCCACGGTGGTGCCGGCGCCCAGTTCGGCCACCGCGACGTCGTCCACGCGGCGCTGGGCAGCCGCAGCCAGGGCGATGCCGGCCGGGACCAACAGGAGCCAGAGGAGGCGCGGGCGCATGGATCGATTCCATCTCGGATTGCGTATGCCGCAGATTGCCCCAGCGCCGGGTCATGGCGCGGGCAAGCGCATGGCGAATTGCGGGCACGCGGGCCGAGCGGCAGGCACAATAGCCGGCGAGCGATCCCCCCCGATGACCGAACCGAAGCTCGAACTCAACCAGCCCGTCGGCGACCGCGTCGAGCCGACAACCTGCTACATGTGCGCGTGCCGATGCGGCATACGCGTGCACCTGCGCGACGGCCGCGTGCACTATATCCAGGGCAATCCGGACCATCCGGTCAATCGCGGCGTGCTGTGCGCGAAGGGCTCGGCGGGTATCCAGCAGCACCATTCGCCGGCGCGGTTGCGCGCGCCGATGCTGCGGGTGGGGCCGCGCGGCTCGGGCGAGTTCCGCGAGATCTCCTGGGACGAGGCGCTGGCGCTGGCCACGCAATGGCTGGCGCCGATCCGCGCCAGCAATCCCGATCGCCTCGCGTTCTTCACCGGCCGCGACCAGTCGCAGGCGCTGACCGGCTGGTGGGCGCAGCAGTTCGGCACGGTCAACTATGCGGCGCATGGCGGTTTCTGCTCGGTCAACATGGCGGCTGCGGGCATGTACACGCTGGGCTCGGCATTCTGGGAATTCGGCGAGCCGGATTTCGAGCACACGCGGTACCTGATGTTGTGGGGCGTGGCCGAGGACCACGACTCCAATCCGCTCAAGCTGGGCCTGGGCAAGCTCAAGGCGCGGGGCGCCAAGATCGTGGCGATCAATCCGGTGCGCACCGGCTACGCGGCGATCGCCGATGAATGGATCGCGATTCGTCCCGGTACCGATGGCCTGTTGGCCGGCGCATTGATCCATGAGCTCCTGCGCAGCGACCGCATCGACCTCGAGTTCCTGGTGCGCTACACCAACGCGCACTGGCTGGTGGTCGATGCGCCCGCCACGGCCGACGACGGGCTGGTCGCACGCAATGCCGAGGGCCATCCGCTTTGCGCCACCGGCGACGGCGCGATCGTGCGCGCGGATGCCGTGGATATCTCGCCGCGCGTGGTGGGCGATGTCGTCCTCGCCGACGGACGTCGTGCGGCGCCAGCGTTCCAGCGTCTCGCGACCCGCTACCTCGACCCGGAGTATTCGCCCGCCGCGGTCGCCGGGCGCTGCGGCGTCGATGCCGACACCATCCGCCGCCTCGCCCGCGAACTGGCCCGCACCGCCTTCGACGAGGCGATCCGCCTGCCGCTGTCGTGGACCGATGCGTGGGGCCGCGAACATGCCGAAACCGTGGGCCGGCCGGTGTCGATGCACGCGATGCGCGGCATCAGCGCGCACAGCAACGGTTTCCAGACCTGCCGCACGCTGCACGTGCTGCAGATGCTGCTGGGCGCGATCGAGACTCCGGGTTCGTTCCGCTTCCAGCCGCCCTATCCGAAGTCGGTGCCGCCGGCCAATCGGCCGGGCAAGTCGCGCCGCGCCGATGGCTCGCTCGACGCCGCGCCGCTGGGCTATCCGCGCGCGCCGCAGGACCTCCTGGTAGACGAGGACGGCAAGCCGCGCCGCATCGACCATGCCTTCGGCTGGCAATACCCGCTGGCCATCCACGGCATGCTGCACACGGTGATCCGCAACGCCTGGGCCGGCGATCCGTACCCGATCGACACGCTGATGCTGTTCATGGCCAACATGGCCTGGAACTCGGCGATGCACACCACGCAGACCTTGCAGTGGTTGACCGATCGCGACGCCGCCAGCGGCGAATACCGCATCCCGCACATCATCTATGCCGATGCCTACGCCTCGGAGATGGTCGCCTACGCCGACCTGATCCTGCCGGACACCACGTATCTCGAACGCCACGACGCGATCTCGATGCTGGACCGGCCGATGTCCGATGCCGACGGCGCGGTCGACGGCATCCGCCAGCCGGTAGTAGCGCCCGACCGCGACGTGCGGCCATTCCAGAGCGTGCTGCTGGATCTCGGTGCGCGCCTGGGCCTGCCCTGCCTGGTCAGCGAGGACGGCACGCCGCGCTACCGCGACTACGCCGACTACATCGTGCGCCACGAGCGCTCGCCGGGCGTGGGTCTGCTGGCCGGCTGGCGCGGCGCCGATGGCAGCAAGGCCGGCAGTGGTCCACCCAATCCGCGCCAGATCGAGACCTACATCGCCAACGGTTGCTTCTGGCGCGAGGAAGTGCCGGAGCGGGCGCGCTACTACAAGATGGCCAACCGCGAGTACCTGGACTGGGCGCAATCGCTGGGCTTCATCGCCAGCGCGGCGCCGATCGTGCTCGAGCTCTACAGCGAGGCCCTGCAGCGCTTCCGCCTCGCCGCGCAGGGCCACGGTGCGGTGCAGCCGCCAGCCGCCGATCGCGAACGCGTCGCGCGCTATTTCGATCCGCTGCCGTTCTGGTACGAGCCACTCGAGGGCGCGGCGCTGGCCGGCGCGGCGCAGCCATCCGATGGCGCGCGGTTCCCGCTGCATGCCATCACGCAGCGCCCGATGTTCATGTACCACGCGTGGGGCTCGCAGAATCGCTGGCTGCGCCAGATCGCGACGCGCAACGTCCTCTACGTGCATCCTGAAACGGCGGCGCAGGCCGGGCTCGCCGACGGCGAGTGGGCGTGGCTGAGTTCGCATGTCGGCCGCATGCGCGTGCCGGTTGGACTCCACGCCGGGGTGCAGCGCGACACGGTGTGGACCTGGAACGCGATCGGCAAACGCCGCGGCAGCTGGGGACTCGCTGCGGATGCGCCGGAGGCGACGCGCGGGTTCCTGTTGAATCACCTGGTGTCCGACGTGCTTCCCGATGCGCCAGGCAGCGCGAATGCCGACCCCATCACCGGCCAGGCCAGCTGGTTCGACCTGCGCGTGCGCATCGAACGTTGCGAGGACCAGTACGACCAACTGACGCAACCGCAGTTTCCCGCGGTGGCGGTCGAGGCGCGCGCGCGCGTGCGTTGATCGTTCGAACCGCATTTCGCTTTTCCGATTCCACCAGGAGTACGCATCATGAGCAAACGCATCCTGTTGATCGTCGGCGCGGTCCTGCTCGGACTGGGCCTGTGGGTATTCGCCACGAAGCCGGAGTTCGAGCGCGACAAGGAAGTTCTCAAGCTGGGCGAGCTCAGCGCGACCGTGCGCCAGTCCGAGTCATTGCCGAACTGGGTCGGCCCGCTGCTGATGGTCCTGGGTGGCGCGCTCGCCGGAGCCGCATTGCTGCGCGGCCGCTGAACCCATGACGGCCTTGCCGCCAACGACTGCGCGCAAGCTCGGCCTGGTGATCGACCTCGACACCTGCGTGGGCTGCCATGCCTGCGCGGTGGCCTGCAAGCAATGGAACGAGGGTGGCTCCTTCGGTCCACTGCCCGACGCCGATCCCTATGGCAAGGAGCCGCTCGGCGTGTGGTTCAACCGCGTGCACACCTACGAGGTCGATCGCGGCGCGGGCAAGGCGCCGATGGCGGTGCACTTCCCACGTTCCTGCCTGCACTGCGAGACCCCGGCATGCGTCACCGTGTGCCCGACCGGCGCGAGCTACAAGCGCGCCGAGGACGGCATCGTGCTGGTCGACGAGGCCAAGTGCATCGGTTGCAAGCTGTGTTCCTGGGCCTGTCCCTACGGCGCGCGCGAGTACGGCCAGGCGCGCGGCGTGATGCAGAAGTGCACGCTGTGCGTCGACCGCATCTACAACCAGTCGCTGGACGAGGGCGACCGCCAGCCGGCCTGCGTGCAGGCCTGCCCGACCCGCGCGCGCCATTTCGGCGACCTTGGCGACCCGCACTCGGCGGTGTCGCGACTGGTGGCCGACCGCGGCGGCTACGACCTCGGCCCCGACCTTGGTTTCAAGCCGGTCAACAAGTACCTGCCGCCGCGGCCGCGGCGCGACGGCCCGGATCTCGCCCCGGCACCAGCGGAGGCCGAGGAAGCACTGGATCCGGCCGCGCTGCCGCCGATCCTGCGCTGGCTCGATCGCGTGCTGTCGCGCTGAATCGCCGCAGGTCCCCATGCATCCGGCCTTTTCGGTCATCGCCTTCACCACGCTCTCGGGCGCCGGCTATGGCCTGCTGTTCCTGCTGGGCCTGGCCTATGCGCGCGCGCCGCTGCCGCTGTCGCGCGAGTTCGCGCTGGTCCTGATCGGCGTGGCCAGCGCATTGGTGATCGCCGGCCTGTCGTCATCGGTATTGCACCTGGGCCAGCCATTGCGCGCGTGGCGGGCACTTTCGCAATGGCGCACGTCGTGGCTGTCGCGCGAGGGTGTCGCGGCGATCGCGAGCCTCATTCCGGTGGCGGTACTGGCGGTTGCCGTTTGGCATGGCGAGTTCGGCCCGGTCGCGCGCGCCAGCGCGGTCGCCATTTCCGCGCTCGCCTTGCTGACCGTGTTCTGCACCGCGCGCATCTATACGTCACTGCGCGCGGTGCCGGCGTGGACCGATCGAGCCGTGCTGCCGGCCTACCTGATGATCGGTCTTTGGTCCGGCGCGCACATCGGCTGGGCCTTGCTCGCGCCGACCGGGATCGGCCTGGGCCGCGCACCGGCGATCGCGATGGTCGTGACCGGCCTGGCCATCGGCGCGCTCAAGCTCGGCTATTGGCGGCGCCTGTCGACCGGGTTGCTGCCCGACGCCGGCGACGTTACCGGGCTGGGCCGGCTGGGCAGCGTGCGTGCGCTCGAAGCGCCGCACACCGAAGCCAACTACCTGACCCGCGAAATGGGCTTCATGCTGGCACGCCGGCATCGCGCGAGATTGCGCCCCATCGCGCTGGTCCTGCTGGTCGCGGTGCCGCTGGCCTGCGTGGGCTGGGTCTCTTGGCGTGGCCCCGGCATCGGCGCACCGTTGCTGGCCGCAGCCGCGGCGCTGCTCGGCGCCGTGGTCGAGCGCTGGCTGTTCTTCGCCGAAGCCCGCCACGTGGTGATGGCCTACTACGGCGCCCCGGCGCACGCGCCCTGAAGCCGCAATTCACACGCCGTCGCGGGCGAATTCGATTAAGCTCCGCGGCCCGCGCCCGTCCGGGTTGCGGCAAAATTCCTGCGGAGATCTGCAATGAACAAGCACTTGCTTGCCACGGCCCTGTTTGCCCTGCCGCTGTCGGTTTCGGCGCTGGACTGGCAACCCTCGGCCGAAGCCGGACTGGTCGCCACCTCGGGCAACTCGGACACGCTCAATGTCAACGGCCGCTTTGCGCTGGCCGGCGAGGATGAGCAATGGATCCACGACTACTACGCGCTCGCGCTGCGCAACGAGACCGATGACGAGACCACCGCCAATCGTTACGAGTTCGGCGGCCGCTCGGGCTGGAAGTTCGGCGAGCGCAGCTACGTATTCGGCGCGCTGCGCTACGAGAACGACGATTTCTCGACCTTCGATTACCAGACCGTCGCCTCGATCGGCTATGGCGTGTTCGCGATCCGCAGCGAGCCGACCACCCTGCTGTTCGAGATCGGCCCCGGCTATCGCTGGGCCAAGTTCGCCGACGGCACCAACAACACCGACGATCCCGATGGCGCGGTCCTGCGCGGACTGATGGATTTCCAGCATCGCTTCACCGCCAGCACCACGATGTTCGACACCCTGGTGATCGAGGCCGGCTCCGACAACACCTTCGTGCAGAACGACATCGGGGTCGCGGTGTCGATGACGCGGACGCTGGCGCTCAAGGCGGCGTTCCAGGTGCGCCACAACACCGAGTCGGTCGATGGCGCCGACCGCACCGATACCCTGACCACGCTCAACCTGGTGTGGACGCCAGCTGCCCCGCCGGCCGCACCCTGAAGCACCGCTACGCTGCCGCCTGATACGGCGGCAGCGCGCTGTGGTCGCGCACGTTCAACGCGTGCGCGACCACCCCGTGGCGCTCGGGCGGATGAGTTCCGCGGCGCCTGCATCGAGCAGCGCCCGACCCAGCGCGCGGCCTACGGCTTCGGGCTCGACCGCGGCGCCGATGCGCGAATCGCGCATCAGGCGGCCGGTTGTGGCATCGCCGACCAATCCATCGAGTTCCAGCGTCGCACCAGCGAGGCGCGCGAGTCCCGCGATCGGCACCTGGCAGTTGCCTTCCAGTTCGCGGCTCAAGGCCCGCTCGGCCGCCACGCAACTTGCGGTGGCCGCGTGCACCAGCGGCGCCACCAGCGCGTGGATCGCGGCGTCGCCCTCGCGGCACTCGATGCCGATCGCACCCTGCGCCACCGCCGGCAGCCAGTCCGGCGCGGCCAGGCGCTGGCGGATCCGCGCGCCCAGCCCCAGCCGCAGCAGCCCGGCGCTCGCCAGGATGATGGCGTCGTAACGCCCCTCGTCGAGTCGCGCCAGGCGGGTGTTGACGTTGCCACGCAGGTCCTCGATCCGCAGGTCGGGCCGGCGCGCGCGCAACTGTGCCTGGCGCCGCAGCGACGAGGTACCCACGATCGCGCCTTCGGGCAGGTCCTGCAGCGCAGCGTGGCGGTTACTGACCAGCGCGTCGCTGGAATCCTCGCGTTCGAGCACGGCAGCGATCGCGAATCCTGGATCAAGGACCGACGGCATGTCCTTCATCGAGTGCACGGCGAAATCGGCGCTGCCCTCCTGGATCGCGATTTCCAGTTCCTTGAGGAACAGGCCCTTGCCGCCCACCGACGCCAGGGGCTGGTCCAGGATCTGGTCGCCGCGGGTGGTCATGGGCAGCAGGGCGACGTCGATGCGCGGATGCAGCGCACGCAGGCGTCCCGCCACGTGCTCGGCCTGCCACAACGCAAGCGCGCTCTGCCGCGTGGCGATGCGCAGCGGGCCGACGGCCATGGTGCTAGAGCGACTTGACCAGGCGCCGCAACGCGGGCAGGTTGCGCCGGCTCACCTCGAGCGGCTCGGGTGCGTCGCGCACGTCGGCGAACATGCGCCCGTCCGGGGTCCGCCGCAGACCCGAGAGCCGGTCCGTGGCGACCAGGCAGTTGCGATGGATGCGCACGAAGCGCTCGCCGAACTCGTCTTCCAGCGCCTTGAGCGACTCCTCGACCAGGACCTCGCCGCCGGCATGGCGCACGGCAACGTACTTGTCCTCGGCGAGGAAATAGGCGACGTCGGCGACCGGCACCAGCTTGAGGTTGCCGCGCAGCCGCGCGCAGATGTGGGTGCGTTGCGGCAAGGCGCCGAGGTGCTCGCCGACGGCGCGATACTGCTCGCCGGTGAAACGGCGCGCGCGCTCCAGCGCGACCGACAGGCGCTCGCGGCGCACCGGCTTGACCACGTAGTCGACCGCGCTCGCTTCGAAGGCGGCCAGTGCATGCTCGTCGTATGCGGTGCAGAAGATCACCGCCGGCGGCGGATCGAAGCCGGTCAGGTGGCGCGCGGCTTCGAGCCCGTCCATCACCGGCATCGCGATGTCGAGCAACACGCAATCAGGAAGCAGCGTCGCGCTCAGGGTCAACGCCTCGCGGCCGTCGGCGGCCTCGCCGATGACCTCGACGCCATCGATCTCCCCGACCAGCGCGCGCAGGCGCTCGCGGGCGAGCGGTTCATCGTCGGCGATCAGCAGCCTCATGCGCCTGGGATCGTGAGGGTTGCCGCATAGTAACCAGCACCCTGTTCGAGTTCCAGCCGACCGGCCTTGCCGTAGTGGTAGAACAGGCGCTGCCGGATATTCTCGATCGCGCTGCGGTTGCCGCGCGCCAGCGGCGGCGGGTGCAGCGGCCGCGGATTGCGCACGCTGATGCGCACGCTGCCCGCCTCGACCTTGCCCTCGATCAGGATCGTGCCGCCGGCCGACAGGGGCTGGATGCCATGCAGCACGGCGTTTTCCACCAGCGGCTGCAACAGCAGCGGCGGGACCGCGAGGTCCTGCGGCAGGGACTCGAGCCGCCACTCGACGCCCAGCCTCTCGCCGAAGCGCAGGCGTTCGATCGCCAGGTAGCGCTGCACCAGCTCGATTTCGGCCGCCAGGCTGCTGCTGCCCTCGCCGCCGCGAAGGGTGGCGCGGAACAGCTCGCCGAGATCCTCCACGGCGCGTTCCGCGTCCTGCGGCCGGGTACGGATCAGGCTCGCAATGGTGTTCATGCTGTTGAAGAGGAAATGCGGGCGGATGCGCGCCTGCAGCGCCGCCACCTGGGCGCGAGCGTGGGCCTGCACGCCGCGCTGCCATTGCGCCTGGACGTAGAAATAGCGGAACGCCGCCGCAGCGACCAGCGCGGCGATCAGCGTGCTGCCGCCGACGAAACGCAGCGCGTTGCCGGCCGGGACGGTCAGTTCCAGGCCCGTGGCGTGGTCGATCCAGTACACCAGGCCACTGCCCATGGCGACGATCGCCACCACCGACGCGTAGGCCCCGGCGACGCCGCGCGCGACCGGCTGGCGCGCGATCGCCGGCCGCAGGCGGCACAGGCAGAAGGCGCAGCAGATCGCGAGCCATTGGACGTAGACACTGGCGACGAACACGCGTTGCCAGGCAAGTCCACCGTCGCGATGGGGCGCCAGCAGGATCACCAGCACCACCAGTTCGGCCACGACCAGCAGGGCGAAGACTATCGGCAGGCTGCAGAAGTCCGGCAACCAGGTGTCGGGGCGCGGGCTGCGCCGCCGCTCGACCAGGGGCGAGTCAGTCGTCACTGCGCAGCCGCGCGCCCAACCATTCGCGCAAGGCGACGATTTCTTCCGCGCACACCGAGTGCGGCATCGGCCAGGTGCGCCATTCAACCGGATAGCCGCGCGCGCGCAGCCACTCGCAGCTCATTTGTCCCAGGCGCGAGGGAACCACCGGATCCGCGGCGCCATGGCCGAACCAGATCGGCGTGGCCCGGTTGGCTGGATGCAGTTCCGGCTCGGTACGGTCGGCCAGCGGCAGGTAGGTCGACAGGGCGACGATCCCGGCCAGCGGACGTCGCAGTCGCACACCGGTCGCCAGGGCGATCGCGCCGCCCTGGGAGAAGCCGGCCAGGATCAAGCGACTCTCGTCGACGCCGCGCAGGGCTTCGCGCTCGATCAGGCGTTCGACATGGCGGATGGAGTCGCGGATGCCAGCCTCGTCCTGCTGGTTGGCGATCTCCAGGCCCAGGATGTCGTACCAGGCGCGCATGCGCATGCCACCGTTGACGGTGACCGCGCGCATCGGCGCATGCGGGAAGATGAACCGGATCGCCGGCCACTCGGCGGCGACCAGTTGCGGCACGATCGGCTCGAAGTCGTGGCCGTCGGCACCGAGCCCGTGCAGCCAGAGCACGGTCCAGCGCGGATTGGGTGCAGTTTCGATCTCGATGCTGTCGAGCACGGGGGCTCCGGCCGGAGGCGACGACCCGATTATGCGACAGTCACGGCGCCTTCAACGATGGGACGTGCCGCAAGCCAGGCGGACCGCGGCGTCCAGGCGGCCACGCTGCTCGTAGTCCAGGCGCACCCAGTCGCGATCGTAGGCGAGGTCGCGGGCTAGTCGTGCGGCCCGACAATCGTCGCGCGCGGGGTCGGATGGTCGAGACGAGGCGCTCGATCGGACTGCGGCGCCGGAAGCGCTTGACGCCGTTCCACCCAGCGATGGCGGCAGTCGGCTCATGCTGTCGGCCTGCCAGCGGTTGCTCGCCTTGCGCTCGAACGCCGCCTGGCGCGACCGTGCCGTCGCGGCATCCTTGCCGGCCGGGGCTCGGGCGCGGGCCGCGAAGGCCTCGGCGCTCCAGGCCGGATCGTCACGACCTGTCGGGCAGGCGCGATCCTGGAAGAGCAGCGTCCCGTCGGGGGCCTTGCAGCGATGAACGAGGGGCTCGCCTGCTTGGGCGGGGTCGCCGAATCCGATGGCCAGCAGCACGATCAGGTGGTGGATGCGCATGGACCCGTACTCGATGTGGGGCAATGCATCGTGCCCGGCATCGAAGGAATCGGCCTAGCGCAGAACGGCGCGTCGAAGCGTAGGAAAACGCCTTGTCCACATGGCCACGGAATTGCGCGCCTGCAATCCCCAGTATCGCGAAACCCCGCGCCGCAAAAGAAGAAACCCCCCAGCTCTGTGAGCTGGAGGGTTTCGGTATAGGCCCCTGGCAGTGACCTACTCTTGCATGGCTTAAGCCACACTACCATCGGCGC
>Ga0209254_10003592_pt1 | contig 14122 bp, 11 predicted proteins | sample FrelakmetDIP11DI_FD_187148 | JGI IMG/M metagenome (GOLD analysis project Ga0209254, IMG submission 187148) | Freshwater lake sediment microbial communities from the University of Notre Dame, USA, for methane emissions studies - DIP11 DI (SPAdes)... | ecosystem: Environmental > Aquatic >...
GCGAGATGGTTTGCCTCATCGGTGCCAACGGGGCAGGCAAGACCTCGACGCTCAAGGCCCTCGCGCGCATGCTGCCGGCGCGCGGCGAGATCCATTACGGCGGCCGGAGCATCGATGCCGTGCCCGCTCACGCGCTGGTCGGCATGGGCCTGGCGCTGGTGCCCGAGGGTCGCGGCGTGTTCGCGCGGCTCTCCGTGGCCGAGAATCTGGCGATGGGCGCCTACCATCGCCACGACCATGACGCCATTGCCGCCGACCTCGACTACGTCCATGCCTTGCTGCCGCGCCTCGGGGAACGCGCCAGCCAGCTCGCCGGCACGCTCTCCGGCGGCGAGCAGCAGATGCTGGCCATCGGCCGCGCGCTGATGGGCCGGCCACGGCTGCTGCTGCTCGACGAGCCGTCGATGGGGCTGGCGCCGCTGATGGTGCAGAAGGTGTTCGAGGTGATTCGCAGCATCGCGGCGCGGGGCGTGACCATCCTGCTGGTCGAGCAGAACGCCCGGCTGGCGCTCGACGTGTGCCATCGTGGCTATGTGATGGAGAGCGGAAAAATCACCCTGGCCGACAGCGCCGCCAATCTCGCCGACGACCCGCGCGTCCGCCACGCCTACCTCGGCGAGTGACACAGGCAACGGCGCCAGGATGAGCCCAGCTCACTCCTGCGCCGCGAGGAGCGACCGCAACAGCGAGCGCAGGCGCGCCGGCTTCAGCGGTTTGGCGAGCAGGGCGAAGCCGTGTCGTGCCGCCTCCTGCTGCAGCTTGTCGCCGAGATCGCCGCTGACCAGCAGCACCGGGATGTCGCCATAGCGGTGGCGCAGCGCAACCGCCGCAGTGATGCCGTTCTCCAGTCCGCGCAGCCGGTAGTCGCAGATCGCCACATCCGGCCGTTCCCCGGCGCGGTCGCATTCGGACATGGCCGCGGCGACCGAGGGTCCGACGAATGTACGACAGCCCCACGAACTCACCAGGCCGGCGGTGCTTGCCAGCACCAGCGGATCGTCGTCGACGACCAAGACGGAGCCGGACAGGCTGCCGATACTGTCGCGAATGACGTCACCGCTTGCCGCCATCGCGGCCGCTGCCTGATCTTGTGGCGCCAGCGGCAGGTCGAGCCAGAACACGCTGCCGCGACCCGGCATCGAGCGCAGCTGCAGCGATGTGCCGAGCAGGTGGGCCAGCCGCTGGCAGATCGACAGCCCGAGGCCGAGGCCCTTGCCGCGATCGCGCTCGGGATTGTCGAGCTGCACATATTCCTCGAAGATCGCCTGCTGTGCTTCGGCCGCAATGCCGATGCCGGTGTCCCGGACTTCGATGCGGGCCATGTCGCCGCGGCGGCGGCAGGCGAGCAGCACGCCGCCGCGCTGGGTGTAGCGCAGGGCATTGCCGAGCAGGTTGAGCAGGATGCGCTCGAGCAGCAGGGCATCGGTGTGCAGATGCAGCGCGCCACCGCAGCGCAGGCGCAGCTGCAGGCCCCTGCGCTGCGCCGTTTCCGCCAGGTCGAAGTGGAGGCGCGCGAGCAGATCGCCGAGCTCGAATGTCAGGGGCTTGGCCACCACCAGTCCGGCATCGATGCGCGAGATGTCGAGCAGGGTGTCGAGCAGGTCCTGCAGCGCGGACACCGATGATTCGATGTAGCGGGCCACGCCGCGGGCCTCGTGGTCGAGCGGCATGTGGGACAGGCGCGAAGCGAACAGGCCCAGCGCATGCATGGGTTGGCGCAGGTCGTGACTGGCTGCGGCGAGGAAGCGCGACTTGGCGGCATTGGCGGCTTCGGCTTCCTCCTTGCGGCGGCGCAGCTCGGCCGTGGCAGTGCCGACCTGCTGCCGCAGTTCGCGCTGCGCCGTGGCGATGCGCTGCACCATCAGGGCGAAGTCACGCGTCAGCCGGGCGACTTCATCGCGGCCGGAGTCATCGGCAATGCTGACGTCGAGCTGCCCGGCGGCGATGCGGTCTGCCGCGTCGGACAGTCGCGCCAGGCGCCGGGTCATGGTGCGTACCACCAGCCAGGCGACGATGCCGCCGAGGACGATGGCGAGCAGGGTGTAGCGGATGCCGCTGCGCGTGATTTGCTGCAGTTCGGCTTCCACCGGCAGCCCGGTGAGGATGACGCGGGTGTGGCCGATGACGCGTCCGCCGGTGACGATCTCAGCCATGCTGTCGACCATGTCGTCGTGCCAGATCTGGCGGTTGCCCGGCCTGGCTTGCATCAGGCGGCGGCTGGGTTCGTCGTTCAGTACCAGATTGAACAGGGTTTCGTCGCTGCTGGCGCGAACCCGGCCGTCGGCGTCGAGGATCAGCGCCAGCTGCAGGTTGGGCGTGGACGCCAGGCTGCCGACCAACTCGCCGAGGCCATTGACATCGTTGCTGAGCAGCCAGGAGGGCGCATTGACCGCCAGGGTCCTGGCCAGGCCCGCGCCCTGGCGTGCCAGCTGCTGCTGCATGAAGTCGTGCTGGCGACGGGTCATGTCCCAGACGACGATGCCCATCAGTAGCGCGAAGAGCAGCATCACGCCGGCGATGATGCGCCCGCGGATGCTGTGCAGCAGCGGGCCGAACCACGTGGCGGGAGAGGATTTCAAGATGCTGCCGCGCCGCTACTTGCCAGGCGACTTCATGGGCGGCGGCAGGCCGACCGCCTGATCGTAGCGTCGCAGGAACTCCTGCATCGGCTTGTAGGTGGCGTCGCTGGCCAGTTCGAAGTGCTGCTGGTCGAGGCGGAACTGGCTCTGGTCGAGCTCCCGGTCCTTGTCCATGCCGGCGAGGCTTTCGGCGACCTGCCGCGCCAGTGCCGGCGGCACGTCGCTGCGCGCGACGAAGCCGTTGTGCGGCAGGCTTGCGGTGCGCCACAGCACCTTCATGTCCTTTGCCTTCTCCGGGTTGTCGCGCGACCAGGCGCGCCAGAAGCGTACCGTGCTGCCACAGGCGGCGAAATCGCCGCTATGGGCATTGACGATGGAGGAGAACTGCGAACCGACGTATTGGATCTGCACCGCCTTCTTCACGTCGAGTCCGTGGTCATGCAGGTAGAGCAGCGGCAGCATGGTGGCGGCGACGGCGCTGGCCGAGGGAAAACACAGCGCCCTTCCGGCAAGGTCTTTGGGCGCGGCGACGGCCTGGTCGGCACGGGCGACGATCAGGCCGCGAAAATCCTCGTCGGGCGTCATCTTGGCGATGACGCGATAGCCGTGTCCCAGGCTGGCGGCCGTCTGTGCCGGATTGGGCAGCGCAAAATGGAAGCGCCGTGCCGCCAGCTTGGCCTCGAAATCCGGATAGTCGCGCGAGGCCTCGACCTGGAAGCGGGTGCCGGGAATCTTGCGCTCAAGGTAGCGCAGCAGCGGGTCGTAGGCCTCGAACAGGTCCTGCGGGTTGGTGTAAGGGTGTATGCCGACGACCAGAGCTTCCTGTGGGGCGACGCTACCGCTGGGCTTGTAGCCCTGCGCGGCAGCCTCTGTCGCGAACAGGGTCAGCAGGGCAAGCAACAGGGAAGTGAGCGCGTTCATCGCGGCCATGGCGGACTCGGGCAATAGATGGCGGAGCGTGCCGGTTCATTATTGCACCCCGCCGGAACGCCATCAATGCCCGTCGTGTGCGCTGCCCCCCACGGCGGCGATGAGGTCGTGCAGATGGCCCAGCAGCTCGTCGCGGCCCGCCAGCAGGTCAGGCAGCAGCGCGCGGGCCTGGTCGTGATTGCTCATGCCGCAATGCTCGACCACCTCGCGGCCGATGGCATGGACGCGCTCGTGCACGGCATCGATCGCGCGGAACTCGGCCAGGCCGCCATACCGCTGCAGGCCTTCTCCATGCAGCCACTGGCCGAAGCGGCAGACCTTGGTGTCGAGGGGCGCCTGGTGGTTCGGTGGCGGCGCCTTGTCTTCAGCGGCGCATTGCGCCAATGCGTCGATCCAGCGCCGGTGTTCGACCTCGACCGATGCCAGGGGCAGGTCCTGACGGCCGAGCTGGTGGCGCGCCGCCAGCGCCAGCGCCGGGTCCGGCACCCAGCCGGCGACCCAGCCGGGGAACGCAGCGGCGGGCATGGGCCGGGCGATGCCGTAGCCCTGGGCGAGGTCGCAGCCGAGGTGCAGCAGCATGACGGCGTGATCGATGGTTTCGACGCCCTCGGCGATCACCGTGTCCTGGAAGGCCGCGGCCAGGCCGATCACGCCTTCGACGATGGCGAGGTCGTCCGGATCCTGCAGCATGTCGCGGACGAAGGACTGGTCGATCTTGATCAGTTCGATCGGCAGGCGCCGCAGGTAGGCGAGCGAGGCGTAGCCGGTGCCGAAATCGTCGAGGGCGAAGCGCACGCCGAAGCGGCGGCACTGCTGCATGCGCGCGGAAACGCCGATCACGTCTTCCAGCGCGGCCGACTCGAGCACTTCGAGCTCGAACAGCCCCGGTACCGCCGCCGGGTGGCGAGCCAGCGCGGCGCCGAGAAAGTCGGTGAAACCGGCGTCCTGCAGGTGGCGCGCCGGCAGGTTGATGCTCACGCCAAGCGCCAGCCCCTGCGCCTGCCATTGTTCCATCTGCGCCAGCGCCGTGTCGATCACCCATTCCGACAACTGCACGGTGAAGTCGTTGTCCTCGATCAGGGGCAGGAACTCGGCCGGCGGGACGATGCCCCGTTCCGGGTGCTGCCAGCGGATCAGCGCCTCGGCGCCGATGACGCGGCCCTCGCGCAGATTGACCTTGGGCTGGTAATACAGGTGGAACTCGCCGGCGGCCAGCGCGGCGATGATGCGCTGGCGCGCGCCGAGCCGCAGCTGCACGTCGCGATCCATCGTCGCGTCGAAGACGTGATAGCGGTTGCGCCCCGCCTGCTTGGCGATGTACATCGCCTGGTCGGCGTGGCGTATGAGGGTGTCGGCGTCGGCGTCGTCGTCGGGGAACAGCGTGACGCCGATACTGCCCGACAGGGACGCCGTGGTACCAGCGACGGCATAGGGCGCGGCCAGCGTGGCGAGGACGCGTTCGAGCGAGGCCTGGAATTCCGATTCCTCCCTTAAGCCGGAAATCACCAGCACGAACTCGTCGCCGCCGAGGCGGGCGACGGTATCCACTTCGCGCAGCGATTTACTCAGACGCTCGGCGACCTCAATCAGGATGAGATCGCCGGCGTCATGGCCGAAGGTGTCGTTGATGGGCTTGAAGCCGTCGAGATCGAGCAGCGCGACGGCCAGAAGCTCGCCACTGCGCCGCGCCTGTGCCAGGGCCATGACCATGCGGTCGGCGAGCAGGGTGCGGTTGGGCAATTGCGTCAGGGCGTCGTAGTGGGCGAGGTGCTCCAGGGCCACCGCTGCCTGCTTCTGATCGGTGATGTCGCTGGTGGCACCGGAAAAGCGCACGACCTCGCCCTGCGCGTTCCATAGCGCCTGGCCGCGGCTGCGGCACCAGACGAAGTGGCCGTCCTTGTGGCGCATGCGGAAGTCGCAGTCGAAGGGCTGGTGCTCCTCGAAGTGCAGGCGGACCGCCTCGGCCAGCAGCGGCTGGTCTTCGGCCAGCACCAGCCGCTCCATCGCACCCTGCTCGTTGGGAATCTCGTCGTCGCGGTAGCCGAGCATGCGCTTGTGCCGCGGCGAGAAGTAGTATTCGCCGTGCTCAAGATCCCAGTCCCAGATGCCGTCGTTGGAACCCTGCACCGCGTGGTGGAAGCGTGCCTCGCTGCTGCGCAGGTTGGCGATCATCGCCGCCAGGTTGTCGGCCATGTGGTTGAAGGCACCGGCCAGGCGCGACAGTTCGTCGCCGCCGGGGAGGTCGATGCGTTCGTCAAGCTGGCCCGAGGCCAGCCGCTGCGCCGCCTGCTCGAGCAGCGCGAGTCGCCGCGTCACCCAGAAACCGAGCGGCACCAGCATCAGCAATCCGAACAGGATGCCGATGGCGCCGATGCGCAGCATCTTTGCCGCCAGGTTGGCACGCGCCTCGTCAAGGAATTGCAGGGAGACGCAATACTGCACATCGCCGAGATTCTGCCCGGCGAACTGGATGGCTTGGCGCACATGCAGGCGGTCGCCCCCGCTGCTGCTGCCCGGCGCCGGCAGCGCCTTTTCCGCGGGCCAGCCGGCACCGGCCACCCGGCGCCGCAGATGGTCATCGATCACGACATAATCGAAGTTCTTCAGCGCCACCGCCTGGCTGCTGATGTCGCCCAGGGTGGCGTAGTCGCGCTGGGCCAGCGGCAGCGCCACGGCCGCGGTCAGCAGCAGGTTGGTCTGGTCCATGCGCTCCTGCAGCTGGCGCCGCAGCTCGGAATCGAGCAGGATCCACGTCTGCCAGACCAGCAGCCCCAGCATCGCCAGCAGCGCTACCAGGGTCGCCAGCGATAGCTTGAAGCGGAACGAGCGGTTGGTCAGCCAGCGCGGGAACATGGCATTAGGTTCAGGGAAGGTTCATCAGTCGCCGGGTCTCGGGCACGAAGCGGTCCAGTATGCGCAGTGCCTTGAGGTCGGGCTTGAGCAGCGCGTCGTGGTTGAACTCCTTGACATAGCCCCGGCCCGCCTCGGTCTCGGCGAAGCGGAACAGCGCGGCCTGGAAGTCCTCCGGCTTCGGAATGTCCGCGGCCGGACGCACCATGAAGAGAACGCCGGGCATTCCGTCGGACTCATGCAGGATCCTCAGCTTGTCGCGAATTTCGGCGGGCAGGTTGGGGTAGGCGATATTGGGGAAGCCCGCCGCGGCGACTTCGCCCAGTGCCACGGCCTGGGCTGCGTTGAATGGCGTCTTCTCATGGCGTATCTGCACCTCGACGCCGGGCTGCAGCTTGTGCCCGCGCAGCGTGAGCATGGTCGTTTGCGCCGTGACGGTCAGCGGGTCGATGGTCGCCAGCGTCTTGCCGCGCAGTTCGGCGACGCTCTTGATCGGGCTGTCTTTGGCGACGAGGATGTAGATGTGCACCATGCGTTGGCTGACGGCGACCAGTTGGTGCTTGCGGTCGGCGTGCGCCTGCCAGCCCGGCCCCGGGCCGATGATGGTGAAGTCGAAGTCGCCGTTGAGCACGCGCTGCTGAAAGGTATGAAAATCGGGTGCCGTCCATAGCATCACCGGCCGTTTGAAGGTTTCCTCGAAATGGCGCCGCAGCGGCTGGTGGCCGGCGATCAGCGCTGCGGTGGGCAGGATGGGGAGGATGCCGATTTCGATGGGGCGCTGCGCCGTTGCCGGTCGCGCCTTGAAAAAGTCGGCGCTGGCGGCACGCCGCGACAGCATGGGGCCGGCGCAAAGGGCGGCGGCACCCAGCAGCAGGCGGCGGCGAACGGGGTCGTATGACTGGCGCATCGGGCAGTCCTCCCTGCGGGCGATACCGCCGATATTATCGAACTATTCCTGCCCGCGCCATTGCCGCGGCGTTGCAGCTGGCCGGGTCGCGGGCTTAATTGAACTGCAGGGAGTCGGCGAAGACCAGCGCCTCGATCTGGGCGCGGTTGACCTGCGCGATATCGAGGCCGAGTGCGACGGCCTTGGCCTGGATGCCGGCCGCGTCCTCGCTCTCGCTCGCCAGCGCCAGCTCGAGCCAGGGGGCGAAGGGGCCGCTGCGCTGCAACAGGGCGCCGCTGATGGCTTCGGGCAGGGTCATCTGCTCGAGCACGGCATCCATGTGCGAGCCGAGCAGGACGTCGAGGAGGGAGAAGGCGCCGGTGATGAAGAGGTTGTCGGTCTGGGTCTTGTCGAAGGCGCCCGCGCCGAGAATTTCCATGAAGCGTCCGCGCGTGATGGCGGTCTGCATCAGTGCCGGCGCCGCCGCGTCCTTGCTGGCGGTGACCAGCAGCAGCGACAGCCACTTGTTGAGCTTGTCGTAGCCGAGCAGCGTCACGGCGTGCTTGAACGACTGGATCTGGGTGGCGAGGCCGAAGCCGGCGGAGTTGATGTAGCGCAGCAGCTTGAACGACAGCGTCACGTCCTGCTTGAGGGCGGCCTCGACTTCCTTGATCTCGGCGTTCTTGCGCACGAGATTGAGCACGCGCACGATCTGGCCGTGGCTGGCGTCGAGCTTGCTGGAGACCGGCATGCCCTTGAGGAAAAACCAGCCGCTGGCGCCGGAGTAGCCGTTGTCCATCGCCGCGTCGAAGTCCTGCAGGCTGGCGAGGTGCCGGGCGAGCAACAGGCCCGGCGCATTCTGCATCCGCGGGTGGAGCGCGGCGTCGGCAAGGATGAAGCGGAACTGCAGCGACGGCAGGAGCATGCCCGGCAGGTAGCCGTCGAGGCACATGGGCACGCGCGATGCGGCCAGCTGCTGAATCAATCCCTGCAGCGGCGGTTCGGCCAGCCGCGCGGCGGGCAGCTCGATCATGGCGTTTTCCGGCGGCTGCCAGGCGAGCAGGCCTTCGTCGGGCAAGGCCTCGGCCAGGCTGACCAGCACGGTGCGTGCATCGGGCCAGATGTCGGCCAGCAGCGCGAAGTCCGCCGCGGCCTCGGCGGCGGATGGCGCGTGAGAAATCAGTCGCGTGGCGATGATCGCCTTCTGGCGGTTGACGACGGGTTCGCGCCGCAGCAGGAATTGGCTCATGGCGTTATGGCTTCGCCGCGGCGGGCGCGGCGAAAGAAAAGATGTCGGCGTAGAACTCGTTGTCCGGCAGCCCGTGGACAACAAAGTCGCGCTTGGCCGCCTCGATCATCGCCGGCGCGCCGCAGGCATAGGCCTGGTGGCCGGACAGGTCGGGGAAGTCGGCGAGGGCAGCTTCGTGCACGAGGCCGGTGCGGCCGTTCCAGGCATCCCCGGCTACCGGATCGGACAGCACCGGCACGTACTTGATGTGCGGATGTGCGGCCGCCCATTGTGCCGGCAGGTCGGGCATGTAGAGCCCGGCGCGATTACGTGCCCCCCAGTAGAGCGTCATCGGCCGCGTGATCCTGTTGTGGATGGCGTGCTCGATGATGCCCTTGATCGGGGCGAAGCCGGTGCCGCCGGCGATCAGGATGATGGGCTTGTCCGAATCCTCGCGCAGGAAGAAGCTACCGTGCGGCCCCTCGAAGCGCAGGATCTCCTTCTCGTGCATGGCGTGGAAGACGTGATCGGTGAAGGTGCCGCCGGGGATGAGGCGCACGTGCAGTTGCAGCAGTTCGTCGTCGTGCGGGGCGTTGGCGAGCGAGAAGGCGCGGCGCTTGCCGTCCTTGAGCAGGAACTCGATGTACTGGCCGGCGAGGAACTGCAGGCGTTCGCTGGTCGGCAGCTTCAGCGTCATCAGCATGACGTCGTCGGCGAGCTTCTCCAGATGCTGCACGCGGCAGGGCATGGTCTTGACCGGGATGTCCTTGATCGCGCCGATTTCTTTCACCTCCAGCACCAGGTCCGACAGCGGTTTGGCGCAGCAGAACAGTGCCAGCCCCTCGGCGCGCTCGGCCAGCGGCAGGGCATGGTCCTGGGCGATGCCGAAATCGACGTGGCCTTCGAGCACCTTGCCCTTGCACGCGCCGCAGGCGCCGTTGCGGCAGCCATAGGGCAGGTTGAAGCCGGCGTCGAGCGCCGCCTGCAGGATGGGCTCATTGGCCGGCGCCGCGAAGCTGTGGCCGCTGGGTTGGAGAGAGATGTTGAAGGCCATGCGATAATTTGCCTCTTGAAGGGCCGCCCCGGGAGAGGTAGCGCCCCCCGTGGGGGCAGCGAGCGGAGCGAGCGTGGGGGCCATATATTTTATGCGTAGATTGCTGATCATCGGCTGCGGCGATGTCGTCCGCCGCGTCTTGCCACAACTTGTTCGCCGCTGGCGCGTCTATGCGCTGGTGCGCGCCTGGGATCCGGCGTTGCGGGCGCTGGGTGTCGTTCAGATTACCGGGGATCTCGACCGCGCCGCCAGCCTGCAGCGGCTGATCGGGCTGGCACACGCCGTTCTGCACAGCGCGCCGCCCGGGGAAGGGGCTGAGGAAGATACGCGGACCAGGAAGCTGATCGCCATTTTGCGACGCGGAAGTCTAGCACGCCGCCTTGTCTACATCAGCACCAGCGGCGTCTATGGAGACTGTGCCGGCGACAGGGTTTTCGAGACGCGGCGGCTGGCGCCGCGCACGGCGCGCGCGCGGCGGCGGGTGTCGGCCGAGACGCTGTTGCGCCGCTTCGGCCGCGAGTCGGGCTGCGCCGTTTCTATCCTGCGCGCGCCCGGCATCTACGCCGCCGACCGCCTGCCGCTGGAGCGGCTGCGCCGCGGCCTGCCGCTGCTGCTGCCGCAAGAGGACATCTACACCAACCACATCCACGCCGAGGACCTCGGCCGCGCCTGCCTCGCCGCGCTCGAGCGCGGCGGCGCCGGACGCGCCTACAACGCCTCCGACGATTCCGATATCACCATGGGCGACTGGTTCGGCAAGCTGGCCACCGCCTTCGCCCTGCCGCAGCCGCCGCGGGTGACGCGGGCCGAGGCGGAACGGGTGCTGCCGCCGGTGCAGCTGTCCTTCATGCGCGAGTCGCGGCGGCTCGACAATGCGCGCCTCAAAACCGAGTTGCGGCTGCGACTGGATTATCCGACCGTGGACGCCGGCATTGCGGCTGCCCTGAAAGGTAAGTGAGCATGCTCTGGGTGAAAGCCTTCCACATCGTTTTCGTCGTCAGCTGGTTCGCCGGACTCTTCTACCTGCCGCGCATCTTCGTCAATCTCGCCATGGTGCCGGCGGGCAGTTTCGCCGAGCGCGAGCGGCTGTTGCTGATGGCGAGGAAACTCTACCGCTTCGTCACGCCGATCGGCGCACTGGCGGTGATCTTCGGGCTGTGGCTGTGGTTCGGCTACGGCTTCGGCGGGGGCTGGCTCTGGGCCAAGACCGCGCTGGTGGCCGGCCTCATCGGCTACCACTTCTGGTGCGGCCGCCTGCTGCGCGAATTCGCCGCCGGGCAGAACGCGCGCGACCACGTCTGGTTCCGCTTCTTCAACGAGGTGCCGGTGCTGGCGCTGCTGGTGATTTGCATCCTCGTCGTGGTGAAGCCGTTTTGAGTGCGCCGCACGATACGTCGCCGGGCCGCCCCCCCATGGTGCGCAGGGTGCGCAAGGTGCCCCGCGCCGACGGCGCCCGCGAGCAGCGCGGAACGTGGGGCGAAGCATTCTTCGCGCCCTGCCCGCGTGGGCTGGAGCCGCTGCTGGTCGAGGACGTGGCCGCCGCCGGCGCACGTGACATCGAGGAAGTGCCGGGCGGCGTCGGCTTCGGCGGCAGCTGGGAGACCTGCTACCGCGTCAATCTCGAGTCGCGCATCGCCACGCGCGTCTTGTGGCGTGTCGCCAGCGCCGACTATCGCTGCGAGGACGACATCTACCGCCTGGCGCGCCAGGTCGAGTGGCCGCGCCTGTTCGACGTGCGCCGCAGCATCCGCGTCCACGTCACGGCCGTACGCTCGCCGCTGAAAAGCCTCGAGTTCGCCACGCTGCGGGTCAAGGATGCGGTGTGCGACTGCTTCCGTGATGCGGCCGGGGAGCGGCCCAACGTCAGTGCCGAGCCCGACATCCGCATCCACCTGTTCCTCACCACCGACAAGGCCACGCTCTACGTCGATACCTCGGGTGAGGCGCTGTGGCAGCGCGGCCACAAGCTGGCCAAGGTGGCGGCGCCGCTGAAGGAAAACCTCGCCGCCGGCATCCTGCGCCTGGCCGGCTGGAAGCCCGGGGTGCCGCTGCTCGATCCGATGTGCGGCAGCGGCACCTTCCTGCTCGAAGCCGCCGGCATGGCCCTGGGCGACGCGCCGGGGCTGTCGCGCGACGAGCGCGACTTCGGTTTTGCCCGCCTCAAGAACTACGATGCTGTGCTGTGGAAGCGACTGCGCAGCGAGGCGGCGGAGCGGCGATCGGCCGCCGTGGCGCCACTGCCGATTTTTGGCAGCGACCTGTCCGACGATGCGGTGGCGCGCGCCAGGCAGAATCTCGCCTATGCCGGGATCGACGACCTGGTGACGGTGGAGCGCGCCGACCTGCTCGCGCGCGCGGCGCCGGCGGCAGGCGGCGTACTGGTGGCCAATCCGCCCTATGGCGAGCGCCTCGGCGAGGCGGACGAACTGGCAGCGTTCTATCCGCGGCTGGGCGATGCCCTGAAAAAGAATTTTGCCGGCTGGGACTGCTGGCTGCTGTCGGCCGATACGCGCCTGCCCAAGCTGATCGGCCTCAAACCGAAACGGAAAATCCCGCTTTTCAATGGCCCGCTGGAGTGCCGGCTTTATGGCATCCCCATCGTTGCCGGCAGCGCGCGGACGCGACCGGCCTGAGGCGGGATCAGAACATCGCCTTGGCCACCGGCCAGGCGAATTTGCTGGTGAGCATGACGAAGATGGCCCCGAGCACCCAGCGACTGCGCACGAACATGAAAATCAGTTCACCCAGTGCCACCAGCTGGCTGTCGCTGCGCGCCGGCGCCGTCGCCACGGGTTTGGCACTGGCCCGCTGCGGATTGCGGGTGATGGTGTCGCGCGATACCAGCGGGTCGGAGAAAACATCGCCTGCCAGCCGGGCCTGATCGCCGCTGTCGACGAGCTGATAGGCCTCGCTGAGCGACATGGAGGAGCCGCGCACCAGCTCCATGGCGCGCCGCACTTTGTTGGTCTGCATCAGAAACAGGACTTCGTTGGCGACCTCGACCGGCAGGCCCTGGCGGCTGCCGTCGCGGGAATCCATCAGCAGATGGCTGAAGAAGGCGTCGAGCTCGCGGCTGCCCCAAGTCATGCAAATCTTGGCGCAGAGGTGCGGGATGCGCTCGATTGCGCCCTGGTATCGCGTGGACGGGGCGGCGTGGTGACGCGCGGCCGTGTCCGAGTGTCCAGTCATAAGAGCGTGCCCATGGCGGCTAACGAAAGACCGCGATTCTATGTCGGATAAGAATCAAACGGGCGACGGCAGATGGCCGCCGCGGCCGAAACTGCCGGCGAGCGTGACCTGCGTCACGCCCGTGAAGCTGGAACGGAGGCGCGGAGCCTAGACGATATCCAGATGCTGGATGCCGGCCGAGAGGTCCTTGTCCTTCGATTCCTGGCCGTGCAGCTTGATTTGCAGCCGCAGGTCGTTGACCGAGTCGGCGTTGCGCAGGGCATCCTCGTAGGTAATCTTGCCGCCCTCGTAGAGGTCGAACAGGGCCTGGTCGAAGGTTTGCATGCCCAGTTCGCGCGATTTCTTCATGATCTCCTTGATCTCGTGCACGTCGCCCTTGAAGATGAGGTCGGAGATCAGCGGCGAGTTCAACAGGATCTCGATGGCGGCGGCGCGGCCCTTGCCTTCCTTGAGCGGAATAAGTCGCTGCGAGCAGATGCCGCGAAGGTTGAGCGACAGGTCCATCAGCAGCTGGGCGCGCCGTTCCTCGGGGAAGAAGTTGATGATGCGGTCGAGTGCCTGGTTGGTCGAGTTGGCATGCAGCGTGCCCAGGCAAAGGTGGCCGGTTTCGGCGAAGGCGATGGCGTGCTCCATGGTCTCGGATTCGCGGATCTCGCCGATCAGGATCACGTCCGGCGCCTGGCGCAGGGTGTTCTTCAGCGCCATTTCCCACGACTCGGTGTCAACGCCGACTTCGCGCTGGGTGATGATGCAGTTCTTGTGCTCGTGGACGTACTCGACCGGATCCTCGATGGTGATGATGTGACCGTAGGAGTTCTGGTTGCGGTAGCCGACCATCGCCGCCAGCGAGGTCGACTTGCCGGAGCCGGTGCCGCCGACGAACAGCACCAGGCCGCGCTTGGTCATGGCGACGTCCTTCAGCACCGAGGGCAGGTTGAGCTCCTCGAAGTTGGGGATGGTGGTGTTGATGGTCCGCAGCACCATGCCGCTGCGCCCCTGCTGCATGAAGGCATTGACGCGGAAGCGGCCGATGCCGGCGGGGCTGATGGCGAAGTTGCACTCCTTGGTGGCTTCGTAATCGGCGGCCTGCTTGTCGTTCATCACCGCTCGGCACAGCTCGATGGTGTGCTGCGGCGTCAGTGGCTGGGTGGTGACCGGAGTCATCTTGCCATCGACCTTCATCGCCGGCGGGAAGCCGGCGGTGATGAACAGGTCGGAACCCTTCTTCTGGACCATCATGGCCAGAAGTTGGTGCATGAATTTCAGGCCTTCGTCTCTTTCCATGTTTCAGTCTCCAGTCGCCTCGCCGCGAGGGGGCGGAGGCGGGGTTTCACGAAGCCCCGCTTCGTGCCGCCGCAGCCGGCAGGCTGTGCAAAGCCTGCCGTGGGGGATGGGAGGGGCGGGTG
>Ga0209254_10003593_pt1 | contig 14121 bp, 11 predicted proteins | sample FrelakmetDIP11DI_FD_187148 | JGI IMG/M metagenome (GOLD analysis project Ga0209254, IMG submission 187148) | Freshwater lake sediment microbial communities from the University of Notre Dame, USA, for methane emissions studies - DIP11 DI (SPAdes)... | ecosystem: Environmental > Aquatic >...
GCCGCGGCCATCCGCGGAGCGAGCTACCTGGCCTTTCCCGTCATGCCCCGGTCGGTCGAGAAAGTCTGGACGTTCCTGAACGAACCGAAGAAACCCGCGGAGATCCGTTGGGACACTGTTGGTTTCGGAGACTTCGGCCCCGGCCGGAAGGTCGGCGCGCCGCAGGCGCTCTTCCCGCGGGTCGCCCTGAAGGATTTCCTCGAGGATGCCCGGATCGGGGAACAGGTCGGGCCCGTCATCGAGAAAGCGCCCCTGGCCGAAAAGGCCGATGCCGCCTTTGGGCCAGACAGAGACAACAAAGAGGGAGTGATAACGATGGACCAGATCAGCTACGACGAATTCCGGAAAATGGACCTGCGTGTGGCCCAGATCATCGAGGCGGAACGCGTCCCCGGAGCGACCAAGATCCTCAAGCTCAAGATCGATATCGGCACGGAACAGCGCCAGATGGTCGCCGGGATCGCCGAGACCTACGCTCCCGAGGACCTGGTCGGCAAGAAGCTCATCGTCATCGTCAACCTCAAGCCGGCCGTCATCCGCGGCATCGAGTCCCAGGCCATGCTGCTCGCGGCCATCACCGCCGATAACAAGGCCATCGTCCCGTTCTTCGACCGCGAGATCCCGCCCGGCGCCGTCGTCAAATAGAGCGGCGGCACTCGCTGACACGGGTCCGTGCCCCGCCGGCCGTCGCTCCTGCCGCCGCGTCAACCGCGCAGGAACGCTTCGATCCGGGCCGCCGGGATCCGTCCTTCGCGTAGGATCCGCGGCGCCGGCGAGGCGAGATCGACGATCGTCGAGGGCAGACCTCCGGGGGCCGGGCCGCCGTCGACGATGAGATCGACTTTCCCGTTGAACAGCGCGGTCACGTCCCCGGGGTCGGCCAACTCCTTCTCCCCGGCCAGGTTGGCGCTGGTGGCCGTCAGCGGCTCGCAGAGCTCACGGACCACGGCCCGCAGCCACGCAAGGGGCGGGATGCGCACGGCGATGGTCCGGCCGGGGCCGAGCAGGCGCTCCGGCAGTCCGGCCGCCGCCGGCAGGACCAGGGTCAGCGGACCCGGCCAGAACTCCCCGGCCAGGGCTTTGAAAGCGGGCGGCCGTGAAGAGGAGATCTCTCCGATCATGTCCATATCGGAAACGATGAACGACAGGGGCTTCGAAGCGTCCCGCCCCTTCATCCGGAAGACCCTGTCCACCGCCTTCATGGAAAAGGCGGCCGCCCCCAAAGCGTAAAAGGTCTCCGTCGGGTAGGCCGCCACGGCCCCGCCCAGGAGAGCCGCGGCGATGTCCCGGACCTGAGGGCCGTCCGTCAAGCCCTGGTCCAGGCGAATAACGCGCGTTGCGGTCAAATCCGGCCTCCCCGCCAGGGATGGTATCGGCCCCGTGTCCAAAAGTCAAACAGTCCCTTCCACGGTCAGGGAGGACAATTGACCTGTTTTGGGCACAATCCCGCCCGCCCGTCCCCCTTGGATCCGGGGGAACCCGGCTGGCATATTTTTTGCTATAATCAGGGGTGAACAGGAGGAATGACATGAAAAAGCTGACCGTTCTCGCCGCAGGACTTCTTCTTCTCGTCCCGGCCCTGGCCTTCTCGGACTCGTTCTCGTTCCGGGGCGGCTATTTCTGGCCGGGCGCCTCGTCCAACGTCCTCACCAACCCCAACAGCCTCTGGGCCATCGAGTTCAGTCAGATGAGCTTCAAGATGAACGATTTTGATGGCTTTACTTGGGGCGGCGGCTACGAGCACTTTCTGACCAAGAACGTGAGTCTCTGCTTCGCCTTGGACTATTACCGTGGGCATGAAGCGGGTTTCTACCTCGACTGGGTCGGCAACAGCCTCGACGAAGGCGAGTTCGCCTTTCCCTACGAGCTCTACGAGGGCTACGACGTCGTCCACTCCTTCAGCGTCTCCAACACGCCCCTTCAATTCTCCCTGAAGTTCCTCCCGTTCGGCCGGAGGGCCAAGCTCGTCCCCTTCATCGGCGGCGGCGGCACCTGGTCGTTCTGGAACGTCCACATGTACGGCGAGATGGTCAACTTCTCCGATCCCTGGATCTACACCGATCCCGACCTGGGCGACATCGACATCTACCCGGTGGAGGTCGTTGACGGCTACGAGAACGGCATGTCCTGGGGCTGGCACGCCTTCGGAGGATTCCAGATCCCCATCGGCTTCCGGACCACCATTGAGGTCGAAGGCCGATACCATTGGCTCAAGGCCCGGTTCGACGACTGGTTCCTGGGCTTCGACGATTTCGACCTGAGCGGGATGCAGGTGACGGTCGGGCTGAGCTACTGGTTCTGATCTCCCCCGGAAAAGGACCGTTGTCCAAGGGCCGGCGCTCCGCCGGCCCTTTTTATTAGCGCGCGGCCTTTTTTTCGAGACGGAGCGGCTGGGTCTTGTCGAAGCCGATGACGAGCCGTCCCCAGACCGAAGTGATCTCGATCCGGCCGGTGAACCGGCAGGGGAGCTCGTCCTTGGCAAAGCCGCCGCGGACGTCCTCGCCGGCCTCGAAGAAATCGACCAGGAAGGCCAGGGCGAACGTCTTGTCCCCGGTCCGCGGCAAGCTCTTGTCACCCGGGATGGATCCTCCGAGGACGCGATGGCCGCTGAAAGAGAGCTCGTAGTCGATCGCGTCGACGATGAGGTCGTAGCCGTTGAAGTTCTTGAACCGGGGATGGAAGACGACGTCCGCTCCCCCGACCGTCAGGTCGACCACCTCGAGCGGGAGCCAATCGACTTCGGGGTCCTGGAAGATGGGGAATTCCCCGCTGAAGGCGAACGGCACCCGTTGCTCCTTGTTCCGCTCGTTCAGGAAATACATGTCGCCGACGATATCGCAAAGGGCCTGCCCCTCGATCGGCCCGAGGGCCTGGCGGAGGAGCTCGTAGGTGATCTTGACCGGCAGGGCGATGAGGGTCTCGCCGCCCGGCGGCACCGTCAGGGGCTCGTCCAGTGTGACCGTCGTGTTGATGTATTCCTGCAGGTCGATCCTGACCCGGTACCTGTAGCGGACGAGCCGCCGGGGACCGGACGAGGGGTTGGCGACGGCGACGTGGAAGGCCAGGACGAGGCCGGAGGAGCTGAGGTTCTTGATGACCTTCTCTTTGAGGGCCAGGGTGACATCGTCCTTGGCCGCGCTGGCGGCCGTCCCGGCCATCAGGACGGCCAGGCAGGCCGCTCCGACCGTTCTTCTCCTCGAGCCGCGATGTCCGTTCATGTCGTTCCCTCCAGAATAGCGTAAACGGCGAAGCCTGACAAGTTGCAGTCGGGGGCGGCGAATTCTATAATGGGGAGCCATGACCCGGCATCGTCGTCCGGGAGGAGGGACGAATATGAACAGGCGCCTCACGGTCGGACTCGGTCTCATCCTGGCGGTCCTCGTCGGGGGCTTCACCCTGTCGTGCGGCCGGAAGGGGGCCGCCCCCGGGGGGACGGCCCCGGGACAGCCCAAGCACGATCAGGCCGGCTATGCGAAGGAGAGTCCGGACAGCCCGGACTCGACGTTCCTCGCCGCCGACCTCGCGGGCTTCCCCCATCCGGCCGACCCGGTCGAGTTCACCAAGTTCTTCCATCTGCCGCCGGTCATGCAGGGCAAGACCGGGATGTGCTGGTCGTTCTCGGCCACCTCCCTGCTCGAATCCGAGCTCCGGCGGCAGGGCCGGGCCGAGGTCAAGCTCTCCGAGTTGCACACGGTCTACTGGGAGTACGTCGAGAAGGCCCGCCGCTTCGTCCGCGAGAAAGGGGCCTCGTTCCTCGGCCAGGGCTCCGAGCCTAACTCGGCCATGGCCCGGATCAAGCAATACGGCCTCGTCCGCGAGACCGATTATACGGGCCTCCTCGACGGCCGGACCGCCCACGATCACGGGCCGCTTTTCCGCGAGTTCCGGGACTGCCTCGACGGCCTGGCCGCCAAGAACGCCTGGGACGAGGCGGCCGCCGTTGCCGAAGTCCGGGCCATCCTGGACCGGCACCTGGGGCGCCCTCCCGACAGGATCCAGGTCGACGGCCGGTTCCTGACGCCCCTCGAGTACCTCGCTTCGCTCGGCCTCCGGCCCGACGATTACGTGTCCTTCGTCAGCTTCATGTACCTCCCCTTCTACACACGGGGCGAATACCGGGTGCCCGATAACTGGTGGCACTGCCGCGACTATCACAATCTGCCCCTTTACGAATTCTCCTTGGCCCTGCTCCGGACACTGCGCAAGGGCTACAGCGCGACCCTGGCCGTCGATTTCTCCGAGCCCGGCTACCTCGGCGGGAGCGATGTGGCCATGGTCCCGACCTTCGACATCCCCTCGGCCTACATCGACCAGTCCAGCCGTGAGTACCGCTTCACGAACGGATCGTCGACCGACGATCACGCGGTCCACTGCGTCGGATACCTGGAGTCCGGCAAGGGCAACTGGTATCTCATCAAGGACTCCTGGGAGAACGCCTGGTGGGGCCGGGCCAAGGGCTACTTCTTCTACCAGGACGATTACGTCCGGCTGAAATGCCTGATGTTCATGGCCCACAAGGACGCGGTCAAGGAGGTCATGGCCAAGTTCACGGCCGCCGAATGAGCCCGCTTCGCTTCGACTTCCCCCACCGGGCGCTCTTCGTCCGGCTTTTCGGGGGCGACGTCTACGCCGTCGGCGGCTTCGTCCGCGACCTCATTCTCGGCCGGCCCTCCGCCGAGGTCGACCTGTTGGTCGCCCGGCGCCCGCTCGAGACGATCGTGGGCAAGCTGGAAAAGCACGGCCGGGTCGACCTCGTCGGCAGGAGCTTCGGCATCATCAAGTTCACGGTCCGCGGCACGACCTACGATGTCGCCCTGCCGCGGACCGACCGGGCCGGCGCCCCGGGGGGGCGCAGCCACAAGGACATTCTGGTCGCGGCCGATCCCGGCCTGCCGGTCGAGAAGGACCTGGAGCGCCGCGATTTCCGGGCCAACAGCATGGCCCTCCGCCTCAAGGACGGGACGCTCATCGACCCGTTCGAGGGCCGCAAGGACGCGCTGGCCAAGCGCATCCGGCTGACCAACCCCGCGGCCTTCCCCGACGATCCCCTGAGGGTCCTCCGGGTGGCCCGCTTCGCCTCGGTCCTGGGCTTCAAGGTGGACCCGTCCATCTACCCGGCCGCCCGGGTCGTCGACCTTTGCGGCCTCAGCGTCGAGCGGGTCAACGACGAGATGTTCAAGCTGCTCCTCGACTCGCCCCGGCCCTCGGCCGGCCTCGAGGAGATGTTCCGCCTCGGCGTTCTCGACCAGTGGTTCCCCGAGCTCCAGGCCCTGGCCCTGGTCATCCAGGACTCCGTCTTCCATCCCGAAACGGACGCCTTCGGCCATCACACGGTCTGGGCCCACACCAAGCTCAGCGTCGACCAGGCGGCCGCCCTGGGCCGGACGTCAGGATTGCCCGCCCCCAAGCGGCTGGCCCTGCTCCTGGCCGCGCTCTATCACGACCTGGGCAAGACGACGACCACCCGCTGGGAGTTCAAGCGGGGGCGGATGGCCGTGACTTCCTGCGGCCACGACATCCAGAGCGAGCGGGCGGCCCGCCGCGTCCTGGCCAGGTTCAAGGTCCAGACCTGGGGGGGCGCCAATATCGGCCGCCTCGTGCCCTTGCTCATCCGGACCCACCACCGGGCCGGCGAGCTCTGGACGAACCGCGCCGAGGTCACCAAGAAGGCCTTCAACCGGCTGGCCGCGGACGTTCAGGGCGAGATCGAGCTCGCGGTCCTCCTCGACGCGGCCGACCGGGCCGGCCGGGGCACCCGGCTCGTCCGCGGCCTCGACCGCCAGGCCCGCTGGCTCGTCCGGAAGTTCGACGAGCTCCGGGTCAACCGGGAGACCATCAAACCCCTGGTCATGGGCCGGGACCTCATCGGCCTGGGCGTGCCGCCAGGACCGGAGATGGGCCGCCTGCTCAAGAAGCTCTACAAGGCCCAGCTCGACAACGGCTTCGAGACCAAGGCCGGCGGCCTCGACAAGGCCCGCCGTCTCATCGAAAGGACGGGCCCATGACCATCCTCGTCGCCGGCGGCGCCGGCTATATCGGGTCCCATACGGTCCGGGAGCTCGTCCGGGAGGGGTTCGACGCCCTGGTCCTCGATAACTTCTCGAGCGGCCGGCCCGAGCTCATTGGCGCCGTGCCGTTCGTCCGGGCCGACCTCCTCGACCGGGACGCCTTGCGCCGGGTGTTCCGCGAGCACGAGATCGGAGCCGTCCTCCACTTCGCGTCACTCATTCAGGTCGGCGAGTCCTACGCCGATCCCCGCAAATACTACACCCACAACCTCACCACCAGCCTCAACCTCTTCGACGCTATGCTTCAGGCCGGGACGAACGCCCTGATCTTCTCCTCGACGGCGGCGGTCTACGGCGAGCCCATGGAAACGCCCATCTCCGAGGACCATCCGACCCGGCCGGCCAATCCCTACGGTCGGGCCAAGCTCATGGTCGAGGACATCCTGCGGGATTACGAACGGGCCCATGGCCTGCGGTCGATCTCGCTCCGCTACTTCAACGCGGCCGGGGCGGCGCTCGACGGCACCACCGGCGAATGCCACGACCCGGAGACGCACCTCGTCCCCAACATCCTCCTCGGCATCCTCGGGAAGCGGCCGCGCCTCAAGGTCTTCGGCGGGGATTTCCCGACCCCGGACGGCACGGCGCTCCGGGACTACATCCATGTCACGGACCTGGCCGCCGCCCACGTCCTGGCCCTCAAGTCGCTCCTCGCCGGCGGCCCCGGCGACGTCATCAACCTCGGTACCGAGACGGGCCATTCCGTCCTGGAGGTCATCCGGACGGCCGAGACGGTGACGGGGCGCGCCGTCCCCTACGACCTCGCGCCGCGGCGGCAGGGCGATGTGGCCGTGCTCCTGGCCTCCAAGGCGAAGGCGGAGAAGACCCTCAGCTGGAAGGCAGACCTGTCCACGCTCGAGACGATCATCGGATCGGCCTGGGCCTGGCATCGGAAGGCGGCCTGAGACCGCTCCTCCCCTCCTCCCGCGTTGACGGTTCCCGGCCAATATGGTATAAACGACTTTCGAAATGAGATCAGAACGACGATTCTCCCCCGCCTGCGCCGTTCTCCCGCTGATCTTCCTCCTGCTGGCCGGCTGCTCCTCGACGCCCAAACCGGCCAAGACGTCCCCTTCGCCGGCCCCCTCACCTCCCCCCGCTGTCGAGGCCGCCAAGCCGCCGGCCGAAAATCCGTCCGCGGCTGTCGAAGAGACCCCCATAACGGCGGCCGAGACCGTCCAGGCCGCACCGGCCAGGGGGGACGCGGTCGAGAAGGACGCCGCGGTCCTCCTCGAGGACGCCTTCGCCGCCTATGAAGAGGCCCTGGCGGCCCTGGATAGGGAGGATATGGAAGCGGCCCAGGCCAAGCTCGACGAGGCCTACGGCTTCCTGCTGAGGATGTCGGTCCCGGCCGATTCGCCGCTTCTCCAGGAAAAGCACGACCTCCGCCTGCTCATCGCCCAACGCATCCAGAAGATCTCCGTCTCGCGCACGACGCTGGCCTCCTCGGTCAACGGCTCCATCCCCCTCGTCGAGAACCAGTGGGTCCAGAGGGAGATCAAGTCGTTCCAGACCGTCGAACGGAAGGCCTTCGAGGATTCCTACCGGCGCTCCGGGCTCTACCGGGACATGATCCTCGAGGAGCTGCGCCAGGAGCGCCTGCCAGAACAGCTGTCCTGGATCCCCCTCATCGAGAGCGCCTTCCGGCCACGGGCCCTGTCCCGGGCCCGGGCGCTGGGCATGTGGCAGTTCATCCGCTCGACCGGATACCGCTACGGGCTCAAGCAGGACAAGTACGTCGACGAGCGCATGGATCCGGTCAAGGCCACGCGGGCGGCCATCCGGTACATGATCGAGCTCCACGCCATGTTCGGCGACTGGACGACGGCCATCGCCGCCTACAACTGCGGCGAATCCCAGGTCCAGCGGGTCATGCGGGCCCAGAAGGTCGAGTACTTCGACAGCTTCTGGGACATCTTCGCCAACCTGCCGTTCGAGACGGCCCGTCACGTGCCGCGGTTCATCGCGACGCTCCTCATCGTCGGCGATCCCGCCAAGTACGGCTTCGAGCTCCCCATGCCCGACCCGCCGCTGCAGACCGAGACCATCCGGGTCGACGCCGCCGTCAAGCTGGCCACCCTGTCCCAGAACCTCGGTCTCGATCCGGCTGTGCTCGTCGGCCTCAACTCCGAGCTTCGCCACGACTCGACCCCGAATTACCCCTACGACCTCCGCGTCCCGGCCGGGTACGGCGAGAAGTGCCTGGCCTGCATCGCCTCGCTGCCCCAGTACATCCCCCCCGACGTGGTCACCGACCGCTACACCGTCCGTTCGGGCGATACCCTCGGGGCCATCGCCCGGCGCTACCGGACCTCGGTCGACGCCCTCGTCCGCCTCAACGGCCTGAAGAGCCGGACCCTGATCCGCCCCGGCCAGGTGCTCCGCGTCCCCTCGCGCGGCGGCGTCGAGACGGCCGCCCCGGCCCCGGCGGCCGCGGCTGGAGAACAGGTCACCTACATCGTCCGCGGCGGCGACACGCTCTTCCAGATCGCCCAGACCTACAAGACGACCGTGGAGAAGATCAAGGCCGAGAACGGCCTCGCTTCCGACATCCTGTTCGTCGGCCAGAAGCTGGTCATCACGGCCGGCAAGACCTCGTAAGCCTCCGCCCGGCCACCTGACATCCTTCCCGCTCTGCCGCAGCCCGGAGCCGGGGCCTAGACGCCGGGTTTGACCGGAAGCCCCAGTCAGGTTAAGATGATCGAGAGAGACAGGAGGGTCTTCGAGGATGAATGAGCCAACCACGCCCGGCCGCGTCGACCTGTCCGGGTTGAGGATCGAGGAGCGGGCCCGCCCCGCAGGGACCGGTCGGAAGACCCGGCGTCTCATCGCCGGGTCGGCCGTGATCATCATCGCGATCACGGGCGCCTTCCTGGCTTTTCGCAGCCGGGCCGCCGTCGTCACCGTCGCCGAGGCGCGTCCGGCGGGAGATCCCGCGGCCACGACGCTTCTGAACGCCAGCGGCTATATCACCCCCCGCCGCAGGGCCACGATCGCGGCCAAGATAACGGCCCGGGTGGTCGATGTCTATGTCGACGAGGGCATGGTCGTCGCCGAAGGCCAGCTCCTGGCCAGGCTCGACGATTCGGACGCCCAGCGGCGCCTGCAGGCGGCCAGGGCCGAGCGGGGGGCGACCGCCGCGCAGATCGCCAGCTTCAGGGTGAACCTCGTCAACGCGGAGCGCGAATGGCGACGCCAAGAAGAGCTCAAGGCCGACGGGTTCACCAGCGCTCAGGCCATCGACCAGGCGCGAACGGCGGCCGACAGCCTCAGGGCCCAGGTCGCCGCCGCGGAGGAACAAGTCAAGACGGCCGACGCCCAGATCGCCATGGCCCAGCAGGATGTCGACAATTGCACCGTCCGAGCGCCCTTCGCCGGGGTGGTCGTCTCCAAGGACGCCCAGCGCGGCGAGATGGTCTCTCCGCTCTCGGCCGGTGGAGGATTCACGCGGACGGGGATCGCCACGATCGTGGACATGGATTCGATCGAGATCGAAGTCGACGTCAACGAATCCTATATCGCCCGGGTGGAACCGGGCCAGCGCATCGAGGCCGTGCTTGACGCCTATCCGGACTGGCGCATCCCGGCCAAGGTCCGGACGGTCATCCCGACCGCAGACCGCCAGAAAGCCACGGTCAAGGTCCGCATTTCTTTCGACAAGCTCGATCCCCGTATCCTGCCCGACATGGGGGTCAAGGTGTCCTTTCTGGCCGGCGAACAGGCGGCCGGGCGGCCCGCGGCGAAGGCCGTCATCCCCCGAGAGGCGGCGCGGATACTCGATGGCCAGTCCGTTGTGTTCCTGTTCCGCGACGGCCGGGTGGAACGGCGGGCGGTGAGCCTGGGGACCGAGACCGGCGGCGAGGTCGAGGTCACGGCCGGCCTGGCGCCCGGGGACCAAGTCGTCATGGGGGGACCCGCGGATCTCCGCGACGGCCGACGGGTCAAGGTCAAGTGAGCCGGAGGTCAAGATGGTGAGGATCGACGGAAAAGGGAATGGCTCCTGCCTCGTATGCGTGCGAAACCTGGACAAAACCTATACCCGCGCCGGCGAGGATATTCACGTTCTCCAGGCGTTGAACCTGGAAGTCGAAGCGGGCGATTTTGTCGCCTTCATGGGTCCCAGCGGGTCCGGCAAGACGACGCTGCTCAATCTCCTCGGCGGCCTCGACCTGCCGACATCCGGGAGCATCGTGGTGGCCGGCGACGAGATCACGCGGATGTCCGCCGGCAAGCTGACGTCCTGGCGGGCGCGTCACGTGGGCTTCATATTCCAGCTGTATAATCTGATCCCGGTCCTGACGGCCTTTCAGAACGTCGAGCTGCCCCTGCTTCTCACCAAGCTGTCCAAGGCCGAACGCCGGAAGCACGTCGAGACGGTGCTCGCGGTCGTCGGACTAACCGACCGCATGGGGCACTATCCCCGGCAGCTCTCCGGAGGCCAGGAGCAACGGGTCGCCATCGCCCGGGCCATCGTCGCCGACCCGACCTTCCTGCTCTGCGACGAGCCCACCGGCGACCTCGACCGCAAGGCCGCCGACGAGATCATGGAGATCATCGGCCGCCTCGTCAAGGAGTACGGCAAGACCGTCCTCATGGTCACCCACGATCCCCGAGTCGCCGAACGGGCCGGGGTCGTCCTCCATCTGGACAAGGGGGTTCTGGTCGAGGCGGCCGGGGGTCGGGCATGAAATTCTTCCGGCTTGTCTGGGCCAACCTGCGGCGCAAGAAGGTCCGGACGACGCTGACCATCGGGTCGTTCCTGGTCGCCCTCTTCTTGTTCGGGCTCCTGGCGGCCGTCCGGATGGGCTTCCGGGGCGGGGCCGACGCCGCGGGCGCCGACCGGCTGAACGTGATCAACCGGGTCTCCCTGATCCTGCCTCTGCCATTTTCCTACCGGGACCGGCTCCTGCGCCTGCCCGGCATCAGGGCGGTGACGCACGCAACCTGGTTCGGCGGCGTCTACAAGGACGAGCGCAATTTCTTCCAGCAGATCGCGGTGGACAAGGACACCTGGTTCGACGTCTATTCGGATTACTCCCTCACCGCGGAAGCCCGGGCCGCATTCCTTCGCGACCGACAGGCTTGCGTCGTCGGGCGCAGCCTGGCCGACCGTTTCGGCTTCAAGGCCGGCGACCGCATCCCTCTCCAGGGCACCATCTGGCCGGGAAACTGGGAATTCAATGTGGCCGGCATCTTTGAGGGCCGCCGGCCCGACGCGGACACGAGCGGCATGTATTTCAGGTCCGATTACCTGGAAGAGCGACGGGCGTTCGGCAAGGGCACCGTCGGTTGGTATGTGGTCCAGCTCGTCAACCTGGATGACGGGCTGCGGGTCTCCCGGGCCATCGACGATCTGTTCGCCAACTCTCCCTTCGAAACCCTGACCCAGACGGAGAAGGCCTTCGCCGCCTCCTTCGTCAAACAGATGGGGAACATCGAGCTCCTCATCATGTCCATCGGGGCGGTCGTATTCCTCACGCTTCTTCTCGTCACCGGCAACACCATGGCCATCGCCGTCCGGGAGCGATACGGTGAGCTGGCCGTCCTGAAGACCGTCGGTTTTTCGGGCCTCCGCGTCTTCGGGCTCATCCTCGCCGAAGCCGTGCTGATCGCCGGACAGGGCGGGCTTGTCGGCCTCGCCATGGCCAAGGCCGTCATTCCCGGCCTTTCCCGGGCCCTGCCGATGCTGGGCGCTCTCTATGTCTCTCCGCTCACGTTCGGCGCCGGGTTCCTCCTGGCCCTCGGGATCGGGGTCGTGGCGGCGCTCTTGCCCGCGATCGGCGCGATGAGGCTCAGGGTCGTGGACGCCTTGAGGAGAGTGTGACATGGCCATCCCGATCGTCTACAACGTGCGCAGCGTGTTCCAGCGCTGGTCCTCGGCCATCGTGGCCGTGCTCGGCGTCGCCGGGACCGTGGGGGTCTTCGTCGCCATGCTGGCCATGGCCCAGGGCTTTCAAGCCACTCTCGTGGCCTCCGGGTCCCCCCGGAATGCCGTCGTCCGGCGGGCCGGCGCCGATTCCGAGATCGTGAGCTCCATCAGCCTCGAGGAGCTCCGGGTGATCGAGGACGCGCCGGGCGTCGGCCGCGACGCCGGCGGCCCGCTCGCCTCCGGGGAGGTCGTGGTCATCGCCGGATTCCCCCTGATCAAGACGGGCACGGACGCCAACGTCCAGGTGCGGGGCGTCTCGCCCCGCGTCCTGGCCATCCGCGACGGCGTGCGCGTCATCGCCGGGCGGTTCTTCCGGCCCGGCCTCGCCGAGCTCGTCGTCGGGAGCGGCGCCACGAAGTCCTACAGGAATCTGACCCTGGGACAGAGCATCCGCTTCGGCGGCGGCACCTGGACCGTCGTCGGGATCTTTGACGCCGGCGGGAGCGCCTTCGATTCCGAGCTGTGGTGCGACGCCAACGTCCTCAACGAGATCTACAAGCGGCCGACGAACATCCTCCAGTCGGTCACGGTCCGGCTCGAGTCGGAGTCCGCCCTGACCCGGTTCAAGGACGCGCTGACCGCCGACCCCCGGCTCTCGGTCCAGGTCGAACGCGAAACCGACTATTACAAGAGGCAGTCGCGGATGCTGACGGACCTCATCAGGATCCTCGGCTTTCTCGTGGCCCTGGTCATGGGCGTCGGCGCCGTGTTCGCCGGCCTGAACACGATGTACTCGGCCGTGGCCGAGAGGTCCCGCGAGATCGCAACCATCCGGGCGCTCGGTTTCGGGGGCGGGTCGGTCATCGTCTCGTTCGTCGTGGAATCGCTCTTCATCGCCTTCCTGGGGGGCCTGCTGGGGTGCTTGGCCGTGCTCCCCATGAACGGCTTCACCACGGGGACGATCAACTGGCAGACGTTCTCCCACCTCGCCTTCGCCTTCCGCATCACGCCCGGCCTGCTGGTCGAGGGGATGGTCTTCGCGCTCCTCATGGGCCTCGTGGGCGGCGTCCCGCCCGCCGTCCGGGCCGTGCGCAGGCCCGTGGCCGTGGCCTTGCGGGGCCTTTGATCCGACCGGCTAGAAGAGATCGCCCACCACCCCGAGTCCCGGCTTGTCGTTGAGCACCAGCCGGTCTTTGACGGTCTCGACGCCCCGGAAGGGATCGTTCGAGATGAGCAGGTTCCCGTCCAGGTCGGCGTAATCGAAGAGCGACGCCACGGCCGCCCCGGCCGAGATGCCGAGCGAGCTCTCGATCATGCAGCCGATCATGAGCTTCAGGCCCAGGGCCCGGGCCAGGCCGGCCAGACGGACCGCCTCCTGGACGCCGCCGCACTTCATCAGCTTGACGTTGACGCCGTGGAAGTAGGGCGCGATCCGCGGCAGGTCCGACGGCAGGATGAGGCTCTCGTCGGCGAAAACGGGGATCTTGACCCTGTCCTTGAGCCAGGCGTAATCCTCGAGCCGGGCCGCCGGAAGGGGCTGCTCGATGAGCTCGACGCCCTGGCCGGCCAGCCAATCGATCATCTCCAGGGCCTCCTCCTTGGTCTTCCAGCCCTCGTTGGCGTCGGCCCGCAGGGGTTTCTTCGTGACCGCCCGGATGCCCTCGATGATCTTCCGGTCGTCGGCCGTGCCGACCTTGATCTTGTAGACGCCGAAATCGGCGGCGTCCCGGACCTTCTGCTGCATGACCGCGACCTCGTCGATGCCGATCGAGTAGGTCGTCGTCAGGGCCTTGTCCCGCCCGAGCCCGAGGAGGCGCCACAGCGGGACGCCCAGCTTCTTGGCGACCCAGTCCAGGACGGCCATGTCCAGGGCGGCCTTGGCCGCGTGCTCGCCCGGCCCCGCGGACTCGACCTCGGCGAAGCGCACGGCATAGTCCCGCAGGTCCCGGTCGAGGACCGGCCTCGCCTTTTCGATGAAGGCCGCCGCGGTCTCGGCCGTCTCGTTGTAGCGGGCGATCGGGGCGGCCTCGCCGAGGCCGGTGATCCCGTCCCGTTCGAGGCGGACGAAGGCGTTCCGCCGGGTCGTCCAGGTCCCCCGCGACAGCCCCCAGGCCTGGCGCAGCTTGAGCTCGTGGATCTTGATGGTCAGCCGGGTCGTTCCGGCCGCCGATGCCCAGGCTTGGG
>Ga0209254_10003594_pt1 | contig 14120 bp, 9 predicted proteins | sample FrelakmetDIP11DI_FD_187148 | JGI IMG/M metagenome (GOLD analysis project Ga0209254, IMG submission 187148) | Freshwater lake sediment microbial communities from the University of Notre Dame, USA, for methane emissions studies - DIP11 DI (SPAdes)... | ecosystem: Environmental > Aquatic >...
TGGCTACGGGGCGCGAAACGGAGAACGCGGCGAGATCAGCCTCGTCGCCGATGGCGCGGAATCGCTACGGATCATCCTTCAGCGCTATGGACATCCCATTTATGTCCTGGGAGAGTCGCTCGGTGCCGCCGTTGCCGCAGGCGCCATCGCAAAATCGGGCATCACCATAGACGGTCTGGTTCTGTGCACGCCGTGGGATGATCTGCCGACACTCGCTCAAGCTCTTTACTGGTTTCTGCCGGTTAAGGCGCTGGTCCGCGATCGCTACGACACGGTCGCCTATCTCCGTTCGTATCGGGGACCCTTGAGTGTCATCGTGGCAGAACGAGACGAGATCGTGCCACGGCGCTCCAGTCTGAACGTTTACGGATCCTATGCCGGACCGAAGAAGCTGTGGATCGTCGAGGGCCACCACAACACCTGGCTCGCAGCGACGGACCAGCGATGGTGGCTCACCGTGTTCCACTTTCTGGGACACGGCGGAAAGTGAATCGGGATGCTCCCGCTTGCGCCCAAGTGCCGACCAGAAGCGGTGGCAGTGCCGGGGTGGTCAAGAGACCGGAGCCGGAAATCGTGCCGTGGAGCGGCCGATCCACCGAGCGCCGGCACGACGGCGCCGATGGGTCGGTCGGTATTCGCCCGGCGGTCCATACCGAGACACCCATATTCAATAAGCCCGTTCTCAAGACGTCGGAAGGTCGTTGAGGGTGATGTCGACCATGAGTTCGTTGCCGATGTTTTCCAGCACCTCGCGCAGCATGTCGCTGCGCACCTCGCCCGGGACACGCAGCTCGGCTCTGACCTGAAACAGGCTCTCGCCGGACCAGGAGGCGCTCTGGACCTCGGTCACCAGGTCATCGATGCTGACGCGGTGCTGCGCCAGCGCTTCCGAAATTTCACGGATGATGCCGGCGCGATCCTGTCCGACCAGTTCGAGCCTTGCGGTGCGGCAGGTCGGCGCCGTCGTGTCGGGCCCGCTCTCCTCAACGGCGATCCGCAATCCCTCCGCTTCCATCCCAAGCAGAGCCTCTTTGAGAGGGGCCAGGTTCGCCTCGGGTACGCTCACGAGCAGGATGCCTGCGAATCGATTAGCCAGGCGCGACATCCGGCTTTCCAGCCAGTTCCCGCCATGCTCGGCCACCGTGCGCGACAGGGCCTCGACCAACCCCGGGCGATCCGCACCAATTGCTGTCAACACCAGTAGCGTTGCCATGATTCCTCTCCTCCCGCCAGGAAAATCAGTTGCCGGCCTCTCGCGATCGGTAACAGGCCCTCACCTCGCCCGCCCAACGGGTCCGCCGAGCGCCTGGAGACTCCCGAGTGGACGGAATTCCGCCCTGCTATCCCGCTGCGTAAGACGAGACCGGGGGGCACGTGCATACGAGATGCCGATCGCCTTGCAGATTGTCCACCCGCCCCACCGGAGGCCAATACTTGTCGGCAAAGGGCGTCTCTAGCGGGAAGTAGGCACGCTCTTTGGAGTAGGGTCGGTCCCACGTCTCGGCGACCAGCAACTGGTGCGTATGGGGCGCGTTCTTCAGCAGGTTGTTGTCGCGGTCGGCCTCGCCGCGTTCGATTTCGGCGATCTCCTTGCGGATCGCAATCATCGCCGCACAGAAGCGATCCAGCTCCCGCTTGTTCTCGCTTTCGGTCGGTTCGATCATCAGCGTGTCCGCGACCGGAAAAGACATCGTCGGCGCATGAAAACCGTAGTCGATCAGCCGTTTGGCCACGTCATCCACGGTGACTCCCGTCGCCTTGATGGGCCTGAGATCGATGATGCATTCGTGCGCCACCATACCGTTCTTGCCGGTGTACAGGATCGGGTAGTGCGGCGCCAGGCGCGCGGCAATGTAGTTCGCATTCAGAATCGCCACCTGCGTGGCGCGCTTCAGACCCTCTGCGCCCATCATCAGGATGTACGCCCACGAAATCGACAGGATGCTGGCTGATCCCCACGGTGCAGCCGATACCGTACCGATGGTTTCGCGATGGCCTGCGGCGGGGTTGACCCCCCCGACCACCGGATGGTCGGGCAGGAACGGTGCCAGGTGGCGCTTCACGCCGATCGGTCCCATGCCCGGTCCACCGCCGCCATGCGGGATGCAGAAGGTCTTGTGCAGATTGACGTGCGAGACGTCCGCGCCGACCCTCGCCGGCTGGCAGAGGCCTACCAGCGCATTCAGGTTGGCGCCGTCCAGGTACACCTGCCCGCCGTGCCGGTGGACGATTTCGCAGACCTCCACGATGGCCTCCTCGAATACGCCATGCGTCGAGGGGTAGGTGATCATCAGGCACGCGAGCTGCTCGGCATGATACGCCGCCTTGGCCTCGAGGTCCGCGACGTCGACGTTGCCGCATTCGTCGCAGGCTACGACGATCACCTTCAGGCCCGCCATTGCCGCACTGGCCGGATTGGTCCCGTGAGCGGATGCGGGGATCAGGCACACGTCGCGGTGAGCCTGACCTTGGCCTTCGTGATACTTCCGGATCACCAGGAGACCGGCGTATTCGCCCTGTGACCCGGCATTCGGCTGCAGCGAAAAGGCATCGAACCCGGTGATTGCACAGAGCATGTCTTCGAGTTCTTCGAACAACTGCATATAGCCCTGCGCCTGATCAAGCGGTGCAAACGGGTGCAGCGCGGCGAATTGGTGGTACGTGACCGGCAGCATCTCTGTCGTCGCATTCAGCTTCATCGTGCAGGAGCCCAGCGGAATCATCGCCCGGTCCAGCGCGATGTCGCGGGCCGCCAGTCGGCGCAGGTAGCGCAACATCTCCGTCTCCGAGTGGTACCCGTGGAATACGGGATGCGTGAGGTAAGCGCTGGTGCGCCGCAGCGTGTCCGGGAGGCAGGAGCTTACCACCGGATCCAGCGCGTCGATTTGCAGGCTTTCGCCCGCGCGGGTCGAAAACACCCGCCACAGCGCAGTGAGGTTCTCGCGTTGCGTCGTTTCGTCGAAGGAGATGCCCAGGGTGTCGGCATCGCATTCCCGCAGGTTGATTCGCGATTCGCGCGCCCGCGCGGCGATGCGCCGCGCCTGACCCGGCACGTGCACGGTCACGGTGTCGAAAAACACCTCGGTCGCGATCTCGAAGCCGAGGCGCTTCAGTCCCTCGGCCATGATCAGCGTCAGCCGATGCACGCGGCTGGCGATGGTCTGGAGCCCCTGCGGGCCGTGGTACACGGCGTAGAAGGCGGCGAGGATGGCCGGTAACACCTGTGCCGTGCAGATGTTGCTCGTGGCCTTCTCGCGGCGGATGTGCTGCTCACGCGTCTGCAGGGCCATCCGGAGCGCCGTTTGCCCCTGATTGTCCACGGAGACGCCGATGATGCGACCCGGCGTGGAACGTTTGAAGGCATCGCGCGTGGCGAAGAACGCGGCGTGCGGCCCGCCGTAGCCCATGGGCACGCCAAAGCGTTGCGAGCTGCCGACGACGATGTCGGCGCCCATTTCCCCGGGCGGAGTTAGGAGCGTCAACGCGAGCAGATCGGTGGCGACGCAAAGTGCCGCATGCTGCCGGTGTGTCTTCTCCGCGACCGGGCGCAGGTCGCGGATGCTCCCGCTCGAACCGGGGTACTGCAGCAGGACGCCGAAAACCTGATGGCCGTCGAGTTCGCGGTAGGGATCGGCCACCACGACCTCGATGCCCAGGGCGCGCGCGCGGGTCTGAACGACGGCGAGGGTCTGCGGATGGCAGTCGCGGTCGACAAGGAAGGCGTTGGCCTCGCTCTTGGCTACACGCTTCGCCATCGCCATCGCCTCGGCCGCCGCCGTTGCCTCATCGAGCAGCGACGCGTTGGCGATATCCATGCCGGTGAGGTCGATGACCAGCTGCTGAAAATTGAGCAGCGCCTCCAGCCTGCCCTGGCTGACCTCTGCCTGGTAGGGCGTATAGGCCGTGTACCAGCCGGGGTTTTCCAGCACATTCCGTTTGATGACGGCGGGCATCACCGTGCCGTAGTAACCCATTCCAATCATGGACACGAAGATGCGGTTACGCTCGCGCATCTGACGCAGATAACGTATCGTCTCCCGCTCGTTTTTCGGTTCCATGGGCAGGGGCGGCGGCGCTGCGCGGATGGATTCCGGAACCGCCTTGTCGATCAGCGCGTCGAGAGAGGTCAGGCCGAGGTGCTGCAGCATCTCCGAAATCTGCACCGGGTTCGGGCCGACGTGGCGGCCGATGAAGTCGCCGCGCTGCTCCAGGTCTGCGAGTGACTGCCACGTCTCAGACATGGTCGGTTCGCTCCAGGCCGAACCGCTGGTGATCCGCGTTCAATTTCGTCTCTCTCTTCTTGTCGATGGTTTTCACTCCTGCTTGAGACCCGAATTGGGATCCACGGTCCCGACGGCCGAACGGTTCACCCGCGATGGTAGCGCGGGGCCACGAACGGCAGGTGCACCACCCGCGCCGGCAGCGCCTTGTCCCGAACCTGCGCGGTCACGAAGGTGCCGGGCTGTGCCGATCCGGTCTGCACGTACGCCATTGCGATGGGGCGATTGAGGGTCGGACTGAAACCGCCGCTGGTGACACGGCCGACGACTTCTCCCGTCGCCGCGCGTAATTCCGCGCCGTCGCGCACGGGCACTCTACCCTCCGGCAGAATGCCGGTCCGTTGGCGTGTTACACCTTCGCGCAACTGCGCGAGGATGATGTCCGCGCCGGGAAAGCCGCCACGGCGCGGGCCGTCGCGCCGGGTCCGGGCGATCGCCCAGACGAGGCTGGCTTCGACGGGGGACGTGCCGGCATCGATATCGTGTCCGTATAAACACATCCCCGCCTCGAGTCGCAGCGAATCGCGGGCGCCCAGGCCGATGGGCGCCACCTCCGGCTGCGCCAGCAACGCACGCGCCAGACTTTCAGCGGCAGATCCCGGCACCGAGATTTCGAAACCGTCCTCGCCGGTATAACCGGCCCGGGTGACGTAGCAGGCGGCATCGGCCATTCGGAACCAACCGCCGGTCATGAAGACCAGTCGGGTCGCCTGCGGGGCCAGTCGCGCCAGGACGGTAGCGGCAGCAGGCCCCTGCAGCGCCAGCAAGGCTCGTTCGGCAAGCGCTTCGACGCTGCAGTCCGCGCCAAGGTGCTGGCGCAAATGCGCTGCGTCGTCGTTCTTGCGCGCCGCGTTGACGACCAACATCAGGTAATCGTCGATCCGAGACACCATCAGATCATCGAGAATCCCCCCGCGGTCATCGGTAAGCACGGTGTAGCGCTGCTGACCGGGCTGCACGCTATCCACGTCGATGGGGCAAAGGCGCTCCAGGGCGCTGAGATCGCCGGTCAAACGGAACTGACCCATGTGCGAGACATCGAACAGACCCGCCTCCGCGCGGGTGTGCAGATGCTCGCGTACGATGCCGGTGCGAAATTGCAGCGGCATCGTATAGCCGGCAAACGGCACCATCCGCGCGCCCAGCTCCTGATGCAAGGCGTAGAGCGGCGTTCGGGCTAGCGGGGCATGGTCGTCACACGCACTCACAGGCGGGATCTCGGCGTTGTTGCTGTTGTTGCTGTTCTTGCCACCTTAACATTGACGAACGATATTAGCGATTGGCTAAGTCCCGGGCGGCACGGTCAAGTTATGCATTATGCTACTGACATGTGCCCGAGGCCAGTACCGCCCGTGTTCCTTCCGGGCGGGAATACGCCCGCTGAGCTTGGGAATAAGGCTGCAGCAGCGGGTCGATCGTCGCTCAGACGCGCTCGGCCTTGCGTCGAATTCTAGAATGTGTTGCCATACTCGGGTACATCCTACCTCGCACCTATGGAGCGACACCCTATGCGTTATTTCCGGATTGCACGGCTTATTCAGGTGCTCGCCGTCGTTGTGATCATGCGGCCAGTCGCAGTTCTCGCCGCGGATTCGCCACCGATTAAGCTTAAGCGCACCATCGTGCTCACGCCTGCAGCGCTCGCGTTCGGGCCGGTGGCGATGACAGAAAGCAAGAGCATGGACGCGACCCTCGAGAACCGGACCAATTTCCTCGTGACTTTCACCGCGGCGATCGCCGGCCCGGACGCGAGCGCTTTCAGCTACATCACCACGTGCCCCGACAACAAGCTTGGGAGGTACGGGAAGTGTACCTTCTCCGTTACCTTCGAGAGTGGCGAAAGCAGCGCGGCGCGGGCGGCGCGTCTCGTAGTCGGCACGGACGACCCGAACACGCCTACCCTCACCCTGACGCTCCGGGGTAACAACCCCTACACGGGTCTGAACGACACCGGCATCACCGCCTGCAGTAATGTCACAAAGAATGATCTCCCCTGCCCGGTCGCGGAGTATCCGGAGCAGGACGCCGATATCGGGCGCGACAAGGATCAGAGCGACGACGCTAACGGTCACGCGGGGTTTAATTTCACCAGGCTCGATGCCGAGGGCAAGGAGGCGCTTCCCGGCGCGGAGTGGAATTGTGTGCGCGACAACGTGACGGATTTGATCTGGGAGGTAAAGCCTCTGCCGGACGGGATACCGGCCAACCAGGGTCTGCACGACGCCGACGACACCTATGCTTGGTACAGCACCGATGGTCGTAGCAATGGGGGTGCCGAGGGCCAGGCCGGCCGGCAGCCTACTTGCTACGGGTTCAAGCACGGCATCCCGAATAGCGCGACCTGGTGCAATACCGAAGCCTACGTTCAGCGGGTCAACCAAGACAACGACGGGGAGGGCTCGTGCGGCTTTAAGGATTGGCGAGTGCCAACGGTGGGCGAGCTCCAAAGTTTGCTGGACCTGAGTGTTCCCGCGCCCGGGCCGACCCTCGACATGGACTATTTCCCCGACGTCCAAGCAGCGCCGTATTGGTCCTCTACGCCCGACGCGGAGAATACCCGTTACGCCTGGTCCGTTAATTTCAGCACCAGCGATACGTTTCGTACCAAGCGCCTTGGAAAGGACCCCGCGCGCCTGGGCGTGCGCCTGGTGCGCGGGGAACGATAGGGTTGATTTTTTTGCCGTATGGTTTCCCGAGAGTCCAAGTCCCGGCCATGCAGCCCCGGTACCACCCGCTCGACAGTCGCTCAGGGTGTCGAGCCGCCAGCGTTCCTCATCGCGAGGCCTCAGGTGCACGTGGGGCGTGGTCCGTGGTGTTGAGCCTGGCGCCAGGCGATCTTTGTAAAACGGGTACTTTCATCTCATCCAACCTTCAGGAGACTGAGTCGTGGTAAGACGTGTTCTCAAATCGACGTGCGTCGGCGTTGGGCTGTTACTGGGCGCCGCTGGCCCACTTCAGGCGCAAACCTGCAACCGGGCTATGGTCGAATCCACGCCGACTTCCAGGTTCATCCGCGACGACGCCAAACAGACGGTGACCGATAGGAAGACCGGCCTGATGTGGGCGATGTGCGCCAATGGTCAGTGGGGCAAGGACTGCAACTTTGGTTCCGTGGCTTTGTGGCAGTGGCGACCGGCCCTGTTGATCGCCGCCGATAGTACGTTCGCCGGCTATGACGACTGGCGCCTGCCGAACGCGAAGGAATTGGAGAGCCTGGTGGAGGTGAAATGTGCGTTTCCGGCCATGAACCTGGAGGTTTTTCCAAATGCCGGGGACACTGAGGTCGGGAACGCTAAGTTTTGGTCTTCGTCGCCCGTCGCTGGCCGTGACCGCTTCGCCTGGTCGGTCGCTTTTGACCGTGGCGTCCCATCTCCCGATAGATCGAGTTCCGGCCTCGCCGGTCTGCGGTTGGTGCGTGGCGGGATGTGACTTGGATCCTCGGATCACGGTGCGACCGTGCGATGGCTAGTGATGACGGGCGCACTTCGACGATAAGGGGCCCCGCGGATCACGGCACTCGGGAACGACTAACTTAGCGCAAGGCGCATTTCCGCTTGACAATTTCCCCAAGGCAGGATATAAAGTTCGCACACACAGAGCCGAACTTACGCTCCTCACCCACCAAGCGCGTCAGCCGACTTGGGGAGAGAAATACGTGCCGGGGGAGCGTTGACTTGCAGGGTGCCAGAGGCGTAAGGAAAGTCTGTGTGGGTAGTTAAGCAATAAACATAGGAGTTTCAGTCATGAAAACGTACCTCAAGCTGGCGGTCGGGACATCGCTCTCGCTCGCCATGATAGCCGGTTCGGCGGTTGCGGGCCAACCGAACGTGAACCAGAAGGGAAGCCTGATGATTTTCCCGCTGGTCGATACGTACGAAAACCGCGATACGATCGTCCGGATCGAAAACGACGGCCCCAGCACCGTCTGGGTCGAGTGCTACATGAAGAACGCCTCGAAGGCATCGTCCGACTTCGCGTTTCCGCTCACCCGCGAAGCCTCCATCTCGATCTCCATGGTTGACAAGGGCTTCCGGGAACTGGGGCGCGGCAAGTTGTATCCTTGGGAGAAGTTCAGCAACACCTACCAGGGTGAGCTGAAATGCTTCGCGGTGGACTCGGACATCAGTGTCCAGAGGAACTACAACTACCTCTCCGGCACGGCGACCGTGGTCGACTATGACGCGCAAACCGCGTTTGAGTACAACTCGTGGAACTTCAAAGCGTTGTTCGCTGCCGCCGACCCCATCGTACCCGGTATTCTGAACCTCGACGGGAAAGAGTATGACCAGTGCCCGGACTATGTGAAGTTCACGTACGTCAAGCCCGGCAGGGCAGAAGGCGTCGGTTCCAGTCCGTTGACGGCTGGTTACAGTCACATCGCGGTTGCGAGCTGTACCCAGGACTTGCGTCAGGATAAGATGCAGCACTTCACCAAGTTGCAGTTCAGCATCTATGATGCAGACGAAAACCCGCTGAGTGGGTCCTGGGACTGCATCGACACGTGGCGTTATGTTCGCCTCGACGAGATCGACCACAACGCGGCAAACTTCGCCTTCAACCTCAAGACGACCACTGCGGTTGTCCAGGTTCGTGGCGTAGGCGCAAAGGCACCTGGCGAAGATGGCAGCCCGGATGACTGCTATCGGTGGGCCGACGCGCCGGAGTGGGTAAAACCAGAAGGCTATTCCGGTTTCCCGCAGATCCTCCCGGAATGGGCGAAAGTCAAGCCAGCCGGGTTGGTGGGTATCGTCGTTCGCGAACTTGACGTTCCGCTCGAAGGCGGACCGGGTGCGGTTGATCAAGAGGTCACGAACTTGACGGCAGCCGAGATGAACAGCTCCGGCAAGAACCAGGTGGCCGACGTGATCCGTTGGAATCCGGAGGCGGGCCCATCTGCCAACAAGTAAGCTCATTAAGCGTCGAGGCAAGCCGGGGTAAAAACGCCCGCATGTCGAGCGCTTAGCACGGAAGGGAGGCAGAGGAGAACTCTGCCTCCCTTTTCCTTTGTAGAGACTTCTGCAATTTGCACGGCAGCCGGCTGCAGGCAGGGCCGGAGTGAGACAAACAGCGACGTGATAGGAAGTGTATGAGATCTTGGATGCTGCGAGCGGTTTTTGTTCTTCAGGCCATGGTGACGACGGCAGCGCTCGCCGTCGCCGACGATGACCAGCAGTCACTCGCGCAACGGGCGCGGTTCCTGTGGGACGCGCGTGTCCAGGGTAATTGGGCCACCGAGTACCGCTTCCTGGCGCCGGCCGACAGGGGCAGCACCACCACCCTGGAGAAATTCGTGGCCTATCGACGGGACAAGGGGCCCTTCCGCTATCTGTCCGCCAAGGTCGGGGAGGTGGCCACCCTCAACGACATCGGCTGGGTGGAGGTGAAGTACGAGATCAGGCCGGCGGCGTTTCCGGAGCTGCGCGCGCGGCAGATGCAGGTTTGGGACCACTGGCAAAAGCGGGACGGCGAGTGGTATCCGATGGCCCGGGCGGAGCGGGAGCAAGTTCATGCGCTACCCCCCAATAAGAGGTCGGCGGCAGAAGAGACCGCATTGGGCACCCGCGTGGAAGAGTTCTGGAAAGCCCAGGAAGGCGGGGAGCGGGCGCGCGCCTATGGTTACCTCGACCCCGCGTATCAGGCTAGCACCCCGGAGAAGGAGTTCGTGGACAGGAAACCGGCCCACACCTATCTCTCCCATCGCTTGGAGTGGGTGGAGGTCGTGGGCGATCGCGGGCGGGCGAAGGTCGCGAGTACCCGGACTTCGCAAGACGCCAGCCCGGCCAAGGCGGCGCCCGAGAATGCCACGATCATAGAACACTGGGTCAAGGTCAAAGGGCAGTGGTACCGCGTGCCCGACCCATCATAAGCCATGGGGACCTGGCGGGTCGTGCTCAGCACACAGCACCTGTTGCGAATGTTCGCCCTCGGCGCGGCGTGCGCCGCATTCGTCGGGTGTGATGGTGGTGGGCCTGGATCTCCTCGCCCCCCCTCGTTGGAATATGAAGCGGTGGGGCGCGGACTGCCGACGCAAGGGATCTGGAAAAGCGTACCGCTGATCGCGGATATCGATCAGGACGGTTTCCTGGATTTGGCGGCCGTTTCGCGGATGGGCGATGGTGCTCATGTCTGGTTGGGCAACGGCAGAGATGAGTGGCGTGACGCCTCCGCCGGGCTCAGTTCGGCGGACTCGTGCGGCGGGGGCGTGGCCGCGGGAGACATCAACAGGGACGGCTTGGTTGATTTGGCCGTTGCGGAGCATTGCCACGGCGCCACCGTGTATCTAGGCGACGGGCACGGCCAGTGGCGGGCCGCGACGGGACTCATCAATCCGCGAAGAGCACGGCCGCAGCCTGAAGACGAAGACGAGCCGGGCGAGTTTGAGGGCGCGGAAGACCTGGCGCTGGGGGACGTGAATGAGGACGGATTTCTCGATCTGGTGGTCGCCTCGCCATTCAAGGGTGGGTTGAACGTCTATTTCGGTGAGCCCTCGGGAAAGTCCTGGCATGAGGCAACGGCGGATGGTCTTCCGAGCAGCGAAGACCCCGAGGAGGTCGACGGCGAGGGGGGGGGCTGGGCTGGCCGGGTCCTGCTCCAGGACATGGATGGCGACGGACACCTGGACGTGGTAGCCACCTATTATCGCGGCCCGCGCGTGTGGTTGGGTGATGGGAAGGGGCGCTGGCGATCCGGGTCGCAAGGACTTCCCAGTCTGCCCATGGGGCCGTGGGGGATGTTTCGTGGCCTCGCCGTGGGGGACATCAATCGGGACGGGCGCCTAGATCTGGTGGTGGCGAGCCGGGACAAGGGTCCGCAGGTGTTTCTGCAACAGGCGGATGCCACCTGGCAGCCAACTGCTGAGGTGTTTCCCGCCCTGCACGGGGGGAGCACAGCCGTGGCCTTGGGCGATCTAAATGGGGATGGATTGTTGGATCTGCTAGTCGGCGGTATGCCGACCGAGAAGATCGAGGACGGCTACGGCTTGTTTGTGCTGCTTGGAGACGGGAAAGGCGGATGGGCGGAACTCCCGACCAACCTACCGGCCAAGGGGTTGCGCACCATCTGGGGGATCACTTCGGCCGACCTGAACGGAGACCAACGCCTGGATTTGGCGGTGACGACGGGAGACAAGGAACAGCGGCCTTCCCATGCGGCTCTGCCGCCGATACAGATCTGGATGAATCGCTCGGAGACCGGCTCAAGCGCGGCTGAAACGGGCATCACACCGGCACGGTGATCTCGCCTTCAGGTGCCGCTCGAACTCTCTGCGGGTGATTCACGCCATTAACCCGTCTCGTCTCTTCGGGGCGTCCTGAAACACCGCCCAGGCGTTGGCCCACCATGGGTTTTGAAGGACTTTTTGGCTTCTCCGGGTAAAAGAACACAAGGGGTTACGCCCCCTATCCGCTCCAAAATCGAGAAAATCCCAGGTCATTCGGTGAAGTTGGGTGACAGCGGTTGCCCAAAGTCCTGAGCCCCCCGCACCCCCGCATGGCGCTCTTGATTCACTCGGCTTGCGCGCCGGTTGCACTATCCGCCAACGGGTGGTCTAATTGCGGCTGAGGTTCATGTTTTGCTTCACTGCGAGGCTAAGTGCGCCCTAGTACACGAACGTCGGAGCGACAAGGGGAGTTCAGTCATGAAGATGTATCTCAAGTTGGCGGCGGAGACAGCGCTCTCGCTTGCCTTGATGGCCGGTTCGGCTTTTGCCATACCGAACACAACCCAGAAGGGAAGTCTGATGATTTTTCCGCTGGTTGACGTGCAGGGTAACAACGATACGATTATTCGGATCGAGAACGACGGGACCAGAACCGTATGGGTCGAGTGTTACATGAAGAACGCCTCGAAGGCTTCGTCCGACTTCGCGTTCTCGCTCACCAGGGGAGCCTCGACATCGTTTTCGATGGTGGACAAGGGGTTCAAGGGTCTTACCCACGGTAAATTGTATCCCTGGCCGAAGTTCCAAGACGATGAACGGGGCGAGTTGAAGTGCTTTGCGGTGGATACCAACATCGGCGGGCAGATCTACTACAACCACCTGTCGGGTACCGCAACCGTGGTGGACTACGACCGGCAACAGACCTTTGAGTACAACTCGTGGAATTTCAGGGCGTTGAATCCGCCTCCCACTTCCCCCGGCAAATCGGGCCTCAAGGAAGGCGACCCGGTAGGCAAGGCGGGTACCATCAAACTCGATGGGGTAGAGTACGATGCTTGCCCGCAGTATCTGAAGTTTACCTACGTCAAGCCGGGAGCGTCAGAAGGCGTGAGCCCTCATACCTTGGTGGCCGGCGACACCCGGATAGTGGTTGCCAGCTGCACCCAGGACTTGCGGCAGGAGAAAGTACCCAGCTTCACCAAGCTGCAGTTCACCATTATCGACGCGAACGAGCAGCCTTTGAGCGAGTCCTATGACTGCATCGATTCCTGGCGTTACGTGACTCTCGGACCCACTCTTTATGGGGTTGACTTCATCGACCACAACGGACAGAACTTTACCGATAACCTCAAGACCACCACCGCGCTGGTGCGGGTTCGTGGTGTGAAAGCCAAGAAAGCGACCGCGCCGGATGACTGCTGGACGTGGGCCGAAGCGCCGCCTTGGGTAAACCCAGGCGATGATGGCACTTCTTACCCGCAGATCCTCCCCGATTGGGCACGCGTTAAAGACGCCGGACTGGTGGGGATCGTCCTGCGGGACGTTTGTACCGCGCGCTCGACAGTTGCACCGCTCGGCGTGTCCCCTGAACCCAGTTACCCCGCTGACTGCAACCTTCCCTGGGAGGAGGCCCAACAGGTCGTCACCGACGTGACCGCGGTTGCGATGAACACCGCGGGTAAGGACCGCCCCGTTGGGAATCCGCCCGCCGCCGGGACGTTTGACGTGATCCGGTGGGATCCGGAACGGCCGCCCGCGGGTGCCAAAAACTAAACAGTTCAGACAAGCGCCGGCGTTTGTCGGCTGCTGGGTGCGAAGGGGATGCAGGAAACTTTCTGCATCCCCTTTTTGTTTTGGGGGCTAGACTTAATTCCTGTTCGGCTGGATTCGGGAAGAACAACATGAGACCAATTAAGTCGTTCTGGTGCTTGCTATTCCTCGGCTTTGCTCTGGTGGGGGTCCAGGCTGAGGCTTACGCTGACATCATCGACAACCGTGACGTGGCCACAGCCTCCAGCGGGCGCTGGCAACCCTCCGGAGCGAAGGGATTCTACGGCGCCGACTCGGTGTATGGCCAAGACGGAGCGACTTTCACCTGGAATTTCGCTGCCCCTCAAACCGGCGACTTCAACCTGGCCATGTGGTGGACGACCTCGTCCTTGCGAAGCACGGCTGTGCCAGTGGCCATTCAGCACGATGGGGGCGCGACCGAAGTGCGCATCAACCAGCAGCAGAACGGAGGGAAGTGGAACCTGCTCGGGAAGTATGCCTTCACGGCGGGAAAGACCTACAAGGTCACGCTCACCGCCCAGGCGCGGCCGTCCACCACATCCGCGGACGCCGTGCGCTTCGAGTTTTCCGGGGGTGCCGGCGGCACCCCCCGAGGGGTGATCGACTCTATCGGCCCCAGTCCGTCGCGCCTCGGCGCCCCCGTGAACTTCGCCGGCCATGGTACGGACAGCGGCTCCGTAGTGGCATACCGCTGGGAATCGGACATCGACGGTTTGTTGAGCGACTCGGCCGCGTTTTCGACCGACCGCCTTTCCCACGGCACGCACACCATCACCTTCAAGGTCCAAGACAAAGACGGATGGTCGCCAGCGGTCACTTCCACGCTGGATGTGGTGGAGTACATTTCGGTCCTGCCGGGCTACGGCCCTCTGAACCCGCAGCCCGGGTTG
>Ga0209254_10003595_pt1 | contig 14120 bp, 16 predicted proteins | sample FrelakmetDIP11DI_FD_187148 | JGI IMG/M metagenome (GOLD analysis project Ga0209254, IMG submission 187148) | Freshwater lake sediment microbial communities from the University of Notre Dame, USA, for methane emissions studies - DIP11 DI (SPAdes)... | ecosystem: Environmental > Aquatic >...
ATGTGTTGCCCATCTAGTATGCCCGATTCCAATTGTACCTTTAATATTTGGTAAATTTTTTTCTAAGTTTTTAATTTCACCTATTTCTTTGTAAACCTGTTGCTCTTTATCAATTATTGCGATTCCTGCAGAGTCATAACCACGATATTCTAATTTTTTTAAACCTTCAAGTATAACTTTATCTGCATCACGAAATCCATTATACCCAATAATACCGCACACTTTTACATCACTTTACTATTACTTTGTATATTTTTTCTTATTCTTTTCATAGAACAAATACTACATTTACGTCCAATTATAAAACCAGGATCAACAACTACATGGTTTTCAATAGTGCAGTCTTCCCCAATAAGTGAACCTATGTTTTTGACTTTTTTGCATTCACCTTCTATTTCTATAATATTTTCTCCAGAACTACTAGAGAAATTATGCCCAATTATACTACCACGTGCAACAACTGAGTTTGTAATAAAAGAGTTTGAACCTATATGAACATCATTCATTATAACACAATTTTGAACCTTAGTAAACGGATGAATGATTGAGTTATCACCAATGCTTGTTGATGGAAAAATGCATGTATTAGGCCCTATTTCACATCCTTCACCAATAATGACTGGTCCAACAATATATGAACCTGAATAAATTATTGTATCTTTACCAATTGATACATTACCTTTTATTGATACATTTTTTTCAATTGTTCCACTAGTTGTTCCTTTGATATTTTGAAACATTGTCTGATTTACTTGTATAAGATCCCATGGATATACTATATCCATCCATGAATCTGCGATATTCGTACTAAAGAGTATACCATCTATTAATAATGATTGAACAACTGAGGATAATGTATGTATTCCTTGTTTGTTTAGTTGCTCTATTTTTTTAAATACATCCTTTGGAAGTTTGTATATCCCAGTGGAGATAAATTTTCCAATTTCTTCTTTTGGTTTTTCAACAAGTTCTTTTAAATTATTATTTTCTAGAAATACTACACCGTATTTAGACGAGTGAATATGTTCTTTTATAATAATTGAGTACTCTGATTTATCCTGTATTAGTTTTTGTATGCTTTTACTATCAATTATGTTATCTCCTGCTAAAACAATAAATGATTCGTTTATCTCATCTTTTGCTTGTAAAAGCGCATGAGCTGTACCTAGTTGTTTATCTTGAGGTTTATATGTAATTTTAATTCCTTTATAGTCTTTGAAATAATCCATTATTACTTCTTTTTTATATCCAACTACTAGTATTATCTCATCTATCTCTGTTTCTTTTATTGCATCAAAAACATGCTCAAGTATTGGTTTATTTGCAACCGGTAACATTACTTTTGGCATTGTCTCAGTGAAAGGTCTTAGTCTTTTTCCCTCGCCTGCGGCAAGAATTACTGCTTTCATAACATTATCACTTTAGAAACGTAAGCTTAAATTAAGTATTTTATATTTACCCAAAAATAATCTAGGCATAATTAACATACAAAATACTCTAGTTTTATATTATTCATATCACTATATTTTTTTAAATTATTTTTTCTTTCCTAAGTTTGTTTATAATTATTTCTACACTTTCTTTTAAGTTATATTTGTCTGTATCAATTATTATCTCAGGATTTTCGGGTTCTTCATATGGTGCTGAGATTCCTGTGAATTCTTTAACCTTACCTTCTCTTGCTTGTTTATATAATCCTTTTGGATCACGTTTTTCACAGGTTTGAAGCGCTGCTTTACAATATATCTCAAAAAATCTTTTGGAGCCTACTATTTTTCTGCAGAAATCACGCATTTTTTTATACGGTGATATAAACGCTGTACAAGTTATTATCCCTGCATCTGCAAATAATTTTGATACTTCACATATCCGCCTAATATTTTCATCACGATCTTCAGGTGAAAAACCAAGGTTTTGGTTTAATCCATGACGTATATTATCTCCATCTAGAACATATGCTAACTTCCCAATTTTGTATAGTTTATATGCTACTTCATTTGCAATTGTACTTTTTCCACTACCTGAAAGACCTGTAAACCATAGTACTACACCTTTTTGACCTAGTAATTTTTCTCGATCTAATTGTGTTACTTTGTGTTTATGCCATTTAATATTTTTTGATTTTTGTTTTATTTCCATAAGTTTTTTTAATCCCCTTGTTTATTTTCTAAAAATAGCATTATCTCTTCTATAAACATGTTTGTTTTATCTTTTGGAACAACTGCACCTAAAACTTCTTTTTTCCCACCGCATTTATAACCTAATTCTTTTCCTTTTTTTATAATTGGTTCTGCATTTTTTTTGCACCGCAAATAGATTTGATCTTTATCATTAAAAAAACCTGTATTTATTATCAAGGTGTCTTTTCCTGTATCCCATGATATTCTTCTGGTAACTGTTGATATTATGTTATAGGTTGTATCAATTTTTTTAAATATTATATTATTTATTTTTTCATTTGGTGTTTTTAGTATCTTGTTTATTTCATTATTTAGATTTTTCAGGTTTTTATTCCATTTTTTATTGTTTAATATTTCTCGAGGTTTGTTAATTTTTAAAAGTTCATAAGGCGCTTCTTCTACTGCTTTTTTATCCCCTATTTTGTAGTTTGAATCTAATAGATATACCATTTTGTGTAAATCCTCAAATGTAAGGTTATTTTCTTGGCAGAATTCACCTATTTTTTTGTTAAAATCAAAATTATTTTTGATTTTTTGTTCGTGATCTCCGATAATACCTAAAAGTGCATATAGGTTTACTTTGTTTTTTAAGTAATCATTTACTATCCAGCTTGCAGATGGATAAAGATCAGGATTTTCTCCTTTGATTATCGGGTTATGATGAAAAACCTGGCTTATCACGTTTCCTAAATGATGATCAAAAATCATTATTTTTGATTTTTTAGCAAGTTGTAGTACATTATCAGGTGGAAGTGACATATCTAATATTATTACATAATCATATTTTGAATATTTTTTAAGTTCTTCTTCTGTAAGATAATAGTTTCCAATGGTTGGTATAACATTTTTTATTTTTTTATCTTTTAGTTTTTCTAAGATTAGTTTTGCACAGCATATTCCATCTGTGTCCCAGTGGTGTATTATTAGTCCTTTTCCATCTATTTTTTCAAACATTTTTTTATCCTTATTTTTTTATTCTCTTATCATACCAGCAGCAACTGTTTCATTTGTATGTTCATCTATAAATATCATACATCCTGTTGCTCGATTGTCTTTGTATTTATCATAAAACAAGGGTTTTGCAGTTCTTATTTTAATTCTACCTATTTCATTTAATCCTAATGATTTTGCATCCTCAATCCTATGTAATGTATTTATATCAAGTTTATACAACATTTCTTTTACAAGACATTTAGTCTCATTTGTCGTATGTCTAATAATATACTTGTTTCCAACTTGCAGTTTTTTCTTATTCATCCAACAAATCATTAAATCTATATCTTGTGATACAATAGGTAGATTATTTTCACGAACAAGCATATCTCCCCTGCTTATATCTAAATGATCATCTAGGCGAATTGAAACAGACATCGGCGGGAATGCTTCATTTATTTTTTTATTATCTTGCCCTTCGATTTCTTTTATTTTTGTTATAAAACCTGATGGTAAAACTTTTACCTCATCACCTGGTTTAAATATCCCACTTTCTATTTTTCCTGCATATCCACGATAATCATGAAATTTATCATCTCTAGGCCTTATCACATATTGAACTGGAAACCTACAATCAATTAAGTTTTCATCACTTGATATATGAATGTTTTCCAAAACATACAGTAATGTTGGTCCTTCATACCAATTCATGCTCTCTGATTTATCTACCACATTATCCCCTAAAAGAGCACTTATCGGTATAAAGAACATGTCCTTCACATTTAGCTTTGATACAAAATTCTCTATCTCTTTTTTAATTTGTAAATAAGTTCCTTCTTTAAAACCAACAAGATCCATTTTATTAATACATATTATAAAATGTGGAATCTGAAGAAGCGACGCAATAAATATGTGTCTATGCGTCTGTTCCAATACACCATTTCTTGCATCCACAAGTATTACTGCAAGATTTGCTGTAGATGCTCCTGTAACCATGTTTCTAGTATATTGAGGATGACCGGGGGTATCTGCAATAATAAATTTTCTATTAGGAGTAGCAAAATATCTATATGCTACATCGATTGTTATACCTTGCTCTCGTTCTGCTTTTAGACCATCCATTAGTAATGCAAGATTTAGGTTTTCTCCTCTTTGCTGACTTATTTTTTCTATATTTTCTATTTGATCTGAAAAAAGTGTTTTACTATCATATAATAATCTACCTATTAGTGTGCTTTTACCATCATCAACACTTCCTGCTGTTGTAAATCTTAGTAACTCCATATCTAAGTATACGTTTGAATCAACCATTTAGAAATAACCCTCCTTTTTTCTATCTTCCATAGCATTTTCTGATCTTTTATCATCCGATCTACTGCATCTTTCTGAACTTCTAATTTGTGCTACTTCATTTACAATTTCTTCAAGGGTTTTCGCATTTGATTCTGTAAGCCCCGTACAAGTCATATCACCTATAGTTCTACACCGAACTAACATTTCTTTAGCGTTTTTCTTTTCACCTTCATCCATATTAATATATTCTGTATACGCAAGGATCACCCCATCACGCATAATACATTTTCTTTTATGTGAAAAATATAATTTCGGGATGTCTATATTTTCTTTTAGAATATATTGCCATATATCCATCTCAGTCCAGTTACTCAAGGGAAATGCCCTAAAATGTTCACCAACGTTATATCTACCATTGTAAAGATCCCATAGTTCAGGTCTTTGATTTTTTGGATCCCACTCTCCAAACTCAGTTCTATGCGAAAAAAACCTTTCTTTAGCCCTTGATTTTTCTTCATCACGTCTTCCACCACCTACACAGCAGTCAAATTTGTATTCAAGAATTGTATCTAATAGTGTTATTGTTTGCAGATAGTTCCTACTCGCATATTTACCAGTTTCTTCCTTCACACGACCTTCTTTAATAGATTTTTCTACACTTCCTATTACAAGATTTGCCCCTAATTTTTTTACAAAGTTATCTCTATATTCTAATGTCTCTGGAAAGTTATGGCCTGTATCAATATGCAGGAATGTAAACGGAATATTTGCCGGATAAAATGATTTTTTTGCTATATGCCCCATAACAATTGAATCTTTCCCACCAGAAAACAGCAGTGCAGGTCGTTCAAATTGCGATGCTACTTCTCTCATTATAAATATTGCTTCTGCTTCTAATTTATCTAGATGCGTAAGATTATAATGCGTCATTTTTCGCCTCTTTATTTATTTTTTAATCTAAATAACCAAATGATTTAGGTTTAATTTTTACCCTTTTTTCATAATATAATATCTAACATAAACAATAATGAATAATACTATTATTACTAAAATTGTAGGAAGAAAAAAATTAAACGGAATATAAAAAAGAGTGATAATTAGTGAAAATATCAAAACCATTGACAGCATAATAATTATTTTCAGAGTTGATGATTCGGTTTTTATTTCTGAAGTTGATTTATCATCTAATTCATTTAAATAATCTACAACCTCTTTTTCTTTATCAGATAAAACAATACCATCATCTAATATTTGATCCTCTGAAGTTTCATCTAAAGGTTTAACTGATTTTTTCTCCATCTGAAACTTATTATATTCATCTATATTATCAAAAATAACTGGAGAACCCTGATAACTACATTCTCTACATACATACCTATCAGAATAACCTGTTAAAACTCCGTCTTTTAACCGACCCTGAAATATTTTTCTACTACCACATTTTGGGCAAGCAGTTATACTCAATTTGTCATCTCCGTATTTATAGGATAATAAAAAAAACAAATAATAGCTTTGCTATTACACATCTGCGGTATTTGGGTGAAATCTGTGAAAAAAAGTGATGTAAAAATCGCAGTTTTAAGAATAGAAGGAACAAACTGTGAACAAGAATCATTGGATGCATTCAAAAGACTTGGTGCAAACCCTGAGTTTGTACATCTGAAACAACTTTTACATATCGATTGTACTAATACTGAAAAACGAGATATTTCTAATTACCAATGCATTATGATACCTGGAGGATTTTCAGCAGGAGATTATATTCGTGCAGGTGCAATTTTTGCAGCACGTATAAAAAGTAAATTAGGTAAAGATCTTGCAGAGTTTATAAAACAGGAATATCCTATACTTGGTGTTTGTAATGGTTTTCAGGTATTAACAGAACTAGGCTTGCTACCAGGTATTAAAGAAATCATGACTACTGTTCCTGATGCTTGTTTAAATATTAATGATTCTAATCGATACGAATGTAGACCTACATTCTTAAAACATGAAAACAATAATAAATGTATTTTTACTAGAAAAATTCAAAAAGGTAATATCCTACTTATTCCTAGTGCTCATGCAGAAGGAAAACTGCTATTTCCATTAGATAAACAAGAAGAATATCTAAAAAAATTGGAAAATAATGATCAGATTGTCTTCCGTTATGTTAATGAAAAAGGGGAATATACTGGTTATCCATGGAATCCAAACGGTTCAATTAGTAACCTTGCAGGTATATGTAATTATATTGGTAATGTATTTGGTATGATGCCACACCCAGAAAGAAGTTTTTATCGCCATCAGCATCCAAATTGGGTTCAAAATGGACTCAATAATAATATTGGTGATGGTATGGCTATTTTTGAATCAGCCTTAGATTATGTTTGTAAAAGGTTTTGAATTATATGCCAAGTGTTGTAACATGTATTCTTATTGATAACCATGAAAATATTCTTATTCTTAAGAGAAGCGATAAAGTTAGAACTTATAAGGGTTATTGGGGTGGTATAGCAGGTTATGTTGAAAAAGATGAAGAACCTGTTGATACTGCATTTAAAGAAATAAGAGAAGAAACAGGTCTTACTGATAATGATGTTGAATTAATAAAAACTCAAAATCCTATTGAATTTACAGATTTTTATGAAAAGGAAAAGTATGATTGGAAGGTTTATCCTTTTTTGTTTAGAATTCGAAAGGAAAATAAAATAAGAATAGATTGGGAACATATTAGTTATAAGTGGATAAAGCCATCAGATATTGATAAATTTGAAGTCGTTCCACATTTAAGAGAAGTCGTATTAAAATTGTTAAAATAAATTTTTTATGGACGGGGAAGCGATGAAGGTGGTGAGGAGAGATAGGAAAATAATCATTTAACTCCCCCATCCGATAATATATAATTATTTTATTATATATATAAATCTTTTTATAAAAATAATACTGGTAAAAAAATTAAAATCGATTGATATGAATGAAAATGCTTATTGAAAAAAAGAGACTCAACCATGAATGCTTTATGGCATTTTGTCATTAGGTTCTCGTCATTATCCTGAAGATAAAAATACCTCATCGTTTTTCTCCTGATAAATGGCCACCAATTTTATATTTAAAAAAAATGATTGATGTTTATCCTGTGATTGCTATAATAGAGGAGCTTGTTTTATAACCCCCTACACAAAATTCTTTCTTTTTTTATTTTTTATATTTTTTAGGCGAATTTAATCAAGTTTAGCAAGAATATTTTCAATAGACAAATAAGTTTCATCAATAGACCTAGAACTATCAATTATATACCAGTCTTTAACAAGAGACAAAGCCTTATTTCTCACTTTAACTAAACTTTCAAGAGTTTCAAACATTTCCTTTTCACTTCTCTCTTCAAAACGTTTCAATACAACTTCAGGCTCCGCATCAAGAAAAAACATATAATTTGAAGTTGGAACAAAACCATAAAAAAAATTGTAACCAATTTTTGCAAGTTTTTCAGGCAGATAAGCAGTACCAACTAGATATCTAACCATAATCAAAGTATCAATATCTTTACACCGGTAATAATTACGAATAGACGTAAGGACATCAAACATGTAAAAAACACTTGCTTTAAGTTTATTTATTTTACCTTGTCCCAGTAATGATTTTTTTGCTTTGCGACCAAAAAAATTATCATTACTAGGATGAGAGCGAATCACAACCCTATCACCAAGTTTTTCATATCTCTCTTTGATAAGTTTAGCATGAGTATCTTTACCTACACCATCTAGTCCATCGACTATTATAAGACGCATAAAAACCTCATAAAATAAATATAGCCCAATATAAAAACGCTGTAACAAAAGGAACACTTAGATTATCAAGTCCTTTAGGTGTAAGTCCTTCAACAATTGCAGCAACTACTGCGATACCAAGCAAAACAAGAATAACATAACTTGACAAAGGAATACTATAATAAAATAATGCAACAACTGTTGTAATAAAAGTAAAGACAAACATAGCCAAACTACCAACATAACTTTTCTGATCACTAAATACATTATATTTTTTCTTACCAAATCTAATACCAATAATTGAAGCAAAACCATCACCATAACTCATTGCAAGAATTCCTATCGCAATAATAACCATATTATCAAAAAACAAATACGCAAGAATAGTCCAAGTTATAGCATAATAAACAAGACCCATACTATGACCTGCAGCACTTGTTCTACCTTTTATAGATTTAATAGGAGTATATGGACTCATAAGAAATGTAAATAAAATAAATGGACCTGCTGCAACAAAAGCCATAACCCAGGAAGTTTGAAAAATAGGTAATAAAAAAGCCACATTTCCAACCATAATATGAAGAAACTTCCGTGACAGTTCTGGCCATTTATCCAAGAGTTTTTCTGAGACAATTAATAAAATTACAACATAAATATAAACCAATAATACACCTGCGATATCCCCACTTATAGACATATCTTCACCTATTATCTTCAAATACCTATAATCTTATTTAATTAAAAAATTATTCTATTATTTTATAAAAATTTACATAATATAAAATAATCAGATTTTTAAAAAAATACTTATTAAAAAAGCTAAAAGACCAATAAAAATTGAAAACAAAGAAATTTTTCTAAATAGTTTTAAATGTGGTTCTTTTTTAAAAATTAAATCAAGAGCAATTATAAGAAGTATTATATCACAAATAAAAACAAGGAACAGATAAACATAGTTTTTATAATAAAGAGTATAGGTTTGCATTAGAAAAGGAACAAAACTAAGACAAACTGCCAAAACATAAAACAAACCTGCAATAATGTTGCTTTTACGTTTTCCAATATATTTTGGAAAAGATCTGGTACCTTTTTTCTTATCTCCTTCATAATCTTGTACATCCTTCATTATTTCTCTACCAGAACCTGCAAGAAAAGCAATAAGTGCAATAATGTAAATAGAAGGATCTATAGCAAAAGAAAAAGTATTTTCTTTTATTACTGCAACACCGCCAAAAATAAATGGAATTGCCATAACATATGCAATGTAAAAATTTCCAAGAAACTTAATTTTTTTCATATGAGAATCATAAAGAATCGCAAATAAAGCAGTAATTAAAGCAATAATAAAACATGTAAAGTTTACAAAATAAGAACAGATTATACCTAAAGGAAAGAAAAATCCAAACAGTATAAGGGCAGTTTTAGGTTTAAGGTCACCACGAACAAGTGGCCTATCATTGCGCTTATTTACAATATCTATATCTAAATCAAAATAATCATTTAAAGCAAAAGTACTTGCTTCAAGAAATAAAGCTGTGAAAAATGTTAGGATAAATTTATCCCAAGAAGGAAGAGATAATCCTTCTAAAGCTATAACAGAACCTATAAGTATACCTAAAAAAAGCATAACTCCATGCCCAAGGCGCATTAGTTCCCAGACTGCTCTTAGTTTTTTCATAAACATCATTTATTTATTTGGCTCAATTATTACTTTCATCGAGTCTTTTGCCTCAGCTACAAGTTTGAATCCTTTAGCTATTTCGTTTAGTGATAGTTTATGAGTAACCATATCATTTACATCAATTTTTTTCTCCTTTAGCAGATCTATTGCCTCAACAATATCTTCTCCAGCACCAGCATATGTAGAATATGTCTTTACTTGTTTATTCCATAGATCAAAAAACGGTATTGCTACTTCAACACCAGGTGGTGTCATTGCAAACCAAAGAATTTTACCACCAAACTCAACACATTCAATTGCTTGTCTAACAACAATAGAAACCCCTGCACATAGTATTACAAAATCCGCAAGTTTTCCATTATTATTTTTCTTAATCTGCTCAGCAATATTTTCTTTAGCATTAATTACAACATCTGCACCCATTTTTTTTGCAAGTTTAAGCCTATATTCATCAATATCTGTTGCAAATATTTGTTTTGCGCCATATGCCTTTGCAAGTTTGATATTTAAAAGCCCTGCCATGCCGCTTCCAAGAACCAAAACTGTTTGTCCCATCTTAAAATGAGCAACTTTAAAACCTCGTACAACACAAGCAAGAGGTTCAATAAAAGTTCCTGCATCAAATGATACTTCATCAGGTAAAATAAAAGCACCATAGCGAATATTTATTTCTGGAACTCGAAGATATTGCCCAAAACCACCGGGATAAAACTTTGTATTGTGAAGTGTATGACATAATGTTTGTTGATCATTTTTACAAAAAGTACATTCATTGCATGGAACATGATGAGTTACAAAAACTCTATCACCTTTTTTGAACTTTTTAACATTTTTACCTGTTTTTTCAACAATTCCTGATATTTCATGACCTAAAACAAGTGGTGCTTTTTTAACCCGATACCATTCCATAACATCAGAGCCACAAATACCACTAGCTATTACTTTTACTAAGAGTTCATCATCAGATATCTTAGGAATAGGTTGTTCTTCTATACGAACGTCATTATTGTTATAATACATTGCAACTTTCATTTTTTCCATGTTATTTCACTGTTATTAAAAACTATTTAATAGATTTTACCAAAGATAAAACATAATTTTATTATTAATTAAAAGATACACCCAAACATAACATAGGAGTGAGAGAATATGGGATTATTTGGACCAGATAAAATCACAGTAACACTTGATAAATATCAATACAAACCAGGAGATATTATTAAAGGATCAGTAGGCTTAAATTTAGGAAAACCAATAAGGGCTAGAAAACTCGTTGTTTCATTACTTGGAAAGGTTAAAACAACACACCGTGACTCTAAAGGACATATGCATACTGAAGATGTTGTCATCTATGATTTTACAATTCCGCTTGATGGAGAAAATGATTATCTAAGCGAAATGTATAATTTTGAAATCAAAATACAATCTGATCTTCTTCAAATGCATTCATCCAGTCAACAAATCCAACAGATGCTTCAAGCAAAATTAGGAACCGTTGGTGCTATTCTTGGCCAAATAGTAACAGGTGGACAAAGCCCCGTACGGTGGATAGTTCATACGCAGCTTGATATACCTATGAAGCTAGATGTTCATAAATCTCAAGATATTGTAATTTCAAGTTAACGCAATAAAAATAAAAGAAGAAAATTGCCTAGTTAAAATTAATTGGAAAAGTAAAAAGCCAGAAATAAAATAGATATTTAACTAATAACATAATTTTATCTTTTTTCACAATCTCTCCACACCGTGTTAATTTTTGTCAATTCATATTTAAATAACTATCTTGATAAAATTACAAAAATAGAAAAATCTTGTTTAGGCATTTTTACTTAAAAAAAGTTATTACATTGATCTAAGCCGTCTGATTCTTTCATCTATAGGTGGATGTGTAGACCACATAGAACTAATATTTTGTGATTTGAAGGGATTTGAAATATATAGTGGTGCAACTGTTTTAGAGCCTTTTGGCTTTGTTGAGGGAGCATCTTGCTTTATTTTTTCAAGTGCTTTTGCAAGACCCTCAGGATTTCTTGACAGATATGCTCCAGTAGAGTCTGCAAGGTATTCTCTTTTTCTAGATATTGCTAAATAGGTTAGATTTGCAAATATTGGTGCAAGAATTGCAAATAAAAAAGCGATGATAACAATTATTCCACCACCATCTCTACGACCACCTCGACTAGCACCACCCCAAAACATTGAATAAAACACAATTTCAGAAATAAGAGAAATCGCACCAACAACTGCAATTGTAACAGTAGCAACACGAATATCATAGTTTTTAATATGACTCATCTCATGTGCTATTACCCCAGTTAATTCTTCCTGATTAAGTTTATAAAGAGCACCAGTTGTCACACAAACTATTCCTTCTGAAGGATTCCTACCTGTTGCAAAAGCATTAATATACTCCGAATCTTGAACATATACCTTAGGCATCGGAAGTCCTGATGCAATACTCATTTCTTCAACACGGTGAATTAAAAGTTTTTCTTCGCGAATATTTGCGTTTGCAGGACGTGCTCTTGCAGCACTAAGAACTGTTTTAACAGATATTGAATACATCATTAAAACATAGCCTATACTAATAGGCAATGCAAAAATTAAAGCGACAAGAATATTTCCTCCAAAAAGATAGATTCCCAACGCTAAAATTATTCCAATAAACAAAAAAGCCATAAAAGTACAAACTAACACTGTATCCCGTTTGTTTTTCCTTATTTGATCTTCTACTAATAATTTTTTCTCCATGACCACCACTAAATAAAATAAAAAAAAGTTTTTAGAATTTTACTTGAGGTACTTCCCTTGATGCTTCTGGTATCTGTAACATTTCACGAACTTTTTTACCCATGAAACTTGCAAACCATTTACCAGGTATTGTCTCAACTATATTATTAAATGCCAATATTGAATCGTTAAAGTGCTGTCTTGAATAAGATATTTTGTTTTCTGTATTTGTAAGTTCATCTTGTAGGTTTAAAAAATTCTGATTAGCTTTAAGATCAGGGTAACTTTCAGCTACAGCAAATAATGTTTTAAGCGCACCGGTAAGCATATTATCTGCATCAATGTTTTCTTGCGGTGTTTTTGCACTCATCAAAGCTGAACGAGCTCTTGTAACGCTTTCAAGAGTTTCTCTCTCATGCTTCATATAACCTTTGACTGTTTCCATCAAGTTTGGAATAAGATCTGCTCTACGTTTCAGTTGTACATCAATTTGTGCCCAACTGTTATCTATCCTATTTTCTAATCTGATTATTCTGTTGTAATATCCAAAGAATATAAACACCAGAAATAGGACTATAATCAATAGTGTTATACCTAATATCCATATAACCATTTATTTATGCCTCCTTTTTAACGATGGGTTAATAATATTTTTTATTTAAAGTTATCGTGTTTTAAAAAAAAAATTATAATGTAGTAATTTCTATCTAAACTTCAGCTAATATAACTGTATAGTTTTTACCATATACTTTAGCACAGTGCGGACAAGTTGTATAGAAGAAATACATTTTTTTAATTTCTTTATTTTTTGATATAACATATTCTTTCATTTCTTCTATCCAGTTTTTCATGTTCTTATAATGCCCTTCAAAAACTTTTGTAAGAAATATACCAGATATTTTTGTCATTTCTGCCGTTGGTACTTCTTTGCTTACTGCAATATAAATATTTGTTTTCCAAGCAGATCCTTCATCAGATAGCATCAGTGGTTTTGGGTTGAGAGCATCTGCATCTTTAATTATTTCCATGTTTTTAACCATCATTTTCCCAAACCCTAAGGGAATATGTAAAAAACTTCTAGATTGATCTTTAACAAATAATTTATCTTTAAAAACAATCTCTTTTTCATTCCATGGTTCAGGATTAAAACGTGGACAACATCCTGTTTCTGATTCTTCATAAAGTTTATCCATATATTTATCATCTCTTTGATCTATTTTTTATTTGATTTAAAAACATCAAATGCTTCTTTTGGCTTATATTTATTATGAACAACAGCATTTACTGCTTTAATCATACCAACAGGATCACTACTCTGAAATACATTTCGACCCATATCAACACCGATAGCTCCTGCTTGTAATGCATCATAGGCCATCTGAAGTGCTTCTTGCTCAGGAATTTTCTTTCCACCAGCAATAACTATTGGTACAGGACATGTTTCTACTACTTTTTCAAAATCTTTACAATAATACGTCTTAACAATATGTGCACCTAGTTCTGCCGCCATTCTACTTGCAAGACTAAGATATTTTGCATCTTTACCAAGTCCTT
>Ga0209254_10003596_pt1 | contig 14119 bp, 11 predicted proteins | sample FrelakmetDIP11DI_FD_187148 | JGI IMG/M metagenome (GOLD analysis project Ga0209254, IMG submission 187148) | Freshwater lake sediment microbial communities from the University of Notre Dame, USA, for methane emissions studies - DIP11 DI (SPAdes)... | ecosystem: Environmental > Aquatic >...
CCGACCAAGGCCTCGAGTTCGAGCGCGCGGCCATGTTCCACGTCCAGGAGCATCGAGGTCTTGTGCGCGCCCACCGCCTCGGCGCCGGCCAGGCGCTGTTCGAGCGTGATCTTGAAGCGCACGCCCAGGGCCTCGGCCACGCGCTGCGCCTCGCCCATCATGGCGGCCGCCAACTGCCGCGTGGGCGGGAAGCGGCAGATGTCTTCCAGCGTGGCGTGGGTCAGCGCGCTGAGCGGGTTGAAGCTCACGTTGCCCCACAGCTTGACCCAGATCTCGGCGCGGATGTCCTTGGCCACCGGCGCCTTGAAGCCGGCGCGCATGAGCGCGTGCGACAGGGTCTCGATGCGCTCGCTGCGCGTGCCGTCGGGTTCGCCCAGGGTGAAGCGGTTGCCCTCGATCAGCTTCACCACGCCCGGCGCTACCAGTTCAGCCGCCGGGTAGACGACGCTGCCGATCACGCGCTCGGGCTCGATATTCGCGCCGACCACGCCGCCCGGGTCCACCGACTCCAGTGCACGACCCTCGTTCGGGCCGGCCAGCCTGTGGAAGTACCACCAGGGGATGCCGTTGATCATGGTCACCACCATCGTGCGCGGGCCGAACAGCGCGCGCAGGTCGGGCAGCAGGTCGCGCACCTGGTGCGCCTTCACGGTCAGCAGCACCGCGTCCTGGACGCCGGCGTCGGCATAGCGCTGCACGGCGCGCACGGTGGAGGCGTGCAACTCGCTGCCGTCTTCCTGGATCAGCCGGAAGCCGTGGGCATTGATGGCCTCCAGGTTGCGGTGGCGTGCGATGAAGGTGACCTCTTCGCCGGCCAGCGCCAGCTTGGCGCCCAGGTAGCCGCCGATGGCGCCTGCGCCCACGACACAGATCTTCATCGGCCCATCCTCAGCTCACGCTGCCGCGCGACGTTCTTCGCCGCACCCCACAGCGGCCACACCAGCATCAGGATCGCCAGCCCGGCGATGGTGCCGACCAGCGGGTTGCTCCAGAAGATGCTCATCGAGCCCTGGCTCAGCAGCATGGCCTGGCGGAAGCTGGCCTCGGCCATGTCGCCCAGCACCAGGGCCAGCACCATGGGCGCCAGCGGATATTTCAGCTTCTTGAAGAGGTAGCCCATGACACCGAAGACCAGCATCATCACCACGTCGAACATCGAGTTGTTCACCGTATAAGCGCCGATGGCGCAGATGACGATGATCACCGGCCCGATGATGGAAAACGGGATGCGCAGGATGGCCGCCCACCAGGGCACCGTAGTCAGCACGACGATGAGCCCGACGACATTGCCGATATACATGCTGGCGATCAGACCCCAGACGAATTCCTTCTGTTCGACGAACAGCATCGGCCCCGGCTGCAGGCCCCAGATCAGCAGGCCGCCCAGCAGCACCGCCGCGGTGGGTGAACCCGGGATGCCCAACGTCAGCATGGGCAGCAGCGCCGAGGTGCCCGCTGCGTGCGCCGCCGTTTCCGGCGCCACCACGCCTTCGATGCGGCCCTTGCCGAAACTCTGCGGGTCCCGGCTCATGCGCCGCGCCATGCCGTAGCTCATGAAAGACGCCGGCGTCGCGCCGCCGGGGGTGATGCCCATCCAGCACCCGACCGCCACCGAGCGCAGAAACAACTTCCAGTGCTTGAGCAACTCGCCCCAGGTGCGCCACACCACCTTGAAGTCGATCTTCGCGCTCTGGCCCTTGAAGGCCAGGCCCTCTTCCATGGTGACCAGAATCTCACCGATGCCGAACAGGCCGATCACCGCGATCAGGAAACCGAAGCCCTTGAGCAGTTCCGGGAAGCCGTAGGTCATGCGCAGCTGGCCGGTGACGGTGTCCATGCCGACGGCGGCGAGGGCGAAGCCCAGCATCATGGCCGCGATGGTCTTGGCCGGCGGCTCCTTGCTCATGCCCACGAAGCTGGCGAAGGTGAGCAGTTGCACGGCGAAGAATTCCGCCGGCCCGAATTTGAGCGCGAACCTGGCCAGCAGCGGCGCCGTGAAGGTGATCAGCAGCACGGCGAACATGGCGCCCACGAAGCTGGACGTGAAGGCCGCCGTGAGCGCCTGCGCGGCGCGGCCCTGCTGTGCCATCGGGTAGCCGTCGAACGTGGTGGCCACGCTCCAGGGCTCGCCGGGAATGTTGAACAGGATCGACGTGATGGCGCCGCCGAACAGCGCCCCCCAGTAGATGCAGCTCAGCATGATGATCGCCGAGGTGGGATTCATGCTGAAGGTCAGCGGCAGGAGGATGGCCACGCCGTTGGCGCCGCCCAACCCCGGCAGCACGCCGATCAGCACGCCCAGCGTGATGCCGATGAGCATGTAGCCCAGGTTGGGCAGCGTGGCGGCGACGCCGAAGCCGTGGAAGAGGTTCTGCAGTTCGTCCATGACGCGGGCGACGGGGTCAGAACCCGAAGAAGGCTTCGAGCGGGCCCTTGGGGAGCGACACCAGGAACCAGCGTTCGAAGACGAGGAAGAAGGCCAGTGGTACGCCCAGCGCCACCGCGGTGGTCAGCGCCACGCCGTGCTTGCCGTGGCGCAGCATGAACCAGGCGATGAGCAGCGCCGAGGCGACATAGATGCCCAGCGGGAAGATGAGCCCGATGTAGATCGTCATCGGCCACAGGATGGCCCACACGCTGCGCAACTGTTCGCGTTCGGCGAAGTGCTCGTGCGAGCCCCAGCGCAGCAACTGCTTCAAGGCCACCCAGCCCGAAGACAGCAGCAGCGCGAGCCCGATATAGAAGGGGAAGTAGCCGGCGCGTGGGCCGTCGTCGCCCCAGCCGGTGCCGACACGGAAGCTGTCGGTGACGACCAGGACGCCCAGCGCCATCAGCAGCAGCGCCACCCCCAGTTCCGGCCAGCGCACGCCGACCGGGTCGGCCTTCTCATCGGCTGCGCCGCGCATCACTGCGCCAGGAAGCCGGCTTCGCGCATCAGCACGCGATGCAACTGCTCGTTCTTGGCAACCCAGTCGGAGTAGGCCTGGCCCGACATCGTGGTCGTGTTGAACGCGCCCTTCTTCATGAACTCCTGCCATTCGGGCAGCGCACGTACCTTGGCCATCAGGTCGACGTAGAACTTCGTCTGCTCGGCCGTCACGCCCGGGGCCATGAAGATGCCGCGCAACATCACATATTCGGCGGGCAGCCCGGCGGACGAGCAGGTCGGCAGGTCGCCCCAGCTCTGCGTGGCCGTCACCTTGTCGGCGTAGGGCAGCTTCTTGGCGTCGAACACGCACAGCGCGCGCAGCTTGCCGGCGCGCCAGTGGCTCTCGGCCTCGATCGGGTTGTTGACGGTGGCATCGACATGCTTGCCCACCAACTGCACCGCGACCTCGCCGCCGCCCTTGTAGGGCACGTAGATCATCTTCTTGCCGGCGGCCTTTTCCAGCAACACGGTGATGATCTGGTCTTCCTGCTTGCTGCCGGTGCCGCCCATCTTCAGGCTGCGGTCGGGGCCGTTCTTCAAGGCATCGAAGAAGTCCTTCGGTGTCTTGTACGGCGATTCCTCGTTCACCCACAGCACGAACTGGTCCAGCGCCATCATCGACACCGGCGTCAGGTCGCGCCAGTTGAAGGGCACGCCGGTGGCCAGCGGCGTGGTGAACAGATTGGACAGGGTGATGATGATCTTGTGCGGATTGCCCTTGTCGGCCTTGACGTCCAGAAAGCCCTCGGCGCCGGCGCCGCCCGACTTGTTGACGACGACGATGGGCTGGTTCATCAACTTGTTCTTCGCCACCACGCCCTGGATGAAGCGCGCCATCTGGTCGGCGCCGCCGCCGGTGCCGGCGGGCACCACGAATTCAACCGGCTTGGTCGGCTCCCACGCCATCGTGGCGGTGGCTACCGAGGCGCCCACTGCCGTTGCGGCCAGGCGCCGGACCCAAGTTGCTGTGACTGCCTTCATCGTTTCTCCTTCGTATGCGTGACTGAGCCTGCCCAGGACAGGGCTACATGACTCTAGAGAGCCATTGCGGTGCAGTAAATTGAGTATTTGTGCGGGTGTGGATTTAGGAAAAGCTGAATCGAAGGTGGTTTCAGCCTTTGCCCGATCAGGCCAGCCCGAGTTTCTGCGCCAGCCCGATACGCTGCAGCTTGCCGGTGGCGCCCTTGGGGATCTCGTCCAGGATCAGGATCTTCTTCGGCACCTTGTACTCGGCGACGCGACCGCTCACGAAAGCCTGCAGCTCTCGCTCGGTGGCCGCCTGGCCTTCGCGCAGCACCACCGCGGCGGCGACTTCCTCGCCCAGCTTGGGGTGCGGCATGCCGAAGCACACCACCTGCGCCACGGCGGGATGGTCCATCAGGATCTCGTCGACCTCACGCGGACTGACCTTCTCGCCGCCGCGGTTGATGATCTCCTTCAGGCGGCCTGTGATGCTGACGTAGCCATCGCTGTCCATCACGCCCTGGTCGCCGGTGCGGAACCAGCCGTCGCGCCAGCCTTCGGCGTTGGCCTTGGGGTTGTTCTCGTAGCCGGTGGTCACGTTGGGGCCGCGGATCACGATTTCACCCGTTCCGCCGCGCGGCAGCAGGCGGCCGTCTTCGCCCATGATCGCCACCTCGGGCCCGGCCGCGATGCCCACCGTGCCGGGCTTGCGCACCGCCGGCGGCAGCGGGTTGCTGGCCATCTGGTGGGTGGCTTCGGTCATGCCGTAGCTTTCGATCAGCGGTGCGCCGAAGACTGCTTCCACCTCGGCGATCACCTGCGGCGGCATCGACGACGACGACGAGCGCAGGAAGCGCAGCGGGTGGCGCGCGATGACGTCGAGGTTCTTGCCGGCACGCGACAGGATCGCCTGGTGCATGGTGGGCACGGCGGTGAACCAGGTCGGCCGGGCCTCGTCCATCCAGCCGAAGAACTTGAGCGCGTTGAAGCCGGGCGTGCAGAACACGAACGAGCCCGCCGACAGCGGCGCCAGCACGCCGGCGATGAGGCCGTGGATATGGAACAGGGGCATGATGTTCAGCCCGCGGTCGGCCGGCGTGAAACGCAGCGTGCGGCCGATGTGCGTGGCCGAGGCCACCAGGTTGCGTTGCGACAGCGGCACGATCTTCGGCCGCGAGGTGGTGCCCGAGGTGTGCAGCACCATCGACACGTCGTCGAGCTCGGCATGGCCACCGTGGGCCGCCGCTGCGGACGTGGCAGCGTCCCGCGCCACCAGCGTATAGGCGCCCGCGGGGCCGTCGACCGCCGCCACCAGGTCGATGAGGCGCACGCCCAGCTTCTGCGCCACGGCCACCGCCGGCGAGGTGCTGCCCGCCTCGACGATCAGCGCCTTGGCGTTGAGGTCCTGCAGGTAGAACTCGAACTCGTCGGCACGGTAGGCCGGGTTCAGGGGTGCGCTCGTCACGCCGCTGGCGCAGGCGATGTAGCAGGCGGCCATCTCGGGGCCGTTGTTGAGCACGATGGCGACGCGGTCGCCGCGGCCGATGCCCAGCGCATTGAGCGCCCCCAGCGTGTCGGCCACCACGGCACGCAAGCCGCGGTAGTCCAGCGCCGGGCGCCCGGGCGCGCCGAGGGCGGGGGCGGCGTCGGTGCCGGTGGTGAGCAGGTCCTTGAGGGTCGTCGACATCGCGTTTCTCATGTGGGGCGGGGCGCCCCTTTATACCCGAGCCGGTTTACCACGGCCGGGGGGGTCAGGCAGGCGCGCCGGCCTCGCCCAGGTCCCAGAACAGCCCGCTCATCAGTTGCAGTGCCTCGCGCGCCACCGGCTGCAGCAGGTGCTCGTCGGGGGCATGCTGCGAACAACCCGGGTAGCTGTGCGGCACCCACACCGTGGGCAGGCCCAGGATGTCGGCGAAGACGTCGTTGGGCAACGAACCGCCCAGGTTGGGCAGCAACACCGGGGCGCGGCCGGTGCTGCGCTCGATGGATGCCAGTACAAAACGCACCCAGGGGTTGTCGGGGTCCAGCCGGGTGGCGTTCATGACTTCCGGGTCGCTGACCTCGATCTCGCCGAAGCCGTGCGCGGCCAGGTGTGCCAGCACCGCAGCGCGCAAGCGCGTCGCGTCGGTGCCAACGACGAAGCGCAGGTGCATCCGCGCCTGGGCCGCGGGCGGGATGGCGTTCACCGGGTGGTCGGGATTGCCGGTGCGCATCGCCAGCACCTCCAGCGTATTCCAGGCGAAGACGCGCTCGGCCGGCGTCAGGCCGGGCTCGCCCCAGTTGGCGTCGATGGCCGGGTCGCCGGCATCGCCGCCGACTTCCAGGCCGGCCAGTGCGGCGCGCACATTGGCCGGGATGGCCGGCGGGCGCAGCGCTTCGATCAGGATGCGGCCCCGGCCGTCGACCAGGCTCGAGATCGCCGCGGCCAGCACGGTGCCCGGATTGCTCAGCAGCCCGCCCCAGTTGCCCGAGTGGTGGGCGCCGTCGCGCAGCCTGAGCGCGAGGTCGAAATTGGCGACACCGCGCGAGCCCAGGAAGACGGTCGGCCGGTCGGCACGCAGGCGCGGGCCGTCGCTGGCGATCAGCACGTCGGCCGCCAGTTCGTCACGGTGCGCGGCGCAGAAGGCCGCCAGGCCGGGCGAGCCGGTCTCCTCGCCGGTCTCGAACAGCCACTTCACGTTGCAGCCAAGCCTGCCTCTGCGCGCCGCCAGCACCTGGGCCAGCGCGGCGATGTTGATGCTGTGCTGGCCCTTGTTGTCGGCCGTGCCGCGGCCGTAGAGGCGGTCGCCGTCGGCGGCCAGTTGCCACGGGCCCTGGCCGCACGTCCAGGACTTGTCCTGGCCGCGGATGACGTCGCCGTGGCCGTACATCAGCACCGTGGGCAGCGCGGCTCCTTCCTGCCGCGCGGCCATGAGCAGCGGGCCATAGGGCGGCTCGGGGTTGGCGTGGATCGTGAACGTGAAACCCAGGGCGGCCAGGGTGGGGCCGATCTCGTCGACCAGGTACGACTGCAGCGCCGGGCCCGAGGCGGCGTCCTGGCTCTCGGTGCGGATGGCCACGCGGCGTGCCAGGTCGCGCGTGAAATCGCCACTGTCGAAGTGGCGCGCCGCCAGGGCCAGTGCTTGGCGGCGCGTCAAGGCTTGCTCACCAGCGTGAAGTGTTCCACCACCGGTGGCACGGCGAAAAGCGGGCCGACGATGGCGCGCCATTCGGTGAACAGCGGGCCACCGCGGAAGTGCACTGTGTGGTCTTCGAGCGTGTCCCAGAAGATCTGCAGGATGTAGCGCTCCGGGCTTTCGATGCCGCGGTTGACCTTGGCGCCACGGAAGCCCCGGGCCCGGCTGACCACGGTGCGGATGCCATGCTGGATGGCTTCCTCGAAGGCGGCCTGCTGGCCGGGGTGGGTGCGGATGTCGGCAATTTCCAGGATCACGGCAGGCTCCATGGTGGGGGGTGCACGCAGTCTAGATCGACCGGGCCGCAGGGATTCAGGCCGACTCTGCAGCGGTGCCGCAAGGCCGCGCCGTTACGATGCGCGCGGTGACCACCCCCGCCACGCCCCGGTGCTGAAGGCCGACGACGCGCACCAGCGGCGCATCGGCATCGGCTTGATCACGCTGGCGACGCTTTGCTTCTCGATCCTGGACGCCAGTGCCAAGTGGCTGGTGCAGGACCTGCCGGTGGTTCAGGTGGTGTGGCTGCGCTTCGCCACCCATGTCGTGCTGATGGTGCTGCTGCTGGCGCCGCGGCACGGGCGCGCGCTGGTGCGTATGCACAGCCCGCGGCTGCAGGCGCTGCGTGGCGCCATGCTGGCCAGCATGACGGCACTGAACTTCTTCGCGCTGCAGTACCTGCAACTGGCCGAGACGGGGGCGATCCAGTTCTCGGTGCCGATCCTGATCGCACTCTTGTCGGCCTGGTGGCTGGGCGAGCGGCTGGACTGGCGGCGCTGGAGCGCCGTCGCGGCCGGTTTCGCGGGGGTGTTGCTGGTCATCCGGCCGGGCTCGCAGGCCTTTCACCCGGCACTGCTGCTGGCGCTGGCGAACGCCGTTCTGTATGCCGCCTTCAACCTGCTGACACGCCGCATGGCAGCCACCGAGTCGGCTGAGTCGATGCAACTCATCTCGGCCATCGGTGCCGCGGTGGTGCTGGCGCCGTTTGCGCTGATGCGTTGGCAGGACCCCGCGAGCTTGCTGACCTGGGCGGTGATCCTGCTGTGCGGGCTGATGGGCGGCATCGGCCACCTGGCGGTGGCGCAGGCCCACCATCACGGCTCGGCGGCCCTGCTCGGGCCCTTTCTCTACCAGCAGATCCTGTACATGACGCTTTGGGGTTGGCTGGTGTTCGCGCAGGTGCCCGACGCCTTCGTGGTGGCCGGCGCGCTGGTGGTGGTGGCCAGCGGCTTGTACCTGCTGTGGCTGGCGCTGCGGCAGCGCTGACGGGGCCTTGCACTCGACCCCGCCGCCGCTCAGCCCAGCGGCAGGCCGACGTAGTTCTCGGCCAGCGCAGTCTGCGCCGCCACCGACCCGCACAGGTAGTCGAATTCGGCCTGCTGCATGCGCAGCCCGAAGCCGCCGCCTTCCGGGAACCGGTGCATGAGCGAGGTGAACCACCACGAAAATCGCTCGGCCTTCCAGACGCGCGCCAGCGCCCGTTGCGAATAGTGGTCGATGCCGGCCTTGCTGCCGCCGTAGAACTCGGCCAGCGATTGCGCCATCAGGCCGACGTCGGAAGCCGCCAGGTTCAGACCCTTGGCGCCCGTGGGCGGCACGATGTGCGCCGCGTCGCCGGCCAGGAACAGGCGACCGAAGCGCATGGGTTCGGCGACGAAGCTGCGCAGCGGCGCGATGCTCTTCTCGATCGACGGCCCGGTCACCAGCCGCTCGGCGGCGTCGGCCGGCAGGCGGCGGCGCAGTTCGGCCCAGAAGGCATCGTCGGACCACTGCTCCACCGTGTCGTCGAGCGAGCACTGCAGGTAGTAGCGGCTGCGCTCGTGGCTGCGCATGCTCGCCAGCGTGAAGCCGCGTTCGGTGTGGCCGTAGATCAGCTCTTCATTCACCGGCGGCGTATCGGCCAGCAGGCCGAGCCAGCCGAAGGGGTAGACCTTTTCGAAGGTGGTCAACGCGGTCGCCGGCACCGACGCGCGACACACGCCGTGGAAGCCGTCGCAACCGATGACGAAATCGGCGTGCAGGTGCTGTTCGACGCCGTCGTGACGGTAGCTGAGATGCGGGCTTTCACCGTCGAAGCCGTGTGGCTGCACGTTTTCGGCCTCGTAGACGGTGGGCCGGCCGCTCTGGCGGCGGTGCGCCATGAGGTCGCGCGTGACCTCGGTCTGGCCGTAGACCACGACCTGCTTGCCGGTCAGCGCGCGCAGGTCGATGCGCAGGCGGCGGCTGCCGAAGGCCATCTCGAAGCCCGCGTGCGGCAGGCCCTGGGCGTCCAGCCGCTCCGCCACCCCGGCGTCGCGCAGCAGGTCCACCGCCACCTGTTCCAGCACGCCGGCGCGGATGCGACCGAGCACGTACTCGGGGCTGCGCTGTTCGAGCACGACGTTGTCGATGCCGGCGCGGTGCAGCAAGGCACCGAGCAATAGGCCGGCGGGACCGGCGCCGACGATGGCGACCTGGGTGCGCATGTCTGTGTCTCCAAATCTCGTGGTGGGGTCAAGCCTTCGATACGGGCCGTGCCGGGCTGTCCTTGCCCTGCACGCCGGCGTCGATCGACTGCACAGTTGAACATACCCCATCGCGCCCGATCTCGGGCGCCGAGTTCGCGCCATCCGAGGCCACGCTGGCATTGTTGCGCCTTCGCTGCGCCTGGCGACGTGTCGTCGCGCGGCTCCTGGCCATGGCCATCGTGCGCGCCTGGCCGGAACCATGGCACCGGACGGGGCCCGCCGCTGCGATGCCGAGGTACTTCGCACGGCTGTCGATGACACCCTGGCTCAAGTCCGGCCGGCCGGCATCCGAAAACAGGGGGGTCGGGCGGACGAGGGAGCCGCCGGCGAGACCCGAGGAAGCCGCATGTCCAGCACCGTCGCCGTCGACGAGCTCAGTGTCGGCATGTACATCCATCTCGACGGTGGGTGGCTGTCGCACCCCTTTCCGCTGTCCAGCTTTCGCATCTCTTCGGCGGAGCAGATTGCCACGTTGCGCGGGTTGGGGCTGTCGCGCGTGCGCTGGGTGCCGGAGAAGAGCGATCCGCCACCCTGCGCCGCAGCGGCCGTCGATGCGGGGGCCGCGCTCGAGTCAACGGCCCTGGCCGCCGCCCCGCCCCGCCCCGACGAGCCAGCGGCCCAACACCGGCGTCGGCAACTGGTCGCCCAGCGCGAAGCGCTGCTGCGCTGCGAGCGCCAGTACGCCGAGGCGGCGCAGGCCTTCTTCGAGGTCGGTGAGGCGCTGGCCACGCGGCCCCAGCACGCCGGCCGCACCACCGAGGCGCTGGCGCGGGCGATGCTCGAGAAGATGCTCGTGGGCGACGAGATGGGCATCCGCCTCGTCGGTGGGGGTGGCGACCGCGCCGCCGTCCACGCGCTCAACGTCAGCGTCGTCTCGCTGCTGATCGGGCGCTCGCTGGGCTTGGCCCCGGAAGACATGCTCGACGTCGGCGTGGGAGCGCTGATGCACGATGTGGGCAAGCAGGACATGGCCGACCGCTACCGCCATGCCGACGAACGCTTCACACCGGCCGAATGGGCCGCCTACCGGGACCACGTCACGCGCGGCGTGGCCCACGGCCGCCGCATGTCGCTCGCGCCAGGCGCCTTGGCGGTGCTGGCGCAGCACCACGAGCACGCTGACGGCACGGGCTTCCCGCACCACCTGACGACCGACCGCATGTCCATGGCCGCGCGCGTCGTGGCCATCGTCAACCGCTACGACAACCTGTGCAATCCGCCCGCCCGCACCTCGGCGCTGACGCCGCACGAGGCGGTGGCAACGCTCTTTGCACAGGGTCGCTCGCGCTTCGACACCGCTGTGCTCAACGCCTTCATCCGAGTCGTCGGCGTCTACCCGGCGGGTTCGCTGGTGCAGCTCACCGATGACCGCCACGCGATGGTGATGGGCGTCAACTCGAGCCGTCCGCTCAAGCCGCGCGTGCTGGTGCACGACCCCCGCGTGCCTCGCGACGAAGCGCTGGTCATCAACCTCGAGCGCGCGGCCGACCTCGGCATCCGGCGCAGCCTGCCGCCAGCCAGGGTGCCGGCGGCGGCGCTGGCCTACCTGGACCCGCGACCGCGCGTCTCCTACTACTTCGAGCCGCTGGCGCGCGACGTTCACGCCGAGGACATGGCGGCGTGAAGGCCGACACCCCTGCGGGGCAGACCGGCGACGTGGCCGCCTGGCAGGCATTGCTCGACGGCTTGCCGGAAGCGGCCTGGCTGGTCGAGCTCCCCGCCCTGCGCGTGGTGGCCGCCAACGCGGCGGCTGCTGCACTCTTCGGCCGCGCCACCGACGGTCTGGTCGGTGCGCCGGCGGTGCGGCTGGCCGGATCGCCCGAGGACATGGCTTACTGGGCGGATGCTGAAGGCGGTGAGTTCGGGAGCCTGCAATCGGACACGGTGGTCACCGCAGCCGACGGCCGTGTGCTGCACGTCACCCGCAGCATCCGGCCGATATCGGCGTCCGGCGCGACGGCGGGCGCCGCGCCCACGCACGCCTTGGTGGTGCTGTTCGACCGCAGCGCCGAGCGCTGCGCCGAAAGCGAACGCGAACTGCTGCTGGCGGAGCTGCAATCGACGCTGGAGGCCACCGCCGACGGCATCCTCGTCACCGACCTGGCAGGCCATGTGCGCGCCTTCAACCGGCGCTTCGCCGAGATGTGGGCCATGCCGCTGTCGCTGCTGAACGATCGCGACGACGCCGGCGTGCAGGCGTGGATGGTGCGCAGCGTGGTCGACGCCAAGAGTTACGAACACCGCCTGCAGGCGCTTCGCGAGGCTGCGCTGGTCTCGACCTGCGACCGCATCGAGCTGCACTCCGGGCAGGTGATCGACCGCGTGACGCGGCCGTTGTTCTTCGGCGGCAGCCCCCAGGGCCGTGTCTATTCCTATCGCGATCTCAGCGAGCGCATCGCGGCGCAGGAGCGCATCGCGGCGCTCTCTCACAGCGACGCGCTCACCGGCCTGGCCAACCGCACGCGGCTGGCCGAGCGTGTCTCCGAGGCGGCCGCGGCGATGCGCCGCGACGGCGGCGGCTATGCACTGCTGGTGGTCGACCTGGACCGTTTCCGTCGCGTCAACGACAGCCTGGGTCAGGAAGCCGGCGACCGCGTGCTGCTCGACGTGGCGCAGCGCCTCCAGGGTTGCCTGCGACACGACGACACACTGGCGCGCCTGGGCGGCGACCAGTTCGCGCTGCTGCTGGGCCAGACCGACGCGGCAGCGGCCGAGGCCACTGCGCGCCGCGTCCTGCACGTCGTGGCGCAGCCCTTCAACAACGAAGGCGCGCCCTTCACGCTGACCTGCAGCATCGGCATGGCGTTGGCTCCTTCGCACGGCAGCACCCTGGATGAATTGGCGCGCCACGCCGACGCCGCCATGCGGGCCGTCAAGTCTGCGGGCCGCGCCAACTACCGCCTGCACCAGGTTCGCACCGAGGTCGACCGCCGCTACGACATGCGGCTGGACCACGCCATGCGCCAGGCCCTGGTGAGCAACCGCTTCCGGCTGCACTACCAGCCGCAAGTGAGGCTGGCCGACGGCCGCATCGTCGGCGCCGAGGCCCTGCTGCGCTGGCGCGACCCCGAGCACGGCGATATGTCGCCGGTGCAGTTCATCCCGGTGGCCGAAGACAGCGGCTTCATCGTCGCCATCGGCGACTGGGTGCTGACGCAGGCGGTGCGGCAAGCAACGCTTTGGCACCAGCGCGGGCATGTGGTGCCGGTGTCCGTCAACGTCTCGGCGCTGCAGTTCAGGCAGCCGGGCTTCGTCGATGGCGTGGCCAGCGCGCTCGCCGTCAGCGGCCTGCCGGCGCACCTGCTGGAACTGGAGCTGACCGAGTCGATCCTCGTGAACGACGCCGACGAGGCTTTGCAGCGACTGCATGCGTTGGCGGCGCTCGGAGTGCGGATGTCGATCGACGACTTCGGCACCGGCTATTCGAGCCTGGCCTACCTCAAGCGGTTCCCGATCGGCAAGCTCAAGATCGATCGCAGCTTCATTGCCGGTCTGCCCGGCGACGACAGCGATGCCGGCATTGTGTGCGCCATCCTGCAGATGGCGCGCGCCTTGCGCATGAAGGTCATCGCCGAGGGCGTCGAAACCGAGGCGCAACGGCAGTTCCTGCGCGACGCCGGTTGCGACGAATTCCAGGGCTGGTTGTTCGCGACTTCGCTGGACAACCTGAGTTTCGAGCAACGGCTGGCGGCCGCAGAAGCCGGCACCGGCACCGACGACGTCGCTGCGCCGCCGCGCATCAGGCTCGTCCGCGGTTGAGGCCCAACGCCGATGCAGGCGTCACAATCATGGCTGGACAAGCTCCTTGCAGGGTAGTCGTGATGATCTTCAAGTTCAAGAGCAAGGCCACGGGCGACCTGATCATGCTGGGGCCGCACGGCAACCAGTTGCTGGCCTTGTTGGGCCGCGAGCCGGCGGCCCAGGGCATCATCGAAGTGGCGGCGATGCCCGCGGCGCTGGCGGCGCTGCAGGCGGCTGTCGAAGCCGGGGAGGCCGCCTCGCCCGGCACCGACGAAGACACCGACGAGCCGACCGCCGCGCGCGCTGTCACCCTGCGCCAGCGACTGTGGCCCATGGTCGAGATGCTGCGCCGTGCCCATGCCGCCGGGGTGCCGGTGGTGTGGGGCGTGTAATGGTGGCTGGAGTGGCAGGGGCGTGGGGGTTGCAACGAGGCCGTGTCCCGGCCTGAGTGGGGAGGCCCGACGATGAGGGCAGAGCTTTGAATGCGCGCATGACGGCCGTGGACGAGCCGACGCGGGTCTTCGCGCTGCGCCACGGCCAGACGGCGTGGAACGTCACCCAGCGCATCCAGGGCCACACCGACGAGCCGCTGGACGAAACCGGTCGCTGGCAGGCGGTCCGGCTGGCGCAGGCGCTGGTTGGTGAGGGCATTGCAGCCATCTACAGCAGCGACCTGCAGCGTGCGCACGCCACCGCGTTGGCGCTGGCCTCCGCCACCGGCCTGGCGGTGAACAGCGACCCCCTTTTGCGCGAACGCGCCTTCGGCCGTTTCGAAGGTGCCACCTTCACCGAAATCGAGGAGCGCT
>Ga0209254_10003597_pt1 | contig 14115 bp, 12 predicted proteins | sample FrelakmetDIP11DI_FD_187148 | JGI IMG/M metagenome (GOLD analysis project Ga0209254, IMG submission 187148) | Freshwater lake sediment microbial communities from the University of Notre Dame, USA, for methane emissions studies - DIP11 DI (SPAdes)... | ecosystem: Environmental > Aquatic >...
GTCGAGTACCGCTTCAAGTGCCGCAACGCCGGCGTCGACCTGACGCCGTACGTCGAGGAGATCCGCGAGCAGATCGAGGCGCTGTGCACGCTGCGCTTCACCGAGGGCGAGCTCGCCTACCTGCGCGGCCTGCGCTTCATCAAGAGCGACTTCGTCGACTTCCTCGGCCTGTTCCAGCTGAACACCAAGTACATCGTCGTCGAGCCGGCGCAGCCCGGCCCGGGCGAGATCGGCATCGTCATCAAGGGCCCGTGGCTGCACACGATCCTGTTCGAGATCCCGGTGCTGGCGATCGTCAACGAGGTTTACTTCCGTGCCACGCAGCGGGCGCCGGACCTCGAATCCGGCCGCCGCCGGCTGACCGAGAAGATCGCGCTGGTGCGCAACGATCCGAAGCTTGCCGGGCTGCGCATCGCCGACTACGGCACGCGCCGGCGCTTCTCGCAGCGCTGGCAGAACGAGGTGCTGCTGACGCTGAAGGACGAACTGCGCGAGAACCTGGCCGGCACCAGCAACGTGATGTTCGCCGCCCGGCACGGGCTGATCCCGCTCGGCACGATGGCGCACGAGTACCTGCAGGCCTGCCAGGCCCTCGGGCCGCGGCTGCGCGACTCGCAGACCTTCGGCTTCGAGATGTGGGCCAAAGAATACCGCGGCGACCTGGGCATCGCCCTGTCCGACGTCTACGGCTTCGACGCCTTTCTGCGCGACTTCGACATGTACTTCTGCAAGCTGTTCGACGGCGCGCGGCACGACTCCGGCGATCCGTTGGCCTGGGGCGAGCGGCTGATCGCGCATTACGAGCGCAACCGCGTCGATCCGCGCACCAAGACGCTGGTGTTCTCCGACTCGCTGACCTTTCCCAAGGTGATCGAGCTGTACCGCCGCTTCAGCGATCGCGCCCGGCTCGCCTTCGGCGTCGGCACCAACCTCACCAACGACCTCGGCTACACGCCGCTGCAGATCGTCATCAAGCTGGTCCGCTGCAACGGCCAGCCGGTGGCCAAGCTGTCGGACTCGCCCGAGAAGAACATGTGCGACGACCCGGCCTATCTCGCCTACCTGCGGCAGGTCTTCGAGATACGGACCTGACCGGGCGCCCCCGATGGTCGATTCCGCCGACGAAGCGCGCCGGGTCGCGGCGATTTCCGCCGCGGCACTGCGGCTGGTCAACGAGCAGGCCGCGGAGTGCCTGATCGCCGCCGCCGACCGCGGCGAGACGCGCGCCCGCCTGGAGCTCGACGCCGTGCGCATCCCGTTCGCCGCCGGCCCGGTGGGGCGGCTGCACGACCGCGCTCTGATCGATGCGCTCGAAGGCGGCGGCGAGCGGGTGCTGGCGCGGGCCTGCCGGATCGTCGCGGCGCTCGGCTTCGCCGTGGCCACGGTGCCCGATTCCGCCGGGCGTGAAGAAGCGACCGACGCGGCCGGCGACATCGGCATTACGCACGTCGAGCTCGGCTTCGCCACCGCTGAGGAGACGAAGTCGGCGGCGGCGCCGCCGCTGCTGCAGGCGGTCAGGCTGCCGGCCGCGCACCTGTGGCGGGCGCGGGCCGAGACGGCGCGCCGGATCGAGGGCTGCGAGCGCAAGGCGCTGGCGCTGATTGCCGAGCAGGCCGAGCGCGGCAATGCCTCCTGCCGGCTGCCGTGGCGCAGCTTCGCCGCCGGCCCGCCCGACACGCGCCTGTTGCAGCGCCTGACCGAACGTCTGCGCGGCCGCGGCTTCGGCGTCGAGCCGGTCGAGCACGCCGCCGAGTTGCACGTGCAGTGGTAGACGCGGTACCGCTGCGCGGGGTGCCCGGCGGCGGGGGCGACGGGTATCCTTAGCCGCCCCTACGCAGCCTGCGAGTCCGCATGCCCGTCCTGTCCAAGCGCGCCGAGAGCCTCGGCACCGAGAACGCCTTCGTCGTGCTGGCGGAGGTCAACGCGCTGGCGCGCGAAGGCCGCGACATCATCTCGTTCTGCATCGGCCAGCCGGACTTTCCGACGCCGGCGCACATCCAGGATGCGGCGGTCGCCGCCGTTCGCGGCGGCAAGCACGGCTATACCCCGTCGGCCGGCATCGACGAACTGCGCGCCGCCGCCGCCGAGTCGATGGGACGGCTGCGCGGGATCCGCATCGCGCCGGAGGAGGTCGTCGTCGGCGCCGGCGCCAAGCCGTTCATCGCCTATGCGATCGCCAGCGTCACCGACTTCGGCGCCGGCGACGAGGTGATCTTCCCGGTGCCGGGCTTCCCGATCTACGAATCACAGTGCGTGGCTCTCGGCGCCGTTCCGGTGGGGCTGCCGCTGCGGGAGGCGCGCAACTTCGCCTTCGATCCCGACGAACTCGAGGCGCGCATTTCGCCGCGGACGAGGCTGCTGATCCTGAACTCGCCGCACAACCCGACCGGCGGCCTGCTCGGGGTGGCCGATCTGGAGGCGATCGCCGAGGTGCTGCGCCGCCATCCGCAGGTCTGGATCTACGCCGACGAGATCTACAGCCGGCTGGTCTACGAGGGTCGATTCGTCTCCATCGCGTCGCTTCCCGGCATGCGCGAGCGGACGATCATCTCCGACGGCGCCTCGAAGACTTACGCCATGACCGGCTGGCGCATCGGTTTCACCGCCAACGCGGTGCTCGCCCCGGTGTTCACGCGCTGGATCACCAATACCGAGAGCTGCGCCTCGCAGATCAGCCAGTGGGCGGCGCTGCAGGCGCTGACCGGCCCGCAGGCCGAGGCCGAGGCGATGCGCGAACGGTTCCGCTCCCGCCGCGACCTCATCGTGCGGCTGCTCAACGACGTCCCGGGTTTCTCCTGCGCCTCGCCGGGCGGCGCCTTCTACGCCTGGCCCAACGTCACCGAGGCCTGCGCGCTGATCGGCGCTGCCGATTCCGAGCAACTGCGCCGCCGCCTGCTGCACGAGGCCGCAGTGGCGGTGCTCGCCGACATCCACTTCGGCCCACGCGTCGCCGGTGAAGGACAGCACATCCGCTTTTCCTACGCGGCGAGCGAGGCGGCGATCGAGCGCGGCGTGGCGCGCATCGCCGAGTTCGTCCGCGCCAATACGAGGCCGCCGCGCAAATGAGCCAGGACTTCGACACCTCGGCCGCGCGGGCGGCCATCTTCCAGCGCATCCGCGCGGCGCAGCGCCGCCCCGCCACGGCCACCGCGGAGGAACTCGCCGCGGTCGACGACTACCTTGCCCGCCATCCCGCGGGGCCTCGGCCGGCGATCGAGGGCGACCTGAAGATCCGTTTCCGCGCCATGTCGGAGCGGATGTCGAGCACGGTCGACGAAGTGCCGCACCTGGCCGACGCGCCGGCGGCGGTCGCCCGCTACCTCGAGGCGAACAACCTGCCGCGGCGGGCGGTGATCTGGCCGACGCTGGCACAACTCGACTGGGCCGGCGCCGGCGTCGAGATCGAGGCGCGGCCGGTGCGGCGCGACGAGTCGCAGGGCGCGGACCTGGTCGGCATCACCGGCTGTTTCTGCGCCTTCGCCGAAACCGGAACGATCGTGCTCGCCTCCGGGCCGCAGGCGCACGCCTCGACTCACCTGCTGCCGGAGACGCACATTGCGCTGGTGCCGGCCTCGCGCATCGTCGCCGGCATGGAGGACGTGTTCGCGCTGCTGCGGGCCGAGCGCGGCGGCGCGCAGATGATGCCGCGGGCGCTGAACATGGTTTCCGGGCCGTCGCGGACGGCGGACATCGAACTGACGCTGGTGCTCGGCGCGCACGGACCGTATTCGGTGCACATCGTGCTTGCCACCGAAGACTGACGAGCGCGGCGACACGGACGCTGCGCCACTGGGAGGAGGCATGCTGCGTACTGCGGCTGGAGGCCGGGTGGCGGCGGTGGCAATGTCGGGCATCGCGCTGCCGGCGCCGGTCGCCGCCGCCGCGGCGACACTCGACGGCGCCGCGCTCGGCATCGGCTGGGGGATCCCCTTCGTCGGCATGCTGCTGTCGATCGCGCTGCTGCCGCTCGTGGCGCTGCGGATCTGGCATCACCACTACGGCAAGATCGCGGTCGGCTGGGCGGCGCTGACGCTGCTGCCGCTGGCGGCCATGCATGGACCGGCGGCGGCGCTGGATCTGGCGGCGCACACGCTGCTGCTGGAGTTCCTGCCGTTCATCATCTTCATCGGCACGCTGTACGTCGTCGCCGGTGGCATCCATGTGCGCGGCAACCTGCACGGCTCGCCGGGACTCAACACCGGCATCCTCGCCATCGGCGCCGTGCTCGCCAGCCTGATGGGCACCACCGGCGCGGCGATGCTGCTGATCCGGCCGCTGATCCGCGCCAACGACAACCGGTTCTACCGCGTGCACACGATCGTCTTCTTCGTCTTCATCGTCGCCAACATCGGCGGCTCGCTGACGCCGCTCGGCGACCCGCCGCTGTTCCTCGGTTTCCTGAAGGGCGTGAGCTTCTTCTGGACCCTCGAGCACATGCTGGCACCGATGCTGTTCGCGCTGGTGATCCTGCTGCTGCTGTTCTTCGTCATCGACTCCTGGCTGTACCGCAAGGACCTGGAGCGCGGGCTGAAGCGCGACCCGACGCCGGACTCGCCGCTGCACATCGAAGGCGTGGCCAACTTCGGGCTGCTGCTGCTGGTCATCGGCGCGGTGCTGATGAGCGGGCTGGCCAGGACCGGCATCGAGGTGCAGGTGCTCGGCCAGCACCTCGTGCTCGAAGGGCTGATGCGCGATGCCGCCTTGGTCGTCATCGCCGCCGTGTCGATGGCGGTGACGAAGAAGTCGACGCGCAAGGCCAATCACTTCGGCTGGGCGCCGATCGAGGAAGTGGCGAAGCTCTTCCTCGGCATCTTCCTGACCATGGCGCCGGTGCTGCTGATGCTCAAGAGCGGCACCGACGGCGCCTTCGCGCCACTGGTGCGGCTGGTCACCGACGAGGCCGGACAGCCGCTCAACGCCATGTACTTCTGGCTCGCCGGCGCGCTGTCGTCGTTCCTCGACAACGCGCCGACCTACCTGGTCTTCTTCAACCTCGCCGGCGGCGATCCGCAGGAGCTGATGACGACGCTGGCCCCGACGCTGCTGGCGATCTCGGCCGGGGCGGTGTTCATGGGCGCCAACACCTACATCGGCAACGCGCCGAACTTCATGGTCAAGGCGATCGCCGAGGAGCGCGGCATCCGGATGCCGGGCTTTTTCGGCTACATGCTGTGGTCGGGCGCTATCCTGCTGCCGATCTTCGCCGCCATGACCTTCGTCTTCTTCCGATGAGCCACGCCGAAAGACCGCGCGTCACCGTCACCCGCCGCCTGTATCCGTTCCTGATCGACGAACTCAGGTCCACCTGCAGCCTCGCCGACAACCAGGACGACGTGACGCTGACGGCGGAACAGCTGGCGCGGCGGCTCGCCGACGCCGACGGCGCGCTGATCGTCGCCGGCGAGCGCATCGACGACGCGCTGCTCGCCGCCTGTCCCCGGCTGAAGGTGGTCGCCAACGTGGCGGTCGGCTACAACAATCTCGATCTCGCGGCCTGCACGCGGCATGGCGTGGCGGCGACGAATACGCCCGACGTGCTGAACGAGACCACGGCCGACCACGGCTTCGCGCTGCTGCTGGCCGCTGCGCGGCGCGTCGGCGAAGCCGAGCGCTGGCTGCGCGCCGGCCACTGGAAGCGCTGGCAGTTCGACATGTTTCCGGGCGCCGACCTGCACGGCCGCACGCTCGGCGTCATCGGCATGGGGCGCATCGGCCGGGCGATCGCGCGCCGCGCCGCCGGCTTCTCGATGCGCGTCGTCTACCACAACCGCACGCGGCTGCCGGCGGACGAGGAGGGCGGAGCGGGCTGGCTCGCCAGGGACGACCTGCTGCGGCAGTCGGATCACGTGGTCCTGATGGTGCCGTACTCGCCGGCCACCCATCACCTGATCGGCGAGGCGGAACTGGCGCTGATGAAGCCGACCGCGGTGCTGGTGAACCTGGCGCGCGGCGGCGTAGTCGACGACGCGGCGCTGGTCCGGGCGCTGCGCGACGGCCGTCTGGCCGCGGCCGGCCTCGACGTGTTCGAGGGTGAACCGCAGCTGAACCCGGGCTTCCTCGAACTGGAGAACGTCGTGCTGACGCCGCACATCGCCTCGAGCACGCGCGCCACGCGCGAGGCGATGGCGCGGCTGGCGATGCACAACCTCGCCGAGACGCTGGCCGGCCGCCGGCCGCCGTCGCTGCTCAATCCGGATGTCTGGGAACGCCGCCGCCGCTGACGAGAGAGGAAGCCGATGTCGGAGATCAAGTACAAGCGCGAGCACCACCTGTCGATCAGGGAGGCGAAGAAGCTCGCCCAGAAGGCCGCCGACGACCTCGGCAAGGAGTACGACCTCGTTTCCGAGTGGGAGGGCGACACGCTGCACTTCCACCGCAGCGGCGTCGACGGCCGCATGCACGTGACCGCCCATTACATCGACCTGAACGTCAAGCTCGGCTTCCTGCTGCGGCCGTTCAGGTCGGCCTTCGAGCACCACATCGAGCGCAACATCGACACGCTGCTCGCCGCCGCGCCGAAGCCGACGGCGGTGCCCAGGACGGCGAAGAAAGGCGGCGCGCGCAAGGCCTGAACGCCGGCCGTGCGGCCGGCCCGGTCGATGGCGCCGACGACGGCGCGGCCGCCACGCGGCGCGAAGCCCCGGGGGCGGGCAGTTCAGCCAGCGCGCGACTTGCGCGCCGGCGGCCGCGGCGCCCGCGCGGCCGCCGTGTCCATGCCCGGCGAGGCCTCGGCGGCGCGGCTGGCCGCCGGCTTCTTCGCGGCGCGCCGCGGCGTCCGCGCGGGGGGCGAAGGCAGCTTCAGCGCCGATTCGAGTTCGGCAAGCGCGTCGGCGGCGTACACGGCGAGTTTCTGCAGGCTCGGCACCGAGGCATGGCAGCCGGTGAAGCCGAAGTTCATCGAACCCGCGTAGCTCTGGCAGGTGATGTTCAGCGCCTGGCCGTGCGTGACGATCGACGCCGGATAGGTCGCCAGCAGCCGGGCGCCGCGGAAGTACAGCGGCTTCTCCGGCCCCGTCACGTTGGAGATGGTGACGTTGAACATCGGTCGCGTGCGGCCGCCGATGCCGGTGAGCAGCGTGATGACGGTCGGCGCCATCAGCAGCATCGTGTACTGCATCATCGCCTGCCGCGGCAGACTCTGCACGTGCGCCTTGGCGTGCTGCACCGAGGTCCTGATCGCCTTCAGGCGCACGCCGGCGTCGTCGAGGTCGGTGCCGAGGGTGGCGACGATGAAGCTGATCGCGTTGCCGGGGCGGTCGTCGTCCTGCGGGCGCACCGACACGGGAATGCCGGCGGTCAGGGACCGGTCCGGCAGGCTGGCGCGCTCGAGCAGGAAGCGCCGCAGCGCGCCGCCGCAGACGGCCAGCACCACGTCGTTCAGCGTGCACCCGCCGGCGGAAGCCACCGCGCGCAGGCGCGCCAACGGAAACTGCTGCGTGGCGAAGCGCCGCTTCTCGCGCACGCGGCCGTTGAGCACCGAGAACGGCGCATCGAACGGGACCATAAGGCCGGGCGCCGGATCGCCGATGCGCCTGATCATCCTGCCGAAGGCGGCGGCCAGGCGCGGCAGCGACCGCGCCTGCTCGCTCAGCCCCTGCACCGCCGCGGCGATCACGCCGGCCGGCGTCGGCGCCGGTCCGGTGCGATGCGGCCGCGCGGCGCGTTCGACCCCGGCGGCCCAGAACGGCGGCAGCGCCAGGCTCCTCTCCGGGCTCGTCGACATGGCCCGCTGCAGCAGCTTCATGCCGCTGACGCCGTCGATCAGCGAGTGGTGCATCTTGATGAACAGCGCGAAGCGCCTGCCCTGCAGCCCTTCGATGAGGGTGCACTCCCACGGCGGGCGGCTGAGATCGATCGGCGTGCTCTGCAGCCGCCCGACCAGTTCGCCGAGTTCGCGTTCGCCGCCCGGCCAGGGCAGCGCCGCGTGCCGCACGTGGTACTCGAGGTCGATGTCGTCGTCCTCGACCCAGGCGGGCAGCGGGTTCCTGTCGAAGCGGAACTGCAGCCGCCGGTTCCATGGCGCGGTGAAGCTGCGGTGGCTGCGGAAGTCGGCCATCAGCCGGCGCACGTAGTCGCGCGGCGCATCCTCCGGCAGCCGGTACTGCAGCAGGCCGCCGACATGGTTGGGCGTGGCGCGCGACTCGGTGAAGATCCAGGCCGCGTCGAGCGGGTTCAGGCGGATCGAATCCAACCTGCGCTCCCTCGTCAGGATGACGCCTAGCCCGCGGCCTTGCCGGCCGACGCCGGCTTCCGCTTGCCCTTGGGAGCCGCAGCCTTGCGGGCGGCGGCCGCGCCCGGTGCCGCCGGAGCGGACGACCTGGCCGCCTGGGTCGCGCCTCGCTTGGCGGCTGCCTTCATCGCTGGCACCCGCGCCCTGGCCGGCGCAGCCTTGCGGGCTTTGCCCGTCGCGCGGCCCGGTGCGGCCGGTTTCGTCGTCGCTTCGGTCTTCGCGGGTCCGGCCGGCGAAGAAGCCTTCCACGTCTTGCGCGCCTTCCTCGCCCGCTCGACCACCCGGGCGATGTCCTCGTCGGTGTAGACGCCGTTCACGCCGGAGATCGCCGCCAGCTTCATGCCGTGCTTCAGGCCCAGCTTGTAGATCTCCTTGACCTTCTCCCACTCGGTGTCGCGGCCGATGGTGAAGACCTCGAAGCGGCCCTCCAGGGCCAGCACGATGGTCTCGGCCAGGCAGGCGTAGATCACGTTGGGCGGCAGGCCGATGTTCTTCAGCCCCTTGACCGGGGTGGGCAGTTCGATCTCGCCGGACTCGATCACCAGCACATCGGGGCGCTTGGCCACTTCCTCGGGCGGCAGGTCGAGCGGCCGGGCCACGTCGGTGATCACGCAGCCGGGCTTGACGCGGGTGATGTCGAGGACCTTCTTGCCGGCGCCGGAGGTCGACGTGACGATCATGTCCATGTCGCCGAGCAGTTCGTCGTAGTCGGTCGAGCACACGACGTTGGCGTCGGGCGTGTCGTGCAGGATCGACGCCTTCAGCTCGTCGAGCTTCTTCATGTCGCGCCCGGCGATCACCACCTCCTCGAAGGCCATCGCCAGCAGGCGCGCGCTGACCGAGCCGATCGAGCCGGAGGCGCCGATCACCATCGTCCTGGCGTGCAGGCGCTGGCCCTTCCGCGCCGGCTCGACCAGGCGCATGCGCTTCATCGCGTCGGCCGCGGCCCACAGCGCGCCGGAGGCGGAGTAGCTGTTGCCGGTGGTGACCGGCAGCCGCGCGCGGCGCGCCACCGTGATGCCGGCGTCGCCGACCACCTTGGTGAAGGCGCCGAGCCCCATGATCTGCGCGCCGAGACCCTCGGCGATCTTGGCCGCGTGCAGCAGCCGCCGGTAGGTGAACTCGGGGCTGCGCGACAGCATCTCCTTCGGCGTGCCGCCGACGGTGATCAGCCAGCCCTCGGCCTCGGCGCCGGTGGGCGAGACGATGTTCTCCATCTTGCAGTAGACCATCGGCGGCATGTACGCGGCCAGCGTCTCCACCTTGTCCATGACGAACTTCGGCGTGCCCTTGGGTATCGGGAAACCCTTCTTGATGTACTCCTGGCTGAGCGGGTGGATCACGAAGGCGAAGCGGCGGATGTTGCGGAAGTTCCCGGTCGGGTGCAGCAGGCGGGGAACGATCTTCAGTTCGTCGAGGATCTCGGTGAAGTCGTCGTCGGAGATCTCCTCCTGCGGCTTGTCCAGCGCCGCCAGGATCATCGCCTCGAGGGTGCCGACGCCGACCACGCGCTCGAACAGCTTGGGCGACACGTCGATCACCAGGTTGACCCTGCAGGCCCTGAAGAAGGCCAGCCGGTCGCCGTCGACCGCCGAGGTGATCAGGGTCTTGCCGGCGAGGTTCGACGGCTTGCCGACCGCCTTCAGTTCGGCGAAGGTGCCGACGATCACGTGCGCATCGACCATCGCCGCGGCGACGCGGTTGCGCTTGAGCGCGCCGAGCGCCGACTCGAGCAGCAGGCCCGGCTTGCCCGACAGCACCCAGTCGGCGCCCTTGGCGAACAGCTCGAGCTGCGGCAACGAGGTCAGCATCGCCGGCGCCCCGGTCTGGAACAACGCGTCGGCGAAGGCGAGATTCGGCGTGTAGTCCGACAACGCCACCGCCATGTCGTAGTTGCGCATGCCGGAGAAGAACAGCACGCGGTTGTTGTCGAAGTAGTGGCCCAGTTCCTGCTGCACGTGGCGCACGGCGCGCACCTGCAGCAGGCGGCGCAGCGTCGCGCCGGTGGTCGCCGGGACGCGCGTGACCACGTTCAGCAGCCGGCGCGTGGCCTTGTTGACGATCCGGTTGAGGCCGACCTGGTAATGGTCGCCGACCTCACCGAGGGCGATCGCATCGGCGTTGGCCTGCTGACGGCGCATCAGCTCCCAGGCCTTGCCGGTGTCGTCGTCGGCCCCCATGCGCTTGACCGAGAAATGGTGGCCCAGGAAATCGGTCTCGAACTCGAAGTCCTGCTTCGACGAGCCCAGCGTCACCGTCACGACCTTTTTCATCCGTCTGCGTCCGTGTTGATCCTTCGTTCATTCGGCCCGGCACTTGCGGGGGATCGCCGGCGCGGCCCGCCCGCGCGCGGCAAGACAAACGGCCCGCCAGCGCGGGCCGTCCGCGGAGTCGGCGCTGCTCAGCCCTTGAGGTCGTCGATCAGCGCGACGTACTGCTTCATCGCCTCGTTGGCCGAAGTGCCCTTGATCTCGCTCCAGGCGTCCCACTTGGCGCGGCCGACCATGTCGGTGAAACCGGGCCGCTTGCCTTCGACGTCGCCGCTGGAGGCCTGCTTGTACAGCGCGTAGAGCTTCAGCATCGTGGCGTTGTCGGGCCGCTCGGGCAGGTTCTTCGATGCGGCCACCGCGGCCTCGAACTTCGCTTTCAGGTCGGCCATCCTTTTCTCCTCGTTCTGGACTTTGCAGGTCGGCCGACTATTATGGAACGGCACCGCAGGGCTGGCAAAGACGCCGCGCAAGGCGCGGCTGGCCTGCAGGTCGCGGCTGCGCAACCAGGAGGAAACGATGCCCCAACGCGTACGCATGTCGCCGGTCGATACCGCGTGGCTGCGCATGGACTCGCCGGGCAACCTGATGCTGATCGTCGGCGTCATCGTCTTCGACGGGCCGTACGACGAACCGCGCCTGCGCAAGGTACTGCAGGAGCACCTGCTGCCGTACTTCCGCTTCCGCGCCCGCGTCGTCGAGGATGCCACCGGCGCCTGGTGGGAAGAGGACGAGGACTTCGATCTCGATCGACATCTGGTCCGCATCGGCCTGCCCGGCAAGGGCGGCGTGCGCGAGCTGCAGAAGCTGGCCGGGCAGCTGGCCGGCCAGGCGCTCGATCCGCAGCGGCCGCTGTGGCAGTTCCACCTGGTCGAGAAGGGCGACCGCCACGCGCTGATCGTGCGCATCCACCACTGCATCGGCGACGGCGTCGGCCTGATGGGCGTGGTGATGGGCATGACCGGCGCGGACCCCGACAAGGATGCGAGCGCCCCGGCGCCGCGGCAGCGGCGCGACGAGCGCGACGGCGGCCTGATCGAGCAGTGGCTGGAGCCGTTCACCGAAGTTGCGGTCAAGGCGATCGATGCGTCCGGCGAGCTGGCCGGGCGCGTGCTGGCCGCCTCCTCGAGCGTCATCGCCAATCCGCACGTCGCCGCCGAAGCGGCCGCCGCGGCGGCGCGGATCGCCACGCAGATCGCCCGCGAAACGGCCGCGCTGACGCTGATGGACGACGACACGGCGACCAGCCTGAAGGGCAGGCCCAGCGGGTCGAAGGTCGTGGCGTGGAACGAACCGCTGCCGCTGTCCGACGTCAAGGCGGTCGGCAAAGCACTCGGCTGCTCGGTCAACGACGTGCTGCTGTCGTGCGCTGCCGGCGCGATCCGCGGTTACCTCGTCGAGCGGGGCGAAGCGATCAGGGGCGCCGAACTGCGGGCGATGGTGCCGGTGAACCTTCGTCCGTCCGGCCCGGTCAGGTCGCTCGGCAACAAGTTCGGCCTGGTGCCGCTGCTGCTGCCGATCGGCATCGAGGATCCGCTCGAGCGCGTGCTCGAGGTGCGCAGCCGGATGAACGAGCTGAAGGACGGCTATACGGCGATGATCGCGCTGACGCTGCTCGGCGCCGCCGGGCTGGCGCCGCGGCGGCTGCAGAAGCAGGCGCTCGACCTGCTCGCCTCGAAGGCCACGGCGGTGATGACCAACGTGCCCGGCCCGCAGCACGCCCTCTACCTGGCCGGCAGCCACCTGCGGCGGATGATGTTCTGGGTGCCGCAGACCGGCGACATCGGCATCGGCATCTCGATCCTTTCCTATGACGGCGGCGTGCAGTTCAGCCTGGTGACCGACAAGAAGCTGTGTGCGAGGCCGCAGGCGATCACCGACCGTTTCGCGCCGGAGTTCGAGAACCTGCTGTACGCGGTGCTGCTGGCGCCCTGGAGCGACGAAGTCGACCCGAGGCTCGCCGAACGCTCGCTGGCGGCCACCGAGTCGCTGGCGCAGGCGGCCGGCCACCTGGCCGGCGAAACCGGAGAGGCCGCGGGGCCGTCGCCGGGCGCCGGCGAAGCTCGGGCCGCGGCGGCCGAAGAGACGGCGCGTGCCGGGACGCGGCCGCCGCGGCGCAAGCGATTCGCCTCCGCCACCGCGCGGGCGGCCGCGCGCGAATGAGCATTGCGCACGCCGCGCCGCGGCGCGGCTCCGCTCTGGCGAGGCGGGGCTGAAGCGGTGGCCACGATCGCGATCCACCGCGACGACGCCTACGCGCGCCAGTGCGAGGCGGTCGTCACGCGCGTCACCGACGACGGCGTCGAGCTGGACCGCACCGTGTTCTATCCGCTCGGCGGCGGCCAGGCCGGCGATGCCGGCGCGCTGACGCTCGCCGATGGCGCGCGGCTGGCGGTGATCGACGCGCGCAAGAGCAGGCGCGAGGACGCGACGCCGGACGACACGCTGCACGTGCTCGATCCGGCGGGCGACTGGCGGACGAAGCTCGCCGTCGGGACGCCGGTCCGTGCCGAGATCGACTGGGCGCGCCGCTACCGCCACATGCGTTTTCACACCGCCACCCACCTGCTGTGCGCGGTGGTGCGCGAGCTGGTCGACGGCTGCAGCATCACCGCCGACTACGCCCGGCTCGATTTCGCGATGACCGCACCGCTGGACAAGAGCGCGGTGCAGCAGGGCCTCGACGAGCTGGTGGCGCGCGGCCTGGCGGTCGGCTGCGAGTGGATCACCGACGACGAACTGCGCGCCAGGCCGCAGCTGGTCAAGTCGATGAGCGTCAGCCCGCCGGTCGGCTTCGGCCGCGTGCGCCTGGTACGCATCGCCGACGTCGACCTGCAGCCCTGCGGCGGCACGCACGTGCGCAACAGCGCGGAGATCGGCGCGGTGCGCGTGGCCAGGATTGAAAAGAAGAGCGCGCGCACGCGGCGCGTGGTGCTCGCATTCGCCTGACCGGCCGATCGTTTCGAGGAGCGCCGATGCACGACCACGATCACCATCACGATCACCGCCACGGCAGCGAGCTGTCGCCGATGGAAGCGCGGGTGCGGGCGCTCGAGTCGATCCTGGTCGAGAAGGGCTACGTCGAGCCGGCGGCGCTCGATGCGATCATCGACGCCTACGAGACGAAGATCGGCCCGCGCAACGGCGCGAAGGTGGTGGCGCGGGCGTGGAGCGATCCGGCCTACGCGCAGCGGCTGCGCACGGAAGCCACCGCGGCGATCGCCGAGTTCGGCTTCAGCGGCCGCCAGGGCGAGCACATGGTGGCGGTGTTCAACGACGCGGCCACGCACCACATGGTCGTGTGCACGCTGTGCTCGTGCTATCCGTGGCCGGTGCTCGGGCTGCCGCCGGTCTGGTACAAGTCGGCGCCGTACCGCTCGCGCGTGGTGATCGATCCGCGCAGCGTGCTGGCCGAGTTCGGCGTGCAGTTGCCGGCGGACAAGCAGATCCGCGTCTGGGACTCCACCGCCGAGATCCGCTACCTGGTGATCCCGATGCGCCCGGCCGGCACCGAAGGCTGGACCGAGGAGCAGCTCGCGCAGCTCGTCACGCGCGATTCGATGATCGGGACCGGCCTCGCGAAGAGTCCGGCCGACCTCGACTGATGACGACTCCGGC
>Ga0209254_10003598_pt1 | contig 14113 bp, 15 predicted proteins | sample FrelakmetDIP11DI_FD_187148 | JGI IMG/M metagenome (GOLD analysis project Ga0209254, IMG submission 187148) | Freshwater lake sediment microbial communities from the University of Notre Dame, USA, for methane emissions studies - DIP11 DI (SPAdes)... | ecosystem: Environmental > Aquatic >...
CGAGTGTAGTCGCGGCTAGAGGAGCGTCAGCTGCGGAAAACGAAGGGCACCGCTCAAGTGCGCCAGCGAATGACCGCCGAGTCAGCAGGCCAATGGTCTGCGCTGCCGAGGGCAGTGTTCATGCGGTGATCCTTGTGGTGTGTTGATCACGCAGGGCTGCCATGGCCGCTGTCACGCTGCGGCCATCGGCCAGGCGCCACACCGGTGCCAATTCGGCCAGCGGCGCGAGCACAAATGCGCGCTCGTGAGCCCGCGGGTGGGGCACGGTGAGCGTTGGCCCGTCGATGCGCCGGTCGCCATAGAACAGCAGGTCCAGGTCGAGCGTGCGCGGCGCGTGGCGGTACGGGCGCTGACGGCCGAAGCGCTGCTCCAGCGATTGCAGCTGTGCCAACAGGGCTTCGGGCTCGAGCTCTGTTTGCAGTTCCGCCACGGCGTTGACATAGTCCGGGCCGGCCGCATCGAGCGGAGCACTTCGGTACAGCGCCGAGGCGGCAACGAGCGATGTTCCCGGTAGCGCGCCCAACTGCGCCAATGCCGTGCGCACGCTCGCGATGGCATCACCGAGGTTGGCGCCCAGACCGACGAAGACCCGCTCGCGCGCAGCCATGGCCTTGCCGGGTCGAACTCAGGCGGCGTCACCCGCCGGCGGCAGCGCACTGCCCGCGGGCTTGCGGCGACGCCGGCGGCGCTTCTTGGCCGGCGCGCTGTCGTTGGCGTCACGGTCGGTTGCGGGCGGGAATTCGACACCGTCTCGCGCGGCGACGGGCTCTCGCACGTGCCCGGCCGGCCGTGGCTCCCGTGGCTCCCGTGGCTCGCGGGCCACACGCGGCTGCGCGCGCTGTGCCTCGCGTGCTGCAGCAATGAGCGCCTCGCGCTCTTCGTTGCTACCGAGCGAAAAGTCTTCCCACCAGTCGGCCAGCTCGTCATCGACCTCGCCGGTATCGGCGCGCAGACGCAGGAAGTCGTAGGCCGCGCGAAAACGCGGTTGATCGGCCATCGCGTAGGGTGTCGTCCCGCTGCGGCGCTCGAAACGCGGCTGCATCAACCAGATCTCGCGCATGTCGGTGCCGAGCTTGCCGCGGCCGGAAATGTCGCCGACGCGAGCGTCGAAGACGGCGTCGATGGCCAGTTGCAGCGCCGGCACCGCGGGCTCGCCGGCCTGCCTGGCGGCCTGCCAACGTTCGCGCACGTCGTGCCAGAGCAGGCACGCAAGCAGAAAGCTCGGCACGACACCCTTGTCCTGGGCAATGCGGGCATCCGTGTCGGCCAGTGCCGCCTCAATGAACTGCACGCGCTGGTTCTTGTGCTTGATGCCGTCAACCATCAGCGGTTCGAGCAGCGGGAACTGACGGTGCAGACCCTGCTTGCGCAGTTCGGCCACGCTGGCCAACGAGTGGCCGGTCTGGAGCAGCTTGAACAGCTCGTCGAAGAGCCGGGAGCTCGGTATGTTGTCGAGCAGCGCGGCCATTTCGCGGATTGGCGTGCGTGTGGCCGGCTCGATATCGAAGCCGAGCTTGGCCGCGAAGCGCACTGCGCGCACGATGCGCACCGGATCCTCACGATAACGCGTGACCGGGTCACCGATCATGCGCAGCGCGCGCTTCTTGATGTCCTTGAGGCCACCGTGGTAGTCGACCACGACTTGTGTCAGGGGGTCGTAGTACATCGCATTGACGGTGAAGTCGCGACGCGCGGCGTCTTCGATCTGCGGACCCCAGACGTTGTCTCGCAGGACGCGGCCAGCGGCGTCCACGACGTGGCTCTTGCCCGCGAGTTCACTCTTCGACGTCTTCTCGTTGCCGCCGACCTGTTCGGCCAGTTCCGCGTCGAGGTAGGCACGAAAGGTCGAAACCTCGATCACCTCGTGGTCGCGGCCCCTGCCGAACACCACATGCACGATGCGAAAACGTCGACCGATGATGAAGGCGCGGCGAAAGAGCGCTTTCACCTGCTCGGGCGTGGCGTCGGTGGCGACATCGAAGTCCTTTGGCCGTCGCCCAACCAGCAGGTCGCGCACCGCGCCGCCAACGATGTAAGCCGCATGGCCAGCCTCCTGCAGGGTGCGCACCACCTTCACCGCGCGCTCGTCGAGCAGATCCGGGTTGATGCCGTGCTCAGTCGCCGCGACCTCGACGCGCTTGCCCAACGGGATCCGCGCGCCCTTGCTTGCGGTCTGCGGCGCCTTGCCAAGCAGCTTGTCGAAAAATTTTCGGATCATGGTTCTTCTTTGAAAAGGTTCAGGACGGGCCAGCCGCGCTCTGTCGCGAGCGCCGCCAAGCCCGGCCCAGGATTGGTGGCCACCGGGTGGGTCGCCCACTCGAGCAGCGGCAAGTCATTGGTCGAATCGCTATAGACAGTAATGCGCTCGAAGTCGGCTCGCCGCGAGCCCTGCTCGGCAAGCCATTGCTCGACACGCACGATCTTGCCTGCCCGAAAAGACGGCACGCCACGCACCGCCCCCGAAACGCAGCCATTGTCGTCGCGCGCCAGCTCGAGGGCGATCAACGCCGCCACGCCGAAGGCGTCGGCAATCGGCCGGGTGATGAACTCGTTGGTCGCGGTCACGATGGCCACGAGGTCGCCCGCGGCCTGGTGGGCCCGCACCAGCGCGAACGCTCGCTCGTCGAGCGTCGGCAGGATGACTTCGCGCATGAAGCATTCACGCATCGCCTGGACCTCTGCTTCGGGCCGCTGGCGCCATGGTGCGGTGGCGAACTCGATGTAGGCGGCGATATCGAGCCGAGCGGCCTGGTAGTCGGCGTAGAAGGCGTCGTTGCGTCGCCGGAACGTGTCGCCGTCGACCCAGCCGACGGCGACCATGAACTCGCCGAAGGCGTGGTCGGAGTCGGACTCGATCAGCGTGCCATCCAGGTCGAACAGCGTCAGGTTCACAGCGTCGCGCCCTCTTGCTCGAACATGCGCTTGAGCAAGGGCACCGTGACGGCGCGCCGTTGCGAGAGTGCAAACTCGTCCAGGCGTTCGAGCAGAGCCATCAGGTGCTGCAGATCACGAGAGAAACGCGTCAGCAGGTAGTCCATCACGTCATCGGAGAGGAAGATCCCGCGGCGGTCCGCCTCGCGCCGCAGCGCGGCGCGGGCATCACTCTCGGCCAATGCTTCGAGCGCGAAGACATGACCCCACGCCAGGCGCGTGCGCAGGTCGTCACGCAATGGCAAGTCGATCGGCGGCACGGCCCCCGCTGCAGCGATTGGCGTGCCGTGCGTGCCGGCTTCGATGAACAGCGTGAACGCCGCTTGCTGCTGTCCCGCATCGAGTGCCTCACATGCGTCGAGCAGCAACAGTGACCAGCCTTCGTCGAAGTGCCAAGGCACTGCGCTCGCTGCATCGAACCAGCCCACGCGCTGACCACGCTCGTTGGCCGCATCGGCCAGGGCGCGCAGCAAATGCGTCTTGCCACTGCCATGCGGGCCCCACAGGTACACCGGCGCTGCCAGCGACCCCGTTGATTGCGGCAATGAGGCCGCAAGTGCTCGCAGGTACGCCAGCGCCGACGCGTTGGCGCCGGGCACGTAGCCGTCAAAGGTGTGCAGCTGCGGCGAGCCGATCGCGAGCGGGATTTGGCGCACGGTGCTCAGCCCAGGAACAGGCCTGAGCCCAGATCGGGCCCGAAGGCTGACGCGCCCGTGACATTGCCGACCGGGATGGTCCGCTTTGAGCCGCCGAGGGTCAGCGCTGCGCTGCGGCAAGAAGTCGGTGCGGCCATCGCCATCAATGGGCCGCGCAGGTACTGGCCGAGCCCACCACTGCAATCATCGAGGATGCCCTGCGCGCCGTAGCGCTGCCCAGGCAAGTTCGCGGCGTCGGCCTGGGTCGAGTGTCATGGTGCCTGCCCACTCAGTGCAGCCGCGGCGTGCCAGCGGCTCGACGCAGATCGGCCAGGCGTTCACCGATGGCGCCGGCGTCGTCGGCGCCAGTCCGCTGTTCAAGGTAGGCCTGCAGCTCGGCCGCGGCGGCATCGTGCTCGCCCACTTCGGCCCACACCAGGCCCAGGTCACGCCGCTCTTCCCAAGCCTGCGGCAGCAACACGACCAGGCGCTGCTGCACTGCCAGCAGGCGCGGCCAGTCTTCGGCGCTGCGGTGGACTTCCTGCAAATTGCGCAGCAGGCGCGCCAGCACGTCGCGCGCACTGGCGGCCTGCAGGAACAGGCCCAGCGGCGCCTCGAATTCGCCAACCAGCCCCTGGCGGCGGCGATAGGGCGCAAGACGCTCGTCCAGTGCCTCACGCGACAGCGATTGGCCTGTGAACGGGTCGATGATGACTTCACCCTGCGGCATCTTCAGCTTGATCAGGAAGTGCCCTGGGAAAGAGACCGGGCGCGCATCGAGCCCGATCTGTTGCGCGATTTCAATGAACAACAGGGCCAGCGTGATCGGGATCCCGCGCCGCGTCGCCAGCACATGCTGCAAGTGGCTGTTGCGTGGGTCGTAGTAGTCATTGACGTTGCCCGCAAAACCCAGCTCCTGGAAGAAGTAGCGGCTCAGGCACTGCAATCTGTGCATCGCGCCCGCATCGGCAGCGATGCGTTGCTTGAGCTTGGCCGCCAAGCTGTCGATTTGCGACAGCACACCCTGCACGTCGAGCGCCGGGTCGTCGTCCTGGGCCACCGAAATCGCCGCTTCCAGCAGCGAGAACTGCTGGTCGTCGGCCACCAGGGTGGCAAAGTAATCCAGCAACGTGGGCGCCTCGAAGCGCATCGAGCTCATACCGTTGCAGTGTAGGTCAGCCGTGGCGCATGAACTGCCTGGGCCGCAGGCCGGCGAGCGCCAGCAGGCCGAAGTAGAGCAGCGTCACGCCCGCCAGCACGGCTGCCATCAACCCGATACGCAAGCCCCAGTTGGCCGCCAGGCCGATCCAGTCGATGCGCCACGCGGCCCACGCCAGGACCGCAGTCAGGGCCGCGGTGGCCAGCAGCACGCGGACCAGGAAGCCCACCCAGCCGGGCGACGGTCTGTAGGCGCCCAGGCGGCGCAGGCCAATCAACAAGCAGGTGGCGTTTATCAACGCCCCCAGGCCGATCGACAGCGCGAGCCCCGCGTGGCCAAACCACGGCACGAAGATCACGTTCATTGCCTGCGTCGCAAGTAGCACGGCAACGGCGATCTTGACCGGCGTGCGGATGTCCTGCCGGGCGTAGAAGCCCGGCGCGAGGACCTTTACCGCCACCAACCCGATCAGGCCGACGCCGTAGCCACGCAGTGCGGCAACGGTCTGCGCTACGTCGCGTGGGCTGAAGGCGCCGTAGTGGTAAAGCACAGCCACCAGCGGTTCGGGGAACACCAACAGCGCCGCCGCGCAAGGCAGGGCCAGCAGAACGACCAGTCGCAAACCCCAGTCAAGTAGGCCGGCATAGCGAGCGCTGTCGTCGCCGGCCTGCGACGCCGACAACTGCGGCAACAGCACGACGCCGAGTGCCACGCCGAGCAGGGCGGTCGGGAATTCCATCAAGCGGTCGGCAAACGTCAGCCAGGACACCGCGCCGACACCGACATGCGATGCGATCTGGGTGTTGATGACCAACGATATCTGCGCCACAGACACACCCAGCAAGGCCGGCGCCATCTGCCTGAGCACGCGGCCGACGCCTGGGTGGTGCCAGGCTCGCCGCACCGCACCCGGCGTCAGGCCGATGCGCGGAAAGCAACCGATGCGTGCCAGCGCCGGCAACTGCACCGTCAGTTGCAGCACACCACCGATCATCACGCCGGCGGCCAGCGCATAGATCGGTGTGATGCCCCACGACTTGAATAGCGGCACACCCCACCACGCGCCGGCGATCACTGCCAGGTTCAGCAACACCGGCGTGGCCGCCGGCACTGCAAAGCGCTTCCAGGTGTTGAGGATGCCTGCAGCCAGCGCGACCAGCGACATGCAACCGATGTAGGGGAACATCCAGCGCGTCATGACGACCGCGTCGTCGAAGCGCGCCAGGCCCGAAGCCATCAGCCAGACGATCACCGGCGCGGCAATCACGCCAAGCGCACAGGTGAACAACAGAGCCCACGCCAGCACAGTGGCCACGGCGTCGATCAATAGCCGCGTCGCGTCGTCGCCGTCGCGGGTCCGGGTGGCGGCCAGGATCGGCACGAAGGCTTGCGAAAATGCACCCTCGGCAAACAGCCGCCGCAGCAGGTTGGGAATGCGGAACGCAACATTGAATGCGTCGGTGGCGGCGCTGGCGCCGAAGGTGGCGGCCACGAGCAACTCGCGCACGAGCCCGGTGACGCGCGAGGCCAGGGTCAGCAGGGAAACTGTGGAGGCAGCCTTGAGCAGGTTCATGCGGGGTGGCGGCACGCATGGCCATCAGGCGGTGCAGGTGCGAAGCGCGGTGATTATAGATAGCACCTACTAACGTCCGGTTGGCCGGCTGGCACCGGTGTCGGAGTGCGTGCTAGACTCGCGGTCTTCGCACAAAAGCACCTGTTTCCAGCATGGCCACCTCGTCCAAAGCCAAGAAGAAGACTGTTCGCCTCGCCTCGGGCCGCAAGCGCGCGCGCCAGGATGTGAAGCTCAACGCCGCCAACACAGCGCTGCGCTCCAAGTTCCGCACGGTCGTCAAGAACGTGCAAAAAGCGGTGGCCACGGGTGACAAGACCAAGGCCGGCGAGCTGTTCAAGCTGGCCCAAAGCGTGATTGACTCCGTCGCCGACAAGCGCATGTTCCACAAGAACAAGGCAGCGCGCCACAAGAGCCGCTTGTCTGCCAAGGTCAAGGCACTGGCAACTGCCACTGTCTGACGCTGTACAGCCACGACGATCAGAAGCCCGCGACAGCGGGCTTTTTCATGTGGGGCCCGCGCCCTCCTGTGGACCCAGCTACTTTCCAGCAGGCGACGACATCGACATCGCGGACAGCTCGCCCAGCTGCAGCTGGTTGTCACGGGCAAAGTTCATCACGAAGTCCCAGGCCATCGGCTCGATGCCCCTGAGCAATTCGTTGACGATCACGCACTTGACGCCGTTGACCACGGTCGGCACGCAGTATGGCGAGTAGCCGATGAAGGCGCCGATGCCGCCGACACTGCCTTCCGGCCGAAAGCACGACATCGCGCTGGCCAGGCGTTCGGACCAGTCGCTCGGCCGAAAGCTGCGGCCGTCCTTGGTCAGGCCTTGGATGCAGAACTCGCGCGGCTTGGTGGGGTTTGACGGATTGGTCATGCTCGGGTCGGCCAGGCGTGCCGACACGGTGCCAGCCGCCCCCCGGAAGGCCTCGGCCACCGACGCCAGCGTCGGCGGCGCAGGGTGTGCAGAGGGCATTGTGCCTCGGGCGTCTTGCAGATGTTGCGCCGCAGCAAGCATGATCGTGGCTTCGTCCTCGAGTCCTTGCCAACTCTTCGGCTGCTGCGACCCGAACCGTAGAATGACCGTGAGCCAGTGCGTGAGTTCGTGACGCTGCCGGCCTTTGCCTTGCCCGATCAGCCCCGGAATCGACCATGACCGCCCCCGCCGAACCCCATGTGATGAAGACCTATGGCCGCTTGCCGATCGCGCTGTCGCACGGCCGAGGCTGTCGCGTGTGGGACACGGACGGTCGCGAGTACCTCGACGCCTTGGCCGGCATCGCGGTCAACACCTTGGGCCACGCGCACCCTCGCCTCGTTCCGGCGCTGCAGGAACAGATCGGCAAGCTGATCCACACCAGCAACTACTACCACGTGCCCCTGCAGGAACAGCTGGCCGCCAAGCTCACGGCCCTGTCGGGCCTGACCAATGCATTCTTCTGCAACAGCGGCCTCGAGGCCAACGAGGCAGCGATCAAGATTGCACGCAAGCACGGCCACGACAAGGGTATCGAGCGCCCCGAGATCGTCGTCTATGAGGCCGCCTTCCACGGCCGCTCGATCGCCACCTTGTCAGCCACTGGCAACCCGAAGGTGCAAGCTGGCTTTGGCCCACTGGTCGAAGGCTTTGTTCGAGTTCCGATGAACGATCTTGCCGCGATCGACGACGTGCGCAAGACGCGGCCCAACGTGGTTGCCGTCTTCCTCGAGACGATCCAGGGCGAAGGCGGCGTCAACGCCTCGCGCTGGGAGTACCTGCAGCGCCTGCGCCGGATCTGCGACGAGCAGGACTGGCTGCTGATGCTCGACGAGGTGCAGTGCGGCATCGGCCGCACCGGCCGATGGTTCGCCCACCAGTGGGCTGGAATCCGGCCCGACGTGATGCCCCTGGCCAAAGGACTGGGCTCGGGCGTGCCGATCGGTGCGGTGGTCTGCGGCCCCAAGGCAGCGGGTGTGCTCGGCCCGGGCAACCACGGCACGACCTTCGGCGGCAACCCGCTGGCGATGCGTGCAGGCGTCGAAACGCTGAAGATCATGGAGGAAGACGGCTTGCTGGCCAATGCTGCGGCCATCGGCGCCCTGCTCAAGGCCGGGTTCGAACGCGAGTTCGCCGGCCTGGCGGGCGTCAAGGAGATTCGCGGCGCCGGACTGATGATCGGCATCGAACTCGACCGCCCCTGCGGTGAGCTGCTGGCCCAGGCCTGCGAAGCCGGGCTGCTGATCAGCGTGACGGCCGAGCGGGTGATCCGGCTGCTGCCGGCATTGATCATCACCGCCGAGGAAGCCGCGCAAATCGTTGCACTGCTCGCGCCGCTGGTGCGGCGATTTCTGGCTGCGCCAAAACCATGAGACCCGGCGACGCCGTGATGAAGCACTACCTGCAGTTCAAGGACTTCGCCGCCGCCGAGTACGCCTACCTGTTCGAGCGCACGCGCGAGATCAAGAAGCGATTCAAGAATTACGAGAAGTACCAACCTCTAGTCGACCGCACATTGGCCATGATCTTCGAGAAGGCCAGCACGCGCACCCGCGTCAGCTTCGAGGCGGGTATGTACCAGATGGGTGGTTCCGTCGTGCACCTGACGACCGGCGACAGTCAGTTCGGCCGGTCCGAACCCGTCGAAGACTCGGCGCGCGTGATCAGCCGCATGGTTGACATCGTGATGATCCGCACCTACGAACAGGCCAAGATCGAGGCCTTTGCCAGGCACTCGCGTGTGCCGGTGATCAACGGCCTGACCAACGAGTATCACCCGTGCCAGATCCTGGCCGACGTATTCACCTTCATCGAGCATCGCGAAGCCATCGAGGGCAAGGTGGTGGCCTGGGTCGGCGACGGCAACAACATGGCCAACACCTGGCTGCAAGCGGCCGACATCCTGGGTTTCACGCTGCACATCAGCACGCCGACAGGCTACGAACTCGACCCGCGCATTGCCGGCGTCACGAACACCGCGTGCGTCAAGGTCTTCGACCACCCGATGGACGCCTGCCGCGGCGCGCACATGGTGACCACCGACGTCTGGACCAGCATGGGATACGAGGCCGAAAACGAAGAGCGCCGCAAAGCCTTCATCGACTGGTGCGTCGATGCCGACTTGATGGCCGTGGCGCAACCCGATGCCCTGTTCATGCATTGCCTGCCGGCGCACCGCGGCGACGAAGTCGCAGCCGAGGTCATCGACGGGCCACAGTCGGTCGTCTGGGACGAGGCCGAAAACAGGCTGCATGTCCAGAAGGCGCTCATGGAGTACCTGCTGCTGGGCCGCATCGGCTGAGCTCAGGCCTCGCGCAGTTTGAAGCGCTGCAGCTTGCCGGTCTCGGTGCGTGGCAGCGAATTGCGAAACTCGATCGCGCGGGGGTACTTGTAGGGCGCGACGGTCTGCTTGACGAAGTCTTGCAGTGCCTTGGCCATCGCCGCGTCGCCGACATACCCCGCCTTGAGCACCACGCAGGCCTTGACGATCTGGCCGCGCTGCTCGTCGGGCACACCGACCACACCGCACTCTGCCACCGCCTCGTGCAACATCAGCGCGCTCTCGACCTCCGGGCCGGCGATGTTGTAGCCGCCGCTGATGATCATGTCGTCGGTGCGCGCCTGATAGACGAACTGGCCATCGACCGGGTCGATCAGGTAGGCATCGCCGGTCAGGTTCCAGCCGTCCTGCACATAGCTTCTTTGGCGTTCGTCGGCGAGGTATTTGCAACCGGTTGGGCCGCGCACTGCCAGGCGGCCGACCTGACCGGGCGCCAAAGGCTGGCCATCCTCGCCGAGCACACAGGCCTGGTAGCCGGGAACAACGTACCCGGTGGCACCACCGCGGGCCCGGTCTTCGGTGGCTGAAATGAAGATGTGCAGGAGTTCGGTCGAACCGATGCCGTCGATCATCTCGATGCCCGTGGTCTCGCGCCAAAGTTGGCGCGTTGCCGCCGGTAGCGCCTCGCCGGCCGACACGCACTTGCGCAGGCTCGAAATGTCGTGCCCACCGATCTGCCCGACCATGGCCCGGTAAGCTGTCGGCGAGGTGTAGCAAATGGTCGCGCGATACAACGCGATGGCTGCCGGCAGAGCATCGGGCGAGGCTTTCTCGACCAGCACGCTGGCGGCACCAATGCTCAGCGGGAACAAGAGCAAGCCGCCCAGCCCGAAGGTGAAGGCCAGTGGCGGACTGCCGATGACACGGTCGTCCGGCTCGGCGCGCAGCACATGCGGCGGCCAGCAGGCGCAGGCCGCCATCACATCACGGTGAAAGTGCAAGGCGGCCTTGGGCTGGCCCGTGGTGCCCGAGGTGAAGGCAATGACACAGGTGTCGTCCGCCGCCGTGTCGACGTTGGCAAACGCGGTCGCTTGCGCAGCCATCAGGCCTTCGAGGCCATTGCCGACGCCACCGTTGAAGTGAAGTACATGCGCCAGCGTCGGGCACAACGGGCGCGCCAGCGTGATCTCATCGGCCAGGCGGGCGTCGACCAGGGCATGCGTGATCTCGGCCTTGGCCACGATGCCCGTCAGCTCGCGGGCTCGCAGCAGCGGCATCGTGCCGACCGCGATGCCACCGGCCTTGACAACGCCGAACCAGCAGGCCGCGAGCATGGGGCTGTTGGCGCCACGCAGCAGCACGCGGTTGCCGGGCACCAGGCCCAACTCAGCGACCAGCACGTTCGCAATCCGGTTGGCCTGGGCCTGCAACTCGGCATAGGTCCAGCGGATCGGTGTGCCATCGGGCGCGGCGCCGAGCACGGCCAGCCGGCCACCATCTCCCTGCAGCACCCAGCGGTCGAGCAGCTCGCTGGCGCAATTGAGTTGGGCGCCGAACCGCAGCTCGGGCAACTCGAACAACAGGCCCGGCAGCTGATCGGGCGGCGGCACGCGGTCGCGGACGAAACTGTCGGTGTGGGCGCTCGGCATGGTCGATCACGACTCTACAACCCGGCCGGCGCCGCAGCGTCGGTGACAACCCCGGTGACCTCGTGTACCCCCTCGGCGCCTGCGAAGCGTCCTATCATTCGCGAATCATGTATCTGACGATCAACCGGACCGAAAAGTGCGTGATGGCGCGCATCACACGCCAGCGCGTTCGCCATCAGGCCAACTTCACGCTGCGTCAGTACGGCTCCTGGCGCAAGGCCACTGCGGCAGCCAGCGCCTGGGTCGAGGCAACCCTGCCGAAGCTGCCCGAACGCATTGCGCGCAAGAACCTGAAGACGACTCGAAACACCTCGGGCGTGGTCGGCGTGCGGCTGGCCAATGCCACACGGTCCCGCAATGGCAACGAGTACCCCGACTGGCGCTGGGTTGCGTTCTGGCCCGGGTGCGCGCAAGCCAGCGGCATCGGCTGGTCAGTCAACAAGTACGGCGACGGCCGGGCGTTCGTCAGCGCTTGTCTGGCACGGCGACAGGAGTCGCTAGACCGCGCCAAGATCGACGCGAAGGTCGAGCGTTTGCGCGGCAGCGCCGAGTACCGCGCGTTGTTGCGCAGGAAACGTCTGTCGCCACCATGACCCGGAACCTGCAACTGGCCCCGCTGTCGTCGCTGTGCGCCACGACCGTGCAAGGCCAGATGCCAGCCAACGTTGAGCAGCTCGGCCGGCTCGCCGGCTGCCGGGCTGCGGTCGGCGGCGAGGCAGGCTCTGGCGAACAGGGGATGCCCCGCGCGGGCGGAACCATGCTCGGCGTCGGCCGCTGAACTCGACGATGACGCGACTGTGGGACATCTCGCCGCCGGTTCACGCGGGCTCTCCGGTGTTCCCCGGGGATGCCCGGTACGAGCAGCGCTGGGCAGCCACACTCGGGCCCGGTTGCCCGGTGAATGTCAGCACGATCACGTTGTCGCCGCATACCGGGGCACATGCCGACGCGCCCTTGCACTACGACGCCCAGGGTGCGGCGGTGGGTGCGCTCGACCTCGACGCATATCTGGGACCCTGCCGCGTTGTGCATGCGATCGGTTGCGGCCCCTTGGTCGAGTGGAAGCACATCGAACATGCGATGGACCCGTCCTTGCCACCACGCGTGCTGCTGCGGACTTACGAGCACATGCCAGTCCTGCGGTGGGACGCTGCGCTCAGTGGCTATGCAGCCGATGTCGTCGAACGCCTGGCCGCCATGGGCGTGCGCCTGATCGGCATCGATACCGCCAGCATCGACCCGGCCGACAGCAAGACGCTCGATGCACACCAGGTCATTCGCCGCCGCAATATGCGCGTGCTGGAAAATCTGCTGCTCGATGAAGTTGACGAAGGCGACTACGAATTGATCGCCCTGCCCTTGAAACTCACAAGCGCGGACGCGTCGCCGGTGCGCGCGGTGTTGCGAAGCCTGCGATGACGACAAGACAAGACTGCCTGGCTCTCGATGCGTCGGATCCACTGGCCCGCCTGCGCGAGCAGTTCACATTGCCTGAGGGCAAGATCTACCTCGACGGCAACTCGCTCGGCGCGCTGCCGCGCGCCACCCCGCAGCGTGTAGCGCAGGTGGTCGAGCAGGAGTGGGGCGAGCAGTTGATCGAGAGCTGGAATACGGCCGGCTGGATCGACCTGCCGCAACGCATCGGCGACAAGATCGCGCGCCTGGTCGGCACCGATGCCGGCGAGCTGGTGGTGGCCGACTCGACCTCGGTCAACCTGTTCAAGGTATTGAGTGCGGCGCTGACGATCGCCAAAGCCGATGCGCCAGCGCGCCGTGTGATCCTCTCAGAGCGCGGCAACTTCCCGACCGACCTGTACATCGCCGAAGGGCTGGCCAAGGAGCGCGGTTGCGAGCTGGTCTTGACCGCCTCGCCCGACGAGATCGGCAGCCACCTGGCCAGCAGTCGAGTTGCCGTGATGATGCTCACGCAGGTGGACTACAAGAGCGGACGCGTTCACGACATGGCCGCGCTCACGCGCATGGCACACGACCACGGCACGCTGGCACTTTGGGATCTTGCGCACTCGGCCGGCGCGTTGCCGGTGGCGCTGGAGGCGGCCGGCGCCGACTTCGCCGTCGGCTGCGGCTACAAGTACCTCAACGGCGGCCCTGGCGCCCCCGCTTTCGTCTGGGCCCATCCGCGCCACGCCGAGCGCTTCTGGCAACCCTTGTCAGGCTGGATGGGCCACGCGGCGCCGTTCGATTTCACGCCGAGCTACCGGCCTGCCGCTGGCATCGCCCGCTACCTGTGCGGCACGCCGGCGCTGCTGTCGATGGCGGCGCTCGAGTGCGGCGTGGACAGCGTGCTGGCGGCCGAGCCGCTCGGCGGCATGGCCGCCCTGCGCCGCAAGTCGCTGGCGCTGACGGATCTGTTCATCACCCTCGTCGAGGCGCGCTGCGGTGACCAGGGTCTCACCGTCATCACCCCGCACGAGCACGCCTTGCGCGGCAGCCAGGTCGCACTCGCGCGCGAAGAAGGCGCCTATCGCATCGTGCAGGCACTGATCGCCCGTGGCGTGGTCGGCGACTTCCGCGCGCCCGAGGTGCTGCGCTTCGGCTTCACGCCGCTTTACACACGGTTCATTGACGTCTGGGATGCGGTCGAGCACTTGCGGCAGGTGCTCGACAGCGGCGAGTGGCGCGAGCCGCGCTTCAACCGCAAGGCGGCGGTGACATGAGCGGCGAGAAGATCGTCCGCGAAGAGCACGCCAAGCTCGATTTCTCCAAGGACATGAGCTACAGCGACTACCTGCACCTCGACGCAGTGCTGGGCGCCCAGCACCCGCGCTCGCCCGACCACAACGAGATGCTGTTCATCGTGCAGCACCAGACCAGCGAGTTGTGGATGAAGTTGATGCTGCACGAGCTGAACGCGGCCATCGGCGCTGTGGCCAATGACCAGCTCGGC
>Ga0209254_10003599_pt1 | contig 14113 bp, 13 predicted proteins | sample FrelakmetDIP11DI_FD_187148 | JGI IMG/M metagenome (GOLD analysis project Ga0209254, IMG submission 187148) | Freshwater lake sediment microbial communities from the University of Notre Dame, USA, for methane emissions studies - DIP11 DI (SPAdes)... | ecosystem: Environmental > Aquatic >...
CAGTATCAGGATTGTAGAATGCTCCTCCAAAGTAAAGCTCTAGTCCTGTGCCACTCTCTGTACCATCTTGTGAGTCATCCAATACTTGTGTAGCTCCACCATATGTGAATGGATTGGGAATAGAATCGTCATTATCATAATAGGTCATCTTTCCTAATGTATCATATGCATAAGTAGCCTTAACAGTTCCTGATGAGTCTGTAAGGTTCAGGGTGTTTCCATGAACATCAAAGTGATAGTAATATGTGGTAGATGTTGTTTGTTCACTCTGGTAGTTGTACTTCTTCCATGTGAGAGATATTGGCTGTGAGTTGGCACCCATATGAAACAGCATCTCTTCATCCTTGTATGCTTGTCCATCATTTGTTGCATCTATCTCTATATCAGTTATTTGTGACCCTATGTAGTGATACTTGTATGTTGTTACATCAGGATTGTCATCTATTGTTGTGGTAAATATCCTCTCTATCCTTCTCCCTATTCCATCATACACATACTCCATGGTATCACCAGAATCTAGCCCAACATCTGTCAGTCTGTCTTTAGTAAAGACATCAAAATGGTGAACCAACATAGACATAGTAGTATGACATTCAAGTTGTGTGTCAATAGGAAGGTATATTTATGGGGGAGTGATAACTGTTGATTAATATGTGATTTGTTAATATAAGTGAGAATAGTTGTCAAATTCTAAAATGGGTAATGATGCTGATTACATCTTATGTTTATACAATTATGTTTAGTTTGTAAATATGAATATAAGATTTGGTCTAATAGGTTAAAAAAAATTTAATACAAATAATGATTTTGAGGACTCACTTTTTCTTTTTTGAAGCCCTGAATCGTTCTTTTTGCTCTTTTGTCATCTTCTCAGTTGCATATTGAAAAATAAGACGGGCAGATTTGTCTTTGAAGTCATACAGAAGTTTCTCAACTGGTTCTGGATTTTTCTTCCAACACTCCCTTAAAAACCACCCCAAGCCTTGATGAACTACCCGTTCATTATCCATCATCATTGGCCTGACGAACTCCAAAAGTGGCAGGATATTGTCACCTTTTCTTATAAACTCCAACAGAGAAACAGGCACAGCGCGTCTTGTCCAGCGCGACTTTGACTCTCGCCATTTGTCAAAATCAAAATTTTCAATAATATTCCCTTTAACCAATGATCTGATGATTGTGCCACAGATGAAATCTGAATGAGCCCAATTGCATACACCGTCATCATACCAATTTTTTATTCTGCTAAGTGTTTCTTTGTTGAATTGCTTTGCAAAGCTTTCGACAAAAACTATGGCAAAGCTTGCTTCTTCGTATCTGCCAGTCTTTATTAATTTGTCGCCAAGATCAAAAAAACCAGTCAGGCCAAGATCAGCATACTTGGATAGCCAAAATTTCTTTTGATTGGTAACAACTCCTTCAGAAAGGCCAAAAGCATCATACCCTTCTCTAAAGTATTTTGAATATTTTTCAACTACTTGCGGATTGCTGTTCTCTTCACAAAACCTTTTGATCTCATGAACTAGTTTATCAATGTTGTTCATGGATTTTATTGTATGGTAATCAATCCAAATAAAAAAGCGGGGAGTAAAAACTCCCCGCTTTGGATGTGGTAATGTGATGTGATTTAATAGTCGCCGTATGGGTTTGGTGGAGCTGCTGGTGCAGGCTTGTCTTCTTTCATCTCAACAACTAATGACTCTGTTGTTAGAACCATAGAGGCAATTGAGCAAGCATTCTCAAGTCCTGCTCTGGTGACTTTAACTGGGTCAATGATTCCAAACTCAAACATATCGCCGTATTTCATGGCCTCAGCATCCAAACCGTGATTTGTTGGCAATGATTTAACCTTGTCTATAACTACAGAACCTTCCATGCCAGAGTTCTCTGCAATAACGCGAAGAGGCTCCTCTAACGACTTGAAAACAATCTGGGCGCCAGTGATCTCGTCTCCTTTGAGACCCATGTCCTTATTTCCAAGTTCCCTTGCGGCATTGAGCAGTGTGACTCCGCCACCGGCAACTACACCCTCTTCAACAGCGGCTTTTGTTGCGGCAACAGCATCCTCGACTCTATGCTTCTTCTCTTTCATCTCGGTCTCAGTAGCAGCGCCAACCTTGATTACAGCAACACCACCGGCAAGCTTTGCAAGCCTTTCCTGGAGTTTTTCTTTGTCGTAATCGGATTTGGTGTCTTTGATCTGAATTTTGATCTGCTCGATCCTTGCTTTAATCTTGCTATGGTCACCCTTGCCACCAAGAATTGTGGTGGTGTCTTTGTTAACTTTAACCCTGTCGCAACGACCTAGCATGTCTGTTGTTACGGAGTCAATCTTGATGCCAAGATCTGAAGCGATTACCTCTCCACCGGTTAGGATGGCGATGTCTTGAAGCATTTCTTTGCGTCTGTCACCAAAGCCCGGGGCCTTTACTGCAACACAATTGAGAGCGCCTTTGAGTTTGTTGAGTACTAGGAATGTGAGGGCTTCACCCTCGATATCCTCAGCAATGATAACAAAAGGTTCGTGCTGTGGAATGATTCCCTTGGTTACCATATCAAAAAGCTCTTGCATAGAGGAGAGTTTTTTGTCTGTGATGAAAATCCTTGGTTTCTCGATGATGGTTTCCATACGCTCTGCGTCAGTAACCATGTAAGGTGAGACATAACCACGGTCAAATTGCATACCTTCAACGATTTCAAGCTTTATGTCAAAACCCTGGTATTCCTCAACAGAGATGACGCCATCGCGGCCGACTTTGTCCATTGCCTCGGCTATTGCATTGCCAATCTCTGGGATTTTAGATGAAACGGTTGCTACTTTGGCGATATCTTCTTTTGTCTCGACAGGCTTGCCTTTTGATTTTATGAGGCTGACAACTTCACGAACAGCCTTGTCCATTCCACGCTTTAATGCAATGGGATTGGCACCGGCTGCAACGTTTTTCATACCAGCAGATACGAGATACTGGGCAAGGACAGTTGCGGTGGTAGTTCCGTCGCCTGCAACATCTGAAGTTTTTGAGGCAACCTCACGAGCTAAAACTGCGCCAAGATTCTCAAGCGGATCCTGGAGTTCAATATCTTTAGCTATAGAAACACCATCATCGGAGGCAACAGGTGATCCATACTTCTTCTCTAGTATGACATGCCTGCCACGTGGTCCAAGTGTAACCTTAACAGTATTGGCTAGAATGTTGACGCCATTTAGAAGCTTTCTTCTAGCCTCTTCACCAAAAACAATTTTTTTTGCTGACATTTTATGCTCTCCTTCTATTTAGTCGATGACGGCTAAAAGATCACGCTCTGAAAGAATGACATAATTTTCTCCCTCGAGCTTTACATCAGTACCACCGTACTTTGCAAAAATAACCTTTTGTCCAACCTTTACATCAATTGGTATGCGTTGTCCATTTTCTAGTATCTTGCCGTTGCCAACTGACATTACTTCACCCTTGATAGGCTTCTCTTTTGCAGTGTCTGGTATGTATAAACCAGCCTTTTGAGTCTCTTCCTCTTCAAGGGGCTTAACTATGACCCTATCTCCAAGTGGTTTTAGATTCATGTTACCTCCTTAATTTTTAGCAGTCTCATGCATTGAGTGCTAATGTATTTTATTAATAACTCATCCAAAAGTTTTGTCAAGGGGATGGAATTACGCTTTTGCTTAATCTTTAATAACTTAGCAAACAATCAGTATAGCTGCTAATTTATTGACTCTTGGCAAACAAATCATGAGATTGCAAGAGATTGTTATCCTTGACCGTGAAAGAATCCATTCTAAAATAGAATCTTATCCATGAAGGTCGCACTTAGAAAAGAGATAAAGAGGTTTACTGGTATAGGTGTAGGAGTCATTATTGAATCATTATCCTATGCCCTTCTACTCGTTCCAAATCGCATTGCGCCGGGTGGTTTAACAGCTGTTGCCATTATCATCAATAGTGTCACGGGATTGCCTGTAGGTCTTTCCTACTTTTTATTCAATCTGCCGTTTCTTGGGTTAGCTTGGAAAAAGATGGGAAAGAAATATGTTTTGAGAACGTTTATTATTTCTTTTATTTCATTCATCTTTACCGACGTATTCATCTACTTAATAAATCGTTTTTTTGGCAAACCTCTTTCAACAGATCTTCTTGTGGCAGCAGTCATAGGTGGCATAATAAATGGTCTCGGCATCGGCACAACATTCAAAAACAGAGCATCAGCAGGTGGCACAGATCTTATCTCCCAAGTTATCCACTATTACACTGGTCTCCAATTTGGTCAAATTGTCCTGATAGTTGATTCTACAGTTATTGTTGGTCTTTCTCTCTATTTTGGAATATCACAAGGTTTTAATTATGGTCTCAATCTCTTTATATATGCCTTAATCGCACTAGTTGTGAGTAGTTTTGTCATTGATGCTGTGCAGGAAGGAATTTCAAATACAAAGTGTATGACGGTTGTGACTGAACGAACGGATGAGTTGAAGGAGAACCTTCTTACAAAGCTTGGCCGCGGTTTCACATTCATAAAAGCTGTTGGTGGATTTACAGGTAAGGAGAAGAGCATTCTAATAATGGCTATCGTTAGGTCGCAGATATCGCATGCAAAACAAATTGTATTAGAAACTGATCCAAAGGCATTTGTCATGGTTGGTCCATTAAATGAAGTGGTTGGTGAGGGTTTTAAAAATCCTCAAATGGAGGAGTGGTAATGCTTGAATTGATGGATGTTTCGAAGCGATATTCTGGTAGTATAGCTCTTCACAGTGTTAGTTTTGATCTTGGCAAAGGAGAGTTCGTATTCTTAATGGGTCCGTCAGGTTCGGGCAAGAGTACTCTTATGAAACTCATCTATGGAGCTGAATTGCCATCTTCAGGTCGAATTATTCTTGATAGTCAGGATGTTTCGAAGTTATCACCGAATCAGATTGCTCATTTACGAAGAAGACTAGGGATAATATTTCAAGATTTCAAACTAATCGAAACAAAAACAGTATGGGAAAATATTGCCTTTGCTTTGCAGGTTCAAGGATCATCAAATAAATATATAAAACAAAAGGTTTCAGAGGTTTTAAGCTTTGTTGGATTGAGCCTCCGAGGGCGTGATTACCCAAATATGCTCTCTGGTGGTGAACAGCAGAGAATAGCCATAGCAAGAGCTTTAGTAAATGATCCACCATTGCTTTTGGCAGATGAGCCAACAGGCAATCTCGACACCGAGAATTCTAAGGCTGTTCTTGATCTGCTTATAAGAATAAACAACAATGGAACATCTGTTCTTGTTGCCACTCATGACCAGGCTATTGTCGGCAGTACAAGAAAAAGGATTATCAAGCTTGATCATGGACAGAAAGTGAGTGATGAAAATGCTTAATAGGCAATTATCATGGGCTTTCAAATCCATTACTCGATCAAAAACACAAACTTTAGCTGCGATTGTTGTTACCGCTGTTACCATTTTCCTTGTTGCGGCAACCCTACTTCTTGGTATTGCGGGCACAAACTTTGGAAAAACAGCCAAAGCTCGCTTTACGTTGCCTGTTTATCTTAAATCAACAGTTGATAAAGCTGTTGCTGATAATCTTGCGACAAAGATCAGACAAATGCAGGGCGTGAAGTCAGTTGAGATTTTTAGTCCTGATGATTTATTAAAAAATGAGGCTCAAAATCTTGGAATGAGATCTGATGAAATAAAAGATTCAATCGGGTTCAATCCTCTCCCGTATAGTCTCATTGTCACTCCAAATGATCCAAATGACATCGAATCAATAGCAACCCAGATAAAAAATTATAAAGATGTAGATAGTGTCGAGTTTGAATCAGAGGTGATAAAGAAGTTTTCAAATCTTTTTGAGCTGTTCAAATGGATTTCTGTTGGTTTAGGCTTGTTATCTTTGCTTGTATCGTCAATTGTCATTTCTTCAACAATTGCCCTTTCAATTACAGCTCGAAAAGAAGAGATTGAAATCATGAGCTTTGTTGGCGCAACTCCATCAATGGTCAAAGGTCCTTTTGTTATCGAAGGTTTGTTTTATGGTCTTCTTGGTGGTGGACTTGCCGCATTGGCTGTTTACTATGGTTGGAGCTCGCTACAAAATGTTTTTTTGACCAATCTTCCTTGGTTCAACCTCTCTATTGATAAAATGACTTTTATTTACATAATCATCGGCACGATTGGTTTTGGAGTCTTCGTAGGACTTGTCTCCAGTCTCACCTCTACCAATAGCAATCTTAGGAGAATCAGATCTTGAAAAGATTTATAGCCATTCTTCTTCTTTTTATCTTTGTGATACCTCAAGCAGCTTTTGGAGCTGGCAAACTTCAAGAACAATTGAAAGATATTAATGAACGTATTCGTAGAAACAAAATTGCAATCGAACAGAAGAAAGAATATGAAAAAGTACTTACAAAAAAAATAACAAATATATTCGAAGCGCAACAAGATGTAAAGTTTGAACTCGACACTGTAACAATGAGACTGGATAATTTGTGGAAGCAAATAAAAGAAACCAAAGAGAGTATCGAAAAAAATCAGGATTATTTGACCCTAAAAGGCATTGATATTGATAAAAAGCGTGATGAAGTTTCAAAATTACTCACCTTTATCCATAAATATTCAAAAAACCGTTTTGTTGATTTTATTTTTTCTGCCAAAGATTTTTCAGAGTTGACATCAAGAACTCGTTTTACAACGGAGTTGCTTGATGGAACAATCAAGGTCATGAACAATCTTCATGAACAATCAGCAATAATGTTTATGCAAACTGAACAGCTAAGAAAAGACAAAGAAAGACTTTCAGAGCTTGAGTCTCAAGCCAAGCTTGACAAAGATAGACTGACCAACTTGAGAATTCGATACTCAAACTTGAATAACCAGTATGATCTAGAAATCAAAACAAACAAAAGTCTGGTCAAATCTCTTGAGGATCAAAATAAAAAAGAGCAAGCAAGAATAAGGGATATCTTAAGACTTATTGCTGAAGAAGCAGAACGAAACAGGAAAGCTCGAGAGAAATCATACAAAAATGTATTCACAGGAACCATGCTTTGGCCTATTAACGGTAGAATAGTTTCGGATTATGGAATGAGGATTCACCCAATAAGCAATGTTTGGAGTATGCATGAAGGTATTGACATAACAGCTTCTATGGGCACGCCTATTTGGGCAGCAGAAAATGGTATAGTAGATTGGTCATCATGGATGTACGGTACAGGTTATGGTAACCTTGTCATCATCTCGCATAATGATAAAATAAGAACCTTCTATGCACATTTGAGCAGGTTTAATAGCAAGAAAGGTCAGGTTGTAAAAAAGGGTGATTTAATAGGCTTTGTTGGATCAACTGGTAGAAGTACCGGTCCCCACTTGCACTTTGAGGTCAGGAGTGGATTATCACCTACAGATCCAAAGAAGTGGCTATCAAAACCATAAAAGAGGAAAAAATATGAACAAAAACACATTTTGGATACTCATTGCATCGTTTTTATTAGTAGCATTTGGACTTGGTTTCTTTTCGGGTGTCATGGTTCAAAATAAAACACCAAGTTATGTTGATAATGGAAATCAAGTTGGAGGATACCCACTAATTACAGAGGTTATTAAAGCCATTTCATCTAACTATGTCAAAATGGTAACTGAAAAAGATCTTGCTAAATCAATGCTATTTGGTCTTGATCCATACTCGACCTATTTCACACCTGAAGAATATCAAGCTTTTAGAAATGACACTGAAGGTAAGTACGGTGGAATTGGTGTTGTGATAGAGCTTGATGAAACAAGACGTCATGTCAGAGTTAACCAAGTATTCTCCCCATCACCCGCTTTTGAGAGTGGAGTTGAGGAAGGGTGGTTAATACTGGCAATTGAAAGCAAAGAACTTCAAAATCCAGATTTAGACATGGTTTCATCAATGATACGAGGAACTCCGGGCACGAAAGTGAAGATAACATTTCAAAACAAAGGTGACAAATTTGTCAAAGAAATTACCAGAGAGCAAATCATTGTAAATACAGTAAAGACAGAAGAGATTGACAAAGATATTGGCTATGTAAGACTTTCGTCATTTATGCCGCAAAGTCCCAAGGAGATGAGCACAGCACTAGAGAATATGAGTTCGCGTAGCTACAAAGGTTATGTTCTTGATCTACGCAGAAATGGTGGTGGGCTACTCCAAGCTTGCCAGCTTTTATCCAACCTTTTTTTAGAACCTGGCGTACTTCTGTATACAGAGGATAGAACCGGTCATCAGGAAGTTCTTAAAACGTCTGGAGAACGCTTTAAATACCCACTTGTTGTTCTTGTTGATCAATACACAGCATCAGCATCAGAGATCCTAGCAGGCGCTCTTCAAGATAGAGGTGTTGCTGTTTTATGTGGCACAAGGACTTTTGGAAAGGGTCTCGTTCAAAATGTCTTTCCAATCAATGGGGGGCATGTTAAAATGACAATTGAGCGTTATCTTACACCAGACAAGCATCAAGTCGACACCTATGGTTTGAAACCAGATATAGAATCTTACGTTGATATAACGCAGAAGATTTCATTTGATCCAGCCAAGGATAGCACAGTTGCTAAGGCGGTTGAATACTTGAGGACAAAAATAAAATGAACTGGCATAACATCAAACTAGAAGAGACCATCTCTCATCTTAAGACAACAGCATCAGGCATCACAAGTCTACAAGCTCAAGAAAGACTTAAAGAATATGGACCAAACACCATCTCCACAAAAGAACACAGCAGCCTGTTTGCTTTGATAATTGAGCAATTTTTGTCACCTCTTGTTCTTATACTTGTTGCTGCTTGTGTTTTTTCAATATGGCGTGGAGACTGGATAGAGGCTGTTGCAATAATGACAGTTCTAATAATCAACGCTATCCTGGGTGTAGTCCAACAATATAAATCAGAAGGTGCCCTAGAAGCTCTAAGAAAAATGTCTGCGCCAAGAGCACATGTTTTTCGTGATGGAGCCATCCAAGATGTCCTTGCGATAGAAGTAACACCGGGTGACTTGGTGGTGCTCTACTCAGGTGATCTTGTTCCAGCCGATTTGAGACTCACAGAGGCGATAAATCTTGCTTGTAATGAAGCTATTCTTACAGGTGAGTCAAATCCGGTCAATAAAGACACTAAAGCACATGTTGTTGAAAATGCAACAATTGGTGATCAGTACAACATGGCTTTTATGGGGACTGTTGTTACAACTGGTCGTGGTAAAGGAATAGTTGTTGGTACTGGCAAGAATACAGCTATGGGTGCTATAGCTTCAAGCCTAGCTTCTGTAAAAAGGGAGAAAACACCACTAGAGATTCAACTAGCCCAGCTTGGTGGAATTCTATCAGTCGTCTTCCTGGTTATCTGCGGAATTGTTTTCCTCATAGGCTGGCTTGAAAAAGGTAATCCATTTGATCAGCTTCTGCTTGCCATCTCATTGGCTGTGGCAGCTATTCCTGAAGGATTGCCTGCTGTTGTAACAATTGTGCTTTCTATTGGTACGACACGGATGAGCAAGCATAATGCTATTGTTCGACGTCTGTCCTCAGTTGAAACACTTGGCTGCACAACGTATATTTGCACAGACAAAACAGGGACTCTAACTGAAAACAAGATGAGGGTTGAGAGAGCTTTCGTAAATATGGCACAACTCGACCTTAACCAGTCACGCCCGACTGACGTTCTTGGTCCTTTAGCAAAAATCGCCGCAGGATGCAATGATGCAGACTATAACATTGATGGTGTCCTGATTGGCGATCCAACCGAAACGGCATTGGTTGAGTTTGCTGATCTTGTTGGTGTTCCACTTGATTCAGTTCCATTAAGAATTGATGAGCTTCCTTTTGATTCAAACCGAAAGGCTATGACAACAGTTCATAAAGAAAAAAACAAAGTATTTGCATACACTAAGGGTGCTTTTGAAAATATTCTAAAAATGTCTGACAGAATTGACCTAAATAACAAAGTTGTTCCAATTGACGAGCAAATGAGAAAAATACTTCATGAAGAAGGTCACAAACTCACAACTGAAGGTTACAGAACTATGGGGTTTGCTTATAAAATTGCTCCGACACCAGAACCTGTTGACAGGGTAGAGGAACACCATCTGGTATTAGTCGGATTTTTGGGACTCACTGATCCGATTAGGTCTGATGTTCCTGAGGCTGTCTTGGAATGTATAAAAGCTGGAATAAAACCAGTCATGGTTACAGGTGATCACCCTCAAACTGCAATGATCTATGCACGAAAACTTGGAATGGCTGGAGAGCATGATAAACCAGTAACGGGTGAAGATTTTGCCAATAACCATCCAGATTTGGATAGCATTATTCCCAAAACAAAGGTTTTTGCAAGAGTTTCACCACAAGATAAGCTTAGAATTGTTGAAGTTCTTCAGCGCAATGGTGAGGTTGTTGCCATGACCGGTGATGGTGTTAATGACGCCCCTGCTCTAAAAAAGGCTGATATTGGTATTTCAATGGGTAAAACTGGATCAGAAGTGGCAAAGGATGCAGCCTCATTAATTTTGGCCGATGACAGTTTCTCAACAATTGAAAAAGCTATATATGAAGGTAGAGTTATCTACGACAACATCCTTAAGTTTATTTGGTATATGCTGGGAGCAAATTTTGGAGAAGTGTTCGTACTTGTCTTAGCGCTTATTTTCAATACTGGCATACCTCTGGCGCCAATACAATTGCTTTGGATAAATCTTCTCACCGATGGTCTTCCTGGTCTGGCACTCGGTATGGAACCTGCCGAACCTGGGATCATGAATCGACCACCAAGGGATCCAAAACAAAAAATTTTAACAGGCAAAATGCTATTTGGCATCATATTCCGTGGACTAATCATGGGCGGTGTTGTTTTCGTTGCTTTTCTCATTGGCAATAAAGCTGGTGGTGAAGTGCTTGGTAGAACGTATGCTTTTACTGTTTGCGTTATCACAGAACTTTTACTGGCATATGTTTGTCGTTCTTTTACAAAATCTATTTTTCAGCTTAAACCTCTTGAAAATCCACAGATGCTTTTCGCAATATTTATTTCGCTTTGTGCTTTTGCCATTACTCTCATCCCTGGACTCCAGTTTATTTTTAAAACTACATCGTTATCGTTTTGGGATTTTGATATAATTATAGGTCTAGCTCTTTTACCACCGATATCTGTTGAGATTTGGAAGAGATTAAGTAGGTAATGAAGGGACTGTTGTTTGTTCTTTCTGGACCATCGGGTGTTGGCAAAACAACAGTAAGATTAGAGCTAACAAAATATTTACCAGAGGTTTTCCTTTCCGTTTCAGCTACTACTCGAAAAAGGCGTGAGGGTGAAAGAGACGAGTTTGACTACTACTTTACAAATAAAGAAGAGTTCAACCAGCAAATAGAACAGAATAAAATGCTTGAATGGGCTTACGTTCATGGAAATTTCTATGGCACACCAATAGCTCCTATCGATAAAGCCATTTGCGAAGGTAAGAATTGCCTTCTAGTAATTGATGTCCAAGGAGCAAAGCAGGTAAGAGAAAAAATCTCATCGTCTATACTGATTTTCCTCCTTCCTCCATCATTCCCAATGCTTGAGCAAAGGTTAAAAATACGTGGAACTGAAGATGAGCAAATGTTAAGAATAAGACTTGAAAATGCCAAGCAAGAATTGGTATCATTACAAGGTTATAATTACAGTGTTATTAACCACACTGTTAGTCAAGCTGTAAGAGACGTTGTTGAAGTAATCACTAGGTGCATCAATAGGAGGAAGCATGATAGATAGGTCAAAACTAGAACAGTTTATACAAAACATGGGTGGAAACAAATATCTTGCTACTCTATACCTTATTAAGCGTGTTACTGAACTTCAAGAGCGTAGTCAAAAGCTCATCCCAGGATCACAGCGATTCTTGGTCGAGCAATCTATTGATGAATTCTTGGATGGTAAATCAACAATTGGAGTAACTGAACCTTCCTGTGATTTACCAAATTATTGCGAAGTAGAACCAACCAAAGAAGCACATAAAAAGAAAGAATGATTCTTGCTCTACTTATTATAGGCTCGTATCTAATTGGTTCATTTCCATCAGGATATGTAGTTGCTAAACTTTTTGCTGGTGTTGATATACGTTTGATTGGAACCACGCAAATTGGGGCAGCTAATGTTACCAGACAACTTGGTAAGACATTTGGATTACTTTCACTCTCCCTAGATCTTCTTAAAGGTCTTATACCAATGACGATAGTTTTTTATGTCTTTCAACAACCTATGTGGGTTACAGCTATATGTGGAATAGTAACTGTATTCGGTCATGATTTCTCGATTTTTATGGGATTCAAGGGTGGAGAAGGCCTTGCAACATCATTGGCAGTGCTCTTTTTTATTTCACCATCAAGGTTTTTCTTGTTTGCCCCATTTGCGATTCTAACAGTTTATCTAACTGGTTATGTAACAGTTGGTGGCGTTGTTCAGTTCTGGGGATACGGCGTTGTTTGTTGGGTTACTGGTGAACCAATGGCAGCTGTTTACTCTACCATATCTCTAGTTACACTTGCTTTAATCAAACAAATGCCATGGGTACTCAAGAATCCGCCATCTCAGTTTATGAACCCAAGCTATATTGCACCTCAAACTGATCCTGTTGCTGCAATCGAAAACCTTCCTAAGAGTCAGAATAACTAAGCTTTTGGCAAGAGTTTTTCTAATACATCATCATGTGATAATCCAACACCATCATCAAACCCTAGTAGAATTAGAAATTCCCTATTCCCATCAGCTCCAGTAATTGGTGAAGTGCAAGCGTTTATTATTCTTGAGGGGATTTCAATCACGCGGAGCAAGGCTTTGGTTATTGATTCTTTTAAAACATCCTCCCTTTTAATTACCCCTTTCTTGCCAACTTTGCCAGGACCAGCCTCAAATTGTGGTTTTAGAAGCCAAACAACAAATGCTGGCTCAGTTAAGATATTTTTTAAGGGAGCAATAACCTTGTTGCCTGAAATAAAAGAGCAATCAACAACAGCAACTTGTGGTCTTGTATTGAAATGTGCAGGCGTCAAGAATCGAGCATTTGTTTTATCCATAACGATTACACGTTTATCTGTCGCAATCTTAGGAGCAAGTTGTGACGAACCAACGTCGACAGCATATATGGTTTTTGCACCATGTTGAAGCAGACAGTCAGAAAAACCACCAGTTGATGCGCCAACATCAATACAGATTAGATCTGATACATCCAGGTTAAACTGATCAAGAGCGCTCTCAAGTTTGAAACCACCACGAGAAACGAACTTCTGTGGTTGTTCAACTTCTAGCACTGATTCTACTGGCACAAGTTCGCCTGGTTTTAAAACTATACTTCCCTTTAGTCTAACTTTTCCCTCCATGATGAGTAATCTGGTTTGTGAACGTGAAACACCAGTTTGCATAGAGAGAAGTTCATCAGCTCTTATTCTTTTCATTTTTACATCCAAAATGTGCATAATCTGCACAAAGAATTCAAATTTGAGTGTCTATGACATTTGTACTTCAAATCATTGACAAAATCAAGCAAAAAAGCTAACATCAGCATTTAGTTCAATGAGAGAGTACTTATCGCTCCTTGCATCGGTAAAAATTCAAGCTGCAATCCAGGCTATGGCTGCTGGCAAGGTGCGTTCTTTGCAAATCGAGGGTTTATCAGGCTCAGACTTGACGATAAATGCTGCTGCCATTTCACAAATATTGGATCGTTTTGCAATTGTCTTACCAGACGAACAAATGGCAACCAAGTTCTACCAGGAACTAGATGCTATTCTTGAGGATGCTCCAATAAATAGGCTTTTTTTCCCAGCATCGGACTCCATTCCGCTTGATAAAACTTCTCCATCAACAAATATTCTGGGTTGGCAAATATCAACTCTCTATCAAATAGTTGCAAACCCAGGATCAACGATAATTGTTACTAGTCTACAAGCAATGTATGACTGCCTTATTTCACAAAAGTCACTTTCAGAAGAAGCATTGTTAATTTCACGTGGTGATATGCTTTCCATTAACAAACTAAAATCTAAGCTGGCTCAAATTGGCTACACAATACAGTCAGAAGTTGAAAAAGTTGGTGATGCTGCCATTCGTGGTGGAATAATTGACTTTTTCTCTCCATCCTC
>Ga0209254_10003600_pt1 | contig 14112 bp, 9 predicted proteins | sample FrelakmetDIP11DI_FD_187148 | JGI IMG/M metagenome (GOLD analysis project Ga0209254, IMG submission 187148) | Freshwater lake sediment microbial communities from the University of Notre Dame, USA, for methane emissions studies - DIP11 DI (SPAdes)... | ecosystem: Environmental > Aquatic >...
CCCATGGTTTTGTATTGAATTTCCAGATTCAAGCTCTCTGCTTATTCATACGCTAACCCCCGCATCCATCTTAAAAGATGTCTTGATTGTTGTTTTAATAATAGAAAAATAGTACGACAATCAAGATGGATAACGCCGTTGCCTGAATCGGATGAAAAACATAAAAAACAACAACGAATAATATTCCGATCACACACAAAGTAGGGCGACTGAGGGACAAGAATGAAGCAACACAGTTTCATATGAATGGGAAACACGATTATCAAGTTAACATTTTGGATATACATTATCTCAACATTCAAATGATATTTCTATTGGATCCATAAGACATAAACATTTCTTCCTTTCTTATTAAATTGAAATGCATACACCCTATCGTCAAGGTTCAGCGTTTCCACCCTGGAAAAGTTACTTCCTTCTAATTTTTCAGTCATCATTTTGTAGGTGTAATACGATAACTTCTTTGTACCATGTCCCGGATCATCCCATCCCTTACCATCGTATATGAGGCCCATGTGGTCAAAATCAACGTCAGCATCAATAAACCCCTCTATCAAACCAAAAGCCCAAAAAATCTTTCTGACGCCCAATGACATCGCATAGATATAGCTTTTTATCAGTCCCTCAGCCTGTTCCTTTTCCGTTTGATTACGAAGGTTTTTCGGTTTCCCACTGTAGGTTCCAGTTTCGGTCATCCATATCTCCGTGTTCTGATATCCATTTTCAAACAATCCCCTTTTTATTGTTTCAACTCGATTCTTGTAAGCCAGCCATGCCCAAGATTCACCAAATACATGGAAATCAAAAACATCAATATTTTTCCCCTTCATTTTTTTAAAAATGGGCATATAGAAATTATAGAACCCTTCCGGATACGAAGATAGGCCACCGATGACGACCTTACATTCTGGACAAGATTCTTTAACCGCCTTGTAAGTGATTTCCAGCAAATGAGCATATCCTTCCCAGTCCCCTGTCCTCTGGTCAGGTTCATTGGACACCTGCCAGTATCGGATTGAGTTTTGAAGGTGTAGCCTTTTATTCCCACCCTCACTTCCATATCTTTCAACAAGTTTCTTTACAAATACGAGGTACTTTTCCTCTAAATGTTTTGTTTTGAATCTAAATGTCCTTTGAAACCAGGGATCTTTTTCGCGCACCAATCTATTTTCTGTAACATCAATGTTTGTCAGAAGATTCATATCTTTAGGAACGGTCCCATAAACATAATCGGTTACTTCCCAGTTGTAAACACTCTCCTCAATCTCAGCATCACTTTTTTGAACTATCTCCCATAACGCATAGACCTCCGGGCGATTCCATCGAACTCCTATATTTAAGGACTCTTTGTAATCAAAACCAAAAACCTTTGGTGATGTTGATGTAATCCAGTTTATTTGCTTTCGGTCAATATACTTTTCTTTATATGTGTACCCAGGATGAAAGCCAAAAGGCGAATCCTCGATCTTTCCTTTTAAAGTTTGAGTTTCCGTTCCTTCTTCAACATAAATAGGCGTAGAGGTTATTTCCAATTTGACCATCCCCTCTTTAGCAATGACCGTTTTAGTACGAAAAGCGGTCTTATACTCTGTTACCTTTTGCCCAGTTTGATATTTAGGAACACCTTCGGTAACGATGACCTTGGGTGCATGAACAGGAAGCCCTATAACCCTTTTTAATGGGAAATTTTCAGGTAAATCCTCAAGTGTTTTTATTGCATCATCTAACAATTTGTGAACAAGACTAAAATTGCCCTCTTTAGCCGCTAATTTTGACTCTGTATCTAGATACAAAGCTAAGGATATATCAAACCCTTGATCAGCCTTTTCCTTGGCTAATATCTTAAAACGTTCGATTTTTTGCAAAAGCGTCTTATTTACTTTTTCAGGAAAAGCTTTAATACATACTAAAAGAAAAAAGGTTAAAAGTATAACGAGCAAAATGTGTACAGAAATAAGATTTTTTGAAATTCTCAAGTCTTTATTCCTTCAAGGTCATTATTTTTTTATGCCGAATTTAAACAGCAACAACTTAAATAAGGCCAAGGACTTTAACATTGCTATTAAAAGAAAATCAAAATATTTTAGAGGCGGTTTACTATAAAATAATTTTTTAAACCCTTTTATATCTTCTGGCAGAAGATCGATATCTCCAGGGACGAGACCTTTTTCAATAGCATCGCTCAAGACTTTGGTTCCCGGCTCCAGTCTGATCCAATTAAGGCACGTTCCTCCTCTTCCAGAAAGATATAGCTTACTTTTTAAAAAAAAGAGTATAGTTTTAAGGAGACCTGAAAATGTTTCACCAGGTGGATTTACAAACATGCCATACGTAACATTTAAACTTCTGAGATTCTTATCCCTTATTAATACCGAAAAACTATCCTTCACATCTTTTTCTTTTAGCCCCTTTTGTAAACCATCAAGTGCATTTTGAGAAAGACCATCAGGGGAGAATGTAGTACTTACACATCCTGCCCTGATCGCCAGTAATAGGAATTCTTTTGTAGCATGCTTGATATCCAACCAGGCCGACCATCGCAGTTTCAATTCTCTCCTTATCATTTCTTCGCATATTTCTTCTGCATGTTTTAAAGGTATGTTGAAGACTCCATCAACAAACATGAAATGTTTAATAGCAAATTGCCTTATTAAATATTCCATTTCATCACAAACACTTTTTGCCTCTCTAATCCTAACCTGATTGCCGTTTAATTGGGGATAATTGCAATAAGCACATTTGAGATAACAACCCCTCTTCGTTTGAATACCCAAGCTTTCCATGTGGTTTAAATATGGATCTATCTCGAGGAAATCTCTTCGGGGGATAGGTAAATTTCCGAAGTCGGGGAGAGGTCGATAACCGGTAAAGACTACTTTCCCCTCCAGTCGAAAATAGACACCTCGCACCCCTGAGGGGTCAGATAAGTTTTCCAGCAATTCAGGAAAACTCTCCTCGCCCTCTTGATAAATTCCGTAGTCAATTGCTGGATTCCTTTGCATGATTCTTTCGGCAAACATCGAAAACCCAGGACCCCCAAGAACAATTTTTCCGTAAGGATTTGACTTCTTTGCGGTCGCCAGGGTAGTTTGAAAGTGCGTGTAATAATAAAAAAAACTTATTCGATTCTGATTATCAATATTTCTCAGTGAGATTCCAACAACATCCGGGGTAAATCTTCTCAGATATTCCTGGAGGTCTTCATACGGATGAGCAAGGACATTGGGGTCAAACATTTGCACATCATGACCTCTGTTGCTAATTGCTGTCGCAATATTGGCCAGCCCTAAAGGGTATACGACAACGTCCTCCTGGCGTCCAAGATAAGACTGGAGTAAGAGTATTTTCATAATATAACCTTTCACAGGCTTACGATATCATTTTGTAATTATCATTCTTTATTGAAGCTATCCATCCTATATAATGGTCAGGATAATTTTTGACATATCCTTGAAACAGATATGCAAAGCTTAGCACCCACTCCTTAATATAATCCTCTTTTAAACTCATATTTTGGATCTCAATAGGTTCATGAATAATAATTTTGTGTCTATTATCCTTCTGTCTGATCGGAAAAATAGGGAATGCAGGGGCTCCCGTATGAAATGATAACAATGCTGCCCCTGTTGCAAGTGATATATTGCTGTTTAGGAATGGCACCGTTAGACGTTCAGTCTCTATCACTCCATCTAATGAAATCAAGACGATTTCGTTTTCCTTTAATGCTCTGTAAATCGGCCTAACGGATTTATTCTCTTTTACATATATAAATCTCGCTGGAATAAAAGACTCCGATTCTAATTCCAATTTCATTATTTTGTTATGGTAAAAGGCTTTCTCCTTCCTCACAAAGACCTGCGGATTAGCCGCCACTTGATTAACCTTGTAACCGTTATATCCCATGGCGGGGATAACAATTTTATGCGAACCCAAATGTGTAACGCAAAGGATTGCCCCTTTCCCTTTGCTAAGGGCCTTATCAAGATGCTTATTTCCCTCTAAATATATCATATTGTTTATTTTTTTACGGTTAAGCTTTGAAAAGGTCCAGATTTCGAGAAGGTTCTTTCTAACATTCTGCATATATCGCCGTATTATCCTATCTTGCTTGTGCTTCGATTCACACCCCAATAGTAAAATCACTTCTTTTCTTATCAATTCCTTCTTCCCACCCACCATCATGTAGCCTAAAATATCTCCTAAAAAGTAAATCACTTTTAATGGGAGGTATGGCAGAACTAATCGGGCGGAATAAAGAAAAAATACTTTGCTGATGTTTGTCAACATATCCAGCATCTTTTAGCTCTTCTTTATTATTTTTAATTCGGTTAAATGAACAGGCATTACTTTAAAGTAGTATTTGACGAAGATGACGGAACTTATACTCAGAAAGACCATGCTTAACATGCTTGTAAACGCAGCACCGTTTAATCCATATTTGGGTATTAAAATAATATTCAAGGCAATGTTTATTAAGGAGGTAATTAATAATATATTTCGGAAAATTTTCTCTTTCCCTGACATCTGCAAAACAAATCCTGCAGAGCCCATGATAGTATTTAAATAGTGTCCAAGGGTTAGAACCAGCAAAGCAGTATGACCTGCTTTGAATTCTTCCCCAAAAATACCAAGAATAAATGACGGGAAAATGAAAATTAAAATTGCTATCGGGGAAGAACTCCAGAACATCATTTTAGCTGAGTACTTTATTGTATTTACGAAGCCACATCTATCGTTTATGGCATGGCATTCGGCTATTTTGGGAGCGGCTATTCCCCCTATAGCAAATAATGGTAAAAACAAAACCATCGCTATCCTTACAGCTACTGCATAGATACCCACTTCATGTTCTGTTCGGAATATTCCGAGCAATATTATATCAGCCAACATAATAACCTGTGCAAAGTAACTAATAAACATCATAGGAATTGAAATATCTAAAATAGTCTTTAACTTGACGCTATCCGTTTTATAAGACATATTATTTATTCTTGAATGTTTCAGCCAAATAATCTCACTAACCACGAAGACAAAAACTATGCTAATACAATAGACAATGATGGGAACATTTTCGTGTTGGGTCACGAGAAAAGAAAGTCCCAACATAATTGTCGCAATAAAGTATATAGCCACGTTTTGTATGAAAGCATATTCCTTTATCTTTTTGAGGCCTCTCAGGCTTTCTGAATTGATAAAAATTAGAACCATCGGTAAAATAACAAATGAAATGATCTTTAAATTTATAGAAAAGTAGTCCTTATTAAAATAATATTTTGTTATATATGGAGAGAAAAAAAATAGAAGAAGGGATAATAAAATACAAAATGGAACTATAATCTTGATAATCCTGATATAAACCACTTTTACTAAATCCATTCTCTTTTTAGCAGAATATTCAGCAACAAATTTGAGAAGTGCTGTGTCAAACCCAAACCTTCCAATAACCGATAAAATATTTAAAATAGCTGTAGCAAGACTAAAAACCCCCATACTATAGGCTCCAAACTTACGTGAAATAAAAAGAGTAAATACGTATCCTAAAAATAAACCTGAAATTTTGAACAAAAATGTTATAAGACTGTAGCTAAAGATATCTTTAAGAAGGTTATCAATTGGCCCAGTATGGAAGTTAATAAGTTTTATATTATTATTTCCTAATAGGTTTAAACCCCATTTAAGTTTACTAATAATAACTCTCTCCATAGGTCAAAGATTTATTTAGAATAACTCCGATAAGATTAATGCCTGCTTTATTAAACATATCTTTTATAGGATGAATAGTCGAAATGGCAACCCTTCCTGATTCAATAATATATAAGACTCCATCTACCAAAGTGCCGAGAACGATTGCATCATATGCAGCAATAACCGGGGGTGTATCAATAATAACCACATCATACAGATTTCTTAGTTTAGAAATAATATGTTTTACACTTTGTGATTCAACCAATTTGCCTGGATCGAGAGGGATAGGGCCACTTAAAAGCAAATCAAGGCCCTTAACAGTGGTATGGGTGATCGCTTCTTCTAAAGGTAATGCTTCAGATAGTATGTTTGTAATACCTTTATTGCCAGAAATACTAAAGAATTTATGTATAGATGGTCTTCGAAGATTCAGGTCTACCAACAGAACTTTTTTGTCTTCCTTACAATATAACATGGAAAGATTTGATGCCACAGAACTCTTCCCTTCAGAATCCACTGAACTTGTAACCAAAAGGGCCTTTATAGGGTTTTTAATAGGAGCATATTTAATATTGTTTCTAATAGTTCTATATGGTTCGATTATATTGGAAATATAGTCTGAACTTTTAATTGTATTATATTTATGAAAATACCTTGATTTGGGAATGATTCCGAGTAAAGTAAGGGGGATGTTATTTTTTATATCTAAGGGTGTTTTAATCGTACAATCCATATACTCTATGAAAAAAGCGAAGGTTAACCCCCAGAATAATGCCAGGAATAGGCCTAAGACATAATTTAAATATTTTTTTGGAAAATAAATTTCATAAGGTAACGAGGCAGGCTCAACCAATTTGATGTTAGATAAGCGCATGAGTTCAAAAATACGTACCTGATCCAAATATTTCAGCAGGGCCTGATACAATTCTTTGTTCACCGAAAGGTCTGCCTCTAGTTTTGAATTGTAAAGAGCCTTTTCTGGTATCTTAAATAATTCATCGTAATGTTTATTTATATATTCATCCAATAATATTTTCTTATGGATAGCTATCTCTCTATCGATGAAGGCATTAATCATATTTTTTGAGAGATCATCAAAAAGGGGGTCTACAGAAATGGTCTCACTATCCAAAAGCATCTTCGCCTCATCTTTTAAAAGTTGTTTGACAGTCATGACCTCTTTTTCTAAGGTCTTATATTCAGGATGTTCTTTGGTATATTCAACGCTTTTTCGGGCAATGCTGACTAAAGCATCATTGAGTCTTGTTTCTAAAGATTTTACAGAGTCACTCCGGCTAAACATTTCGGAGGCCTTTCTAAACTTGTTTATCTCTTGGAATTTTTCTATAGATATTTGGAGCTTTTTTTCTGTTTCCAGGATTGTTTTCTCGTTATCCTCATAATTGGTCTTTAAGGTGGCAACCTTGGTAATGAGACTCTTGGTCTCCTCAGCAAGGTCAACCGTTTTATCTTTAATCTTAAAATTTCTCATTTCAAGTAAATTATTGTAGTAGTTTTCTCTAACTTTTTGAATCTGATTATCTAAAAGGACCCTAATAGTCTTATATTCATCCTGGGTTCTATTCATTCTATCTTTAATATACATTTCTGCAAGTTTATTTGATAGGTTGACCGCTTCAAAGCGGTCAGGAGAGTATGATAATATTTCCAAAATTTTTGACTTACTAACCCGAGAAACTTCTATATAAGGCTGTGGGAACAATTTGTTTTTTAAACGTTTTATAAAACTCAAATTTGCCAATTTATCCGGTTTTATTGTCGAACCTTTCCAGTCTTTTAATTTCAATTCAAATATGAGTTCCGCAAGCAACGGCTCAATTGTGGCAAGCGTTATGTCCGTATCATAATAGCCTTGCGAGAGCGTGTCCCCTTCCTTCAGGACTACACCTTTCACCCCTAAATTCGTTAAAAAAGAGAACTCGCTATCATTTGATTCAATGAGTATTTTGGCAGATGCTTGATAAGTAGGAGTAACGAAGTGAGTTAATATTAATACAATAGAAATAAAAGCAAGGAAAACAATAAAAAAAGTCCGCTTTCTCCTTTGTAAAATCTCCCATATTTTTAATAATTCCATTCTTCTTTCCTTTTTCCTGTTTTTAAGAGTATTTTACATATATTCTTACCTAATAAAACCCGTTTAAAATTAATTTTAACAAATTAAACAGAAACCAACACTAACCCCGTTGCCAAGGACGGGATTTAATGGCCACCCTGCGGATGTGAGCCCAATACATAAGGGAAGTACCTTTGAAGGAATTTACAATGTTCTATAAATATCTCGTGAAACTTTATTGTTAGTCTTACCCAACTTAGAAAGCCATTTTGAACCATGGTAAATGCCTTTTAGAATTATTTTAAAATATTTAAAGAAAGGGCGCATCATTTTATTGTTTAAAACTAATACTAGCGACTCACTAAGCATGATCCGTAATAACCATGCCGGGAACCTGCCTGTTTGGGCTAATTCAAATAACAAGTTTAGATATCCCTCCCTGGGCCTATCAAATGAATTATCGTAAATATCTTCTGTTTCGTCTTTTATAAAGCCATCCTTTTTCGCCATTTCATATAGTTTTGTTGCAGGGTAAAATACCATGGAAAATAAATTAAGACGAAAAGGTTTTGGTATCTTCGATATAAACTTTAGAGTCTCTATCTTATCCTGAGGGGTCTCATAAGGAAAGTCCAGGATGAAGTCATAACGAGGAGGTTTCATTCTATCCTTATATTTATTAATGGTGTGCATTGACTTTAGTGTTTTATCACTGGACATCATTTTCCTGTTAAAAATTTCCAGAAGCCTTATGCTCGCTGTTTGGACACCCATCTGTATACCTATTAACCCTGCGTCCACTAACAACGCTAATTTCTCCTCAGTTATATCCAATGGACTTCCTAAACAGAAGAAGGGAAGACTAATTATTTCTTTATAATTGCGCGCGAATTCTTCAATAATATCAAGACTCCTTGTAAAAAAAGTATCGTCAGAAAAAACAATAGCTCTCACATTTGGGACATTATCTTTAACCCATTGGAGTTCTGATATAACATGTTTTGTGCTCCTCCACCTATAATAACCTTGTTCATCATACAGGTTATTATAGAAGTTATTTGAACAGTAAGTACATTTATGTGGGCAACCTCTACCAGTCAAGGTAGTATAGACTACCATTCCAAAATGTTCTCCCAAGACATTATAGCCCGCCATTCCAAAATCTTCTGCTACAGTAAGAGTAGTGGTTTCAAACCAGATCCTCATTAACTTTGGGGTCATCTTAGTAATCTTGTCTTCAAAAATGAAATAATGATCGTTTAAACTATAATCGGGAATTGGATAGTCATCCAAATCATAGGTAAGTGGCCTCAGACTATTTCTAATTATTGTCCCATCACGTTTAAACCAAAAGCCTTTAGTGTCCCAGTATGGTTCTTTCCTTTGCATCCTATTCAAAAGTTCTAAAGTAGATTCCTCACCCTCTCCAATACAGACCATATCTGCATATTGAAGACATTCCTCTGGCCTGATGGTTGGATGAACTCCCCCCCACATTACAGGGATATCCATCTTTCTTTTTATCGCTTGTGTGATCTCAACCGCGGCTGCAAAATAGTTAGTCATGAGTGTAATCCCTATTATATCCGAGTCTTCACAAATCGGAATAATATCGTCCAAGATAGGTTCCTTGTACCTTTTTCTTATCTCGTGAGCAGAGTAACCCCCAAACATGTCAGGTAAAAATAACAATCTGGTCTGATGGTCAGCTTGTTTCACATACGAGGAAATGGTTCTAATTCCAAAGGCTGTAATTTCAGCGTATGGTGATATTAGAGAAATTATCGTAGCTTATCTCCTCTTCCAAGATTGATGTTGATGGAATGTAGTGAATTTGATTATGTGGCGAAAAGATCCTGAAATGGAGTGTCCTTGATTTCCACTTTGCATCAACAATTTGCAACTTTATACTCCGTCTCCATTTAGCAACTCTTTTTTGTCAATCTTTCCGCTCCCGATTTTTGGGAGAGCCTCTCTTAATTCCACTATGCGAGGTACCTTATAACTCGGTATCCTTTCTTTGCAAAATTCAGCAACCTCTTTTTGTGTTAATTCCTTTCTATTCTTTGTAACGATAATTGCCTTTGGCACCTCTCCCCTAAGTTTGTCTTTTTCGGATACTACCGCTACTTCTTTTATGTCCGGATGTTTCATCAGTATTAATTCAATTTCCAAAGGATAAACCTTTAAGCCTGCTACCTTCATCATCCCAGACTTTCTGTCAATAAAGTAGAAATTATTATCCTCATCTCTTTTTCCCAAATCACCACTGTAATACCATCCATCTTTGAAACAACTTTGAGTATTTATAGGGTCTTTATAATATCCTTGGACAACTGCGGGCCCTTTAAAGATCATTTCTCCAATTGCATTTATCGGAAGTTCGATCCCTTTCTCGTCAATAATCTTTACCTCATAGGACTTACATGGTTTTCCCGCAGAAACAGGAATAATTGTCTCCCCTGGTGTATTGGCAATCGCAATACCAGTTGTTTCGGTGGTTCCAAATACGGATAGAATTGGCACACCAATCTTCTCTTTGAATCTCTCAATAAGTTCTGGTCTTGTATACATACCGCCACTTTCTGGAATTCTTAAAGAACCAAAATCGTATGTCTTATGTTCAAGGACATCTATCAAATTCTCGAACATTGGAGCAAGTCCCATCATACAGGTTACCTTATGATGAGCTATAGCTTCCGCAATTGACTTAGGAAATATCTTGTCAATCAATACTATTGTCCCCCCTAAATAGAGGGGCCTGGCAAATATTTCGTGAGGATGTGCAAAGGGAGCAAACATACAGAGATGGATATCCTTATGGGTCAATCTGAGGGCATCTACTGAGGCAATGGTATTCCAGTATATATTGGAATGAGTAGTGATAGCCCCCTTTGGATTCCCCGTTGTCCCAGTAGTATAGTTGAGATAAACTACATCATTTTCTTTAACTTCCAAAGACAAGTCGTCCGGGTTCTTGTTTTTTAACATCTCTTCCCAGGGAATTCCTTCATTCTTACTTCTGTCGCCAACAGCTATAATAGGAATTTCCAGCCCTAATCTGAGAGACCCCTTTGTAAGATCTAAAAATTTATTATGGACAATAAGGCATCGGGGTAGAATATCAGTGAGTATATTTTTAATTTTTTCTTCTAAGAGCTCATAATTAATTGGTACCGCAATCCCCTGAGCCTTTGCTATAGAAAGAAAACTTATAACAAGTTCGGGAATTCGAGGAAGCATCAAGCCAACCCTATCCCCTTTTTTAAGACCCAAGGTTATTAGGGCATTGGCCATCTTGTTTACAGTCTCATTCAGTTCTTTATAAGTCATCTTAGTATCATAATAGATGATAGCGGTCTTTTCTGGAAACTTCTTCGCATTTCTCTTAATCATCTCTACAAGTGTCATGCTACTCTCGAATCACTGTCCACCTTTCGTAGATAAAAACTTATTGAGGAGGAATGATCGTATTTTTGCCTTTTCACCCTATTTGGACGTTGAGGTTGTCACGATGCCAGTGAATATCCCTTGGTAAAAAGTTGCTAATATCCTTTGTAAATGGTCAAAGAATCTGGCGATATTTTCAATTCCAGTGACAGGTACATAGATGATATCCCCTTTTTGAAGGTAAACATTTTGAGTCATATCTTGCTCATTAAACACTCTTTTAAAGTCAAGAGTGATTAGCTCAGGTTTTTTCAATCCACCTCTGATAAGGAGAATATTTTGCTGTTTTGCATTCGAAGTAAACCCTCCCGCCAAAGATATAGCCTCAAGGGCAGTGTAAGAAATATCCAGATTAAATAAGCCAGGGTTTTTGACTTCACCAAGGACTGTAACCTTCTGGCTTTGGACGGCTGTAACACCAATCGAAACTTGAGGGTCTATAATATATTTTAAAAGTCCATCCCGAATCTTATCCCTCAACTGAAAAATACTTAACCCTCCAGCCTGAATGTCCCCAACCAATGGATAGGTTATCTTCCCAGATGTATCTATCTGAATGGTTCTCTTTAAGTCATCATGACGGTAAACTATAATCTCAACTTTGTCTCCTGAGCCAAGGATAAACTCGTTGACCTTAATCTCCTTAGGTACCTCATCTGATGTAGGAGAAATTGCCTCTACGGTAGATTTTGATGTAGGTGCAATGGTTGAGCATCCATTTAATAAAACAAAGATAATGAGGACAAATATCACGGCATATGAATTATTTATTTTTATAAAATTCATACCTTATTCTCCATATTCACCGATCTTTCTTCAGCTTCTTTTGACATAATAGTATCAATAGGCCCCCGATTTTTTAAGAACCACTTTTATTGTTTTAAACAATATATTAATATCCATCCAAAGGGATTGGTTCTTGGCATACCATATATCATATCGTATCCAGTCGTGGAAAGGAGCTTCACTTCTACCCTGAATCTGCCACAATCCTGTTATACCTGGTTTCACTTTCAGCCTTGCATCACGCCAACTTGGGCTGAATTTCATCTCATCCATGATCAACGGTCTTGGACCGACAAGGCTCATCGCTCCTTTAAGAACATTATATAACTGAGGAATTTCGTCGAAACTAGTCTCTCGTAATATTCTTCCGAGTCTTGTGACTCTTGGGTCATTTGACATCTTAAATATTGGGCTATCAATCTCGTTTTTTGTAGTTAATTCTTTTTGGAGTCTTTCTGCATTGGCAACCATCGTCCTGAACTTCACCATACCAAACAATCTGCCCCCCTTGCCACATCTCTTTTGAATATAAAATATGGGTCCTGGAGAGTCCATCTTTATTGCAATAGCAATTAGGAAAAATAAAGGGAAAAAAAGGATAATTCCAAAGGCAGAAAGAGTTACATCCATGATCCTCTTTGGTATTTCATATATTTTCTGTCTTACCCCTATGGTTGATACAATATCCGATAAGTTAATGATCCCCTTTATACTTTGATCCGAAGGAATAAGGTTAACATCTCCAATAGACAATCCGTTTAATAAAACCATATTTTTACAATAAAAACTATCTGGAATATCAGCGTTCTTACTTATGATAGAATATTCGATCATCGACTTTTTTGATAAAGATACATCACTCCATATAATGCTCTCACGAATAATAACTTCTTCCGATATCTGGCATCTGTTGCCAATGACTGTGGGCCCAATGATTTGTACCCAATCTTTTATCTCACATCTATCACCTATAATAATTGGGCCCAATAAGTAGGCCCTTGGAGATATTTTCACATCCTTCCCGACCCACACCCTATTCGCTATCTCCTCCTTTCCCTCAAAATCATTATCATTATTTTTCATGAGGAGGTTTCGATGGATAATGATGTAATCATCCATGTTGTGGAGACGGAAATGAAATCCTTCAATTTCACACGCAGAAACATTCAAGCCTTCCTTTTGCAGGTCGGGTATTAATTGTTCTTTTATGTCCATATAATTCTTTTGGTCAATGAACCTTAGGACAGATGGATTGAAGAGATATATTCCAGCAGGTCTCCATGGCGATCTCCTATCCATTGAAGAATGGATGATATGGAAACTTTTAATCATGTTATTATTGTTAATTATAATATTCTCTTCAATCTTACTATTATTTTCTTTATATACTCCAACCGTAGCTGTTGAACCCGCTTCCATATGAAAGGCAATAAACTTTTTTAAATCGATACTCTCAGAAAAGAGGTTGTTGACCATAACAAGGAAAGGTTCTTCGCCTAAAACTTTCTCAAGATCCTTAAGTGTTCCAGCCGTTCCTCTTGGCCTATCTTCTTTATGAAATTTAATATTAATTCCTGAAATCTTATTATGTTTTAGATAATCAGGTATTTCTGTTTGTTCAGACAATGCAATAATAATCTCCTCAAAGCCATTCTTTTTAAAAAAATCGATGGTATATTCTATGAGAGGTTTATTAAGGATAGGGAACATCCATATCGGGTAGTCAATGCTAAGAGGGGGTAATTTTGGGGTTTGTCCTTCTTCCAAAATTACAGCTTTTTTAATCCTAAGTTTTTTCATAAAATCTTTTATATTTCAGTTGGCTATTTCGTAAAAAAGATTGAAAAATTAAAATTAAATTCACCATATTTCTTACATATTGCCACTAAACCACAGGAATAATGGACCAAGGATACAGAAAATAACTCGGCCCTCCTTTCCGATGTTAATAGAAAAGGATAAAAAACATTTTATTTTATCATTTTTTAAAATATTCGTCAATCTTTGCAAAAATCTTGGGTCTGCGACAAAAATATGGGTAGATTTGACAATTCTTTTTATTTGGCCTATAATCTGAATGCTTATTAAGCATACAGATTATAGGAGGTGGGCTA